>ENA-UPTA01003476-UPTA01003476.1-activated-sludge-metagenome-genome-assembly--contig:-NODE-3476-length-15488-cov-5.523035_pt1 | contig 15488 bp, 10 predicted proteins | sample MGYA00238184_ERZ773361 | MGnify/ENA primary metagenome ERZ773361 (study PRJEB29100, sample SAMN05720205) | activated sludge metagenome | isolation source: anaerobic digester from wastewater...
CTTCCCGCGCCCGTGGTCGGTCGTAGCTCATAATCCGAAAATCGGAAATTGGCGGAGGGGGAGGGATTCGAACCCCCGGCGGACTTGCGCCCGCGCCGGTTTTCAAGACCGGTGCTTTAAACCACTCAGCCACCCCTCCATTGCGAGGTGCGAGCAATATAGGTGACGGGGTTTTGATTGTAAAGCGCAACGGGACAAGTTCATCGAGGCATGGAATTAACATGATTGACGCCCGGGCCGCGTACCGGCATAACCTTCCGAAACGTCCGCAAAGCTGGAAAGATTTGCGGCAGGAAGTTGACCTATGGCATTGAAGGAAATAGCGATCACGAACCTGTACCTGAATGTGAGCCTGAACTGCAATCAGGCCTGCAGGCGGTGTTATCATCACCGGGGATTGTCTGCGGACCGGCAGATGACTCTGGAAACGGCCCGGGAGGCCACCCGGCTGTATTTTGCCACGCGCGATCCGCAGGCGCAAAACCCGTTCATCATGCTGTTCGGCGGCGAGCCGTTGTGCAACTGGGACGTGGTGCGGGAGTACATCCCGTGGGTGCGCTCCGCCTGCGGGAACGAGCCGTTTGACCTTTTCATTTTCACCAACGGGATTGATCTCACTGAGGAACGAGCCGATTTCTTTTTTACTCACGGCATGATGACGGTCATGAGCCTGAACGGCCCGTATGAGCATCATAATCGACACCGGCCGATGCCGCGCGCCCAGTACGATCATGTGGCGGCGATGGTTAAGTATATCGCGGCGAAGGATCCCCGGAAGGTGACCCCGTATCTGGTGCTGAGCCGGGAGATGCTGGCCGAACTTCCGGATGTCCTGCGTTTTTTCGCCGGGCTGGGCATCACGCAAATGGCCATTTCGAAGGATGTCGGCGACGCATGGGGCGACGCGCTGAAAAGGGAAATCGCCTCCGCGATTCAGTCTGTGCTGGGGCCGGCGGGCATTACGTTCAGGTTTTTCCCCGAGGCCATTTCCAACTGCCGCAACTGTTATCCCAAGTCGCTGGTGGTTTATCCGAACGGTGACCTCTATGACCTATGCCACCTCTGCAGTTCCGTTCTCCAGCATGCCTCGGCGGCGGACGATGCGGTGCGGCGGGTGATGCATTTCGGGCAGCTGGGGCAGACGGACCGGCTGTTCATGGATGTGGAGGCCAAGCGCGCGCTGATTACACCCCGAATGGACTGCATGACCGGACCCGCTTGAGCGGCGAAGTTTTGAATGCAGAGGACCCTCCTGTCTTGACGCGGGGGATGAGAATATCTAGTCTGCCTCATGATTTTCTTCAGCCGTTACGGGTTTACTGTTGTTCTGATTGCGGCTTTAGTATCGGATGTCATCCAGCCGGCCATGGCCGATGACGGACTGTCGCTCACCGACATCCTGAAAACCGCCCTCACCAACCAGCCCGCGATTCTGATCAAAAAGAAAGAAATAGATTTTTACAAGGGCACCCACCGTTCGTACAAGGGGCAGTTCGACTGGCGCGTGACGGCCTCTCTGGATGAGGAGCAGGATTCAGCGCCGCTGACGGTCGAGGAGGCCGAATTGGCCGGAGAATCTGAGGCCGCCCAGAGAGTAACCACATCAAAAGGCGGGGTCGAGAAGCAGTTTGCTTTCGGCCCGGTGATCAGCGCCGGCCTTGAAAATGTCGGGACGGACGATCTGGACCTTGGACTGGATTCGACCGACAAGACGTCGGCGGAGGTGTCGCTCCTGATCCCGCTGCTGCGGGGTCGCGGCTGGACGGGCACGGCGGGAAACATGCTTGCGGCTGAACTGGATGTGGAAGCGTCGCTGCAGACTTTTCTGCATGAAATATCCCTGGGTATTTCACAGAGTGCCAGGGCTTACTGGAGTTATCTGTCCGCAGCGGAACAGCTCGAGATATACGGCGATTCCGAGACCCAGATGAAGAAGCTGGTGAAGGATGTGCAGGAGCTTGTCGATGCGGAGTTGAGGCCCGCGGCCGACCTCGATCAACTCCGGGCAAGTTTGGCGGACAAGACCGCCCAGAGGATCAATGCGGAGCAATCGCTGCTTGCCGCGCGCAACCAGCTTGGCGAAGCGATTGGCCTGGAGCATGAAGCTGTCGTGAACTTGCCCCCGCCTTCGGATCCTTTTCCTCATCCGCCGAAACCCGGCGATCTTGAGAGCATGCAGCTCGACACATTGTTTGAGGAAGCTCGTCTCCGGAAGAGCGACATCCGGGCCGCGTACAAGACGCTGGAGGCGAAATCGCTTCTGCTCAAGGCGGCCCGCCGCAACAGGCGCCCGCAGGTGGATCTGGTTGTGAGCGCCGGGAACTCGGTCTTGGACAACGGCGACCGGCTGCCGCAGTATGCCGAGGACGACACGACCTATGCGTCCGTGATGATTCAATGCGCCTATCCGATAGGGAATGACACCCGGAGGGGCGAACTGGAACAGCGCGAGGCCGAGTACGAAATCGCAAAGATCAATGCTGAGAATCTCACGCGAACCGCCAAATCAAGGATAGAAACTGCGCTGGAAGGCTTGAAGAGAAGTTCGCGCGCAGTGCTGATTGCGGAAGAGGGCGTCAGGTTTTATGAAACGACGATGCAGAATGAACACAAGAAGCTGAAGCTCGGAAAATCAACGGTGATAGACCTGCTCTATTTGGAGGATAAATACCGTTCCTCGCTGGTGAATCTTACAAAAATCCGTGAGGCGTACGCCAGCGCGCTGGTGAATTTGAGATACGAAATTGCCGCTGTTATAACGCATGATGAGGATGCTGATGTGGTTGTCATCAGCGATCTAACCACGATCCCGGCTGTCGAAGGAGCTGAATGATTATGGCAGAAGAACCACTCCGCAAGTCGTCGCTGACCAAACTCTCATCACCCGAAGAGCTCGACAAGCTTATTCAGATCACCACGCCGAAGGGATGGATGTGGATGGCGGGTCTCGGTCTGGCTGTGCTCGGGGCGCTGGTGTGGGCTTTTACCGGATCCCTGAGCGACAAGGTCACGGGGCAGGGGATTATTATACGAAGCGGCGGCGTCTACGACGTGATTGCGGGCAGCAGCGGAAGGGTGAAGGATATCTATTTTGGTCCGGGAGACGAGGTCCAGCGGGGACAGACCATCGCGCGGATTGAACAGGTGGAGCTTGCCAACCGGCTGAGACTGGCCAAGGAACGCCTGAACGAGGAAATCAGCAACCGACAGCGGGTGGCCGAAACCGCCGACCTGCAGATCAAGATGGAGGAGGAGTCCTTCAAACAGCAGGAGGAGATCAATCTGACCACCATCCGCGACATGATGGAGAAGACCGCGTGGCTGAAGAAAAGACTTCAGGGTGAAAAGAAACTTCTGAAGGATGGTCTGGTCACCAGCATGGAGGTTGAGCAGACCCGGCAGCTGATCGCTGAAACGGAGCGCGGCATCAGCATGGTATCCAACAGAATCTCACAGGCCGGGATTGATCTTTCAAAGGCCCGGGAAGCTGGTCTGCTGAACATCAAGAATGCGGACGATGCCGTGGTGCGGGCCGAGCAGGATGTCGAAACCATCCAGCGGAACCTCGATGATGCGAGCCGTGTGATCTCCCGGTACAGCGGAACTATTGTATCGGTGGATATAGACGAGGGCATGATGGTGTCGCCGAGCACGCCGGTTGCCAAGATTGAGCTGAGCGGGCGCGACATCTCCACCATGGAGGTGGCGATGTTCATCCCTGCGAGGGACGGGAAAAAGGTGGGGCTCGGCATGATGGCGGAGGTGTCCCCCAGCACCGTGAAAAAAGAAGAATTCGGGTATATGCCGGCCATTGTCACTTATGTGTCAAGCTTCCCGGCCACGGAGGAGGATATGTTCACGCTTCTGCACAATGAAAGCCTTGTACGATCGCTTTCATCGCAGGGGGTTCCCATTCAGATCAACGCCACCCTGATACCGGACGCCAGACAGCGTTCCGGATTCAAGTGGTCTTCGCCGAAGGGCCCGGACACAAAGATTCTTACAGGAACCATCTGCGACTGTTCGGTGAGTGTGGCTGAGCACAGACCGATCGATCTGGTTATTCCGATGTTCAAGAAAAAGGTTCTCGGGATAGGCGCGCAGACGGCCGAGTAACGGGATGAGCGGCGGTTTACGAATATGACGGAATCAGACACAAGCCGGCAGAAGCTCTGGGAAAACCAGAGGGTGAAGACACCCACGGTGCTTCAGATGGAAGCCGTGGAGTGCGGGGCCGCCTCTCTGGCCATGGTGCTGGCCTATTACGGCCGATATGTTCCCCTTGAAGAATTGAGGCTGGAGACCGGGGTGTCGCGGGACGGCAGCAAGGCCAGCAATATTATTGCCGCCGCCCGCAAATACGGGCTGGAGGCGAAGGGCTACAGCACGATCCTGGAAGATCTCGGGGAGTACAGGCTCCCGATGATTGTATTCTGGAACTACTATCACTTCCTGGTGCTGGAAGGCATCAAGAAGGACAAGTTTTACCTCAACGATCCGGACAAGGGTCCCTGCGTCGTTTCGCGGCAGACGTTTGAAAACAGTTTCACGGGCGTGGTGCTTACTTTTGAGCCCGGGCCAAACTTCAAGCCCGGAGGTGAAAAGCGGGATATCATCAAATCCCTCAGGAGCCGCCTGCAGGGCTACGGCGTCGCGCTCCTGTATGTCATTCTGGCCGGCCTTCTGCTCGTGATCCCGGGACTGGTGATCCCGATGTTCATACGAATATTCGTGGACAACATTCTGGTGCACCAGATGTATGGCTGGTTCAAGCCCCTGATTCTGGCGATGGGTGTAACCGCCTTGATCAGCGCCGGGCTGACCTGGCTGCAGAAATACTTTCTGGTCAGATTCAACACCAAGCTGTCGCTGAGCACCTCGTCGAAATTCATGCGCCATATTTTCCGGCTCCCGGTCGAGTTTTTCAGCCAGCGGATGCCGGGCGAAATCACGAGCCGGGCGATGCTCAACGACAAGGTGGCTGCCCTGCTTTCGGGGGATATTGCCACCAACGCGATCAGCCTGGTGATGATTGTTTTCTACGCGATCCTGATGTTCCGTTACGATGTGGTTCTTACCCTCGTGGGCATCGCGTTTGCCGCGGTTAATGTCATTGTGCTGAAATCTGTCGCGCGCCGACGAATCGTTACGAACCAGAGCCTTCAGCAGGAGAAGGGCAAGCTCATGGGTATCTCCATGGGCGGGATTCAGATCATGGAGACGCTCAAGGCCGGATCCACCGAATCGGATTTCTTCTCCATGTGGTCCGGACAGCAGGCCAAGGTGATGACCAGCGAGCAGAAGATGGCCGTTCCGACGCAGATGCTCAACATACTGCCGACCTTCCTGACGCAGCTCAGCACGATGGCTATTCTCTGCCTCGGCGGATTCAGAGTCATGGACGGTCACCTGAGCATGGGCATGCTTGTGGCCTACCAGTCTCTGATGCTGAGTTTCATGATGCCGGTCACCATGCTGGTCGGGCTTGGCCTCAAAATACAGGAAATCACGTCCGACATGGACCGGCTGGATGACGTGCTCCGCTACAAGCAGGACAAACGCTATACTTTCGCGCCCGGAGCCGGCGACACCGGATTTTCAAAACTGAAAGGCAATGTTGAACTCAGGAGCATCAGTTTCGGCTACAGCCGGCTGGAAGATCCGCTGATAGAAGATTTCAGCATGAAGCTTTCCCCGGGTTCAAGGGTCGCCCTTGTGGGCGGGTCGGGCTCCGGAAAATCAACCGTCGCCAAGCTGGTGGCCGGGCTTTACGAGCCATGGAAGGGAGAAATACTTTTTGACGGGAAGCGGAGGGATGAGATCAACCCGGACACCGTCTGCGCTTCTGTGGCCATGGTGGATCAGGACATTTTCATGTTCGAGGGCAGTATCCACGACAACATTGCGATGTGGGACTCAACCCTGCCCGAGGATACGGTAAAACTGGCAGCGAAGGACGCCTGCATACACGATGATATCTCCGCCCGGCCGGGCGGATATTCCAGCATGATTCAGGAGGACGGCGGAAACTTCAGCGGCGGCCAAAGGCAGCGGATGGAGATTGCCCGTGCGCTTTCCGTCAATCCCACCCTGCTCATCATGGACGAAGCCACGAGCGCGCTTGACCCGGCCACTGAAAAACTGATTGACGACAATCTCCGCCGGCGCGGATGCACCTGCATCATCATCGCGCACAGGCTGAGCACGATCCGGGACTGCGATGAGATCATCGTTTTGCACAAGGGGAAGGTGGTCCAGCGCGGCACGCACGACGAACTCATGAAGCAGGGCGGCGCGTATGCGGACCTGATCAAAACCCAGTAGGACAGAATCATGATGCTGATGGACATGACAGGGCAGAGAGGGCGGGCGATAAAAGCCGAAGGCAATACGCCCCTCCTTCTGGCGGACCCGTCGAAGGCTCTGGTTGTGGAAACCGGCAGGGCCGGGATATTTCTTGTGGATGTGGTCAATGGCCGCCCGGACGGGCCCCGCAGGTTCCTTTTCAACGCCGGGAAGGACAGCCTTGTCTTCGGAGCGGATCCGGCGGCGGACGGATTGTCCATGGGGATTCTGCTTGTAGGCGAGAGGGGAACGTCTGTCAGGGAAATTGACGTCAGCCTTCTCCGGGAGATTTCCTCTGCAGGCAACGCCGGAGACGAGGTCAGAGCGAAGGTGTTCGCGTGGGTTGAAGAACTGATGGCCGCGGTTGGGAAAGAAATGAATCCGCCTGCTCAGGATCTTGCCCTTAACCCCGGAGTGAACAGGTTCGACGCGGGGAGTGTGTATGCGGCCAGGTCCCCCATGTGGATCAGGCAGAAACGGGGCGCGAGCCTTGTGAAGGGCCGGAGCGACTGGCCCGCTGTTGTCGAGGGAGCGGTCGTGCCGGTCACCGGGTCCGTGTGGTTCACGGCGGACAGCGAAGTGGAGATTGAGGACTGCACCGCGCGCGTTGAACCGGGCGGGAAGGAGTTCCGCGATTTTCTCGGAAAGTATCACAGATTGATATTCAGCATCATCCGGCTGGAAATCAGCGCGGCCATCAACGCCGAAAAGGCCAGAGTTGCCCTGAAAAAAGAGGAAAAACTGCAGGTATTCAGCAGTGCGCTGGGAGAGCTGGGATCGGTCATGGCTGCGGAGGGGGAAATCCCCGTCGGGTTCAACCGCGAATATCCGCTGCTGGAGGCTATGCAGATCATAGGCCGATATGCCGGGTTCAAGATCAAGGCGCCCAAACAGAAAGAGGACCGCGGCGACTGGAGCGAGTCGGCCCGGGTCATCGCAAGGGCCTCGGCATTGAGAATCAGGGACGTGGTGCTTGAAGGAGAGTGGTGGTATTCCGACTGCGGATCACTGCTTGGTTTTCTCGGCGAGGATGAATCTCCCGTGGCCATCATCAATGTTTCCCCCGGCAAATACGAGATCCATGATCCTTCCAGCGGAACCGTTGTGCCGCTCACCAGAAAGACGGCTGTGCGGCTGAACGAGTGCGCCTACATGCTGTACAGGCCGTTCCCGTCCGAGAAACTGGGCGGCATGGATCTCCTGAAATTCGGACTGCATGGCTGTGCGAAAGACATCCGGATGATCATTGCCATGGGCGTTCTCGCTGCCGTGCTGGCGCTGCTTGTGCCCGTGGTGACGGGCGTCGTATTCGACAGCATCATCCCCGGTGCGGCGCGGAATCAGATGCTTCAAGTCGCGTTTGTGCTTTTCACGGCGGCCGTTGCCACCGCTCTCTTTGATGCGGCCAAAGGCATAGCCATCGTGAGAACTGAGAGCCGGCTTGACGCGTCTCTCCAGGCGGCGGTATGGGACCGGCTGCTCTCGCTGCCGGTTCCCTTCTTCAGGAAGTTCTCCGCCGGTGATCTGGCCGTGAGAAGCATGGGCATCAATCAGATGAGAATGATTCTCTCCGGCACAACAGTGACCGCCATGCTGGCCTTCGTGTTTTCGCTGTTCAGCCTCGCCCTTCTGTTTTACTACCACAAAAAACTCGCACTGGTGGCCGTGGCGGTATCGGCCGTTGGCACGGCGGTCACCCTGGCTTTCGGCTGCAGAGTGGTGATCAAGCAGAGGATAGCCCTGCAGCTCGCCGGCGCCAACTCCGGCAAGCTGTTTGAACTGGTGCGAGGCATCCCGAAACTGCGGGTTTCGGGCACGGAGGACCGGGCGTTCGCGGAATGGGCAAAGGGCTTCAGCGGACAAAAGCGCGCCGATTACCAGGCCGGAAACATCACCGGCGGCATGGTTACATTCAACAATGCGTTCCCCGTCGTCTGTTCCATGATCCTGTTCACATGGTTCTTCACCAAAATCATGGGATCGGACAAGGGGTCCATGACCACGGGACATTTCATTGCTTTTGTGTCGGCCTTTGCCCAGTTCCAGGTCGCGCTGACCCAGATGACGCTGGCTTTCACGCAGGCCCTCAGCGTAGTGCCCATATTTGAACGGCTCAGGCCCATCATTGAAACGGCTCCGGAAACGGATGAGACGAAAGCGCCGCCGGGAGAACTCAGGGGGCGGATTGAAGTCAATGGCGTGAACTTCAGCTACAGCGAGGACGGGCCCCAGATACTGAAGGACGTGTCCATGCAGGTGAACCCCGGTGAATTCATTGCCATAGTGGGGGAATCCGGTTCGGGGAAATCCACGCTTTTACGCCTTTTGCTCGGCTTCGACACGCCCAGCTCCGGCTCGATATACTACGACAACCACGATATTGCTGTGACAGACATTGCGGGCATTCGGCGGCAGCTCGGGGTGGTTCTTCAGAATGGAAAAATCCTGCAGGGCGACGTATTTAGAAACATCGCGGGCGCCTCGAACCTCACCGAAGAGGAGGCGTGGGAGGCCGCAAAAATGGTTGGCCTCGATGAGGATATCAACGACATGCCCATGGGCATGCACACGGTTCTGCAGACGGGCGGCGGCACTCTCTCCGGGGGCCAGCGCCAGCGGCTTCTGATCGCCCGGGCGATCGCCCGAAAACCCCGCTACCTGTATTTTGACGAAGCCACCAGCGCCCTCGACAACAGGACCCAGGCCATTGTCAGCCGGAGCCTTGAGCAGCTTCATGTCACCCGGATCGTCATTGCCCACCGGCTGAGCACCATCATCAACGCCGACCGGATATATGTGCTGAGCAAGGGCGTGATGGTGCAGTCGGGCACGTACGCGGAGTTGATGAATCAGGAGGGTTTGTTCGCGGAACTTGCGAAGAGGCAGATAGCCTGATTATCGGAATGAACAGGAGAATTGCTGTGAAACATTTTAATATCATCATGTTGCTGGCCGCAATGGTGCTTGCGACATCGTGCGGGAGCCCCAAGACTCCGGCAGAGATGCGGAGTGCCCACCATAGAAACAGCAAAGGCGAGATTGTGGTCGGTTTCTCCGGTCCGTGGGAGATGGGAGCCGCACCGGAATCGGCGGCGGACGCGGTGAAGGGCCTTGATCTCGCACTCGATGAGATCAACGCAGGCGGAGGCATCGGTGGAAGAAAGCTGTCCATCATCAGGCTTTCAGACGGGGGTACTCTGGAGGAAGGCAGCAAAGTGGCTCAGAATTTTGCCGCCAATCCTGAGATATGCGCGATCATAGGCCACGAAAGCTCCTATATCTCCATCCCTCTCTCAATCATCTACGAGTATAACGGCATCCTGATGATCACCCCGTACTCCACCAATACGAGGCTTACAGACAAGGGATTCAGGCTGGTTTTCCGATGCGTGTCCAGCGACAGTCATGTCGGCGAGCGGCTGGCGCTGCTGTGCAGTCAAAAGGGTTATAAACGCGTCATGATTTACCATGCGGAGAACATGTACGGTAGAGGCATAGCCAACGCATTTGAATCGGGCTGCCAAAAGTATGGCATGGAAGTGCCGGACCGGCAGTCTTTCTCGGAAAACAGTTTGTCCGAAATAAACAAAGACATGGCCTTCTGGCGGGACAATTACAGCTTTGACGCCATCTTCGTGGGGGCTGACACCGCCGAGGCGGGTGCCGTTGTCAAAATCGCCGCGGACCTTGAAATAGATGCGGCTCTGCTCGGGCCCGAATCCCTCGATACACCGGATCTGCTGAAGATTGCGGGTGATTCGGCCGAGGGCGTTTTCGCAGCGTCGGTTTTCAGCTCGGACAATGAATCGGATGCTGCGAAACATTTTCTTGATGCCTTCAGCAGAAAATACGGGTACGCACCCGACGCCACGGCAGCCCAGAGCTACCAGGCTTTGAAGGTCCTGGCGAAGGCGATTGAGCAGGCCGGGAGCACTGATCCGTCCCGGATAGCAGACGCCATGAGGGCGCTCCAGTGGGACGGTGTGACGGGGCCGGTGTCGTTCGACGAACGGGGCGAACTGGAAACCTCGCATGTCGTTGTGAAGCAGGTCAAGGGCGGCAAGTTCGTAATGGTGGACTGAAAATTCTGCTCCCCGGAACCAGGCTATGTACAGATCCGCAGACTTCGAGCATCCCGCTGACCGGGCGGACAAATATCTGGCGGCAGCCCGTCGTCTTGTTCCCGCCGACCTGATATCCGATGAGGGATACAAGCGCATTATCCAATCGGCCGCGGGCCTCCCGTCGAGAACAGCTCTTTTTTACGGACTTCTGGAATTCCCGCTGGACGACTCCTCTGCGCTGGGCGACTTGTCCTTTGCCCTCCATCATGACTCCGGTTGTTGCGATCTGCTTCTGTCCGAATGGGCGCAGCGGGGCGATCGGAATTCCGCGTGGGAACACGCGGTCAAACTCATCTCCGGGATGCGCTCTCCCGGCGGCGTTCTTCTGCGTTATCTGCGCTCGTCCGGAATAGAATTCGACTGCAGCAGGGATCCGGATGTGTGCCCGTCAGTATTCCTGACCCCGGCGATTCAAAGATACTCGAAAGATGTCAGGGCAAATGAAATCGGCATGGCGGAAACAACGGCCCGCATGCTGGGCGAGAAAGCGTATCCGCGGTCGCTGCTGAACAAGACTTTGAATGCCATCACCGCACTTCCGGAGGATTGCCGGATCGCCCAGTTTGGCATCATGCTGTCCCGCGATCCCGCTGCCATCAGGCTGTGCTGCGAGGGGCTTGACAGAATCACGGCCGACCAGCTTTCCGGATTTCTTCAGAAGACCGGCTGTGGCGGCATTTCGGACACGGCCATTGCATACCGGGACAAGCTGTCTGCGTTGGGCGGGGCAATGGATCTTGCCATAGACGCGGACGCGTCGTCGGGCGAACGACTCGGATGGGAGCTCAGTTTCAGGAATCACTCGCCTTCAGAGGAGCCGGGGTGGAGAAAGGCGCTTGAAATCATTTCGTCATGCGCGGGATGTTCCACCACCAAGATGGACGCGTTTCTCAATGCAAGCGGTTTTCTGGCGATATCGGACAACCTTGAGGCCTGGCCCGGCGATGTCCGTCGCTGCTGGGAAAGTCATGCATTCGAATATTTCAGCTGCATTGTGGTGAATCCAAACCACATCAAGCTGATCATAGGCCCGGGCACTTTGATCAAAGCCAAGGGATATCTGAGGATCTCCCATTACTGGAAGGATCTGCTGTAGACGGGTCGTTACCGCTCCGCCACCAGTCCCTCGGGCTCGGCGAGAAGACCCTCGTCCCACAGGAGCTGAAGGAAGGTATATGCCTCGCCCGCATTCTCATCAAACTGCCGGGTGATGTCATCAAGTGTCTTTTTGCCGTCCAGCCTCAGTACCAGTTCTTTTTCCAGGGGCTTCCGGAATGTGAACTTCTTATACCGGCTCAGCAGGCATACCTCGCCGGATCCCTGCTTGATCGAGAAATCTCCCCGCAGAAGCGGCTTGGTTTCGCCATCAAATGCCTTGTTGAAAACATGCTCTGTGCACCAGTCAAGAAAGGCCCCGAAATCGGCCTCGGTCTCAAACTTGCCGGATGCGATGATCCTGTAACCGCACGGCCATTGGTCCGGCTCAATGCACGGGGTGACCAGCTTTATGCTTCGGTCCACCATGTTGATCAGAAAACCTGTGACGCAGCACGACGTCCCGTCAACGGCGTTGTCCTTCTTCCTCGCGCGGCCCGCCCGGTAGATGACGCCGTCCGCCTCGGGATACCGGCAGGCGAGAAGAACATTCTTAAACTCCTCGGAACTGAAACTTCTCATGCACAGCCGGAAATCGTCGAGGCTGTTAATGGAAAGCCTCTGGATTCCGGCCCTGTGATCGAGGCACCACCGCAGCAGGTTTCGGGTCCTCTCCACATTGTTCATCCAGTCCGCGGCGGTTGTCTGCGGGATCGCGCCAAAGGATTCGTAATACCGCTGGAGGAATCTTTCGTAGTCGGGATTATCGAACGGCTCGGTATAGCAATAAAGCAATCCCCGCGGCGAACTGCAGTCGGCAAGGCGGTGGATGCTCCGAATCATCCCGAGCATCAGGCTGCAGTTCTCTTCCGTGAATTCATAATAGCCCTGCAGTTTTCCGGAAGCCCCGGCGCAGTACGGGCATCCCACGGAGCAGCCCTTGGAGAGCTCCACGGCGAAATAAATATGCGAATTTTCCGCGGCCAGGCCTTCCGGAGCCTGGTTTTCGAACCGGATCTTCTGCCGGCTGTGCCAGTCGCCAAACGCGTTTCCGGACAGCATGGTGACGTGCCGGCTGCCCTGCGACGCTTCTCTCAGGTTCGAAGCAAAGGCGCAGTAGTCGCTGAATGCCGGATTGTCCTCAAAGAGGGTTTCGTCGGGATTCGAAAGATCTTTTTGCGAGGCCAGTATGCGGGCCAGCATCTGCGGGTCGCCGTTGATCCGGTACTCTTCCAGCACCGCGGCTCCGTTCCTGCTGAATCGTCCGGCAAAAGCGGGATCATATTTAACGCATTCCGCGAAACGCTTTATGTCATAGCCCTGCACGGTCATTTGCTCCTGTACTCGTGCTTGAAAGGTTCGACCAGTTCACCCGATACAAGCCTGACCGGCCCGCGGCTGCGCTCGCAGAGGGTTTCGATCACGCGGGCGTTCATTCTCTTCACCGCGTCGCACACTTCGTCTGAACGCCCGTAGAGGTCGCCGGTGAGGTTCAGGATCATGGCCGGGCATTCCCCGGCGCAGGAATATTTGAGAAAGCAGTCCGCGCAGCCTTTCATATTGTCTGAAGTTCTGCGCGCCAGCGCCAGTCGCTGGCCGTTTTCCGCCAAAGAGTTTTCGTCATTCGGATCCACCCGGCCGATGATGAAGCTGTCCGCTCCGGGCTCGGACGGATCCTGCACTTCGGTGCAGGCGGTCAGGTATCCCGCGGAAGACAGAATCATATTGTTTCCGCATGCACCGCAGTAAATATTTCTGCCGTTTGTGCGGACGCAGTAGGTTCCTTCGGCCTTGATGGCGATTCCGTGCGACAGCGACCTGTCAAAAGCTTCGGCGAAACCTTCCTCGTATTCGCGATTGTCGGGCCCGGCGATGCCGGAGCTGTGCGCCCGGCCGGTATTCTTGAGCCGGCTGAAATGCACCAGCCCCGCGCCCAGCTCGCGGGCAAGATCCACCGTGTCGGCCATCCGGGAAACCGAAGCCGAAGTCACGGTGGAGCGGATGCTCACCTCGATTCCGCCTGCCACGAGGCGTTTGATATTATTTTCCACGCGCCGGTAGCCCGATTCGCCGCTCCGTGCCGGCCGCTGCGCATTATGGATTTCTTCCGGGCCGTCCAGACTGATCTGGCATCTTATTTTGTGTTCAACAATGAAATCGCACAGCTCATCCGTGAACATCCCGTTGGAGGTCATGAAGAAGCCGGGTTCCATCCAGACGTTTCCGCATTTGTTTTCAAATTCCGTGACCAGATACTTGAAGAGTTCGCGGTCGAGCGTGGGTTCTCCGCCGCCGTGCAGAAGAAGATTGGCCTTTGCGGCCACCGGAAAAAATTTCGCCAGGCAATCTTCGATGTACCGGTCAAAAACTTTTCGGTCCACAAAGATGCCCCGGCCGGGGGCGCAGGATGCGGAATAACAGTAGATGCATTTCAACTGGCATGAGGTGGCGGGCAATACCGCGAAAGTGGGGATGATTTCCGGAATTACCGGTGCTGCCTTTGTGCTGCGGCCTTCCGCTTCCAGCACCCCGGCCGCCGCTAGGATTATGAGAAGTCGCGTGAAATCAGCGCCGCCGCAATGGGGTGGTGTGCTCTTGCCGTCGAAGGCTTTCAGAATCGTCAGCATCTCGCCGCTGAGTTTTATGAAAGTGCCCGTTGCGGGCGCATGGATGTAATCGCGGCCGTTGAACAGGAAATGAAAAGCGGATTTCCCGATATTCGAGCGCAAGGCGCCGGTGCCGGATTCTTCCGGAGTGAGCCGGGACAAAGATGTGACGGAAACAAAACTCATAGGGGACGACTACAAACTTCCAGCCCTGTTTTGGCAACAAAAAAAACGGCCGGGAAACCCCGGCCGTTTTTTATACCAGATTCGGTTTAGTGCTGTCCGCAGCCCGTATCGCCGCAGCAAACATAGCCGCCGCCGGAGACCTTGTCCAGGTCCTTGGAGGAAAGCTCGCCCTTGCGGCACTCGTTGAATTCGCTCTGCGTGAAATCATAACCCGCGGCTTTGACAATTTTCTCTTTGTCCTGCTGCGTCTTTGCGCCTGCAAGCTTCTTGGCCAGCGCCGGGTTTTTCTTAACGTCTGCGAGGAACTTCTTTGCACTCTCTAACGACATGACTGCCTCCTGGTTGTTGTTGTTGACACAATGTCGAACACAAGGGAAATGCTACTCACGGCCCGGCGGAGATCAACTAAATTCTCTCAAATATTTCGTTTCGCGCCATCGGCGCAAAACACAGTTTGTTCTTGAGTTCGGGGGCGGACAGGCTATGAAGTCGTTCCCATGAGGATAAAACAGGGAGTTGGGAGTGTCCTGGCGGTTTTGATTTCGCTGGCCGGAGCCTGCGCAGAGGTTACTCCTCACGGAAAAGTTGTGCAGTCATTCACATACACCACCAACACGGGACTGGGGAGTGAACTGTTTGTGGCCGGCAACCATCCCGACATGGGAAACTGGAATCCCGCAATGGCCCGGAAGCTCCACTGGACTTCCGGAAACGTGTGGACCGGGCAGGTGGCGATCGAAGCCGGGCATGCGCTGGAATACAAATTCATCATCCGCACCAATTCCTTCGAAAACTACTGCGACGGCGCCAACGCCGTCTGGCAGGACGGCGAGAACCTATCCGCCAGCATCCCCTCTGGGCCCGCCGCGCCGTTCTCGTCAAAGAGCATCTGGTATTTCAGCGGATGGACCAATGTGAACCTCATCTGGCAGTCCGGCCTCGACACCAACTGGTATTCAACCGCCATGACGCAGGTGAGCACCGGCCGGGTTTCCGGCGAGTTCCTGTACCGCGCCGACGGCATCGGCGGCCCGGGCGAGCAGCTGACTTTTGTGCCCGGCGGAAATCTGGGTGGATCGCTTTTCTGGGACCATTCCCCGGCCACGGGCGGCGACTATTACACGGAGCTGGA
>ENA-UPTA01003478-UPTA01003478.1-activated-sludge-metagenome-genome-assembly--contig:-NODE-3478-length-15485-cov-5.829747_pt1 | contig 15485 bp, 16 predicted proteins | sample MGYA00238184_ERZ773361 | MGnify/ENA primary metagenome ERZ773361 (study PRJEB29100, sample SAMN05720205) | activated sludge metagenome | isolation source: anaerobic digester from wastewater...
TTGTCTTCAAGTTGCGCTGAAAGATGCCCCGCGGCTTGCCGCGGGGAGTTTCACTCACTGGAACTTTTGAGGGAAAAACTTCCAATCATTGGAAAAAACGCTATGATGCCCGCAATGAAAAACAGCAGGAGTATTTTGTGAGTTTGTCGGGATTCATTGCTTGCCGTCTTGCGGGCCTGGCCAGGCGGCTTCATCGTGCGGAGGAGCAGGCCCGTGTGGCGGAAGTCCGTCGCGCGGCCGGGATCGGGAAGGATGTGTTCATTCCCGGCGACCTGATCGTCAAGAAGCCGTCAAAACTTTCCATCGGCGACCGCACCTATGTCTCCCGCGGATGCTTCTTCGACTGCAAGGGCGGCCTGGAGATCGGGCATGACTGCCACATCTCCGCTGGATGCGTCATCTACACGCACGACCACGACATCAACGAGAGACTCCCGTTCGGGAAGGAAATCCTTAAACCGGTGAAAATCGGCGACTATGTCTGGATCGGAGCTGCCGCCCGCATTGTGCCGGGCGTCACCATCGGGAGCGGAGCCGTCATTGGTTTCGGATGCCTGGTCACATCCGATGTCGGGGAGGGGGAAATCGTCGGCTCGCCCTCGGTGCGCGTGCTCAAAACGCGCGACCCGGAGGTATGGCGGCGGCTGCAGGCTGAAGTTGAGAGCTAACAGCGCGTAAAGTCGCTCAAAACATCAAAAAAACGGCCAAAAAACGCGAAAAACAGCCCAAAATCGGTTAAAAACGCCTGAAAACGCTCAAAAATGATCAGTTTTCTTCAAGAAGCACGGAAAAGTATTTTGGAGCATCACCATAAGAAAAAATGAATAACGAGCCATCCCCTGCGGAACAATCAAACGGACAGGAAATTCTTGTTTGCCCCGGATGTCTTCATGAGCAGGCAGAGGGCGCTCACTTCTGCGAGCAATGCGGTGCTCCCCTCACGTCTTTTTCGACCATCGGACCTTTTGAGCGAATATTTGCCCAGGGACATGCTTATCGCCGCGCGGCATCGGGACCAACAAGCCTCATTGTTCTGATCGGAATGTGGATACTGATCTTTCCGCAACTGCTCCTCATAGTGATGATATCCTGTGTCGGTGCGATCGCATATCTGTTGACCTTCGGTTTGATTTACCTGGCTCTGTTGTTTCGCGTAACGCGCAACTACATAAATCACAGAAATCAGAAAAAAGTTCCGGAGGGGATGGAATCTGACGGTATTTCGTCAACGGACAATCCTCTTTGATCGTTGGCTGTCTGAATGCCTCAAAACTCAGGGCCCAGATTCCATAATTCTCTTCTTCGGCCTGCTTGACATTCGACGCGGCGGCGGGCATACTTTTACAAAATCATAAAAGTTGCAGAATCCTGTGAAGAGGATGCGCGAAGTGAAGCAGAAGTGAGTAGATTGCCGTTCCGGGGCGGGAATTGACCGGGACGAAGTCTGTATTCTGTCTGCGGGAAGGCAATGTCAATGAGCTTTGAAGCCGAGAGTTTGAGCATACCGGATGTGCTGGCGATCACGGCCGCGCGCTACGCGGATTCCCGCGGCTATTTCTGGATGACCCACCGGAAGTCCGAGTTCAGGGCTTTGGGAATAGATGAGGAGTTTGTCCAGGACAACCATTCACGGTCTTCGAAGGGCGTGCTGAGGGGTCTTCACTATCAGAATGCGCCTGCGGCGCAGGGCAAGCTTTTGACGGTGCTCACGGGAACTATTTTTGATGTAGCTGTGGACATACGGCCGGGATCGCCCTTCTACGGAAAGCATGCGGATATCATCCTGTCCGAAGACAAGCCTGTGATGCTGTATATCCCGCCCGGATTTGCGCACGGATTCTGCGTGCTGAGCGAGCGGGCGGACGTGCTGTACAAGGTGACCAGCGAATATTCGCCGGCAAACGAAGCCGGCATTGTCTGGAATGATCCCGCGATTGGCATTCAATGGCCTGTTGATAATCCGATCCTCTCCCCGAAAGACCGGAAACTGCCGGTTCTGCGCGCCGCCAAAGTGATTTTCTGAAAAAGCCCTCATGAAAAACGGCAGGGACAGCACAGCCAGCCATGTGAGAATGCGCCTGGTCGAGGTCGGGGGGCGAACGAGCCAGGATTTCGGCTTCGGACGGATCCTTGGACAGATTCTCGTCTATCTGTATCTTTTCGACGGAGAGTGTTCCCTTGACCGGATTGAACAGGAGCTAGGACTGAGCAAGGCGGCGGTCAGCATCGCGGCCCGGCAGCTTGAAAGCCTTGGCCTGCTTCGCCGGGTCCGGAAGAAGGGCGACAGGAAGAACTACTACAGGACAGCAGACAACATTGGCATAGCGCTGCAGCAGGGGATTCTGGCTCTTGTGCGCCGGAAGATGCAGAATGTTGCAGTTGAACTGGAGGCCGCATTCGGGGACATCCGGAAAACCGGTGATGCGAAGCGCCGGGATGCCGACCTTGCCTTCCTGCTGGGCCGGATGAGACGCGCCAAGGAGCTCAGCGACAAGGCTTCGTCCCTGCTGGACAGCAGAATATTCAAAATGCTGGTGGGCTGACCGGCATGGCGTAAAAGGAACCGGCGACGATATGCGAACTGTAATACGCGCAAATCAGAAGTGGTATTTCATCAACTGGCGGGAGATTGCGGAATACCGGGATCTGCTGATTCTCCTCGTGAAGAGGGATCTGACGGCCATTTACAAGCAGACGGTTCTTGGTCCGCTGTGGTTTGTCATCCAGCCGCTTCTGACGACCATCGTCTTCACGGTCATTTTTGGCAACGTGGCCAGAATCCCCACTGATGGAGTCCCGCATTTCATCTTCTATATGAGCGGAACGATTTTCTGGACATACTTCCAGGGTGTTTTAAACCACAGCGCGGCGTCGCTGGTCGGAAACACCAATGTTCTCTCCAAAGTGTATTTCCCGCGGCTGATCATTCCCCTTTCGGGCATTTTTATAAATCTGGCCCATCTGGCGCTCAACTTCACCCTGTTCCTTGCGTTTTTCTTCTGGTTTCTGTTCGCCGGCAGCAGCATGGATCCAAATGCATGGCTGTTTCTGCTGCCGGTGCTGATTCTGCAGTGCGGCCTGATGGGCCTGGGTTTCGGATTGTGGGTGTCCGCCCTCACGATTAAGTACCGCGACCTTCGCTTTGCGCTGCCGTTCATCATCCAGCTTTGGATGTATTTCACTCCGATTGTTTATCCCGCATCCATTGTGTCGCGGCCGGCATTGAAGTTCCTGCTCTGGCTGAATCCCATGACCGCGGTGGTGGAGTTCAGCCGTCACGCATTCACGGGGCAGGGAAGCCCCATTCTGGCCGGATGGGGCTTGAGCTGGGCCATGACCCTGCTGGTTCTGGTCAGCGGCCTGTTCCTGTTCAATAAAGTTCAGCGCACCTTTGTGGACACGATATGAGCGAGCCAGCCATTTCAATCCGGAATCTGTCCAAGTGCTATAGGCTGGGGACTATCGGCCGCCATACCCTTGTGGACGAAGCCCAGTACTGGTGGCACAAAATTCGCGGAAAAGATCCGCGCGAACATTTCGCGAAAGTGGGCCATGGCGCGACCGACAGGCGCCGCGTGGAGGCCGAGAAGGAGGGGAATCCGGAGTTCTGGGCCCTGAAGGATGTTTCGTTTGATGTCCAGCCGGGAGAGGTGATCGGCATCATCGGGCGGAACGGCGCTGGGAAATCCACGCTCCTGAAGATTCTTACGAGGATAACGGAGCCCACGTCAGGTGAGGCCGTCATCGATGGCCGTGTGGCATCGCTCCTGGAAGTCGGCACGGGTTTTCATCCGGAACTGACCGGACGTGAAAATGTGTTCATGAACGGAACGATCCTGGGGATGAAAAGCCGTGAGATTGCCGCGAAGTTCGATGAGGTAGTGGCGTTTTCGGAGATGGAGAAATTCATAGACACTCCGGTGAAGCGCTATTCCAGCGGGATGTATGTGCGGCTGGCTTTTGCGGTGGCGGCCCATTTGGATCCCGAAATTCTGCTGATTGACGAAGTCCTTGCGGTGGGCGATGCCTCCTTCCAGAAGAAATGCATTGGCAAGATGGGCGACGTGGCAAAGGGCGGGCGGACCATTCTATTTGTGAGCCACAACATGGCTGCGGTGGAAAATCTCTGCTCCCGCGCCGTATGGCTGGAAAACGGCGGCATCAGGATGATAGGCGATTCCGCCCCGGTTGTGGACCAGTATCTGGGCGTGCTGCAGGGGGCCGGGAAAACTGTCGCGCTGCAGGATCGCGCAGACCGCCAGGGTTCCGGCCGGGCCCGGATACTGGATTTCTACATCACGGACATGGAGGGGCGCCGCAAGGCGGTTTTGAGCCCGGGCAAGAAATACTGCTTCCACCTGATATGCAGGATCATGACGGCCGACCGGCAGCTTTCGAATGTTTCGGCGGCGATTGCGCTGCATGACCACAAGAACGACATGATTTGGCTGGTCAACTCCAACTTCACAAACGAAAACCAAACTCTTGCGGAAGGAAACAACGACATCGTGTGCCATATTGTGGACTTCAATGTCGCGGAGGGAATATACAGCGCCAGCGTATCCATAGGACAGGGGAGCATTGAGGCGCTGGATTCAATATACAATGCGGCCGAGGTGGATGTGCAGGGCGGCGACTATTTCGGCACGGGTGCAAAGGGGACCCCTGCCGCCTGCAAAATCCTGACGCGTGCGCATTGGGAACTGTCGCGATGAGCCGAAGGGACAAACTATGATTCAACGAGCGTTTTACAGGGCTTTTCTGCATGCCATGGCCGAACTGGAGGCGCAGATCACCCACATACCAAAGCCCCACGCTGACCAGTTCAAATGGCGCAAGCGCGAGCTGCATCACATGGGAGTTTTGTTCGATAATGAAATCTCGATTGGCGAGGGATTCTATCTGATGAAGCGCGGAGGCCTCGTTTTGGGGAACAGATGCGCCTTCGGGTGCCATGTGCAGATCTACAACCACGCCCCGATAACCATAGGCAACAATTTCCTGGGCGCCAGCAACCTGATTCTCAATTCCGGCCTGCATGAGGCGGTCACCCTGCAGCCCGAAGCCCGGGCCATTAACATCGGAGACAGGGTCTGGACGGGCCTGCGCGTCACCATTTTGGGAGGCGTGAACATCGGCTCCGATGTGGTGATCGGCGCGGGCAGCCTTGTGAACAGGGATATCCCGTCCGGATCGGTAGCCGCCGGTGTTCCGGCAAAGGTGATCCGCAAGATCGAGCGCGCCGATACGAGTGTCTGGTCCTGCTTTGATTGATGGATTGGGATGCCACATTGACCACGCCGGGATTCTTTGCATGATGCAAGATAAACAGGACGCAGCCAGCGGAACCTCTTATGAAAGGGCCGTGCTGCGGATGCAGTCGGATCCTGACCGGCAGGATTTCGTGAAGCAGTGCTATCTGGACGATCCACTGGATGCCGCCCTGCGGTTTGCGGCCAGCGACGAGTTCAGGGAGGTATGCCGGATTCTGTCCATTGCGGCCGGAGGAAAGAAATTGCGTGTCCTCGATGTTGGATGCGGCAACGGCATTGCTTCCTACGCATTTGCCTCGATGGGATGTGATGTGGTCGCCATGGAGCCGGATCCGAGTCCAGTTGTGGGCACGGGCGCAGTCAACCGGCTGAAGGATGAATTGAAGAGCGGAACCATTGTCTCTGCATGCTGCCCGGTGGGCAACTACAAGGATGATCAGGGGTTCGACATTGTCTATGCCCGGCAGGTCGCTCATCATTTCCCCGTTCTTGAGGAAGGCGTGTCTGCATGCGCGGGGCTTCTCCGGGCGGGAGGAACCTTCTTGATGACGCGCGAGCATGTCGCCGATACGCCGGAGGATTTGGAGTCGTTCCGCCAGAAGCATGCCCTTGCGCAGGATGGGGTATGGGAATGCGCGTATCCTTCCGCCCGCTACCGGGAGGCCATGAGATCAGCCGGCCTTTCGGATATTCGGGAGTGGGGGCCGTTCGATTCTGTGATCAATTACTATCCTGCCCCGGCGGAGAAGATCCGGGGGAAGGCGCATGACATGATGCGCGCCCGCTATGGCCGGATCGGCGGACTGCTCTTCCGTGGCCTGCCCGCGGTGGAGCGGTGGGCTGTGCACCGGCTGTCCGAACTCAACCGGAGCCCTGGGCGCATGTATTCGTTTCTTGGAAGGAAAAGGGGATGAAGAGTTCCGGCCCCGGAAGCGGGTCGCCGGTTGTTTGCAGGGAGACGGAATGAAAATCGCAACATTTGTCTATAGCCGGTATATCTCATCCAGAGGATTCGGAAGATCCTTCTGGTCATTCATTCGCGGCATGCTCATCAGAATGTTCAACGACCCGGTTTGCACCCTGCCGGTTCACGGCCAGCCGCTGGACGTTCCCCTGTCGCATGCCCTGCCGGACCGGCTGACCCGCCTGCCTTTTTACGACAGGCTTCCGCAAAGGATCAGCGAGTATCTGCATTCGAAGGGAGAACCTTTCAGTTGCATTGATGTGGGCGCCAATATCGGCGATACCCTTGCGGCCTTCCATCTGCAGGATTCCGATGTGTTCCTGGCCATCGAACCCAATCCGAAGTTCAACAGGATTCTGTCGGCGAACTGGGGCATGAATCCGAACGTCAGGATATTGGACTGCCTGTGTTCAGCCCGCAGCGACGAGGGAACCTATCAGATCCGGGAGACCACGGGCACTGCATCCATTCACAGTTCAGATGACGGGTTGCGGCTGTCGAAGCGGACACTGGATGAGATTGTGGCGGACCATCCCGCCGCGGCGCGCGCCAATGTCGTGAAGATAGACACGGACGGATATGACTTTGAAGTGATCGCGGGAGCAAGAAAACTGCTGTCCGCAAATCAGCCGGCCCTGCTGTTTGAATGCGCCGATATGAAGAAGCCGAACTATGCCGAAGAATGCCTGGAGGCCCTGAAGCTGCTCGAGGGCGCGGGATACCGCGAAGCGCTGGTGTATGACAACTACGGCTATCTAATGGGCAGGTATTCCCTCTCTGACCTGCGCCCGTTCAGAAACCTGCTTTTCTACCAATTGACGAGCAGATTCCACTATTTCGACGTGCTTTGCATGAAAGATGCGGATATCGAAGCCTTCTACAGCAAAGAAACCCATTTCTTCACGAGCAGTGTGTCGAATGAGGCAAAAAGGATTGCGGCCGCCTATGCAGCGCAGTCACAGCGGGAGTTGCAATGAAAATCAGCCGAAAAGCGGATGCCCTTGAAGCCGCCAAAAAAAGGGGGCGGGCGAAGCAGGTCGCAAAGGATGAACGCCCTCTGCTGATGCTGGGCAGGCTGCTGGCCGAGAGTGTAAAAGCTAGGGATCAGATCCAGAATCTCAAGGAAGTGGAGTTCAAGGTTTTCTCTCAATGGGGGGATGACGGCATCATCCAATGGCTTGTGCACAATCTTGATTTTCCGGAAACAACATTTATTGAATTCGGCGTTCAGAACTACCGCGAGTCCAATACCAGGTTCCTCATGATGAACGACAACTGGACCGGTTTTGTCATGGACGGTTCAAGTTCGAATGTGGAGCAGATTGTCGGCTCGGAGTACTTCTGGAAATATGAGCTGGCGGCCCGGTCGGCCTTTATTGATGCGGAGAACATCAATGGCCTCATCGCATCATCCGGGCTCGGCCACGATGTGGGAATCCTGCATATTGACCTGGATGGCAACGACTATTGGATATGGAAGGCGATAGATGTGATCTCACCGCTTGTGGTTATTCTGGAATACAACAGCGTGTTCGGCCCGGAAAGGGCGATCACGGTTCCCTATGACCCGAAGTTCAACAGAACCCGCGCGCATTTCAGCAACCTCTACTGGGGGGCGTCGCTTCCGGCATTGCATCACCTTTCAACCGAAAAGGGATACGCCTTTATTGGATGCAACAGCGCCGGCAACAATGCCTACTTCATTCGCCGCGATAAGCTAAATGACCGCGTCCGCGAGGTGTCCATTGAACAGGGATATGTGCTTTCGCGTCTGCGGGACAGCCGGGATGAGCAGGGGAAGCTGACCTGCCTGACCGGGAATGCGCGGGCGGCGGCTGTCAGGGGGCTGCCGGTTTTTAATGTCATAACCGAATCCATGGAGGTATTTTGAAGCATGCCAGTAAATGAAGAGAGGCGATTCAGATGACGCGCATTCTGCTGGACGGGAGAGTGTACGGAGCAACGCCTGGCGGGGGAATTGCCCGCTATTTTACGGAGCTTGCCGCCTGGTTTCGTGAACATCCTGCGGATGAAGAATTCTTCATTGCCCTGCCGGATACGGCACCGTACCGTCTGGAACAGAAACTGGGAATGAAGGCTTTGCCCCGACGCATGTATGGGTGCGGCTGGGCATGGAGGCTGTTGCGGCCGGCCGTCTTCCATTCAACCTACTATACGCATCCCGATTTGAAATGTCCTCAGGTTGCCACGGTTTATGATTTCGTGGATGCGCGGCTGCCCGGATTCTGTCCGAACGGCCCGCCGTTTGTGAAGAGGCAGCTGGATTCAATCCGAAAAGCCGACGCTGTGGTCGCAATTTCCGAAAGCACAAAAAAGGATGCGGCAACATGGTCCGGCATTCCCGAGGACCGGATACTGGTTGCGTATCCGGGATTGTCCCCCGTTTTTGCCCGGAATCCTCCTTCGCGGGAGGAGGTCGGGAAATTCCGCGCCGGCCTTGCCGGCGGCTTCCCGTACTTCCTGCATGTCGGCAACAGGGGCGGCTACAAGAACTTCACCCTGCTGCTGGAGGCCTTTTGCGTGGCCGCCCGGGACAGCGACATGCATCTGGTGCTTTCGGGCGGGGAAAGGCGCCTGTCACCCGAAGAGCTCGCGCTGCTGATACGGCATCGCATGGCGGACCGTGTGCATCTTGCGGGCCAGCTTGATGACGGTTCCCTGAGACTGGCCTATGCCGGGGCGGAGGCCATGCTGAGCGCGTCTCTTGCAGAGGGTTTCGGGATTCCCATCATAGAATGCCTGGCTTGCGGGGGGCGGGTGCTCCTGTCCGCCATTCCCGTTTATCAGGAGGTCGCCGGCGCGGCTGCGCGCTATGCGGATCCGTATGAATTGGACGATTGGGTAGAGACCATCCGTTCGGCCGTCCGGGCGCCATTGGGGGCCGATGACAATGCCCGGACAAACATCGTTGAGAAATTCCAGACCGCCAAGGCCGGACAGATGTACCGGAATCTTTACCGGAAACTGCTGGCCCAATGATCGGGTGAAGTTGTTGAGTCCAAAATGAGAAGGCGCATCAGGGAAATGCTCGAGCCGGTCTGGATCGAAGCAGGATATCAGGTGATCCGCCCGCGCTGCGTGCTTTTTGACCATCTGCCGAAATGCGGAGGATCTTCGCTTCGCGCGTGGCTCAGCATGCAGTATCCCGGCAGAAAGATTTTCATCATGGACGGGAACAATCCGAGGGCCTCCGTGCGCGAGTTCCTGTCCCTGCCGGAAAAAGTCCGGCAGAGATACAGCCTGATCCAGGGACATTGCGCCAACGAGATCATGCATATGGTTCCTGCTGACTGGCTGAAAATCACCATGCTGCGCGAGCCGGTGGATAGAATGGTGTCTCACTACTACTATGTGCGGAGGCAGCCGGGGCATTATCCCCATTCGCAAGTGGCTGGTTCCGGCATGGGACTCAAGGAATATGCGGCATCCGGACTGAGCGAGGAACTCAGGAACTGGTACACGGCCCATTTTGCGGAACTGACGCTGCAGGAGGCCGAAGCCCGGCCGGAGGAGTCCGTGGAACGCGCTCTGGACGCATTGAGCACGAAGTATGACGTTGTCGGCTTCCTGGAGGATTATGATTCCTTTGTTCAGGAGGTCCACCGGCGCGCGAATTTCTGGCGGCGCCCTGCTGGGAAAAGAGTGAATGTCACAAGGGACCGGCCTTCCGTGGATCGTGTTGACGCGGAGGCGCTGGAAGCAATCAGGACGGCAAACCGCCTTGACATTGAACTTTACCGGAAACTGAAAGCCCGCGCGTCCGCCGGTTGAACATCCTTATCTTTTCCCGATGAGCGCCAAATCCGACCATCCGCTTCTTTCGATCATAACTGTCTGCAGGAACGAAGCCGGCAGGATCCGGCGCACCATTGACTCTGTTGTGCAGCAGTCGGACCTGGACTTCGAATGGATTGTCGTGGATGGAGCATCCTCGGACGGCACGGTGGATATTCTTCGCCACAGCGGAGCGCCCATTGATCGTCTCATATCCGAACCCGACACGGGCATTTATGATGCCATGAACAAGGGAGTCCTTGCCGCACGGGGCGAATACACCTTGTTCCTGAATGCGGGCGACCGGCTGGAAAACAGGGATGTCGTCCATGTTTTCCGCGAGCGGAATTTCAAGGCCGATCTGGTGGTGGGCGATATCCGTGTGATTCTGAAAAACGGGCGCGAACTTCTGCGAAAATGCACGGACAGACCCCTGGACAGGGATTTCCTGTATTGGCGATCTTTTCCTCATCCGGGCACATTCATTCGCCGAAGTTTGTTTGAGCGCCACGGACTGTACGACATTTCCTTTAAAATTGCGGCTGACAGGGAATTTTTCAATCGGGTTGTGTCGCATGGCGCATCGGTGGAGCCCTTCAGTCATTGCATATCCGTTTTCACGAATGATGGCGTCAGCTACAACTTTGAAAACCGCAAAAGGCTTTACGGGGAGCGCAGACGCATCCGCCGAATTTATTATCCGGCCTCCTATCGCTGGAGAAGGGCGTTTAATGAAACCTTTGGCCATTGTGTGCACCAGATCCTGACTAAGACAGGGGTGCGAAAATCCTGATGGGGATCCCATGAGCAGATCATTTGTTGATAAACTTTCCTATCCGCGGGACCTTATGCGCTGGGCCGTGTGGCAGCTGGGTTTTTGCCGGCAGCTGCGCAGGCATCCGCCGGTATTTGTCTTTCAGATGGGCAAGGTTTCTTCTCGTTCCGTTTCCGAACCCCTGCAGGTGATCTACAGAGGCGCGGTCATTCACGATCATGTGTTTGAGGGCGACAGGATGCAGGGGGAAACAAGGGAACTGAAGAAATACCTGAACGGCCCGAATCCTCCCGAGAAGCTCTATATCATATCGCTGGTGAGGGAGCCGATCGTGAGGAACATTTCAACATTCTTTGCAAACTTTGAGCGTTATACCGGCGCGAAATGCGAGAGCTCCTCTTATGACATTCCGGCGCTGAAGCAGCTCTTTCTCCAGAACTTTCCGCACAGGCAGCCGCTGGAATGGTTTGATGAGCGGATGAAGAGGTATTTTGACATAGATGTCTACTCAAAGCCGTTTCCCGAATGCGGCTATGCCCGCTATGAGAGGGGGGCCCTGCTCGCTGTTGGTTTTCCGGATGGAAATCGACGACGAGGTCAAAAATCGGGAAATCGGCAGTTTCCTTGGGATCCCGGAGTTCCGGGTCACCCGGGCAAATCCCACGGAGGGGAAGGTATGCGGCGAACTCTACAGTGCCTTCAAGAAACAGGTGCAGTTCTCTCCCGATTTCGTGAATATGTTCTGCGAATCGAGATATTTCAGGCATTTTTACAGCGCAGATTTTATTGAGAAAACAAGGGCCCGCTGGACCGAATAGCATCGGACATTTTCGCCGATTCTTAGTTCCCGACCTGAAGCGACTTTCTGGGCATGAGAGATTCCCCTTCAAATGAAACAGATCCGGGCCTGTCCCTGCAGGGTGGAATTTCGGTTGTCATACCAACTTTCAACTATGCCCGATATCTCCCTCTGGCCATCGAAAGTGTGCTTGCGCAGACGATAGCACCCCTGGAGATCATTGTGGCCGACGATGGGTCCACGGACAACACGCAGGAAGTGGTGAGGCAGTACGGGGATGCCGTAGAATACCGGCGTTTCAAGCATATGGGGGTCTATGCCGTTCGGGGGGCCATGCTGAATGGCATCCGCGGAAACTGGTTTCTGAATCTGGATGCCGACAACTGGCTGGCTCCTGACTTTCTCGAGCAGATGGCAAAGGTCATAGCTGCCAATGAATCCGACGGACACTTTGCCTTTGCCTATCCCGATATGGAAGTCTTCGGGGAGTCCACCGGCCTTGTGGAGCGGCCCGAGTTCGATGCGGAGCGGCTGAAAACGGGTAATTTCATAGACATGAACTCAGTGATCCGGACTGCGGTGGCGCGCCGGTTCGGCTTTGATCCCGCGTTCAATGCGGGGCAGGGGGATTATGATTTCTTTTTGACGCTGGCGGAAAACGGATACAAGGGGGTTCGCGTCCCGGCAGCGAGCCTTCACTACCGGACACATTCAGGCAGCCTTTCGCGCCTGGCCAGCCGCCGATGCCTCCAGCGCGACATCATGCAGCGCATCATCCGGAAGCACCGCCGGTTCTACAGCCTTTCGGACGCTCGCGCCGCACTTGCGGCCGCCGACAACCGGATCCTTGTGGCTTTGATAGACGCACGTTCGCCGTTTGCGGGCTTCCGTCAGCGTTTTCTTGACTGGGCCCATTTTGCGCGCGCGGGCTTCCGCCATGCTGAATTTTGCAATCAGACAAAGTATTTATTCGCACCCCGACGGTATTTGGGGGCGTTGGGCCCGCCGCCAGATGTGTTTTATCTGTTTAAGGAGAATCCCGATCGGCGGGCGCTGGTCCGCCGGGTTTTGTGCGGAAGGAGCGAAGGCATTGATTGCAGCCAGCTTTTTGCGTTCAAGGACCTGGCGCGAAAAGGAATCCGGACAGACTGCAATCTTCGCTTCCCGCGGGAATCGGGCGCGAATGATAATGTTCTTCGAGTGATCGAGCGGGCCTATGCCCCGCGGACCGGAATCGGACGCGGCGATGTCCGATCTGTCCGCGTTCACCTTGACCTGATGAACCGGGCACGTGTGGTGCTGGCCACGTCCGACAATACCGGCCTGCCGGCCGCGCGCCTGAAGCAGCGCCGTTTGCTCCAGGCCCCGCTGGTCTACGTGAGCATTGGCCTGCCGGAAAGGATTATGGCCGTGGAAAGAATCAGCCCGGCGCGGGCTGCGCGCTACCGCAGGCGTCTGATGCATGCGGACCGCTTTGTGGCCTATGGATGGAATGAGGCCGAGTGGCTCAAGCGGTGGACCGGCGATCCGGACAGGGTCCGGTTTATCCCGTTTGGAGTCAACACGGACCTGTGGCGGCCGGGTGCCACTGCCGGAAACGGCCCCGACATAATATCCATCGGCGCCGACTTTATGAGGGATTTCCCGTTGCTGGTGGAATATGCGCGCAGTCATCCGGAGATCAATGTCTGCCTTGTCTCCGGGAAGGAGTGCTCGGCCGGCCTAGGGGCGCTGCCTTCAAATATACAGCTCCGGATTCAGGTTCCTCCCGAGGAGTTGCGTATCCTGATCGCCGGCGCTGGGGTTGTGGTTTTGCCGGTGAAGGAGAACACATACAGCGGCGCGACAACAACCCTGCTGCAGTGCATGGCCATGGGCAAGGCCGTGGCTGTTTCGAGGGTGGGGGCGATCTGCGGGGGATATGGCTTTAAGGATGGGGTCAATCTTTGCTGGATGGAGCCGGGATCGGCCGAAAGCCTGGCCCGCGCGGCCGGCATCCTGCTCTCGGACGAGTCGGCGCGCCGGCGAATCGGCGTGGCCGCGCGGGAACATGTCGAGACCGAACTGAACTGGAACCGGTATGCATCCCGCATGGAGGATTGTCTGATGGACTGGTTGGAAGGGGCAAAGGGATGATGATGGACCGTGCATGGAAAATGAGGTGCTACGAGAAGCTCCGCAGATGGCTGGTGAACCATGCAAGGCATTGCATGCCCGGCCAACATCCCCGCCGGTGGTCAAATGAGGAGTTGCGCCGTTATGCCCCCCCTGTTCGACGGGGATGTGTTGAATGTCTCGGGCTGGCGGGATGAGGACAAGCAGCAGGGGCATTACCGCGATTATTTTGTGAATGCAAGGAGCTATCGCATCACAAACTACTGGGGCACCGATTCGCCCAACGACGGGGCGGAAGGTTCGGTGTTCCTTGATCTCGAGTCGCCGCTTCCCGAAAGCATGCGGGGCGTTTGCGATCTGGCATGGACCCACACCGTGTTGGAACACGTGGGGAATGTTGAAATGGCGTTTCGCAATCTCGGGGATCTGACGCGCGATGCCGTCATGGTGGTCGTGCCATGGATTCAGGATGAGCATTACACGGCCGAATTGTACGGCGATTTCTGGCGCTTCACGCCCATGGGGTTGCAGAAGCTGATGGGGCGGGCCGGACTTGAACTGGTTCATATCAACGCCAATGAACAGCCTTGGTATCCGGTCTATCTCATTGCCGTGGGAACAAAAAATCCGGACCGATGGCGGAAAGCTTTCCCTGCGATTGACTGGACCCGTCGGCTTGGACGGGAGCAGTACAATTTCCCGGGGTGCATATCGTGACGGAGACGGACGCAACAATGCCGGATGATTCTGCAGTTCTGCCGCGCGTGACGCTTGGATTCGTGAGTTGTGAACGTAAACATTATTTGCGCGCCACGCTAGAATCGGCGCATGAATGCGTCCTCTATCCGAATCTTGAATGGATTGTTGTGGACAACGATTCTTCCGAGCCCGGGTTGAAGGAATATATTCAGGGCTGCGAGTGGATTCAGCACAAGGTGTTCCGGCGGCAGACTCATGCGGAAGCCATGAACCAGATGGTCGGGACGGCGACAGGTGAATACATCCTGATATGGCCGGAAGACGTCCAGTTCATCACCAGCGGCGATTGGATGCGGGATCTGGTGGAAATCCTTCAAAAGAATCCGGATATCGGCGGAGTGTGCCTGGATGCCCAGCGACTGTGCACGCTCAACCGGATATTCAGGCCCGTCTGGCGGGAGCGGGTTTCCCGCATGCGGGCGGAGATCCGGCGGTTCGGCCTTTCCGGAACGCGCCGTGGACGCAGAATCACCGGCGAGCAGGGATTTGTAATGTGGACCTGCGGGGCATATGGAGAGGGGATTGTGGGGTCGGGAATTCCTTCACTGATGCGAACGGCAGTCTGGCGGGAATTGGGCCCCTGGCGCGTTGCGAAACCGGATGCAAACATCATTGACTCCTCGCTTGGCGCGGAGGATGACATGATTGCGCGTGTCCGTCAGAAAAATCTGCGGCTTCAGCTTGCGATCCCTCAAGTCCCGCTGGCGGCCGACATCATCAATGATGACATTGGATGCAAAGCAAAAGTGAGGAAAGGAATACGATACGGTAACTACACCCCGCCGCCGGGAGGGGGAAACTTATTAATCCGGCAAATAAATAGTAGCACTATGGATAGATTCATGGTAGCTTCTTTACATGAAGACAAGAGATGCAAGGAAGCTGAGTTCGGAAGCGCAGTATGAACTGCGTCGTCGCGCCGTAGTCTTGAAAAAGCAGGGGTACTCGCATGACAAAGTGGCCGAGATGCTTGAGGTCTCCCGAGGGGCTGTACGCAAGTGGTGG
>ENA-UPTA01003492-UPTA01003492.1-activated-sludge-metagenome-genome-assembly--contig:-NODE-3492-length-15454-cov-6.368920_pt1 | contig 15454 bp, 19 predicted proteins | sample MGYA00238184_ERZ773361 | MGnify/ENA primary metagenome ERZ773361 (study PRJEB29100, sample SAMN05720205) | activated sludge metagenome | isolation source: anaerobic digester from wastewater...
CATGGTGTCAAATATGATCGCTATCTTGCGATCCGCTACCAGAAGGACGGCAAGCGCATTGAAGAAGGCATCGGCTGGACTTCTGAACGCGATCCGGCCGATGGTAAATATTGGACTGAAGAAAAGGCCTTTATTCTTCTTGAACGACTGAAGGGCGCGGCCAGGCAGGGAATCAAGGAAGCGCCCACGCGCCTATCCGAGCAACGCCAGCAGGAAGCCGACCGGCGCAATGCTGAACAGGAAGCACAACTGTTTGAAGCAAGGGAAAATATCTGTTTCGATGATTATATCCGTCTTTACTGGTCCGGTTGTGGCAGCAAAAAAACGGCAACGCTGAAAAATGAAAAAATGCTTTATGAGCGCCATATCAAGCCCGTCATCGGCATCATTCCGATGAAAGAAGTCAATAACGACCATATCATTGAAGTTATGCACAAAATGAAAAATCTGGATTTGTCCGCACGAACCCGGCAATATGCTTTGCAGTTAATCCGCCAGGTATATCGTCACGCCGAATTGAAACCGCCAATTAAAAAGACAGATTGGCCGAAGCTCGACAACATGAAGCAGCGTTTCCTTTCCATTGAAGAATCAGATCAGCTCCTGGCAGCGCTTAAAGAGAGAAGCGAAACGCTCCACGATCAGGCATTAATGAGCTTACATTGTGGTTTGAGATTCGGAGAAATTGCTAATTTGACATGGAACTGTATTAACTGGAGCAGTGGCACGATTGCCATATTGAACGCCAAAGCCGGCAGCCGCACCGCCTATTTGACGGAGGTAACCAGGCAAATGCTGATAAATCGAAATCCGGGGAAACCCGATGATCTTGTATTCGGAACTATCAGCAGAAAAACCGGCGAAATTGAAAAACCAATTCAGGCATCAAAAATATTCTCTGATGTTATTGATTCACTGAAATTCAATGAAGGCGTTACCGATAACAAGATGAAGGTCACATTCCACACGCTCCGCCACACTTACGCCACGCACCTGTTTGAAACGACTAACGACCTATATCTGACACAAAAGGCCCTGGGGCATTCGACGATTACCATGACGCAACGTTACGCCAAAATGACAGATGATCGCTTGCGCAGAGGCGCGCAGGCCCTGGAGGAACGATTTAACACAAAGCCTGAAGGAGCCAACGTCATCCCATTCCAAAGAAAAGCGGGGGAATAAATATGAAAAATCCACAAATTGACATCCTGAAAAATATCGTTTCCATCTATGCCAACACGCCGCCAACGCCGATTGAGAACCTCTGGAAGATTGAAACCGCCATGTTGCAGCCGGAATTTGACAACGCAGATAATTTTTATTGTTGTGAAATTGAGGAAATAAACCTGAACCCGCTTCGAAAATGCCGGAAGGTATGGGAGGATCAGGCATCGCAGCAGGAAATATCCTGGAGGATCGCAATAACTGCACACATGGTTAATATAGGTAAACCGGCGGCAAAGGAACTTTTGCGCGATTTAAGCAGCTTCGAAAAAATAAATGTAGATATGCCGCCGCACTACTTCAGCCGTGAAGTTGAAAGATTTTTCAAACTTTTTACTAAAACAATATGCAATATATCGGACGTCCCAATCATAAACAATTCATCAATTTTCGAATATGTTCAAGACGCGTTTTTTGATGTTTATCGGATTCATTGCTTTGAACCACTCACACAAAAGACCATTTGTCCCTGCACCTTTGCCAAAATGGATGTTTTGACCGCGAAGGGCCTGATCACGCCCGCCGATAAATGCGAAGACGCCACCTGGAAAGGATCTCCCCTGCCCTGCCTGGAATGCGATCACTTATTTTATAATTCAATTCTCGACGATCTATCCGCCGGCAGTTACAAAATCCTTTATTCGTCCGGCCTGCCTGATAAATATCATAAAGAACATTCGGAAGATGTTATCATGGGGCCGAAGGGCCTGCAAAAGCATATTTACGACGAACACACAACCAACGACACAGCGTTTCCGCTTTTTCTGGCCGGAATGCCGGCAAATGCTTTGATTGATTTTCTAACATCCGAGCCGGAAGCACACAGGAAAATAAAACGATGCACATTTTGCGGAAAAATCTTCTTTGCTAAAGATGCAAAGCGCAGCAAGTGTTATCAAAAATCTTGCGAGCAAGCATTTCAGCGCCAAAAAAAGGCCACCCAAAGGGAAAATAACCCCGTAAAATATTTATAATAAAAAAATTGTCCCTCAAATTTAAACACACCCTCTAAATTCAAGAGACCGCAAACACCTTGATTCATTAGGTTTTTTTCGTTTTAATGTGTCACAACGAAACATTGAAAGGAGAAAAAAAATGAAAATAGGCAGCACACAGGACGGACTGGCCCTCAAGCGGCGCAACACGCTAGATGCCGCCGTGCGAGAATCCGTAAATCAGCAGCTTATTGACGCCGTTGACCGCGAATTGCAAGGCGCAATCATCCCAAGACATAAGATCAACAAATTGAGCCCTTCATTTCCCTGGAGTTACAGAACTCTTGCAAACCGCGACTCTTTGGGAACCGGCCCGAAAGAAGCAACGTCGATCAATGACCGCGTTTTTTATCCAAAAGCGGCCATTCTCGATTTTCTCAAAAACGAACTCAATAAAATTTAGGAGAAAAAACCATGTTATTTCAAGAAAATCGACCATTCACTTTTGAAGAAGCAAAAAGATTTATTCCCCAAATCAAGCTGCAGCTTGATGCAGCGGAAGCCGCAGCCGTCGCCGAAAGGAAGCAAATCGTCGGACAGCTCCGAACACTGGAGGCAGAATTTTCGAAAAATTACATATCCCTTAAAGATACCGCGGACAAGGCCGAGGCCGATCGAAAAAAAGCCGAGGCCGAATTTCAACGGCGCACCAACGACCTTTTAGCAGCCAACCGCGCCCTGAGAGACGCGACGAGAAGATTTTCGATGCGCAAAGACGAGCTTCAGAAAAAACTGATCGAAGACGCTGATCCGCGTATTGACGAGGCAATCCGGCATTTTCAAAATTTGCTGCAAAAATCCAGGACAACCGACGAGCATAGAGTTATAAAAAACCCCGCAGACCTCCTGCACAATGGCACTTACAGGAAAATCTCAACCAATACACCCGCAGTAAAAGCCAAATTTAAATATCTCCAGAACGCCATCGAACAGATCCGCGACATGAAGCTTGAAGCTGAATTTGATCCCGCGGCCGTTGAAGCGCTGGAGGCCGGCATTCCGTCGATCGATGTTTATTCGGAGGAGACATGACAGCCGGCGACGTGTCTTTTTCCGTGTCGTTTGAACTCCGCCGGACCATTGACAAAACCAAGATGATCGACCCGGGCCTTGATTTTCGGGAGCCGGCAACCGTCGCCAGTTTCTTCAGGGAATTAAGCAACCTGGCTTACGAGCGCGCAGTTTTCGCATTTCTCGACGATTATGGCCGTTGTTTGGGAACCGTCGCTTACCGGGGAAACGAAACCGAATGCTGCGTTGTCACCCGCGAGATCGTTTCGGCGGCCCTGCTTTCCGGCGCGACTTCTGTTGTAATGGTGCACAATCACGTGACAAACTTTACGGATGGAAATATCTGCTTTTCTGAGCCGGACATAAAAATTTTCAATAAGTTACACTGGCAACTTTCAATTTTCAGGATCGACTTAATCGACTCGATCATTATTTCCGGGCAAGCCTTTTCATCATACAAACAGCAGCAGGCCGAAGCCGAACGATTGAAGAAACTTGACGCTTACGGGCGCGGCGACCTGGCCGTCATTCAAAACGATATACCGCCGGAAAAAGACGGAATTCTTTTTATAGACGATGATCCGAAAATCATAAAACAGGAATTCGATAATGAAATCATTCAGTAAGGAAATGATTTGCAATCACTTTGCAGGCGACTTTTTATCATTTTATAGGCAGTTTATTCCAAACATCAAGCCGGGGAACAACGGGACGGCGCAAGCTGCCTGTCCATTCCATGATGATCACAACCCCTCAATGTCAATCAGCAAGAAAGACGGCCTTTTTCATTGTCACGCTTGCGGCGAACAAGGGAGCCTTTTTGACTTTTTCGCCCGCAAGAACAACCTGGACGCCCGGAAGGACTTCAACAAGGTTATCATGGGCATTGCGGAGCAATTCGGAATTTCCGAGACAGAACGGCCGGCAAAGACACCGGCGAAAGTTGTCGCCCGCTACGATTACCAGACGGCCGACGAGAGCCTGGCCTATCAAATCGAACGCTTACAGCCGAAATCGTTCCGCATCCGCAGACCGGACGGCGATTCATGGGCATACAACCGACAAGGCCTTGAACTCATTCCCTACCGATTACCAGACATCCTAAAGGCCGATGAGATTATCATCGTCGAAGGAGAAAAGGACGTTGACAATCTTCACGCCCTGGGATTTGTGGCAACTTGTAATCCATTCGGCGCGGGAAAATGGCCGGAAGATTTTGGAAAATATTTCACCGGAAAATCCGTCATCATCATTCCAGATAACGATTCGGCCGGCCGCGATCACGCCCGGAAAGTTTCGGCCAACATCAAAGGAAAAGCGCGTTCATTAAAGCTCCTGGAATTGCCCGGATTGCCCGAAAAAGGCGACATTTCGGACCTTATCGCGCAGATCGGCGACGCGGACGCAGCAGCGGAACGCCTGGCCATCCTCATTGACGGCGCGCCGGAATACCTCGACCAGCAGCCAGAACAGCCGAAGCCGGAAGCGCCCGCAATTCAGGTTATAAACGCGGCGGACTGGTTAAAGCTCGAACCAGCAAAACCGGATCAAATCCTGGACGATACTTTTGACCTGGGCGATAAAGTGGCGATCATCGGATCATCAAAAATGAGGAAATCATTTTTTTTGCTGCAAATGCTGATCAGCATTGCCGCCGGAAGAAGCTTTCTGGCCTGGGATATTCCAAAGCCGCGGAGAGTTTTACACGTTCAGCTTGAGATACAGCCGCGCCACTACCACGCCCGCATTATCCGCATGGCGCGCGCCCTGGGCATCGGACCGGAAAACCTCGGCGACCGTCTGCAAATTATAAACGGACGCGGCCTGGGACTTGCCGGAGAGAAAGGCATCAACCAAATTCGGGACATCGCAAAAGAGATCAAGCCGGAGATCATTTCACTCGATCCACTCTATAAAATCGCAACCGGCATTGAGAATGCAGCGGAGGACCTCAAAGTCATCCTGTCCATCTTTGACGCCCTGGCTGAAGAAACCGGCGCGGCCATTGCTTACGTCCACCACGACGCCAAAGGCGCACCAGGAGACCGCGACATAAGAGATCGCGGCGCTGGTTCAAACGTCCTCGGACGAGATTATGACGCTTGTATCACCCTCACACCCCACGCAAGCGAAGAAGAAGCCGCAGTGGTTGACGTCCTCTTACGAAATTATCGACCGCAGGAGCCTTTTTCAATCCGATGGACCGACGACGAAAGCGGAGGATACAGATTTGAAACAGCCGGAGATTTGACCGCCGAAAAACGAACATCAAAAACGAAAAAGGCGACCACACCCTTATCCGACTACTTACCGATCGCCGGGGAGATCATGGGCGGGGAAGAAATGGGCATAGCCCTTTTCAAAAATATCCTGAAGCAAAAAACAGGACTTTCAGACCACAAAATCAGAAGTTTTATAAAGTGGGCAACCGATCCGGAAAATGGCTTTCTTTTGACAAGGGAAGAACGATCATTCGGGAAAAATAACAAGTGGCTTAAAATCGGGAGAGACTATGAATAAATTTAGAAACGTCAAAAATAATAGAAACGTCATTGACACTTCTAAATTTTCTAACCGTTCTAATTTAGAACTAGAACTGTCAACCCTATATAGGGTTGACGTTTCTATTCTATTTGAACGGTCACGACAGTTCTAAAATATTTTTTGGAGAGAAAAAATGAAAATCGCAATTTCAAACAACCTGGCATTAACCGACATCCAGACGCCCGATCTGGCCAACAGCATCCGCGAAAAATTGACCCTGAAGAATCCGGCCTATGATGAAGCGGAGAAGATGGGCCGATGGACCGGAAACATACCGAAGGCGCTTGCTTTCTGGAAAGAATCCGGCGACGGCTTGACGGTCCCGCGGGGATTATTCAGCAACATCAAATTGATTTGCTCCGACATCAGAGAACCCGTCACAATCGAAGACAACCGGCGGACATTGCCACCCGTCGATTATAGTTTTACTGGATATTTGCGGGAATACCAGCAGGAAGCCGTTGAAGAAATCATTGCCCGCGACGAAGCCACACTATCCGCACCCACAGGTGCCGGAAAAACCGTCATCGGCCTGGCTATCATCGCCGAACGGCGGCAGCCGGCCTTGATCATTGTCCACACGCGGGAATTGATGGAACAATGGAAAGAGCGCATCGAAACCTTTTTGGGCATCCCGGCGGCGGACATCGGGCAGATCGGCGGCGGCAAGAAGACAATCGGCGAAAAGATCACCGTCTCGATCGTGAACACCCTCTATCAGATCGCGCCGGACATCAAAAAGCATTTTGGCCACATAGTCATTGACGAATGCCACCGAGCGCCGAGCCGCACCTTCACGGAGGCCCTGGCAGTTTTCGACGCCCGTTTCCGTCTGGGACTGTCAGCGACACCATTCAGGCGCGACGGCCTGTCATCCGTTATTTTCTGGCATTGCGGACCTCTATGCAAAATCAACCCGGCAGAAGTCAAGGCAACCGGCGCGATCGTGCCGGCCACCGTCACCATAAAGCAGACCGGCTTTATACCCTTGACGGACCCGGCGGAAGAATACAGCCGCAGCCTGGCCGAATTGACAGAGGACCAAAACCGGACAGCCGCCATCGCCCGCGACGTTGCCGCCGAAGCGAAAAACGGCGGCGGAACGTGTCTTTGCCTTACCGACAGAAAAAAACACGCTGAAGCCATTTCTTGCGCGTTAGAGCGCCATCATCAAAGCGCAGAAATCTTGACCGGCGATATGACCGCCGGAAAAAGGCAAGAAATCGTTGACCGGCTGAACAGCGGAAACGTGAAGGTCCTAATCGCAACCGGCCAACTTATCGGGGAAGGTTTTGACTGCAAAGGATTGAGCAACCTCTTCTTGGCCTCCCCTGTTTCGTTTCATGGCCGCTTGATTCAATACCTGGGTCGCGTTTTACGTCCAGCACCGGGGAAGACGGCGGCGAAAATATTCGACTACATTGACGCCCACGCGGTTTTCAGAGCCGCGGCGCAGAAACGAAAACAAATTTATCTCAAAAATGATTGGAGAATTTATGAAAATTAAGACCTTGCACCGTGAAGGCATTGGCGGCAGCGACACGCCGACGATTTTGGGGATGAACCCCTATGAAACGGCCCTGGAACTCTGGGAGCGCAAAACCGGACGGCGCGCCGATCCTGAAGTTACGCCGGCCATGCAGCGCGGGACCGTCCTGGAAGCAGTGGCCGCCTACATATACGCCGAGAAAACCGGCCGGAAGCTCCGCCGTGTCAATTCGCTGTTAAGACACGCGGAACACCCCTGGATGACCGGCAACATCGACAGGGAAATCGTGAACGATGACCGCGGCCCCGGCGTCCTGGAAGTGAAATGTCCTGGCTTGCAAGTATTTGGGAAGGCAAAACGCGAAGGATTGCCGGCAAATTATAATTTGCAGCTTCAACATTATTTGGCCGTTTCAAAACGATCCTGGGGCGCGTTCGCCGTATTCAACGCGGAAAAATGGGAACTTATTTTTTTCGATGTGAACGCGGACCCGGAACTTCAACACCTTATCATCGTGAAGGACGCCGAGTTTTACCAGCACGTTAAAGACGACCGACCACCAATCATTGACGCCACCCCTGCCCTGAATTTGCCAACCGTCGGACCTTCGGAGCTTGTCACCGTAGATTCACCGGAATGGAAAGAAGCCATTGAGAGATTAAGGGAAGCTAGAGAAATCAAGACCGAGGCCGAGGCCCTGGAAGATGAAGCAAAACAAACCATTCAGCAGATGATGGACGCCCAGGGCGCAGCCGTCGCCGAGGGAGCGGGCGCGCGGATATACTGGAAGGAATCGCCGGGCCGCGTAAGCATTGATTCAAAGAGGTTACAGAGAGAGCAGCCGGAAATATTCGCACAATACGCGAAGACCGGGCAACCATTCAGAACATTCAAATCATTTTTTATTAGGGAGGGATAACACATGACAGAAACAGCATTGACACCTTATAAGCCGGCAGAAACAAGCGTCAGCCTGGGATTCAGCACAAAGAACGGTTTTGAACTGATGCAGCGGGCAGCGCAACTATTGGCATCATCGCAGATGGTCCCGAAGGAATATCAGGGAAACGTCGCCAATGCCACCATTGCGCTTGAGATCGCCGCACGGATCGGGGCATCGCCGCTGATGGTAATGCAGAACCTTTTCATGGTCCACGGGAAACCGTCCTGGTCATCGCAATTCATAATTGCCGCCATCAATGGGACCGGCCGCTTTTCACCTTTGCGCTTTGATGTTACCGGCGAGGGAGATAAAAAGCAGTGTATCGCCTGGGCGACAGAGAAGGCCACCGGGGACCGTTTGGAATCGCCGCCGGTATCAATCGACATGGCCAAGAAAGAGGGATGGGCGACAAAGGCCGGGAGCAAATGGGCAACAATGCCAGACCTGATGCTGCGCTACCGGGCCGCCACCCTGTTCGGCCGTTTATACGTTCCCGAGGTATTGATGGGAATGAAGACTTATGAGGAAGTGATCGACATCGAGGGCGGAGAAGTCAGCGACATCGAGACAAAGACGAAGGCGAAGGCCGACGCCCTGAAAGAAAAACTGAAATCCGCAACCATACAAACCACCATCCCGGCGGAGGCGAAACCATGAACCCGGCGGGAAATAGAAGGCGCGGCAAACGAACCGAAAGAGCCATTGCCAAAATCACCGGTGGAAAGCGGATCGGCATCCTGGGGCGCGACGACGTTCAGGCCGGAGCTTTCTCGATTGAAGTGAAGGACAGAGTTTCCTTTGCCGGCGCCGGATTCATGCAGCAGTCAGTCAGGAATTGTCCTGAAGGAAAAACGCCTCTGGTTATTGTCCACACAACCGGCAGCCGTCACGCCGACGATTTGGTTATGATGAGACTGCAGGACTGGCAGGACTGGCATGGCGATTTTACCAAAGAAGCGAGGGGAAATAAATGAACGTAAATATTGAGATTACAGGAATCAAAGAGTTAATGGAGACGCTGAACGCGAAGCAAATTCAAGCGGCCGCAAACAGCGCTATAAACAAAGTGGCCGACCAAGCAAAGACGGCAGCATCCCGGCAGATTCGGCAAGAATACAACATCAAGGCCAGCGACTTGTCAAATAACTTAAGAGTTACCACGCGATCCAGTGGATCACGATTAGAGGCGATCATCACGGGTTTTAAACGCGGCGCGGCGCTTTCCATGTTCGGCGCGAAACAGATCGGAGTCAGTCTCAGCAAGAAGGCTTTTCGATATACACGCAAGGCCACAGACGGCCGCGGCGGGGCCGTAAGTGTAGAAGTTATTAGAGGCCAAAGGAAGACCTTGAGCGGCGATCCAAAACCTTTTATGACGCGCTTCAAATCCGGTCATGTCGCCGTCATGCAGCGGGAAGGCAAGAGCCGTCTTCCGGTTAAACAGCTTCTTGGCCCTGGCATCGCCCACCTGTTAGGCAGCCGGAAGATCATGGATGGCATTCGGAAGACCGTCAATCAGAAGTTCGATCAAATATTTAAACACGAATTAGAATGGCGCTTGAAAAAATGAGCGGGTCCTTCCCGGAGGTTTGTTTCATACGGGTGCCGTGGGCCCGGGTTTCGGCCAGATACAGAGTTAAAAAATTACGTCATTATTTCATGGAGTTATAGCAAATGATTAAAGTATCTATTGAAGATTTTGCCAAGCACCGGGGCCTTACGGGGCGATCCGTTCGCCGGTATATCGCGGAGGAAGTCATCCCGGAAGAGGCCATCATCCGGGAACGTCACCGCGTATTCATCGACCAAGGAAAGGCGGACAAGTTTTTGAACAAACACATTGTCCCGAGAAAAAAGCTCCTGGAGGCGACAAAGGTTGACGCGGCGCAGATAATTGAAAAGGCCGCGACGTCTGGCCTGTCATTCCATGAAGCTCGCACATTGAAGGAGCGTTTTACGGCTGGACTGCGGAAACTGGAACTTGATGAGCGGTCCGGCAAGTTAATTGACGCGGAAGCCGTCAAGCTGGCGGCCTTCAACAAGGCCAGAGCCGTCCGCGACGCTTTGTTGAACATCAGTGACCGGATCGCGCCCATCCTGGCGGCGGAATCCGATGAAACGAAGGTTAACGCGATATTGATGGCGGAAATCCGAAACGCCCTCGAGGACCTTGCAAAATGAAAATCACGCACAAGAAGCTTTCCGCAGTAAAACCATATCAAAACAATGTGAAAAGCCACCCGGAAGAGCAGATCAAGAAGATTGCAGCGTCTATCAGCGAGTTTGGTTTTTACATCCCTATCCTCATTGACGAACACGGGGAGCATTATCGCCGGACATGGCCGGTATGCGGCGGCGCTCAATTCACAAATTCCGGTTTTAAGATTTTACGGCACATCCGGCCCGCTGCCTGGCGACGCTTTATGTTGGATTGGCGCGCTGGCGAAATTATCCTGGCGATCAAACACGATCGGAAGCTTTCAGATATTCAGGAGGCCATCACGCGGATCGGCGGCCTGGAATATCTGGTTGAAACACGGCCACACGTTTTTGACTACTTACGGCAGACACCATTACAGGGTTATGACAAATGAGCCTCGACGCCACCACCACCTATTTATCAGGGTTTAACGCCGGACTAAAACCGGACGCCGACTTGACCGTCACGGCCTGGGCGGACGCCTATCGTATGTTGCCCAAGAAAAGCAGCAGTGAGCCGGGGAAATACCGCAGCAGCCGGACGCCATACGTCCGCGAGATCATGGACGCCCTATCACCATCAAGCCATGTTCAGGAAATATGCGTAATCAAGGGAACGCAGCTCGGATTCACGGAGATCGGAAATAACTGGTTTGGCTTTGTCGCTGATGTTTCGCCGGGGCCGATGATGATGATTTTCCCGACAACAGAACTGGCGAAAGACCACAGCAAACAGAAGCTTCAGCCGACGATCCAAGAAACGCCACGCCTTAAAGACAAGGTGAAGGAACACCGCACAAGAGACAGTGGAAACACCATCCAGACGAAGGAATTTCCCGGAGGCATTCTCTTTTTATCGGGCAGCAATTCCGGTGCATTTTTCCGGTCCAAATCCATCCGATACCTTTTCCTTGACGACATCGACGGCTTTGAAGCCGACATCGGGGGCGAAGGCGATCCGGCGGAACTGGCGCGCCGGCGGACAGATACCTTTGGGCGGCGGAAGAAAATCTTTGAAGTCAGCACACCCACGATCAAGGGCATTTCCCGAATTGAGCGAAGCTTTCTGGAATCCGATCAGCGTTTTTTCTTTGTTCCCTGTCCACATTGCGGCGAATACCAAAAGCTGGAATGGGGCGGCAAAGGCGCAGACTTTGGAATCAGGTTTTCACGCGATGAAGAAACGGGCAAGGTTATTGACGCCTGGTATGAATGCCAAAAATGCCACGAGCGAGTTGACGAACACCACAAAACGGCCATGCTGGAATCTGGCCGATGGATACCCACCCATCCGGACAGACTAAAGCGCGGTTACCAATTATCCTCTTTGTATAGCCCGCTTGGATGGGTTACCTGGCGGCAGATTGTCACTGAGTTTCTGGAAGCCAAAGACGTTAAGGAACGTTTGAAAACCTTTGTCAATACACGCCTGGGGGAAACCTTTGAAGAGGCCGGGGATCGCCCGGACTGGAGCTTGTTACAGGGGCGCGCAGAGCCTTATCAAATGTTGACGGTCCCAATGGGCGGACTTCTATTGACCGCCGGCATCGACGTTCAGGACAACCGCCTGGCCGTAGTCATCCGGGCATGGGGGCGCGCCGAGGAAAGCTGGTTGATTTACTGGGGGGAACTATTCGGCGATCCGGGACAACCGCAAGTCTGGGAGGACCTGGACAACCTGATCGGAAGACCATTTCAACACGCCGGCGGCCGGGAACTTCATGTCACATCCGCGGCCATTGACAGCGGCGGCCACCATACCAATGACGTTTATGCGTTCGTCCGCCGGAAAGCACCGCGGACCATCGCCATCAAGGGCGCAAGCCAGACCGGAAAGCCGATTGTGGGGCAGCCGTCGGCTGTGGATTTGACCTGGAAGGGCCAGAAAATTTCCAATGGCTGTCAGGTTTGGCCGATCGGGACCGACACGGCAAAGGACCTGATTTATTCCAGGCTGAAGATCGCGACGCCGGGGCCTGGCTGCTATCACTGGCCGATCGGCACCGGGGAGGATTATTTCATCCAACTAACCGCGGAAAAGCTTGTCACGCGATTCATCAAGGGATTTCCAAAGATGGAATGGGTCAAAACGGGTCCGCGTAATGAGGCCCTGGATTGTGAAGTCTATTGCCTGGCGGCGGCATATCGGGCGGGCATGGTCCACATGAACTTTGACAAGCTGGAAGCCAGCATCACAAAAGAGCCGGAAGATATGCCGGCACCGGCACCACCGCAGCGGGAGCGAAACATAATAAACCGGACTTCAACAGGATGGTTTGGATAATCTCTTTCCTTTCTGTAAACCAAAGAAGGCGCACAGCGCGAGGGCAATCAGGCCAAATGGCACACTTGCCCACCCTTTAGAAAGCGAGGCTAAATGGATATGCAGCAGGTTAAAAAAGAAGCGGAGATTTTCTTTAGAGTAGAATTTGCCAAAATCTTCATTGACCATGAAGCTACCGAAACGCTGATTGCCGCTGTTATGCGTTTTCTGGAAAACCCTGAGAACGATATTCATGTCACCATGAACAGTATCACCAAAGAGCAGGCGGAGGCTGTCCGGCAACTGCTTTTATGTTTTCGGAATAATCTGCACGATGAAATAGCAGCCATCGGAAATAGAAGAACATCCGGGCGATTCCATTAATGCACTGGGCGCGACAGGCAGCGGAAAATCTAAAATGGGTTTTTACCGATGAACTTCAATTCAGCGAGCCGGAAGTTATCGCCTGCAGATTGTCCAGGGCATACGAAAACGCCCGGGAATTTAACGAAGCGATCCGGGCATCGACGGAGATCCAACCGGAGGCGAAAATCTGGATTGTGGTCCCATGAGGGACGGGGAAACATACCAGGCACAGGGAGATCGTCGCTTAGAGGGCATTTAAAAAGGTCACTTTTTACAATAAACTAAAAAAAGGAGAAAAAATGATGAGTTACCAGTTATTGAGACAGCTTGAAACCATGCAGCAGGACTATGACGGGATTTGTGTCGTTGAAAAGTGTATGGAGGACAACCTGAAGGAAGCCAGGGCAGCCGGCGCGGATACCGGGAAGATCGAGGCCAACATTGAAAAGCTGAAGATCGAAAAAGCAGCGCTGGAGGAACAATTGAAACCATTCTGCCCGGACGGAATAAAGTCACGCACAGCCGCACCCTTCACCGGACCGACAATGCAGATATGAATTGACTTTTTTTCAGAAAAACGTATTCTGGCGACGCTTAAAACTTCAGCGGAGGTCACCCGATAGTGGCATTTTTTATTTGTGTCGTTACCAATGGCAACATTGGCGCGTTAAAATCAATCTGGCTGTGGAATCCGTCACCCGTAAGGGCCGGGCGCTTCTGAAGAGCGTAAGCGTTCCACGGCCTCTTTTATTTTAGGAGGCATGAAATGGCTTTGAAGGTGCGATACATTGATAATGAGCGAGTTTATGTTTTTGATTGGAAATTACGCCCTGTTACGAGAGGAAAATTAGATTTTGATACCGTCCAAATATTTAAACACAGGGACATTGTTAAAATGCTCAATAGATTTTTAAAAAATATCGAAGAATCAAATGATCAAAATGTCAATGTAATGCTTTTATATGGATTGCTTAAGGCATTTGATTTTAATGACAACGATTTCATGCCGTTCCAGAAAGTGAACGAAAAGGATGCGGTTTATGATGATGAAAAGGACATCAAAAAGACAAACATGCCACGATTGAGATCGCCTCGACGTAATACTTCACAAAAGGACTTTGGCGGCCTGAAGCTTGTCGCCGGCGGGCTTAAATAACGTTTCAGGGATCAAGTGGAAGATTGAAGCAGGTATTTATGACACGTTTTGTTTTTACCCTGGCCGGCATGATCACCGCCGAAGCAAAAATTAAAAAGTGGGGAGAGAGTGGGGAGGGAGCAAACCGAGCAAGAAAAAAGGGGAAGGCTTTAATTGCCTAACCCCTTGATTTTATTGGTGAGCCCTGTCGGGATCGAACCGACAACCTACTGATTAAGAGAAAATAACCTCCGGGCTTCATAACTCCTCAATGTTATGGTTAATATATTGATTATACAAAATAATTAACTTTTATATTCTGTTTGATTTTGGCAAATATTATCCAGATTTTGCTCATTTTTAAATATTTTTCTCACACAGATCCACACACAGTTATACTGTAAATTTTAACTTTCCTTACCTTACCACAGAACCTCATTTTAGAGGGTCAATCCCTGCCATCCTGGAGCCAATCCTTAGCCAGAACTGTGCCTAAGGCGGCAAGGATTTTTACTCTATTATGAGATGAACATGCCCTTCAGTCAACGACAGTATCACCTCTTACCGTCAAAATTTTCGATTGTTACTTCATAATGAAGGTAAAGAAAATTCGCAAAGAACGTAGGTCACTTTTACCTATCCATGAACTTTGCTTTTCTCATCTCAACTTAAGAAGATTTAAAAACTTCCGGATTTATGCCATTTCAAGCCATCCTGATGCCATAGACAAGGCTTTCAGAAGCTTTGTTTTGAGCTGTTGACTCAAGGCTTGATTGATCATTGTGATATTTGGATATCTTTGACCGGAATTTTGACATGTCATCCGGGTAACCGATACCTTCCAATATATCCTCATAAGAAACTGTGCAATCAAGCTTGTCTGCTTTGGGGGGAACATTCTTAATGCAATCCCGCCACAGCTGGTTGACTTGAAGCCTCTCCAGAATCCCTTTGAAACAGATGCTTTTCATCGCTTGTGGGTCGATTTTGGGGTTGTAGCGGGCTGGATTTCCGCAAGTGCTCAAGCGGCCATAACCACTATAAAGCGTGCCTATCTGCAAATAATCTTTGTGGACCTTGTTCCAGTTGAAATGAAACGCCTTAAATCCGGAGAAAAGTTCAAGCAAGTAATGGTGAATATTCTCTCCTTCGCCATCATGTTCAAATTTATCAATCACTGTGAATGTAACCTCATAAATATCATAGACAATATGTTTCATGCAATGTCCATTCACGTCACTAACCGAGTATTTATCAATATCAATACATGGATAGAACAACA
>ENA-UPTA01003495-UPTA01003495.1-activated-sludge-metagenome-genome-assembly--contig:-NODE-3495-length-15447-cov-6.824974_pt1 | contig 15447 bp, 11 predicted proteins | sample MGYA00238184_ERZ773361 | MGnify/ENA primary metagenome ERZ773361 (study PRJEB29100, sample SAMN05720205) | activated sludge metagenome | isolation source: anaerobic digester from wastewater...
AGAGACCAAGCTTAGTCGCAACTGAAGTTGATTTTCTCATACGTTTGAAATTTAATGCACCGGCGGCTTGTCCTGCAACAGTTGATAAAGCGCTGATAAGAGACCATATCGGAATAAGTGCCAGCTGTTCAAGACGGGAATATAAAGTAAATGCAGTTATTATTTTAGGATCAATACTAACCATGATTCGGTTGTAGAAAATAAAGCTTATTGAAGCTAGAATATTTGTAACGCTTTGAGGAAGCCCGACGCGGATAATTTCTCCGGTAGTAGCAAGTGAAATATTTTTAGCAGACCAGTGAATTTTTACTTTTGATTCGGTGCGGCGGAATACGATGTAAAGATAAACAAAACCTGCTGCGTTTCCGATTGCTGTTGCAAGCCCTGCGCCGGCTATTCCCATACCGGCTGAGAATATCAGAACGGGGTCGAGAATGATGTTCGCGACAGTACCGATCATCATCGAAGCCATCATGTGTTTTGTACGGCCTTCGCCCTGAAGTATGCCTACGAAAACAGAACTGAGCAACATAAACGGAATGGCAGGTAGAACCCAGAGAAGGTAGCTCAATCCGTAGTGATGAAGCATTTCTTCTCCGCCGAAAAGTGAAAGAATTGGTGAAGCAAGAAAATACATAATTAAAAGACTGATAAAACTGGTAATCAGTGCCAGAACAAGTCCGCTTTCGGCTGTGCAGTCGAGTTCATGTTCCTTGCCAGCTCCGATTGCGCGGGCAACTAGTGAAGAAACCCCACCCGTGATGCCGAAACTGATTGCCATGAAAATAAAATATAACGGCCAAACAAGACCGGTAGCTCCGACAAGCCAAGGGTCTGACGGATCAATCCGTGAAATAAAAAACGTGTCGACTATATTATAAAGAAGAGCAAAGAACTGACCCGCGAGAACTGGAATAGAGAGACTTATTAGAGTCGGCGCCAGAGCACCTGAACGGATATTGATTTTTTTCATAATAGATTCACAATGAAAGGGATATGAAGAACTGCACAAGAAAAATTTGAATTAATAGTCAAAATATTCTATATTGTTGATTTTTTGAATTTAAGAGATGAGCTTTAAAAAGTTTATCCGGTTATATTAAAAAATAGTCATGGCGCCGTAGCCGCTTTTATCGCCGGATACGGATTCAACGAGTCCGTGGACTTTGAAGGTGCATGATGTCAGATTTGATACACAATTAACCCCTTCCGTTGATGAGCTTTTTTCACAATCTCTGGGCGCCTTTATAGGGGAAAAAAAGAAAGTGGTGTTGAGATACACAAAGAATATATCGCACTATATCTCTTATATTATCGATTGTGTTGATCCGAAAATAAAAAACTCAGTGATTCGGAATCTTATGAATTTGAGGCGTCGTTTGAGATTTCGGATGATTTGTATCTGTGGAAACAACTTTTCACCTGCGGCAAACATGCTGAAATTATTTCGCCTCTATCGATGAGAAAGATGATGGCCGACAAGCTGAAAGAATGCCTGGGAGTGTATGAAGGTTAAGAAATTATAAGTAAAACATTTTCAAAGCTGTAACTTGTGCCGCCTATCTGAAGTTCGAACAGTAAAATTCTTTCTACGAAAAACTTTACCCGCCGTTATCTTCCGATTTTGGGCACATCGCAACCGGCAGATAAAGGTTATTTGGTGCTGTCTTTGTTGATATCTTATCGAAAAAGCTTATAAATTCTGCCGTTAGTTTTTTGCCGTGTGAAAGCCGATAAGAAGAAAAAGATCTGGCAAGTGATGATTCCGAAAAAGAATATAATGGTGTTTCAGCACTGACGGCATAATCAAGGAACTCTTTTCTGTTTTCACATATGCCGGGACTAAGCGATATGAGCAGCGAGGCGCGTTTGATTATTTCTTTATTTCTGCGACGAGATTTTGCCTCAGCTGATTCCGGAGTAAGAGTGATGTACGGAACTTTATTCTGCTGTAATTGGGTGCAGACATCGGCTGTAATTTTTTTGAGCGAACCGGGGAGCACTGCGGCAAATCCGAAAAAAGTCATGAGTTTTGACTCATTGAGCCAGTCAAGAAAACAATTAAGTGTATAGAAATCATAGTCCGGGATTGTTGTTATTTCAATTATTTCCGTGTGTACCGGAATAAACGGAATAAGCGGTTTTATGCGTTCCCAGAAAGGATCGCATCCGTCTGTTGCGGCAAGAATTGCGTCGGTGTCTTCAATTATTCGAGATATTAGTGCCGTATCCTCAAGTGACGTTATTTCCTTCACACTGATGAAATCGATCAAAGCGCCGATTTCCTGGTTTAATTCGTTTAGATGCTTTCGGTCACTATCTGCTCCGTAATGCCGGATATTCTGAACCGTGCGGTATCCAGCGATTTGGCGGATTGCCCAGAAGAGATGGTAAACGTAATCAATATTTATAAAATTATCTGTTTCCGGAGACATGGATGTAATAATAGTGAGTCTCATGGTTACCTCTGTTTCATAAATATAACGATAATATCAGTAATACTAAATGAAGAATGACCTTGAATGTAAAGCTCCATTTAATTAATTATGTTTTAAGATAGACGTTCAAGGTATAACTCGTTTTATAAAATATGATACAATAAGAATTACCTCAGCGATGTGTGCGAACATTTGTATTCGAGTAATAATCGAAGCAGATGCGATGTCTGCTGAGAAATAGCAATAATCAAATTGATTAGAATAATGAAGTTCACACTGAGATGGCGGAACATAGCACGCGAGAGGATCTATAGTTTCATTCGGAGAAACGTAATAAGTTATCTTCACTGTCACGATTTTTGATCATCTGAAGTGATACTCTGAAATATTTGCTCCATGGGCTGATATTTTATTGTTCAAGATAACCGGTTAAAGTTTCTAGTTTATGAATCAGAATAATTCGGGAATCTTTTTCTTTAACAGGATTTTTTAATTTCTTAATAATTAAACCGAGTTTTGATATGTAATTTTCCGTCATTATAATCTTTGATTAATAATATTTTATGAAATAGATACCAATCATTAATAGACCTGAAATATCTGACACTAATAAGATAAAAAAAGCAATTTTCATGAATATATGAAAAGACCAAAGAGATTGATCGAAAAAATCAAAATATAAAGATATTAATGCTTTATCATCAGAAAAAAATTCTCTTGGTAACATTAAAAATGGGAAAAAGATTAATGATAAACCAATCGCTAAAAGATTTTCAGTAATTTTATAATCAAAGGTTAAAAGAAAAAAAATAAGTAATGCTGGATAAAGTATAGCTTTGAATAAAATATTGAAGCCTTCTTCACGAGAAGAGTTATTTTGTAAATCTTTTGAAGTATATCGATCGTATTTCATAAGTTTTATATCAATCCAAAATTTCTCTTCCGTTTCTTAAACTATAGCAAGTTCGTGAAATTCTATTTCCATAACCTTTTCCCGAATGTCAAATCCAAAATAGACCGCATTTTGCAGCAGAATTTACGCGTTTACTGAGCGAAGCGGAATACAGAAATTTAATATGGGAGAATGAGATCCCTGCATTCGCAGGGATGACGGGAAAATCGAAATAATGACAGAATGTACGTTGGAATGAAAATGAATGAAAGTGTACTAAGCAGTACAGCAAGGGAATAATGAGAGAAAAACCCCTTCAAACGTCTGTCGAAGACAGACACCAAATAAGCGCAGACTTTCGCAATCCTCCGAAGGAGGTGCGAAAGTTCTGTCGCGACAAGCACCGCGCAGCGGCGCCTTTTTCCAATCGTACATGGATGTACGTAAGTCCGAGCGCCCACGGATGGAACAGCGCTCGGATAACGTCCATTTCTTTTGGGCGACGCAAAAGAAATGGACAAAACCGGGTAAAGGGTGCGGCGCACCCTTTGATATTATTGCATGATCCATGCAGAAAATTGATTCCAAAGACAAAGTCTTTGAAGCATTCCGACTCTCGGAAAATATTATTTTGTTTCCTCGATAAGTTTTTCTATGTTGAATTTTAAAGAGGAAGTTGTATGTTTGTGAATTTCACAAATGACGGATAACATTTCGCTTGAATATGTTGACGACGCTATATCAGGCAGAATTTTATCTTTAGCTATAATTGAATCAACCGGACCGTTTAATAAAATTGTTGTATAGTGCTTAGACAGATTTGATACAGACTGTGCATCATCTTCCTTTTCCCATGAATGGCAGTCAGTAAATCCTTCTCCGTTTATCCAGTTGGCTATACCGAAATTATTAGATTGAAGGCGGACATATTTAATTTGTCCGCCTGAATCGAAGGCGATGCTGACAGCTTTATCTACAAAATCCGGTCTGAGATATGAAACAAAATCGAGAATCCTGAGATCATCCGATTTTGTTTCATTTGAAAAATGAATTAAATTCATTTGATTACGATGTTCACCAGTTTATCCGGTACAGAAATAATTCTGACTATTTCCTTTCCGCTGATGAATTCCTTAATTCTTGAATCTTCCATTGCAGTTTTTTCAAGAACATCCTTCGGAGTTCCTGCCGCAAGCTCAGCTTTCGATCTTATCTTTCCATTTACCTGAAAAACGATTTCAACCGAATCATCTTTAGTAAGCTCTTCGATATAATCAGGCCATTTCGCGTCTACAAGAAGATCTTTGCCTCCGAGAAGCTCCCAGAGTTCTTCAGTCATGTGCGGAACAAAAGGATTTAGAATAACCAGAAGTTTGCTTACTGCTTCTGAAAGAGCTGCCTTTCCGTCGGCAGTTTCATAGGCTTCATCTTTAACTGCATAAAGTGCGTTGACGAGTTCCATCATTCTCGCGATTGCGGTATTATACTGAGTTCTGTCTTTGATATCGCCTGTAACCGCCTTAACGGTTTTGTGTGTAGCTTTTCTAAGCACAGAAAGCTCTTTCGGCAATTCACCGCTGAAAGAATAATTCTGTATAAATTTATCTTCGTGTTTGTTAATAAATCTCCAGAGACGGGTTACAAACCTGAAGCATCCTTCAACACCTGTTTCTGCCCAGTCCAAATCTTTTTCAGGCGGCGCAGCGAACAGCATAAAAAGACGCACGGTATCGGCGCCGTATTTCGCAATCATTTCATCCGGATCTACAACATTGCCTTTTGATTTGCTCATCTTCGCGCCGTCTTTTACGACCATTCCCTGAGTGAGCAGACGCTTGAAAGGCTCCTTTGTCGGAACGAGTTTCATTTCGTGCATTACCATGTTGAAGAAACGCGCGTATAAAAGATGCATACAGGCATGTTCAACACCGCCGATATACTGATCAACAGGTGTCCAGTAAGAGACATCGCTCTTGTCGAAAATTTCAGCGGAATTCGGTGATGAATATTTTGCGTAATACCAGCTTGAATCGACAAAAGTATCCATGGTTTCGGTTTCGCGGCGGGCTTCTCCGCCGCACTTAGGGCATTTTGTTTTATAAAAAGATTCCATCGTTGTGAGAGGAGAAACTGATGAACCTTTGAAATCTACTTTCGTAGGAAGAACAACCGGCAGTTCGTTTTCAGGCACTCCGACTGTTCCGCACTTCTCGCAATAAACTACCGGAATCGGACAGCCCCAGTATCTCTGGCGGGAAATTCCCCAGTCGCGCAGACGGTAATTGACCTTGATTTTGCCAATGCCGCTTTTTTCTGCGAATGCTGAAATCTTTTCAATTGCGTCCTTGTTTGAAAGACCCGAAAATTCCTTCGAATCGACGAGAGTTCCTTCTTCTGTGTATGCGTCTTTCATTTCTGAAACAACGAGGTTTTTTTCAGGATTCTGGATAACTATCCGGACAGGAATATTATATTTCTTAGCAAAGGCAAAGTCGCGTGAATCATGGGCTGGAACTGCCATAATAGCTCCTGTGCCGTATTCCATAAGAACAAAGTTTCCGACAAAAAGAGGAACTTTATCACCGGTAAAAGGATTAATTACTTTTAGACCTGAATCGATTCCTTCTTTTTCCTTGTCTTCATTATTTCTTTCTGTTGCTGATAGAGCTTTTTGTTTCGCTATGAATTCCTTAACCTTCGGATCATTAACTTTTTCAAAAACCGGATGTTCGGGAGCCGCAACCATAAAGGTTACCCCGAATATCGTATCAGGCCGTGTAGTAAATATCGGAAAATCCTCTCCGCTTTCGAGTTTGAAATTTGCCATGAGGCCTGTTGATCTTCCGATCCAGTTTTTCTGCATGGTGATGACTCTTTCTGGCCAGCTGTCTTTAAGCTCTTCATGACCTTTTAACAAATCTTCTGCGTAATCGGTAATCTTGAAATACCACTGCTCAAGATGTTTCTGCTCAACCTTGGAAGAACATCTCCAGCAGAGACCTTCTTCAACCTGTTCATTCGCAAGAACTGTGTTGCATTCAGGGCACCAGTTGACGGAAGATTTCTTTTTATAAACCAGTCCTTTTTCCATCATCTTGAGGAACATCCACTGTCCCCATTTGTAGTATTCCGGTTTATATGTGGCAATTTCCTTTGACCAGTCGTATGAACATCCGAGAAGTTTGAACTGGCGTTTCATGTTTTCGATATTGCTGCTTGTCCATTCATAAGGCGGAATGTTGTTTTTTATCGCCGCATTCTCGGCTGGAAGGCCGAACGAATCCCATCCCATCGGATGAAAAACATTATATCCCTGAAGACGCATGAAGCGCGCGACAAGATCTCCGATCGAATAATTTCTTACATGACCCATGTGAAGTCTTCCGGAAGGATATGGAAACATTTCGAGAACATAATATTTCGGGCGTTCATCGCGCTTTTGAAGAAATACTTTATCCGAATCCCATCTTTTCTGCCATTTATCTTCGATTTCTGTAAAATTATAACGTTTATCTTCCACTGAATAACCTCTCTGCGGCAAATGAAAATACATTTAACTGATAAATGAAATGGAATTGATTTCATTATTTTTTGTCAAATAAAAGATTGAATAATGATATTGTTAATATTATTCAGTAATTAGCCGGTTTGCTGAAATCTAAACTTAAGCTTTAAGATAAACTAATTCAACACTAAAGTAGAGGGAATTATGAAGTCCATTCAATATTCTGCAAAGCCCAGGATGAGAGTAATTCTCTGTAATGATTTTGGCGGAGACCCTGATGGTATAATACAGCTTGCGCATCATATTTTTTCTCCGTCTGTTGAAATACGGGCTATAATAGGTTCTTTCTTTACTAAAGATACGCTTTTCGGTATGGATTCTTCTGCTGATGCCGCCTGTTCAGCTGTCCGAAATCTGCTGAAAGAAATGCATCTTTCAGGCAAGTTCAATTTGTTGAAAGGATCAGACGAACCCATGAAAGATATTCGGACACCTGTTCTCTCAGAAGGGGCGGAGTTTATTGTCCGTGAGGCAATGAGAAATGATTCGGATATTCCTTTATTTATCCTTTGCGGAGCTTCATTAACTGATCTAGCAAGCGCCTGTCTGATTAATCCTGAGATTACTTCCAAATTTACCGCAATCTGGATCGGCGGAGCGGAATATTCTGAATCTGCCAGAAAAATATCCGTATGTCCGGAACTGGAATACAACATGGGTATTGATATTGTTTCGGCTCAATATGTTTTTAATTGTTCAAATATCCGTTTATGGCAGGTGCCGCGTGATGTTTACCGGCAAGTAATTGTTTCACATTCGGAGATTCAGCAAAGAATTAAAAAGACCGGAAAACTTGGCAGATACCTTGCTGGTTTAATTGATAAAATTATGATTCTTGCCGATTCTTGCGGACTGAAAATGGGGGAGACTTATATTATGGGAGACAGTCCGCTTGTTCTGCTCAGTGCGTTTCAGTCGGCTTTTGATCCTGATACTTCATCATCAGCATTTACGGAAATGCCCGCGCCTCAAATTGATAATGCAGGAAATTACATTTTAAAACAGGAAGGACGAATTATACGCGTATATCAATCTGTTGATGCACGTTTGCTCATGGAAGATTTCTTTTGTAAACTTCAGATATATTGCCGATGATCCGGTTCAAAAAGAATTTTACTTTAATAAAATAACTTTACATCAGCCGGAGTATTTTCATACATTAGCTCAACTAACAGGAGATAAAAATGTTTCACATTGTTATAGTATTTTTTGTTTTGGCTTTTATTCAGGGAGTTGCGGAATTTCTTCCGGTTTCATCTTCCGGTCATTTGGCAATTTTTGAAAATCTTCCTGCGATGAAACAGGTTCTGACGGGGATAGGCGAAGATAACAATCTATTGATCAACGTTGCGCTTCATGTGGCAACATTGGTTGCAGTAGTAATTTTTCTCCGAAAGGATATCGCCGGATTGATTAAAGGTTTTCTTATTTCTCTGAAAAATAAGAATTTTAAATCTTACGAATTCAGAATGTTTTTTCTTATACTAATAGCTTCGATTCCAGCCGCACTTGTAGGTGTTTTCCTTAATAGTAAAATAGAATCGATTTTCGGGACTCCTCAAATAATTTCAGCATTTCTTATGATTAACGGAATCATGCTTATTTTGACTAAAAGAATCCGCGTAAAAAGCCGAAAATTAGAAGAGATGGGATTCCGGCAGGCTTTGATTGCCGGCATCTGTCAGGGAGTTGCCGTAATGCCGGGCATATCGCGTTCGGGTTCGACAATCGCGGGATCACTTCTCGCTGGTATGTCACCGGAGGCGGCTGCAAAGTTTTCTTTTCTGATGTCGATTCCGGTTATTCTCGGAGCGGCAGTTCTTGAAGGAAAAGATGCTTTCAGCGGAAATATAGAAGGGTCAGTTTGGATTGCTCTTCTTGCTGCCATGGTTTTTGCGGCGGTTGTCGCTTTCTTCAGCGTGAAGGTTCTCTTTTATGCTGTAAAGAAGGTGAGGCTTGATGTTTTCGGATATTATACTCTTCTAGCAGGAGCCGCGTTCTTCGCCTATTTTTCATTGTAAACCGGAATCCGGAATAACCGGAGTTAAAAGTGTCTTCAAAGAGAATTTACGATGCGCTTGGTGTTTTTTGTGTTCTTCTATCGGTTCTCGCTGCGGCGTCATTGCTTTCTCATGTTTTCGGATTTGAAAGCAATTTTGCCGGTTCGGCCGGAAAACATTTTAGTGCGCTTCTTTTCTCAGTTTTCGGATACGCTTCTTTTCTATCGGTTCTCATCTTCGCGTCATGCGCGTCATTTTTTTTCAAAAAGAATAGGGATATTCTTCTCGAAAGATTATTTACTGTATTTTACATGATTCTCGCTTTTTCCGCTCTGCTGTCGCGCGTTTTGCCCGAAGCTACAGGCGGTTCTGTAGGCAGAGTTTTGAGCATTTTTCTTTCTGATAAATGCGGAAAAGCCGGATCTGTTTTAATACTTTTGATTATCAATCTTCTGGGTCTTATTCTGGGCGGATTGGTTTCTGTTGAAAGTCTTTTGAGCAATGTTAAGGAGAACAGCAAGAAAATGGGAATATTTATAAAAGACAGATTCGAAAAAAAGCGTGTTATCAGTTCTGAAAAAGAAATTCCGATTGTCTCCAAAACATCATCCGGCAAAAAGAAACTGCCTTGGTTTACTAAAGAAACTGTTATCATCGGTAATCCTTATGAGGAAGAACTTCCTCTTGTAAAAGATCTCGATACTCTCGCCGCTCAGAATTTATTTGACGAGGCGGAAATAAAAAGAGAGTCTCTACCTCTTCTTCCTGAAAAACCTTTTCAGGAATTTAAGTCTCCGAAAGATGATATAATAGATGCGCTGCGTGCACCGGTGCGCATTGAGAAAAAAACAATTAATATTACACCGGAACCGTCGAGTTATGTACTGCCGGACGGAGTTGTCGCTAACCGTATTAAAAATATAGGGGAATCTGACGGAACTTTTCTTAATCTGAAAAATGATTATTGTTCTGAAAACGAAGGGAAAATAATATCACAAATTTACATAGAACCGGAAATTAAAAACGAAAAAGAACTTAATTCTGAAGCAAAGAATGCGGTTGATGAAGAAATTGCAGATGAAGAAGTTCTTATGGCGGATGAGACTTTTGCTGAAGAGCAGGAAGAGAATTTCGCAGTATATGATGATGAATCAGTTTTTGAAGCTCAGGCTGAAGAACCAGAAAATGATTTTGAAGAAGATGAAGAAATTGAAGCTGAAGCCGAAGAAGCGGAATATGATGAAGATGTTGTTGTTCCTGCGACTGAGAAGGTATTTGAGGAGATTAAACTCGAATCAAAGTATGAGATTCCTGTTAATCTTTTTACTTTTTCGGAAGCTGTGGATTATGACTCTTGGCAGACTGAAGTTCAGAAAAACTCGGTTCTTCTGGTTAAGACTTTAAATGATTTCGGTATTCCGTCCAAAGTCGTCAAAGTTAACCGCGGTCCGGTAATTACGCTTTATGAGATGCAGATTGCGCCGGGAATCAAAGTCACAAAAATAGTTTCGCTTTCCGACGATATCGCTATGGCTCTTGCCGCGTCAAGAGTCCGCGTAGTAGCTCCGATTCCGGGAAAATCCGCAATCGGTATTGAAATACCGAATGCTCTCCGCGAGACGGTAACGCTGGGAGACGTACTTGCTTCAAATGAATTTATTCATTCGGAAATGGCTCTTAAAGTTGCAGTCGGAAAAGACATTCTCGGAAAGCCTGTGATGCTTGATCTTAAACGCCAGCCTCACATGCTCATAGCAGGAGCTACCGGAGCCGGTAAATCAGTATGCGTTAACACAATAATCACGAGTTTGATTTGCAGTTATGATCCGAACTATGTCCGCTTTATTATGGTCGATCCCAAGATGGTTGAGCTTCAGCTTTATAACGGAATACCTCATCAGCTTACTCCGGTTATCACCGAGCCTGATGTTGCGCCTAAAGCTTTAAAGTGGGCAATTTACGAGATGGAGCGCAGGTATAAATTACTTTCCGAACTTTCAACACGCGACATAGAAAGATATAATCAGAAAGTTGCCGCATACGGAAGAAGTACTCTTCACGAAAAGCTTCCTTATATAGTTATCATTGTGGATGAGCTTGCCGATTTGATGATGGTCGCGCCGAAGGAAATAGAAAATCATATCACGCGTATAGCGCAGAAAGCGCGTGCAGTCGGAATTCATCTTGTCCTTGCTACACAGCGTCCGTCGGTTGATATTATTACAGGTGTAATCAAGGCGAACTTTCCGGCACGAATAGCTTTTCAGGTGGCTCAGAAAATAGATTCGCGTACGATTATTGACCAGAACGGTGCAGACAAGCTTCTCGGAAAGGGAGATATGCTTTATCAGTCGCCGATGAGTTCTTTCCCTGTCAGAATTCAGGGAGCATTTATTTCGGAAGATGAAATAGTAAAGATTGTTAAACATGCCAACCGTTACGGCCGGCCTAAGTATATTGATATCGAAGAAGCTGTCAGACAGAATGAAGATCTTGATGAAGAGGATATCGAAGAAAGCGATGAACTCTTTACCGAGGCTCTGAAAATTGTCGAGCAGAGCAAAAAAGCAAGCGCTTCATATCTTCAGAGAAGACTTTCAATCGGTTATAACCGCGCCGCACGTATAATTGAAAGAATGGAAGAGCTTGGATATGTCGGGCCGCAGCAGGGAAGCAAGCCGCGCGAAGTAATGGTCTGACGGATGTTTAAGGCCGGGCTGAAACTTTTTTCGACAAACACAGAGTGCGCGGAACAGGCAGAAGCTCTTTACGAAAAGAACATCTTCAGCTACATAGAGCTTTATTCTGTTCCGGATTCTTATACTAAAACCATAAATTTATGGAAGAGTCTCAAGATTCCTTTTGTAATTCATTCTGCGCATTACGGCGCCGGAATGAACCTGGCTATAAAAGATAATTACGAAAAAAACCAGTTTCTGGCAATAGAAGCATTTTCATTTGCTGATGAACTCAATGCCGATAAGGTGATTTTTCACACGGGTGTTAACGGAACTAAAGAAGAAACTGCGCGGCAGATAAATCTATTGGCAGATCCCCGTATAATAATGGAAAATAAGCCTTATCTCGGAAACGGGGAAAATCTTTTCTGCGTAGGTTCGAATCCGCAGGAGATTGAGTTCATTATGAATGAAACACAACGCGGATTCTGCCTTGATTTCGGGCATGCTGTATGTGCAGCGAATTCTCTTGGAAAAAATATAATGGAATTCATCTCCTCTTTTCATTCTCTCAATCCGCTTATGTATCACATTTCGGACGGATTTTATGATTCTGAATATGATACGCATGAAAGATTCGGAGAAGGAAATTTCCCTTTGAATTTATTTGTCTCAATGCTTGAAGATGATTCAATGATTACAAATGAATGCAAAAGAATAGATTATTCCAGTCTTGAAGGTTTTGAAGAAGAAATAATTCTTCTTCAAAGTCGTTTCGGCCGTACCGTTACCCAGGCAAACAATCGAACTGCGAAATAATAAACCCATGACAATGCAAAAGATTTTTCCTTCAGCATCTCAAGAAAAAGTTTGTCTATGTCCTTTCTTGTGATTTTGTGATAAGAATAGTACTGATATAAAGCATCATGAACCATTGAAGCGTAATATGTCTTGGGTCTCATGGATTCAATGTCAATTATGCCGTCAGGTGTCCCGATGACGAATAAATCAAAGAAACTGAACTTCGGGGAACAGCCGTTCCATGCGTAACCTTTTGGAATTATAACAGTTCCGTCATTTTTGATTTCAAACCATCTGGCATTAAAAGAATGACCTGTGAAGGAAGTTTTTCTTTTGTAATCATTTTCCAGTTTGAAAATCCAGACAGAAAATTTTTCTCTAGGCCTGAAGTTTTTTGAATCTTCGATTGAACGTTTCATCAGTTTTGTCCTTGTGTTATTGTTATATAGACAGTTAAACAATATTAAAATAAAAAATAAACTTTTTTTCTTTAATTCGAGCGTCACAGGTAACAATTTATTCAAATAAGTTACAAAAACAGTAATCGTTAAAAGTTTAATTCAAAGAAGAGGTAATATGAAAAGGATAATTTCATTAACGGCAATTTTCATTATTGCGGTCATTTTTTCCGGATGTATGGATAAGAATCTGAAGACGATAAAACAAAAAAAGCAGTTTGCTGTAATAACTATTTTTGCTGATTCGAAAGTGAAGGAATATAAAAAACCTTCAAAATCAGGTGATAAAGAAAATGATGAAATAGATGCTGGTGAATCTTTTAAACTTCTGGGGAAATTAACTGGAAGCAAGAAAATAGAAGAAACAGCCGAATCTGTTGAAAAAAAATTCAGTCACATGACAAAACCTGTTCTTGACCAGGGATTTTCTTCTCTCGAAAAAAACATAAATTCCGTTTCAGAAATCAAAATTCTTCCATTTTCATCAATGACGAAAAATAAGGCTTATACTTCATCGTTTAAAAAAGAAGGAAAAGACGGAAACTGGTTTGAAGTTATGAATTTGGTGTTTCCTGAAGGATTCGGAAATATTGAATACACTAATTCAAAAATTACCGAAAAACTTTGTTCTGATCTCGGAGTAGAAGGTTTTATCGTAATTGAAGTGAAATTTCTGACACAGAAAAAGGAAGGAATTATTCTGGGAGGGGAAGCTCAGCAGGCAAGGGTTTCTCTTAAATGCGGAATTTATGATAAAAAAGCAAAAGTACTATGGGAAAAGACTGAAGTTGAGGTTTCCTCAAAAGATGTTTCTGCTGCAAGCGGCATTTATAATAGAGACGATATGAACAAGCTCCTTCTTGACTGTTATGATAAGGCCGGAAAAAATATGTTTAAAAATCTTTCAAAAGATCTCTCCTCTGCCAAGTAGTCAATCAGGCTGTCAATATACGAATTGACAGCCTGAAATAATTTTCCATACTCATCCGCAAGATGAAAATATTAAGAAAAAAAATTATACTTCCTTTTATTATTTTAGGAGTTTTCCTTTTCTCCTTATGTGTTATTTTTAATTCAATAATGCTTCATACGGCTAAACCTTTGATGAAGAACGAGATTTCTGAAATCAAAAAGGCGCAGGCTGTGCTTCTTCTTGGGGCGGGTGTTTATAAAGGTAATCGTGTATCTTATGTTCTGTATGACAGGATAAATGCTGCCGTAGAATTGTATAAATCAGGGAAGGCTTCAAAAATTCTTGTCAGCGGTGATCACGGAACAAAAGAATATGATGAAGTGAATACTATTAAAAAACGCCTGATGCAAAGCGGAATTCCGGAGAGAGATATTTTTACAGATCATGCGGGATTTTCGACTTATGACAGCGTTTTGCGCGCGAAGAAAATATTCCTTGTAGAATCAATGATAATCGTAACTCAGGAGTATCATCTGACACGGGCTCTTTATCTTTCAACACGCTGTTCGATTAAAGTTCAGGGATATTCCTCTGATAAAAGAAAATACAAGATGATAACTTATTATATGATGAGGGAAAGACTTGCCCGGTTCAAGGATTTCATAAAAATAAATATTATTAATGCCGATCCTAAATTTCTCGGAGAAGAAATTCCGATAACAGGGGACGGCAGGGATACAAGAGGATAAATGAAAAAATACGAAATAGTCGGAATCGAAAACGCGCTTATCGATATTCTTGTAAAATCGAGCGATGAAGAGATTGAAAAACTCGGACTTAAAAAAGGAGTGATGCAGTTAGTTGAATCTGATGAACAGAAAAAGCTTCTTGCTTCACTTGATAATTCAAATGCGGAATATGAGCTTGGAGGCAGTACTGCAAATGCGCTTCGCGGAGCGGCAGTTCTCGGAGCGAAGACATTATATTCTTCTGCTCTCGGAAACGACAAGTGGAAGGATATTTTCAGAAAGCGTCTAGCTGAACTGAATATTGCCGACCGCACGGTCATCAAAGAAGGGCAGACAGGAAGCTGTGCGGTTCTGGTGACTCCTGATGCTGAACGCACGATGAACACATATCTCGGCGCATGCAGACTTTATTCGCGCGAAGATCTGCCTGTTTCAGATATTGAATCATGTTCGATATTTTTTTCAACCGGATACGTTTGGGATATGCCCAATCAGATTGATGCGATAGAAGAAGCCGTGCGTCTTGCGAAAGCTTCCGGTGCTTTGTTTGCTCTCGATATTGCCGATCCTTTTGTCGTTTCACGTAACGGCGAACGCTTCAAGGAAATGGCAGCTTCGGGTATGATTGATATTCTTTTTGCGAACGCGGATGAAGCAAAAATGCTTACCGGAAAAGAAGGAGAACATGCTGCAGCCGAACTTCATAAAAACATTCCTCTCGTTGCGGTAAAAGTCGGATCAAAAGGTTCGTTTGTTGCTTATAAAGGAAAGATTGAACAAGTCGGAATTTTTCCAACTGAATCTGTGGATTCTACCGGTGCGGGGGATATGTATGCCGGAGGTTTTCTTTTCGGTCTTGCAAAAGGCTATGATCCGGAGACATGCGCAAAAATCGGTTCATTCCTTGCTGCTGACAATATATCGAGAATCGGTGTACGGCTTTCTTCTGATAT
>ENA-UPTA01003498-UPTA01003498.1-activated-sludge-metagenome-genome-assembly--contig:-NODE-3498-length-15443-cov-5.704510_pt1 | contig 15443 bp, 12 predicted proteins | sample MGYA00238184_ERZ773361 | MGnify/ENA primary metagenome ERZ773361 (study PRJEB29100, sample SAMN05720205) | activated sludge metagenome | isolation source: anaerobic digester from wastewater...
CCAGAGCAAGATTGTAATACATAAATAATTTCTCTGAAGCCGAGGCTTTTCTGTCTCTTTTTCCAAACGGACTTATCATTCTCCACGCAGTAACGAAAGTCGCCGCCTGATACGGTGCGGAATTCGCAAGATACAGAGAAAGGCCTTTGTAATTCTTTGTAGAGGCATATTCATACGGAACATATATCGGAGAAAAAGCGCTTATCAAAGGTGAAAAGAAAATAATTCTTGATGAGTTGAAAAAACTGCTCTCGGCCAAAACCGCCGCTTCTTTTTCTGCATAGTAATCCGGCAGTTTTGAGAAATTCTTTTCTTTGGAATATCTTTCCAGAAAACGAATAACATGTTCTCTGCATATCATATTTACGCTATATGGAGAAATGCCTGCCAAATCCGCCGAGGCTTCATATCTCGCATATATTCTGCCTGAATTATTTTCTTTTAGATCAAATGCGAAAAAACGAAAAATAACTTCATTTTTTGTTTTACGGATTTCTCCGGAAAAAACGGTCTCTGCGCCGGCACGCGACAGGAGATCAATCATCTCATAGTAATTAAGTTTTTTACGTCTTGACTCTGCTATTGCTACAGAAGAATCAAATCCTTCCCTCATAACAAATTCATTAAGCGAGCCGTAAGCCATATCTGCGTATAAAGCTGACTCGTTGTCTTCTGCAAGTATCTGCAATACTGCAATCTTCTTCGGTGTTGCAGTCAAAAAACAAGGGATTACAGCAAGAACTGCAAGAAGGCTAAGAACATCTGATAACCGCAACCGTAACATCATCTTTTATCATCTCCGGCTCAAAAGAATCTACTGTGCCGACAAAAGCGTCAAGCAGACTTTCGGTACTCTTAAATCTTTCTTTGCCCTGAAAGTAAAAGATCTGGTTTCCGACAATATCTTTTCTTATACCATCATAAAGCTCAGTTAAACCATCAGTATATAAAACAAGATAATCTCCTTTACGGAATGCTATCGTTTGTATGGAATATTCAGAAGTGCGGTTGACACCGAGCATATTAAATCTTTCTTCAATAAATAACGGTTCATTTGATTTCCTGTAAATAACAGGCTGGCAATGTCCTGCATTAACATATTCTATTTCATTTTTTGATTTATCATATATTCCGGCAAACGCGGTAATCAATTCTATCCCGGCATATCTAGAAGATAGAAAATTATTGAGTTCACTCATTACCTTTCCAAGAGAGACATTTAACCGCATAAGCGAATTAAACATCATTGAAGTAACAGAAACAATCATCGCAGCAGGCATTCCATGACCAGTAACATCGGCTATTATAAAGGCAGTCTTATTATCAGAAATTTTGAAAAAATCAAAATAATCTCCCATAAGCTTAATATAAGGTCTGGTATAATAGACGACATCAAGTCCGGAATCAGATGGAAAGTTCTTAGGAAAAAGTCTCATCTGAATAAAAGAAGCGTTATCCATATCCTGCTCAAATGACAACTTATCAATATAATCAGTAAACATAATATCATTTTCAATCATCTGATAGACAAGAAATGAAAACGAATTTATAAAACGAATATCATTTTCAGTAAATTCACTTCCGTTTATTTTTTCTCCAAGGAGAACAACCCCCAAAAATGTTTCCGAATCGGTTATTGGACTGACTGCATGATAGTTTGATATTTCCTCCATTCCCTCAGATAAAGTTTCATAGAGTGATTTCGCAAATATCGAATCTTTTTTGATTAAACCTTTGTATTTTTTATAATGAACGGCAAGAGGTGAATCCGAATTAAAATATTTAACATAAGTCTCAAAAGGCGATTTGCTGGAATTTTTAAGTCTTTCTGAAGAAACGTATATTTTCATCTGGTTTAGAGACAATATTCTGAAAGCCTCTATATAAATTCTAGCAAGCTTATAATTAAGCTCAGATGTTTCAGCTGCAATTACAGAGATATCTCTTAATGATGATATATAAACGTCATGATTATAATCACTTGATTTTATACTGTACTTAAGCCATCTGCGCAAACAAGCCAGAATCACTATAGCAACAAAAGCCAGCGGAAAAATAGATAAAACAGATACTCCGGCAGTATACAAATTGAAAACAAACACTCCGAGAAAAGCTATCAAAGTCGCTGAAAAAAAATCTGCGGAGAATTCTCCAAGAAACAACTTATCAACTTTAAATTTAAAACTTCCGCTCGCCCGGATCAAGCTGTTTCCAAGAGTAAGAGGAATTATCATCGTTAATGAAGTATTCATGAAAACTGTCACAGGCATATCAATGCTGTTAGACAAAAGAAGAATTCCGCATGGCAGAACAAATCCGGCAAAAGATATAAAACCTATCTGGAGAATCCTGCGCAAGGAAAAACATGATTTAACAATATAAACTATAAACAATATCAGCAATGCAACGAAAGCAACCAGATTGATTGCATTCATCAATACAATAGTCTGTACGACATTATTATAAAGATAAATGAATGATACTATGACTAGAAGCATAGAAACCAGAATGGATGATGTTTTCATTAACCGCATCCGTTTTGTATTGATCATATCTGAAAACAAAAACAAAAAAAACCCCGTAAAAAAACTGGCAGATAAAATTACAACATATATCACCTGTTCATACATAAAAAGAAGAGAAAGTGCAAATAAAACAATTCCAAGATTTATTGAAAATAATGAATAGTAGTATGAAAGCTTATACTCAAGACGGATTTTCCATACTATCAAGCCCCATATAATATGAATATTTGCAATTATGATAAAAAAAACGGCGGAGGAAAACATATTATAATTAAATGATCTTTTCAGAATCATTGCTTCAATAACGCCATTTTTCTTTTTGACCTGACATGTCGAAAGATATTCGCTGTTGCGGCGGATAACATCTTTCGCATTATTTTCATCTATATAAATCCCATTCATTTTCACCAGAACGGAATCATACAAATCGGATTTACCAAGAACAATGAAACTGTACTTGAAAGTATTTCCATATAAAATTCTGTCAAATGGATACTTTGAAGAAAAATCTGCAAGCGAGGCTATAGAAAAAAAATCTACAGCAAAAAGAACAACAAAACAGATGCCGATAAAAATATTGCTTCTAAAAAATTTTTTCAAACGCATTTTACAACCGCCACCAGTTTATTCCTGGAACCATAAGGACCGTTTGCCAATTCAAGAATATTTTCTGCAATAATATATGCTCTTCTGTCTCTGATAAATGATATTTCCGAATGTCCTTTCATGATTTTTTCATTAATTGTATTCTTCATTTCTTTCTCGACAAAAACAACAAGATTTCCTAACTCTATCTTAACATTTCCACTTATTTCTTCGATCGAATTTTTGCTGATCTTGCAGGGATTAGGCATATTCTCGGCATAGTAGTCAAGAATATCTCCGGTAATCAATCCGGCGCAGATTGAAAAATTTTCATCAATCAAATCTTTTGAATGCAATATATCTTTTGCCATCAAAACAGAATCTTTAACTTTATATCCCATACGGATGTAGGTTTGAATTAAAACCTTTACTGCAGGCATAAAAATGAGAGAATCATACGTTTCTTTGCCTGTCGTATAAAACGAAAAAAGAATTGAATCGTCTTTTTTGTAGATATCATAAAACAAATCGGTAAGAAGAGAACGTGCATTGGCAAATAATCCTACTTCACACATTGAATTAGAAGCTTCATTTACCGGAAAGAATGATTTACGGACCTTAAGCGCAATTGCTTTTTCTTTTTCAAATTCACGCTTCTTTATCATCTCTTTCGTAAGAAAATTATGTGCCTGAATTGATCCTGCTTTTGATGTGAATATCTTTATTGTAGCACAATCATCAGAAGTAACATTTCGGGCTATTCCGCCAACACTCACAAAACCGATAAAGATATCATGATAATAAATCGGCGCTGCAACATCAGCTCCGATTTTATCCATTTCAGTTACAATGCTTTTTTCAAATGTCAGATTTCTTGCCATATTCCGCCTGATTATAATATCATCAGGATGATTCATAACTTTTACAAGGGGTGATTCAGAATCAAAAGCAAACACCTCTTCTTTTCTTATTTTTCCGGCAGAATATCTAAAACACTCAAAATCTTCATTCTCCTGATTGATAAAAAATATGGCACCTGATGAAGAATGAGTAAGCTGTACAAGCATAGGAAATGCTTCATGCAGAAAATCTTCAATCGTTTTTATGGAAAGCAATGAATCAACTGTTTTAATATAATATTTATAATCAATTTTCTTTTCAAACAAAGAATCAAACAGGTCACTGAAGTAGTCAAACACGGTAAAAAGAAGAATCGCAACAATAAAACATAATGCACCGAAATGTTCATTTTCCATTCCGGTTTTTTTTACATGATAAAGCATTAGAAGAATCAGCAGAGCATAAAAGGCACTGAGAGAGAATTGAATCAAAAAATAAATAAATTTATTCTTCACAATATATCTCCAAGCTTTTCAAGGGCCTGCTGCAAAACTTCATCAGGAGAAAGACTGCCATCAAGAAAACAGAATCTGTCATCGGAAATTTTTTTATAAATAGAATCAACTTCTTCAAGAAACGAAAGCTTCTCATATTGCTCGGAAGAAAGAGCCCGCAGACGAATACGATCAAGAGCTTTTTCGGGTGAGATATTAAGATATAAAACAATGTCCGGAACAGCAAAACCGCGATTAATGTTTTCGGCAATTATCTCCTTATGATCAAGTCCCATTGCACCCTGATAAGCTGCATTGGAATAATAATATCTATCCATAATAACATTTCTTCCGGAATTGAGTGCCGGCAAAATGTTCAGTTCACAGTCTTCTTCTCTGTCTGAAATAAAAAGAGTGAGCATTTCCTTCGCATCAAGCACATCTTCAGATGATAGTTTCTTTCGAATTGTAATACCATACTTTCCATTTGTCGGTTCTCTCAAAAAAACCGCATTGGGGAAATGAACCTTAAGTTTTTCAATCAAAGTAGACTTTCCGCATCCGTCAATTCCTTCAACAACAATGAATTTGCCTTTGGTCATTTCTTTACCGGAAAAATTATCTTGTTACAGCCTATTGCCGCCGCAACCGAAGAAAATGAAAAAGAAAGAAAGCCGATAACCGGAATCGATATCATTAAACTAGAAACCATGCCAAGTCCGCAGGTAAATCCGAAATTAGAAAAAGCAAGTCTCAGCTTTTTGCGGAAAGAATAACCTCTTCTCTCAAAACAAAAATCAAGAAAATTCAACCCCAGCATAAAAGAAATGAAAAGAAAGTTCAGTAATATATACACGAACGTTCCTACACCGGGAATCAAATTTAAAATTATTATCAAAAGATTAAATGTTAAAAAGAAAAAAAGCATTTTTATCGAACCGATTATTGCTCGAAAAAATATTTTCAGCAGAGACATTTTTTCAACATCAGGTTTTCTTCCAAGATAAATAACTTCCGCCTCGTAAGAAATGAAATCAAGAAAAGGAAACATTAATGCTGATCCTATTACAGGATAAGCATAATAAAAAATCAAAAGAAGCATTATAACCGTTATCATAGCTCCGGCAAATGACAAAAATTTCACAAATGCTGAAACTATTACATCTGCAATGGAAAATAAAATATCATGAGCGGCTGAAAAATTAACTGTCGCTGCAATGAATGAATCATAGAGACTCGTGCTTGCACTATCTACAAGTCCTGAAATCAAGGGATAAAGATATACTGCAGACAAATATATCATTGCGATAAAAATTATTATGTTCATGAGAAAAGGCAAAAAAGTAAGCCAGAGAAGCCTTCCGTTGGTAAAAATCATTTTTGTGGCATAAAAATATGTAATTATAGCTTTAAAAAAATCGACTACTTGCTTCATTTGCTTCTCTTTGTGTTTTATTTTATATAATCATTATTAACAAACTAATGCTAAAACAGAATCAGGCTTTTGTCAAATCTGAATTAGTCTCAAAATCGTATTTTCTTTCAGCCGAAGCCTTTCTCAATCTGTTCATCACCGCAAGACCTATTCCGTCTTCAGGAATCATTTCTGCATAAATTACTGATACCGGAAGCTGGTCTATTTTATGAAGAGCTGAAAATAAATTTGCAGCCGCTTCCCTGACATCACCGCTTCTGCTCAACACTTCAAAGTATCCGGCTCTTGCCGCATTTTGACCTCTAAAAGAAAGAAGAGCCGCAGAAGAAAAATCAGCTTCCTGACCTTCCTCTATCAAAATAAGTTTTTTTACCGGAGCATAATGCGATTCAAGCATTCCCGGAGCTGATTTCAAGTCGCCCGAATATATTTCGGCTTTCATCTTCAAAACATCCTGCAGTTCTTCAACTCCGATTCCGCCCGGACGAAGCACAGAAAGCTTACCGTCAAGAAAGCTGATTATAGTTGATTCAACACCGACCGAACACTTTCCGCCGTCGATAATCATATCTATTCTTCCGCGAAGCGAATCATAAACATGCACTGCTTCAGTCGGGCTCAGAAAACCGAAAGGATTCGCACTAGGTGCGGCAATAGGAACATCAGAATATTTTATAAGAGAAAGCGCAGTATCATGCATCGGAATTCTAACAGCAACGGTATCCATCCCCGAAGTAACAATTGACGGTATAGTTTCATTTTTTTTCATTACAACTGTTATCGGTCCGGGAGAAAACTTTTCAAAAACCGCCAATGCCTTATCTTCTGCAAACGCAATTCTCTCAATCATTTCAATTGAAGAAACATGACATATAAGAGGATCAAAGAAAGGTCTTTTTTTTGCTTCGAAGATTTTTACGCAGGATTCGGAAGAAAGAGCATTCGCACCCAATCCATATACCGTTTCTGTCGGAAAAGCAACCAGACCGCCGTTTAAAATAATCCGGGCAGCTTTCTTAATTGATTCAGGCTCCGCTTTTTCAAGTAAGGTTTCCATCAAAACTCCACATTATCCGTCGGTTTTCCGAAATAATAACCCTGCGAGTAATCTATTCCTATTTTTTTAACTATTTCAAAAACTTCTTTTGAATGAACAAATTCAGCAACTGTCTTTATTCCCATCTTCTGACAGAATCCTACAATCGTTTCGGTTATAATTCTGCTGGTTTTATCTGAATTAATATTTTTAATCATCGAAGCATCAATTTTAATGAAATCGACATTCAGCTCTCCGATATAATTAAAATTTGAATATCCAGTACCGAAATCATCAATAGCGATTCTGCATCCGCCGGATTTAATATTCTCTATGAACTTTTTTACTTTTGGAAAATTTTCAATTCCTTCTGATTCAACAATTTCAAATATTATTTTATTGAGAGAGATTTCCCATGAATCGAAATTAAATCAATAATATATGCAACGGTGTCTTCATTCAGAATATCATCAACAGAAAGATTAACCGAAAACTCATAATCCTTGTCTTTAAAATATTCGAATGTTTTTTCCGACATAATTCTGGTAATCATTGAATACATTTTTGTTTTTTTTGCAACAGGAAGAAACATTGAAGGGTTAATAATCTGACCGTCTTCAGAACACAGCCTTACCAGAGATTCATACTTTTCTATCTTCAAACTTAAATTATTTATAATGGGCTGATAATGCGGAATAATACTTCCCGCTCTTATTGATTTCTTTATCAGTTTTGTAAGTCTGATATTCTCTTCATATTCCTGCGGAATATTCATTGACTCATCATAAACAAGAAAATGCTTTTTATCGGCCTTAGCCTTCTTTAAAGCCATGTCAGCCCGTGAAACCGGGCTATGCTGACGCTTTTCTTTCTCAGATATAAATGATTCCGAAAGAGCTCTTGTAATTCCGACTGTAACGGAGACATTCATATCATAGCCTTTATAGGCAAAAGAGTTCTCGCCAATTACAGAAATAATTCTGGAAGCAAGGGCAGAAAGTTTTTCATCTTCGATTGAATCCTTTAAGAGAAGGGCATATTCATCCGCCTGAAGTTTATACAGCTGCATCTTATATCCCGAAAAAGCATCTGAACAAATTCTTTCAAGACGTCTTCCCATCTCCAGAATTATAAAATCTCCCACCTCAAATCCGTAAAGATCATTGTATTCCTTAAAGGAATCAATATTAATAATAAAAACAGCCGGATTCTGACACAGTTCAATATCAAGAAACAGCTTTGTCCTGTTCGGAAGTCCTGTGAGCCTCTCTGTATAAATTCTCTCAAGTAAATTTTTTTTCTCGCGCTCTTCTACATAAATCATGACAGCAAGAAACGGAATAATCAGCAGAAGAAAAAATCCATGCATCTTCAGGCTTCGCCAGAGTTCCGCCTTCATCTGCAAGCGCAATGAGCAGTCATCAAAACCTGATGCCACAAGCGCAGTACGTTTATCATCAATATAATCATAGACAATGGTATAGGTGCATTTATCGCTGTTTTTTAATTTCAATTGTCCGGAATATAGATATGAATCAAAAAGACGATGCTTAAGTTCTGTCTTCAACTCCTTGCCGGAAGAAAGAATCCCTTCTTTATCCTTATAAAATTCAAAGTCATTCACAGAATCAATTACGACGAGCAAATCTGCATCGCTTCTTTTTATGATTCTGTCTGAATAAAATGAATATATTCCGCTTTTCAAAAATTCAGGGTTTGAAAGAATTCCGCTTTTGCATTCACTGACAGTCAAGTATGCGCTTTCGACCAATCTATTCTCGTGAAGCTTTTTATTGGAAAAATAATCGCTGAGAGTATAAAAGGAAAGACCGGCAAGATAAATTACAACAGCCGCTGAAAACAGAAATCTTTTTCGGGCGATAAAACTTTTCATCAATATACAATATTCCGGAAACCATAAGATCTTACATTTATGCTAAAAAAGACCGAAACCAAGTCAAGAAATATACCTTTTCAGCAAAATTTTGTTTGAAGAAAATAGCAGTATTATAATTATTACACCTTAACATGGAGCCTATATGCAGATAAGACATGCTTTCGACAAATTCGCCGTTTCATTTGAAGTTTTCCCTCCGAAAACCGAAACAGGAGTTAATAATCTTTTTTCTGAACTCTCATTACTAAAGAAGTTCAATCCGGCATATGTTTCAGTGACCTATGGAGCAGGCGGATCAACCAGAGAAAAAACAATCGATCTTTCAATGAAAATTAAAGAAACTCTTTCAATAGAACCTTTGATGCATTTTACCTGTGTCGGAAATTCAAAAAACGAAGTTGCCGAGCATCTTGAAAAAGTAAAAGAACTTGGACTGACAAACATTCTAGCTCTTAGAGGAGATCCTCCAGCAGGTTCTGTTGATTTTGTCCCTGCCGAAGACGGATTTGCTTATGCGAGTGAGTTGATTAAGTTCATCAAAGCAAAAAACGGTTTCAGCATCGCCGCCGCAGGATACCCCGAGAAACATCCTGATGCTCCGTCAATTGAGGAAGACATCCGTCATCTCAAAGAAAAAACAGATGCCGGTGCTGAAATTATCATCACACAGCTCTTTCTTGAAAATGACAAGTTTCTCCGTTTCAGAGATCTCTGCGTAAAAGAAGGAATTTCGGTGAAAATCATTCCCGGAATTATGCCTGTCGTAACCCTGCCTCAGATTGAACGCATGGTTAATCTTTCAGGAGTAATTCTTCCGCGTCAAATGGATAACAATATTAAAAAAGCAGACGGAGATGCCGATAAGATTTTTCAAATCGGTGTTGATTACGCTTCAGAGCAGGTTGAAAATCTTATGAAGGAAGGCGTGCCGGGGTTTCATTTCTATCCGCTCAACAAAGCGCGCGCAATAAGCGAAGTTATAGAAAATTCAGGAATTTTGAAATGAAACCGGCAGTTCTGTTGTTATCCTATCTGATTTTATCAACTGCGGTTTCGGCCGAAAAAATCGACCCTGAACCGATAATAGTTCAACTCTCGGAAGCCGGATACATCTGCAGACTGGATGAAGCTAAAATAGCCGTTCAAAAAAAAGGAAATCTTAACTTTGAAATCTATGCCGAAGATAAAGGCCTGATTCTCCGTGCTCACTTTCCGCTTTCTGACAAAATCAAAACAGATGAAGCCCGGTTTCATAAGCTTATCAATAAAATCAATTCTGAATGCAAATGCGCGAAATATTATTCAAAAAACGGCAAGCTGTTCGTAGAAGCATTTTATCCACTTCCATACGTAAAAAAAACTTTTTTCTTTTTCATGTCTGCATGGGAAGAGGATTTTGCAGTCATGATGAAAAGCAATTCTTCAGCTCTTGCCGAATTCGCACGATAGAGGTTTTATCTTTCAGTTAGAAAGAATCAAAGAAACTACCATTGCAGCACTTTTATGAAGATCAGTTTTCATAATAAATTCATCTGTGGTATGAACTTTTGTCATGCCGACCGACAGATTTAACGCCTTGATCTTTCTTTCATTAAGGATATTAGTATCGCTTCCCCCGCCGCTTTTTTTGTATGAAGGCTTTATTTTACATAACGCGGCAGCACGTTCAAAATGAGAAATAATACTATCATTTTGGGATATCGAATATCCTGAATACTCACGGTCTGTTGAAATAACGGCTTTGATTTTTCTTTTTGAACTAACGGTTTTTATTACTGAAACGATTTTCGCTGTAAGAGCATCAAGTTTTTTCTTATCAAGCGAACGGCCTTCAAGTTCAAAAGTGAGATTTTCAGTCACGATATTATTTGCAGTTCCGCCGTTAATCTTTCCTACATTTGTAGTAGTTTCAGAGTCAATACGCCCCTGAGGAAGTGAATTTATGATTTCTGCCGCAGCATATATTGCGCTTATTCCTTTTTCCGGCTCCATTCCCGCATGAGCAGCCTTTCCTTTCAAAGATATCTGCATCACGATCTGATACGGCGCAGCAACTGTTGCGCTTCCGACAGCACCGTCGCTATCAAAAACAAATGCTTTTTTCGCGCGGGTATTCTTGATGTCGAAACCCTTCATTCCGCAAAGTCCGACCTCTTCTGCACAAGTAAACAGAAAATCTATGTCACCGTGCTTTTCTCCGCTTTTATACATAACGTCAATCGCTTCGAGAAAAGCAGCAACAGCCGCTTTGTCATCGCCGCCGAGAATGCTCTTTCCGTCAGTAAAAAACCGCTTTGCATCTTCCAGTACTTTTATCGAATCACACGGAGTTACCGTGTCAGTATGTGCAGCAAATAAAAGAGGTTCCTTGCCGGCATTCCCTTTTAAAGAAATCATTACATTAAAAGATTTACCGCATGGAAATTTTTTAAACGTAAGTTTTCTTTTTTTTGCAAAATTCTCAATATAAGAAATCACCTTCGATTCTTCCCACGACGGGGAAGAAATTGAGGCAAGCTCCTTAAAATACTTTTCTACACGTTCTTTATTGATTTCCGGCATAATCTCTCCGGGCAAAATGTATTATTCTGCCGATCTCTTTTTTCTTTCCTGGATAAAAAACACAATCATCAAAAGTATCGCGCCGACCACGATGCATGAATCCGCAACATTGAATGCAGGCCATCTGGTATTTTTAAATCCGACGTAAACAAAATCAACCACTCCCTTTTTTCCGAGAAGTCTGTCAGAAATATTTCCGCAGGCTCCGCCGAAAATCAGACCCATGGCTACCACAAAAATCTTCGTCTTGTTTTTTTCAAAATAATAAAAAACAACAAGCGCGGCAAGAACAACAAAGGATACAATCAGAAAGAAATTCTTATATCCTTGAAGAATACCGAAAACTCCGCCTTCATTATAGATTCTTGTAAACTGGACAAAAGAACCTATTACATCGATTCTCTCTCCCATCATAATGTGTTTTTCGACGAGTACTTTAGTAAAAATATCTACAACAAGAGCAATGAACGCAATAACGCCCACAAGAATATGTTTTTTCATCATCACTTTCATTTAGTCATCTCCTTGACTGCTGATGCACAGCGTTTACATAATTCAGGATGCTCGGGATCGTCCCCGAGTTTTTCGAAATAATTCCAGCAGCGGACGCATTTTTTACCGTCAGCTTTTCCGGCTTTTATAAAACAGAAATCATATTTTTCGAGACCTTCATTCTTATCTGCAACATCAACTCTGCATACCTGAAAAAATCTGGTAACATCTTCGATTTTTTCTTTCATCATTGCAGAAAGAGCCGCATCTTCAACAAATATTTCGACTTTTGCTTCAATTGATTTTCCGATCAGATTCTTCTTTCTCTGGTCTTCAAGAGCCTTCATCAGATCTTTTTTTACATTAACAAGCTTATTGATGCGCTCTTCAACTTCCGGATTATTGTAAACAGAATCAAGCTCATAATACTTTTCAGAATGAATTGTTCCTTTATTGTCTCCGAACTGCCATATCTCTTCCGCCGTAAACGCCAGAATAGGAGCCGAAAGCCTGAGAAGAGTGTTGAATATTTCACAGACAACTGTCTGCTCAGCTCTGCGCTTAGGAGAATTTTTGGCTTCAGTATAGAGAATATCCTTCGAGTTGTCAAAATAAACAGCGGAAAGATCAACCGCGCAGAAATTTAGAAGCTTTCTGTATACTAAATGAAATTCAAATTTTTCATAAGAATCAATACACTCTTTGTTGAGTTTATAAAGATTATTTAGAATCCATTTTGATATTTCTGAAAGATCCTTATAGTCAGCCTTTTGTTTTGACGGATCAAAATCCGATATATTTCCGATTAGAAACTTGAAAGTGTTTCTGATTTTTCTGTACGAATCAGCAATCTGCTTCATCATATCGAAACCGATTCTAAGATCGTTTCTGTAATCTTCGGAAGCAACCCAAAGACGGAGAACATCTGCTCCGTACTGGCTGATGATCTTTTCAGGCGGAACGACATTTCCGATAGATTTGCTCATCGCCTTACCGTTCTCATCAAGAACAAAACCATGAGTCAGAACCGTCTTAAAAGGAGCTTTTCCTTTAAGAGCTACAGCTGGCCAAAGGGAAGACTGAAACCATCCGCGGTGCTGATCGCTTCCTTCAAGATAGAGATCCGCAGGCCATGAAAGCTTTTCTCTTTTATCAAGCACTGCAAAGTGAGATACTCCAGAATCAAACCACACATCAAGTATATCGTATTCTTTTTCAAAGGTATCGCTTCCGCAAGAACACTTAAACTCTTCAGGAATAAGATTCTTAACATCCTCAGTGTACCAGATATCGATTCCTTTTTTTTCTGCAAGTTCAGCGAAATGAAAAATAGATTCGGCAGTTGTGGAATTCTTTCCGCACTTGGTACACTTAACAGAAGGAATCGGAACTCCCCACGAACGCTGACGAGAAAGACACCAGTCAGGACGCGTTTCAACCATTCCTCTGAAACGCGATTCGCCCCATTTAGGAATCCATTTTGTTTCATCAACAGAAGCTATTCCTTTCTTTCTGAGATCATTTGCATCTATTCCGAGAAACCACTGTTCAGTTGCTCTGAATATCAGAGGCTTCTTGCATCTCCAGCAATGAGGATATGAATGTTCTATTTTTGCGGAAGAAATCAGCGATCCGTCATTTCTGAGTTTTTCAACTATTTTATCATTAGCGGCAAAAACCTTTTCACCCTGCATTTCGGAATAATCATTTGTATAACGTCCCTGATGATCTACCGGACAAAAAACATCGAGACCGAACTGAAGACCGACGATATAGTCTTCCATACCGTGACCCGGTGCGGTATGAACAATACCAGTTCCGGCTTCAAGAGTTACGTGGCTTCCGAAAATCACTTTCGATTCGCGTTTAATAAACGGATGATTTACTTTCAAGGCTGCAACGGTTTCTTTATCTGCCTTTACTGATTTTTCTCTTTTTAAGTTATTATCAGCTTCGAATTTTTCAGCAAGACCATCGGCAAGAAGATACCACTCGTTTCCATATTTATAGAAAGAATAATCAAAATCAGGATGCAGACATACGGCAAGATTCGCAGGAAGAGTCCATGGAGTAGTTGTCCATATAACGGCGAATGCTGAAGATGAATCCACTCCTCCAAGACTGAGAGATGATTTTTCAATCGGAAATTTCACATAAACAGATTCGGAAGTATGATTTCCGTATTCAACCTCTGCCTCAGCAAGAGCTGTTTCGCATGACGGACACCAATAAATCGGTTTCTTTCCTTTATAAATATAACCCTGCTTAAAAAGTTCTCCGAACTTACGCGCGATAGTTGCTTCATAATCATTCGACATAGTAAGATAAGGATTTTCATAATCAGCAAAAACTCCCAATCTCTTGAACTCTTCACGCTGGATATCAATAAATTCTTTTGCGTATTCGCGGCACTTCGTACGGATTTCAGCCTTACTCATAGAGCGGGCTTTTTCACCGAGCTGTTTGCCGACCTGAAGTTCTATCGGAAGACCGTGACAGTCCCACCCCGGAACGTAAGGAGAACGGAAACCCGACATAGTTTTATGTTTTATAATAATATCTTTGAGAATTTTATTTAGTGCGTGTCCGATATGGATATGTCCGTTTGCATACGGAGGTCCGTCGTGTAGAATGTATGACGGCGAATCTTTTCTTTCATTCTGAATCTTATTATAAGCGTCTTCCTCATTCCACTTTTTTAGTATACCCGGCTCCCTGTTGGGAAGATCCGCTTTCATAGGAAAATCTGTTTCAGGCAGATTGACGGTTTTTGAATAATCCATAGCAGGCCCCTTCTCGATACAAAATAACTCAGCATAAGACTTTTTTTAAGAGGGCATTTGTCAATATATTTTTGGGATCATATCAATTTGGCATACATGAATTTTATTTGCTATCGGCAGAAATAGCGGATAGAATAAGCAGCTTTCCATAATCATTGGAGAAGTTATGGGCAAAATTAAATTGTTCAGAGAAGAAACAAACACTGAAACCGATTCACTTGAGATCACCCCGAAAAAAATATTTATTCTGACATTAGCAACTGCCGCATATTTCATTTCGGGTTTTGCAAAATCCGTTTCTCCTCCTCATATCGCAGGATTACTTGCCCAAGGTGATGTACTGATCTCCGTTTATATTACAGTGAAAATTCAGCGAATCGGATATTACTGCTCTCTTTGCCTCAACCTCCTGTCTTTCTTCACTGCTCTCAATTTAGTGTTTCTATCAAACATGCACGAAACAATTCCGGGAATCGCGGTTCCTTTATCAACGATAATAATAACTTCCATGATTGCCGGAAAAAACAGAATGATGCACCTTGCTCATCTTCGTCTTCTAAAACAGCAAAAGGACCTCTCAGCTGCAAAAACAGAAGCTGAAAAAGCAAATCGGGTAAAAAGCGATTTTCTATCGTCAATGAGCCATGAGATACGCACTCCTCTTAACAACATTTTAGGATATATAGAACTTATTTCTCTCGGCGATCTTGACGAAACCCAGAAAGAATATCTAACAATAATTGAAACAAGCTCTAAAAATCATAGTTGCTTTGCAGTCTTCCACAAGATTTATT
>ENA-UPTA01003499-UPTA01003499.1-activated-sludge-metagenome-genome-assembly--contig:-NODE-3499-length-15437-cov-3.710181_pt1 | contig 15437 bp, 8 predicted proteins | sample MGYA00238184_ERZ773361 | MGnify/ENA primary metagenome ERZ773361 (study PRJEB29100, sample SAMN05720205) | activated sludge metagenome | isolation source: anaerobic digester from wastewater...
GTCGCAGACTGCCCCAGGGTGATATAGCCGAGTCCGACATCACAAAGAGTCTGCAGCTTCTCCCGTATCCGCGGGATGTGGACAAATAGTTCCAGCGCCTCTGCCACTGTTAATGCCAGAACCTCAGCGATATTTCTTCCTTTGTACAACACCTCCAGCGTTTCTCGATTGTATCGTTTTCCCTTACATACATCACAGGGAACATAAACATCGGGCAGGAAGTGCATCTCGATCTTGATGATACCGTCACCGGCGCACGCCTCACATCGGCCGCCTTTAACATTAAAGCTGAAGCGGCCGGCCTTATACCCGCGCACTTTGGCTTCGGCAGTGCCGGAGAAAAGCTCCCGGATAAAACTGAAGACTCCCGTATACGTAGCAGGATTCGATCGAGGCGTGCGGCCGATGGGGCTTTGATCGATATCGATGACCTTGTCTACATGCTCCAGACCTTCAATGGATGTGAATTTGCCGGGCCTCTCTTTTCCATGATACAGCTTCTGAGCCAGCGCCCGGTAAAGTGTGTCGATCACCAAGGTGCTCTTTCCCGATCCGGAAACTCCGGTGACACAAATGAGAAGGCCCAACGGAAATCGAACATCGATATTCTTAAGGTTGTTTTCACAAGCACCGCGGACGATGAGAGAGCGTGGTCCGGGCCGACATCGCTCAGCCGGAACCGGAATAGAGACACGGCCGGAAAGATACTGACCGGTCAGTGATGTTTCTGAGGCAACGAGTTCCTCAGGCGAACCGCTAAAAATCACCCTCCCGCCTTGTGTTCCAGCCTGCGGACCCATGTCGACAATCCAGTCAGCAGTCCGGATAGTTGCCTCGTCGTGTTCCACTACGAGCACGGAGTTGCCCAAATCGCGCAGGCGCTTCAAATTGCTAATCAGTTTGCCGACGTCCCGGGCGTGGAGACCAATGCTGGGCTCATCGAGGATATACAATACCCCCATGAGTCCGGAACCGATCTGCGTCGCCAGGCGAATCCGCTGTCCCTCGCCTCCGGAGAGCGTTGCCGAGGCGCGATTGAGGGTAAGGTACTCAAGTCCCATGTCCGCCATAAATTGAAGGCGGGCCTTGATCTCTTTGAGAATGGGTTGAGCGATGATTTCATTGCGCCGGCTCAGAGCAAGTTCGGCGAAGAAAACCAGTGCCTTGGTAATCGAAAGGCAGGTAACATCATAGATGGACTTGCCATCAAGCTTCACCTGCAGGCTTTCCCGCCGTAAACGACTCTGTCCACAGTCAGGGCAAGGATGAAGACTGATGTAGCGCTCCACGTCTTCCCGGACCAGCGCTGAGTCAGTCTCCTTGTACCGGCGTTCCAGATTCGGAATCACCCCTTCGAAAGGCCGGTGGAAAAAGTGACGGCGATCATCTTCTTCATAATAGAATTTGATCTTCTCCGAGCCTGATCCATAAAGCAGCACCTGCTGCACTGATGGGGAAAGATCCCTGAAGGGAGTATTACTATCAAATCGATAGTGCTCGCTCAAGGCCTCGATCATCTGATGATAGTAAACAGTGTTTCGACGCGCCCAAGGATGAATCGCTCCTTCACGAATTGAATACTCAGGATGCGGAACCACCAGATCAGGATCGAAGTATAGCTTTGTACCCAAGCCACCACAGGACGGACAGGCACCATACGGGCTGTTGAACGAGAATAGGCGAGGAGTGATTTCCGGGTAACTCACACCGCAGTCGATGCAGGCGAACTTCTCGCTGAAGACTCGTGTTTCACCATCCGCCTGCTCGACCATAACAATGCCGTCGGATAGACCAAGAGCCACCTCCAGAGAATCGGCAAGCCTCTTTGCAATAGTATCTTTTATCACCAGGCGGTCTACGATCACTTCGATAGTATGGTGCTTGTTTTTATCGAGATTGATCTCTTCAGTAAGATCGTGAACAACAGCGTCGATTCGTACCCGGCTGAATCCTTCTTTTCGAAGCTGAGCCAACTCCTTGCGGAATTCACCCTTCTTTCCCCGTACGATCGGAGAGATCACCATGATGCGGCTCTGCAGAGGCAGTTCCACGATCTGATCCACCATCTGCTGTACCGTTTGCGAGCTGATCGGTTTGCCGCACTGGTAACAATACGGCTGGCCGATGCGGGCAAAGAGCACGCGCAGGTAATCGTAAATTTCCGTGACTGTGGCAACCGTAGAGCGGGGATTCTTGCTGATACCCTTCTGTTCGATCGAGATCGCCGGCGACAAGCCTTCAACGGAATCCACGTCCGGCTTACTCATCTGCTCCAGGTACTGGCGCGCATAGGCTGAGAGTGACTCGACATAGCGACGCTGTCCTTCGGCATAAATGGTATCGAAGGCGAGGGTCGACTTTCCCGATCCGCTCAAGCCGGTGATCACCACCAGCTTATCCCGGGGAATTTCGATATCGATGTTTTTCAGGTTGTGCTCACGCGCACCTTTGATGATGATTGATCGGATCATGTTCGTCTTTTAGGCGCTTACGTGCACCCACGTTTTTCTCTGCATCGCTAAATCGGGAGGCAGACGCCGGAAGGCAGGACTGCGGACGCGTGCCAGGCTGACAGTAAAATCAGGACACCTCTCACCACCTGACCCCTAACAAGAAGAAGATAATCCCGCTGGCACCGTATCGACTAAAGACAACCGGCTATAACGCTGCTTCAAAAAAAGCCCCTCTGAATCTCCTGAGAGGAACGAGGGGCTCTGAACCTGCACTGAAATGAATTGCTGGATACGCTGAGTGCGGAGAGTACACTACTCGCTTTCCGGCTCCGCGGAGTTCTGTCTGGCGTCAAAACTGTATTTAACCTCCTGATATCCAGCACGAAACTTGTTGACCTCATCCTTTACATTTTTCTTATCGATAATGCACTCCTTCATCAACTCAGCAATGCGACGCATTTCCTCCGGGCCCATGCCGAATCGGGTCATCTCCTGGACTCCGATCCGAATACCGTCAGGATGGGTCAGTGTGGACAACCCTTCATGAGGAAGCATGTTCATATTCAGGATAATGTCACTCATCTCAAGATTGATGGAAACAGTATCTCCGCCGCCGTACTTTCTCACATTCACCGCCACCTGGTGACTTTCCGTATAGCCGAATTCCTTTGCTTCGACATCGAATCCGCACTCATCCAGAGCCTTAGCCAGAGCTTTGGCATTTGTGGTCACGGCCTGAGCATACTGCTGGCCGAACTCCATCATCTCATAGGCACAGATAGCCATTTGTGCCAAGGTATGGAGATGATGGTTGCTGGAAGATCCGGGAAAAGCACCACGGTCGATCTTCCGCCAGAATGTAGCATCAACATTACTCAGAACAACTCCCCGCTGGCTGCCGAAAAAAGTCTTATGCGTGCTGGCGGTAATTAGCTCGGCACCTTCTTTCAAGGGATCCTGAAACTGCTTCCCGGCGATCAGGCCAAGAACATGCGCACCATCATATATGATGGTAACCTTGTACTCATTACACACGTCCACCAATTGAGCAATCGGCTCCGGGAAAAGAAAGAGACTTTTGCCAAGAACAATGAGTCGAGGTTTCACCCTCATGATCAAATCCTTGGTTTTTCCGGCATCGAGATGGTATCCATCGGGTGTGAGAGGAAAATCAATAATATTCTTGGTAAACTTCCCCACCGAACCGGCTTTGTGGTGGCTTATGTGGCCGCCGCCAGGCGTGGAATTGACTATCACGACATCATTGTATCCGATCAAGCGGCTGAAGACTGCTTCGTTGGCATTGGTACCGCTGATTGGACGCACCTCACTGTGAGTGCACTCAAAAAGTGCTCGTAAGGTGTCTTTAAGCATATTTTCGATGCTATCGATATACTTGGTGCCTCGATAGTAGCGTTCTCCCGGATGTCCTTCTGCGTACCGATGAGCAAAGTCCGAACCAGCCTGAGCGCGAGCCCGGGCACTCATGACGTTCTCGCTCGCAATCAAATTGATGGATCGCATCCGCCATTCATTCTGCTGCTGAATCAAACTCTCGACTTCTCTAATCTGCTTTTCATACATCGCTGAACATACCTCCTTTCAATACAATAGCTTCACAGATTAACCGTTTATCCCTGAGAAGTCAACGTTTTCCCTTCCATATTTTCCCTTCCATGATTCAAAATTCAAGACTCAAGATTCAAAATCCGGGGCTTTAAGATCACACTTCATCAAATCGATCAGCGCCCAGAGGCTTTCGCTTACTCCCTACTGTATTTTGAATCTTGAATCGTTTCGTCAAGCAGTTTCAGCAGCTCAGCCGGTTCCTTAATCAACACCTGTGCTCCACTGGCAATCAGTTCTTCTGCATCACGAAAACCCCAGAGCACCCCGGCCGGATACATACCGGCTCGCAGGCCGGTCTGCATGTCGATGGCCGAATCGCCGACAAAGAGGATTTCCTGTTCTGCCAGGGTGAGGAGGCGAGCTATCTCTAAGGCTGTTGTGGGATCAGGCTTTTTTGGTGCTGACGCAGTCGCACCCTGGACAATCGCGAAGTGCCGGGCCGGCAACAGGTCCGCTACCATAGTTTTGGTAAAATCGTCAGGTTTGTTGGAAAGCACCGCCAAGGCAATTCCCAAGACGGTCAATTCATCCAGCAACTCGGGGACGCCTGGATAGGGCTGGGTTTTTACATGCCACCGGGCTCCATACTCCTTCCGCATTGCGGACACACACTCGCTCACGAGGGTATCATCGCTCACGTCACTCGGTAATGCCCGCCGCATCAGGACATCCATCCCCTCGCCCACTAAATACTTGTACTGCTCATACTCATGGAGCGGATATCCCATCCGTCTCAAGACAATATTCGCCGCGTCGGCTATATCTTCCAGTGTGTTGAGAAGCGTTCCGTCCAAATCAAAGATTACTGCTTTAAAACTCATACTCGGTCCTGATCCTGCACCCGTATCATACAGAACGTCGAAACTATTCTCTCCCGGATACTGAAGCCTGAGGTCTCATCAAAGCTATTTTCTAAAAAAGAAGCAAATGCCACCCTAAGAAGCAAGGATGCACAGTGCCCGATTCTTTTCTCTTGCCATAACCGTTTGGAAGCTCCTTCCTGAATCAGCGCGGATGACGCGGACAACGCTGGCGAGGTCCCGACCGTCCGGCACCATTTCACCGAGGATATTAGGGGCGGTACGGAGATACTCCTCATTGAGGCAATTGCGCTCCATCCCCGGATAGACTGCCAGATAATAGATATTGTCTTCAACTAAATCCTGGAAGAAATGGGTGCCAAAGGATACCTCGGGAACATACCCTTCAGCGCTTTTGGCCACCTCGACAATCACTGCGGCAGCGTCGATATCCGCATAGCCCACCTTAACCCCTAAATCGATGTTGTTGCTTCCCCAGCGGCCCGGCCCGATCAGGATGTATCGTTCACCGTATGACTGAATAACGCCATTGACTTTTCCGATCACCCTCGCCACCTGAAGTTTCTGATCATACGCAAGAGCACGATACCCGTCATTATCGACATAGATCACGTACGGCACCTTATCGACTGTCGCAGTATTGACACACCGGTCAGTCTCGAGCACGACTGCCGCATCATCGACATGTTCCGGGAATGATACCTCGCCTTGATCCCGGAGCTCACTTAAAGGCCGACACTGAAGAAGATTAATCGTTACTCGACTGCCATCAGCAACGTCAGCGACAAATTCAATATCGACCGGATTGCCATATCCCTCTTCAAGTTTTCGCAGGATCTTATCAAATAAGGAAGCGAAGGGAGTCCGCTTGATGAGACCATTGAACGTAATCACGCTGCTTGCGACATCCTTGTACTGCATCAGACTCACGGGATCAAACAGCGTACCATCCTCGTAGAGAGAAAAATGATACTGGGCGCCGGGAATAGAGTGGTCTTCCAGAATTTCATCCAACGTAACCGTTTTGAAGTAATTTGAAGACAGATCGATGACATCCACGTAACGCTGAGAGTAATATCGTATCTCGGATTCATAGATTACCGGTCGCATAGTCGGATGGCTCAGGGCAACCATTCTCGGATAGTCGTTTCCTACCCGGTCAACTGCGCGAGTGCCTAAGCCGAAAACAACCCTGAGCAGACCCTGGTTGGTATTAATGCGAGGTGACCACGGATGAAAATTTCGAGAGAATCCGACTCCGGCAATCATCGGCAGAAACATATCTCCTATGCTTCGTCCCTCAAGCCGCATCACGAGTACTCCCATTTGCTCATCAGTATAAATCAGCTTATGCTTGATGCGGTACAGAAGCGCATCCGGCTTTAACACACTGCTGTAAACCATCTTAATGCCATTCAGAAAATCATGGAAACGGTCCTTGAACTCGCCCTGATTAGGACAGAAAATGCTGTCGTACTTGCCGGCAAAGGCATAACCAAAGTTATCCTCCAGCAGACTGGACGAGCGAAGGATAATCGGTTGGGTTCCGTAGTGCTTCAGCACTTCTTCCAATTGGGTAAGCGTTTCCGGGCGAAAGGAACCAGCCAGAAAGCGGTTCCGCAGTTTCGGAAATTCGGAGACGATTTCCTCCCTGTCTTTGTATTGCTGGCTCAACAGATAGAGCAGATCGTTGTCGAGCAAAAACTCGAAAAAAACGTCAGAGCCGATAAAATACGAATCATGGTCCTGAAGGACACCCTTGAGTTCTGGCAGATCGTCTTCAGAAGCCAGTTCCAGAATCTTTCTGGCCAGCAGCATTCCTGCCGCCTTCCCACCAACTCTTCCGGAGCCAACCACCCGATCGTGGATCTTTTCGATGTCTTCCAGGGTGAAGTACTTCCGGGCGATTTCAAAATACTCAGATCTCGTGCTGATCAGTGTTTTAATGAGCTCCACGCGGAGCGCTTCACAATTGGCAGGAGACCAGCAAGCACGCATTCGAAGGAGCCGCAGCATGGTTTCAATAGGTTGAAGATACTCTGATTGCGGAGGCGATTGATGAGCAATCCTCATCGGCACCGGTTCAGATCCGATCCAAGGCCCTTCCGGTGCCTTGCCTAGGGGAGAAATGAGCAGAGAGGTCTCGAACATCGTGGGTGAGTAACGATCCCACACCTTCATTGGACGAATATAGGACTGGCCGTTCTGGACGTAGAAATCAATGAGTAACTGGGTGGTATCTCTGATCCGGGCGACTGTCTGATTATTATGGCTGCCTCGCAATATACAGAAATAGGCGATTGTCTCCAGCTCGAACAAACGCGGGCATACCGTACGAAAGAAGTTGGCCAGTGATTCGTCACTGCCCCACTGTCGGGCGAGGATCGAAAGATTATCGAAGATATAGTATACTTTTGTCCCGGCGGCTTCCATCACTTCCCGAACAAAACGATAAAAGTAATCGAATCCTTTTGTTCGATCAGCGGTAATCACTCGACAGTGGCGCGCTATTCCCGGAATTTCATAGGCGTCGAAGTGCATATAGAGAATCTCGATTCCCCGCTTAGCTGCGTCCTCTACTAAGGGAGATACCACCCAGGAATATTCGAGCGCCGTGGTAACCTGCCACACCACGTTGTCACCCCAGCGCAGGCTATCAATGATATCATCGATAACTGGTATGCCGGTCGAAACTGCTGCCCTTTCTTCAGTCATTGTTTTCTCCTGTACGAAGCCTTCTCCCTGGTGCTTGTTGGCGTTCGTCATGCTCCCTCTGTTCATCGACATGTTCATCAGAGCATTGCTGCACTACTGTCCAGTTCCCAGAAAGGGATAAGTTGATCAAAATCAAACAGCGTTCCCAAAGCAACATTCTCGGTGGGGATACCGCATTCCTCCACAGCAGCCAATGGGTTGAGCCCTCCAGCGACGATCATTCCGGCGCGCCCTTCAGAAACAGGTATATCCAATAGCGCTTGCCCAGGCTTGCCCACCATCAACACTCCTCCCATACCCAGGGCATCAAGCTTTTTCTTTATCTTCATCACCTTCGGTATCGCTACGGAAGGAACTTCCCGAAAGCTGGCGCCGATTTTTCCATTGCCCGTCAAAGATGCCTGATACGCAGCAGTCATACCGCCTTTAATAAAAATCTCCAGCGGATCAATGGAGGTTCCATCGTAATTAATAATCTGGGTAAATCGCACCGGCATTCTATTATGCATTTCGAGGAGACCTCCGAACCGCGAGGTAAGGTGAATGCCTTCATTTAAAAAGATACCATTAATAGTAACACTACACACGGTGCCGATGCCAACTTGGCCGTGGCTGATTCTAAAACTCCCTACGTTTGTCCCGGGGTATCCCACTGCCACGAATCTTCCCATGCCCAGGCCCGCGCGAAAGACAGATTTTATATAAAAGACAGCCTTGGAAAAATATTCTTTATTGAAAATCGAAAAATTGAGGATTATCTTCCCTCGGGCTTTTCGAAAAGAAAAACTCATTTGGCAGGTAAGATTATCAATTTTTGAGGCGATAAATCCTACCTTCTCAATCACAAAGGCGGATTTTAGCTCTTCTTCCCCTTTTGCTGTAATTATTCGGCCCCGTTTACCGAGGTTCTGCGTTAATCCTTGTTGATCCATACGCTGCAAATAATAGCGAACGGTTCGTTGGCTTAACTCCAGACTGACCTCCTGCAGCTTCTGGGCGAGTCGAGCCCCACCCAAGGGCCGCTGGGCAACATGAAGGACACTGAGAATAGAATGAATCTTGCGTTGTGAAAGCTTTGTCATGGTAACCTCGATCATTCTTACATTGTCTATCATGGTTATCCCACCATTTTTCTTAAGTCAAGCAAAATAACGGCAAAATTACCGCTTAATTTGTACAAAGATTATTTGACCATCGTTGATTAATCGTGAACCAGGGAAAGTTCTGAATAAGACTTCACGACCTGCGTGAAACAGCGTAGAGACACTCAGGTTCACTATTTTTATTGAACAAGCGGCAGCCTTGCTTCATCAAAAAAAACGGTCAATCTTTTTTCTTGACATACTTTGAAATTAAATATAGCTTAAAAAACGTTTTTTTTGCCTGGCAATAGATTGCCGACCCGCTGGGTATTGTATACAGTGCTGTTTTGTCTCTTTCCGCTATGCAGAAGACAGGTACCTGTCCGTTCAAGCCATTGAAGTGCTGGTACTCGAATAATTCGCAATAAGCTTCTCCATCGTGTAAACCTTTATGTGCAACCTCTAAGAAACTTGTAAGGAGACTTGTATGGCTAACATTGACCCCTTTGCCATGGCCCAACAACAGCTTGATACGGCTGCAGAAAAGCTGGGTCTCGAACCCGCAATTCACGAACTGCTGCGATGGCCGATGAGAGAGCAAAAGATCACCCTCCCTATACGAATGGATGATGGTTCTACCCGTGTTTTCCACGCCTTCCGCATTCAGTACAATACGGCCCGCGGGCCGGCAAAAGGAGGCATCCGTTGGCATCCTGACGAAACCCTCAGTACGGTACGTGCCCTGGCTGCCTGGATGACCTGGAAGACTTCAGTGGTCGATCTCCCTCTCGGTGGAGGCAAAGGCGGCATAATCTGTAATCCAAAAGAGCTTTCCGACAGCGAAAAAGAGCGGCTGGCGCGGGCATACGTGCGGGCTATCTGGGGATCCATCGGCGTGAGAAAAGACGTGCCTGCTCCGGACGTGTATACCACTCCGCAGATCATGGCATGGATGATGGATGAGTACGAGACCATAGTGGGAGAGCGGCATCCGGCCGTTATAACCGGAAAACCCTTGCCTGTCGGCGGCTCGCAGGGGCGGGGTGATGCCACCTCACGCGGCGGCGTATATGTGATTCGGGAAGCAGCCAAGAAAATAGGCCTTGACCTCAAAGGCAAAACCATGGCCGTCCAGGGATTCGGCAATGCCGGTCAATTTGCCGCAACTCTCGGCTCAGAGATCCTTGGTCTGAGACTGGTGGCTGCCTCTGACTCCAAGGGCGGCGTCTATAATGCGAAGGGACTAGATCCGAAAGAGCTCGTCCGCTACAAGAACCAAAACGGAACCCTCCAGGGATTCCCAGGTGCAGACACTATCAGCAATGAAGACCTATTGCAGCTCGAAGTGACCGTTCTCTTCCCCTCTGCCCTGGAACAAGTCATCACGGAACGAAACGCTGAAAAGGTACGGTGTAAAATCATCTGTGAGCTTGCCAACGGCCCCACTACTCCTGATGCCGACGATATCCTGTATCAGAAGAACATTCTGGTGCTTCCGGATTTTCTCGCCAATGCCGGAGGAGTTACTGTCTCCTACTTTGAGCAGGTTCAAGGAGCCTACAACTTCTTCTGGGAGTTGAAGGATATTCACCGACGCCTTGACGACAAGATGAGCAACGCATTCCAAGGCGTTTACGAGATGAGTCAGCGAGAAAAAGTCAACATGCGGCAAGCTGCTTATCTGGTTTCAGTTGCTCGAGTGGCAGAGGCGTGCCGCCTGCGTGGATGGGTATAGAGGATTTTCCTGCCCGATGATCACTCGCAGTGTTTTGAAAACCCGTACGCGGGGAGGAAAAAAACCTTTCCTCCCCGCGTAGTATTTTCCCACCCTGCTCCTTACCATTAATGCAGTGCTTTCATATCCGTATGCACTGCACCTTTCGCTGCACCATTTTCCCCCTTGCGTTTGTTCATACGACATGGTACGTTCTTTGCCATAATCATACCAGATGGTAATAATACTGCACATATAATGGAGCATCATGCAACCAACGCCTGCATCATCGAAAGTCAAACGCGAGATCAAGGAACTGTCGTTCCTGTTCGAGGTTAGTCAAGTCCTCGACAGGAGCCTCGATCTTCGCGAGGTAGTCGATTCTATCTTCAACACTATGGCCGAACACATGGGCATCTTGCGCGGTGCGCTTACTCTGCTCAATCGGGACACGGGTGAGATATTCATTGAGGAAGCCTACGGCCTCTCTACTGAACAAAAGAGACGAGGCCGGTACAAAGTCGGCGAAGGCATGACCGGAAAGGTGGTCGCGACCGGAAAGCCGGTCATTGTGCCACATGTTGCTGATGAGCCTCAGTTTCTGGATCGCACGGGATCGCGAAGGAATCTGCGGGAAAAAGATCTCTCATTTATTTGTGTACCCATCAAACTGGGAAAAGAGGTTATAGGAGCGCTCAGTGCAGACCGGCCGTTTGATGACAGCATCTCTCTGGAGGAGAATGTGCGTCTGCTCTCCATCATCAGCTCGATGATCGCTCAGGCCGTACGCCTGAGGCAGAAAGTGCAGGAAGAGCGTCAGAGGCTGCTGGAAGAAAACCTTCAGCTGCACCAGAAGCTGCAAGACCGTTTTCGACCTGCAAACATCATCGGAAACTCCAAGGCAATGCAGGACGTCTATGACCTCATCGCCCAGGTGTCCCGAAGCAACGCTACCGTGTTGATTCGCGGCGAAAGCGGCACCGGCAAAGAACTGGTAGCTAATGCCATTCATTACAACAGCCCGCGCGCAGCCAAGCCCTTCATCAAGGTAAACTGTGCCGCCTTGCCGGAAGCGGTCATCGAAAGCGAACTCTTCGGACACGAGAGGGGAGCTTTTACCGGAGCTATAGTACAGCGCAAAGGACGTTTCGAGCTTGCGCATGGAGGGACGATCTTCCTTGATGAGATTGGCGATCTTTCTCCAGCCACGCAGATTAAGCTGCTGCGCATCTTGCAGGAAAAGGAGTTCGAGCGAGTCGGCGGAACAGCTCCGATCAAGACGGACGTGCGGGTTATCACCGCCACCAACCGCAATCTGGAAGAATTGGTGGAAAAAGAAACGTTCCGGCAGGATCTGTACTACCGGCTCAATGTCTTTCCTATTCACCTACCGCCGCTGCGGGAACGCAAAGCGGACATTCTTCTCCTTGCAGACTTTTTTGTCGAAAAATACAGCACAGCAAACTGCAAGAATATACGCCGCATCTCCACTCCCGCCATCGACATGCTCGTGGCTTATCACTGGCCGGGTAATGTCCGCGAACTGGAGAACTGCATCGAGCGGGCGGTTCTGCTGAGCAATGACGACGTCATCCACGGACACCACCTTCCCCCTACCCTTCAAACCGCGGAGGCCAGTGGCACTACCCATACCGGATCACTGCCCGAGGCACTGGAAAACCTTGAGCGTGAGCTGTTGTTGGATGCTCTCAAGTCTTCACGCGGAAACAAAGCCAAAGCCGCACGCACGCTCGGTATCAGCGAACGACTCATGGGTCTGCGCGTCAAGCGCTATGGTATCGACCCGCGCCGCTTTGCCGCCCGGAAGTAGGTTTCGGATTGGTTCGCTCGTGTCTGGATGTGAATTATATGAAGGAAGCTACATGCCTCCTCAGGGAGTTTTTTTCAATGCCGGAACTGGCACGAAGAACGAGTCGAGGGATTTACCAAGACGCCGCGCCAATTCCACAAACAACGGCAGGGAAGGAAGACTCTGGTTGTTCTCGATCTGAGACAAGGCACTTGGCGTTATATTTAGTGCTCGCGCCAGTTCAACCTGAGAAATGTTCTGCTCCAATCGGAATTCCCGAATGCGTCCCCCGATACGAATAGGTCCTCTGCTTTCAGTGCTGGTTAAAGAGTATTCAGGTCTATCGGCTCGAACCCTGAACCGACTTTCCTGGACCTCGCCGCCCTCGTTTTCTCGATCACCGGAGAATTCGATGTTCTTGCCCTGAACTGTGTAGTAATGCCGAACATTGAGCAGTAGAGAATCTCGGCCTTCCAGCTTAAGAAACTGCAGTATGCAGTCGTTCTTCTCATCAAAACTGAGGCTGATGACATTCTGAGTGATATAGCCGATCGTAGCGAGAAACCCTTTGCTGTGCGCCTCACGTACGAGGGGCCAATATGCGAGCGACTTCAGCTCGAAAAGCTTAGGGCAGGTATAGGTAAAAAAATGCAGAGCATCCCGCTCGCCCCACAGTTCCTGCATTCCCGTAAGACTGCCGAAAAAGTACTTGCACTGGGATCCTTCCTTGAACTCTTGCTGCAGATCACGCATGATTTCAATGTACTCAATGGGGCTATCCATATTCTTGATGCAGTAGATGCGAAACCCCTGAGCATTGAATGACGGGTTCTCGTAAAAAGAGCGAAAGTATTCATCTCCGTTACCTTTGCCGTGAGTGAACGCATCGATCAGGATAAAATCCGATGGCCCAAATACGTTCTCGCATCGGCTGAGGATTTTCTGCGGAGGAAAATCGAAATTTACGTAGATTATCTTGAATGATTGAGTTTGCTTCTCCGTGAGGAATGCCTCAAGAAAGACGTCGAAGTACGTTCCGGGCTCCAGAATCCACACCACATTATCCCCGAGGAAGAATCCCCCCATCATTTTATCCAAGTAGGGCACGCCGCTGCTGATTGCTTTTACCATACACTCTCACAATACGAAAATAATTTAGCTGTACTTAAGTTTTCAGCGTTTGATTTTTTTTGAGTTGATTTTTCTTGACTTACTATCAAATAAGTATTAGATACTTTAGCGCAGCTTAATTTTAATTTCAATGAAATTTAACTATCTTTTTTCACCAGCCATGGATAGCGAACGAATACAGAAAATACTGGAAATCGAAAAAAAGACTCTTCGTAAAAATAATCATAGCCTGCTCGCGAGGACATTATGTGCGGTATTGCCGGACTGATCAGTCACGACTATCGAAAAGAAAATGGAGCCCGTCTCAAGCAGGCCATGGTCCTGCAGAACGATCGCGGCAACGGACTTGGCGCTGGATATGCCGCCTACGGTATCTTTCCCGTGTACAAAGACCACTATGCGTTTCACGTGATGGCGGATTCAACGGTTGCCATAGAAGAGGTTTCCCACTTTCTGAAAGAGTACTTCTGGATAGCTCACAGAGAGGAAATATCCATCTGGGACAAAGTCATTACCGATCACCCGCTCTTTCAGCGTTTCTTTCTGCAGCCGAAGCTGAGCGCCAGCGATATTGATCCGGATGATTTTGTTACCGAGAAAGTGATCCGGATCAACACCTCCATTGACGGTGCCTTTATCTGCTCCAGCGGCAAGAATATGGGCGTTTTTAAAGGAGTCGGAACCCCAAAAGACATTTACGAATTTTTCCGGCTCGATGAGTACCAGGGATATTGCTGGATCGGGCACAACCGCTTCCCGACCAATACTCCCGGCTGGTGGGGCGGAGCGCATCCATTCAATCTGTTAGGCTGGTCGATTGTCCACAATGGAGAGATTTCCTCCTATGGCATCAATCGACGCTACCTGGAATCATACGGATATGTTTGCACTCTGCAGACAGATACCGAGGTAGCTGCGTACCTCCTCGATCTGTTGATCCGCCGCCACGGACTTTCCATCAGAGATGCGGTCACTGTTCTTGCTCCCCCCTACTGGTCCAGCACCAACCGAATGACTGATGTCACGGAGCGAAACCGGCTCGTGGCTTTAAAGATCATCTACGAATCAGCCATGCTCAATGGCCCCTTCGCGATTTTAGCCGGATTCGACGGAGGTCTCTTCAGCATTACCGACAATACGAAACTCAGGCCGATGGTCGTTGGGGCGTCTGAGAACTATACGTATTTTGCCAGCGAGGTTTCCGCCCTCTATGAGATGGAGGAAAACATGGCCGAAGTTTCTACCCCCCGGGCCGGACAACCCGTGATTGTTTACTATGATGCCGAGGGCAAAGGAGAACCATCGTGAAAACCTCACAACCAGGATCACGCTCCACCTACCGGCCGGTATTCGACCTGGACCTCTGTGACGGGTGCGGCCAGTGCGCAGTTGAGTGTACCTTTAATGAGATCAAGATGGTCCCTCACGGCAACAAAACCATACCGGTCGCGAACCGCTTGGCATGCGGCGCCTGCCATCGCTGCGATATCATGTGTCCACGGCAGGCAATCCGGATCGTTGAGGATCCCCTGGTAACCCGGCCCCATGGTGTATGGTCCTCGAGCCACATTCAGCGAGCGCACCTGCAGGCAGCATCCGGTTCCGTAGCGCTGACTGGATTCGGCGCGGAAACCGCCCTGCCGATCTTCTGGGACAAAATCCTGTTTAATGCCTGCCAGGTAACGAATCCATCCATCGATCCTCAGCGCGAGCCGATGGAAACCATCACCTATCTGGGCCGCAAGGCAGAGCGTTTAGGGGACGTTGTTGAACCGCAGGAAATGCTCCGGCGTCTGATTCCGGTCAATACACCCATTGTTTTTGCTCCCATGTCGTACGGGAGCATCAATCTCAACCTGCAAAAAGCCATGGCCCGGGTAGCCAAGGAGCTTAATCTGCTCTGGTATACCGGAGAAGGCGGCCTCCACAAGGATTTATATCCCTATGCCGACTGGGCAATCCTGCAGGTTGCCTCAGGCCGCTTCGGCGTGAGTCCGGAATACCTCAAGCTCGGCCGCGGCTATCAAATCAAAATCGGCCAGGGGGCAAAACCAGGCATTGGCGGCCATCTGCCGGGCGAGA
>ENA-UPTA01003501-UPTA01003501.1-activated-sludge-metagenome-genome-assembly--contig:-NODE-3501-length-15431-cov-5.452263_pt1 | contig 15431 bp, 10 predicted proteins | sample MGYA00238184_ERZ773361 | MGnify/ENA primary metagenome ERZ773361 (study PRJEB29100, sample SAMN05720205) | activated sludge metagenome | isolation source: anaerobic digester from wastewater...
GCGGCGAACATCATGATCCGGCTCGCGCAGGCGCCGAACCGGCCGCTTGCGGTTGAGGTGTTCGACACATCGGGCGGCCGCGAAACAGGCATAAGCGCCGAGTGGTTGAACAATATCGGCCAAGTGGAATGCCGCGTAGCGAATTAGGATGGCAGCTGGTCGGAGGTGCCTGTGCGAAAAGAGGGCGGCCTGTACCGGTTTGCGGGGCCGGCCCATGGTGTCCGTTAGATCCTCTGGCCGTCCCGGTGAGTCTTGGGCGGGCACGGGCCGAAATACAGCCCCCATCTCTTTTTTCTCAATAATCCTTGCATTTTCGCGCACGCTTGTGATACCAACACGACTTCCTTCCGGCAGTGGTCGGGCTGCTGCCGGAAGGTTTTGTACTGATTACAGCCCGGTGTTAACAAAAAACATTAATGACAAAAACCAAAGCAACCAAGAAGGCCGCGGACAAGGACGCCGCAGCCGCCAAGCAGGATCCCATGGCCGCTCTTTACGAGGATACCCTCAAGAGCTTTACGGAAGGATCCATCATCCCCGGGAAGATCATCGAAATCCGCGACAATGCCGTGCTGATTGACATCGGCTACAAGTCCGAGGGTCTCGTGCCCGTTTCCGAATTCCGCGAACCCGAATCCATCAAGGTCGGCGACACGGTTGAAGTGCTTCTCCAGAATCTCGAGGACGATTACGGGATGGTGGTCCTCAGCATCCAGCTCGCCGAGCAGCAGCGCAACTGGGACCGCGTGTTCTCCAGCTTTGAAGAGGGCGGGATCATTGACGGCAAGCTCGTGCACCGCGTCAAGGGCGGCATGATTGTGGATGTCGGCGTCGAGGCGTTTCTGCCCGGCTCCCAGCTCGATATTTCCCCTGTCCGCAATGCGGACGACCTGCTGGGTCAGACCCTGCAGTTCAAGATTCTCAAGATCAACAAAGAGCGCCGCAACATCGTTCTTTCCCGCCGCGAACTGCTGGAAGACCAGCGCCGCAGCCAGCGGAAAGACCTGCTTGCGGACATCAAGATCGGCCAGTCCCGCGTGGGCATTGTCAAGAACATCACCGATTTCGGCGCGTTCGTGGACCTCAACGGCATGGACGGCCTGCTGCACATCACCGACATGAGCTGGGGCCGGATCAACCATCCGTCCGAGATGCTCTCCGTCGGCCAGGAAATCGAAGTGGTCATTCTCGATGTCAACATGGAGAAGGAGCGGATATCCCTCGGCCTGAAGCAGAAGACCCCGAATCCGTGGGACGGCATTGCCTCCCGCTATCCGGTGGGCACCCGCATCACGGGCCCCGTGGTCAACATCATGCGCTACGGCGCCTTTGTGGAAATCGAAGAGGGCGTCGAAGGCCTGGTGCATGTTTCCGAGATCTCCTGGACCAAGCGCGTCGCAAAGGCATCCGACGAGCTGGCGGTCGGCGACATTGTGAACGCCATCATCCTCAGCATCAGCGCCGAAGACAAGAAAATCTCGCTCGGCATCCGCCAGACGGAATCCAACCCGTGGGACGAGGTGCAGGACAAGTATCCGATCGGCGCCCGCGTCACCGGCAAGGTCCGCAATTTCACGACCTACGGCGCGTTTGTGGAGCTGGAGCAGGGCATTGACGGCATGATCCACGTTTCTGACATGTCCTGGACCCGCAAGGTCAACCATCCTTCCGAGGTGGTGAACAAGGGCCAGGAAGTCGAATGCGTCGTGCTGGAAGTTGATGCGAGCAACCAGCGCATCAGCCTCGGCCTCAAGCAGGCCCAGGAAGATCCATGGGCGGTGCTGACCTCCAAGTACACGATCGGCCAGATTGTCACCGGCAAGATCACCAAGATGGCTCCGTTCGGCGCCTTTGTGGAGCTTGCGGAGGGCATTGACGGCCTTGTCCACATCAGCCAGATCAGCGAGGACCGCGTGGTGAACATCCGCGATGTGCTCAAGGTGGGCGATGAAGTCAGCGCCCGCATCGTGAAGATTGACCCGGCCGAGCGCCGGATCGGCCTGAGCATCAAGGCGGCCGCGCTTCCGGACGATGAATTCAAGGTCAGCGAGGACATGCTTCAGGGTCTGCAGCCGGGTGAGAACCTGGTGGATCTTGCCGGGGCCTTTGACCAGGTCTTCGGCGACAGCAAAGTGAAGCCTGAGGAGTGGCATCCCGGCCAGAAGTAATTCCGGCGTCAGATAACAGAAACGGCGATGGATCATTTCCATCGCCGTTTTTGTTTTTCATTGTGAAAACTGGCGGAGAGGGAGGGATTTGAACCCCCGGTAGACTTGCGCCTACAACGGATTTCGAGTCCGCCGCCTTAAGCCGCTCAGCCACCTCTCCGTAAAAATGCGTGCAGGCTAAAACAGAGTGTGCCGCCGCTCAAGCACTATTTCGCGCGGAGCCGCGCCTGCACAAAAAAGAACAGCGCTTATGCCAAGGAGGTCTGGGTGAGGAACCCATGAGGAAGCATAAGCGCTGTTCTCGAAAACAAGATATATGATGTTTTCGCAAATGCAAGCGGGATGAAAAAATATTTTTTAAAAAAATGAGATTGGCAATCCTGATAAAGTTAGGGTAGGCTAACAAACATTATGGTAAACATGAAAAAAAGCGAAAAACTCAGTTCCAGCCTCGAGGATTATCTTGAGACGATTCATCACATCGAGGCCGAGAAAAAGGCGGCCCGCGTGAAGGACATCGCCGGCCGGCTGAGTGTCCGCAGCGCTTCCGTCACCGGCGCCCTGCGCGCGCTTTCGAAACGGGGGCTGGTCAATTATTCGCCCTATGACATCGTGACCCTGACCCCCGAGGGTGAAACGGTTGCCCGCAAGATCGTGCGGCGGCACAGCGCGCTGAACAACTTTTTCCGGAATGTCCTGTGCGTTGAGGACAAGGTTGCGGAGGACTGCGCCTGCAGGATGGAACACATGGTTTCCGACGGCGTCCTGGAGCGCTTTGTAAGCCTCGCCGAACTGCTGGAATCGGGGCCCTGCGGCGCGGTGGTGTGGGATGCGAAGAAACACAGTTTTGTTTTCAGGAGCAGGAAGGGGCTATGAGCGAAGCATTGAAGAATCTCGCAACGGTGGAATCCGGCCATCAGGTCGAACTGGTCCGGGTGAACAGCGGGCATGCGATGCAGTCGAGGCTGGCCTCGATGGGGCTTGTTCCCGGCACAATGTTCAAGGTGGTCAGGAACGACCATCGCGGGCCTTTCATTATCGGATTGAAGGGCGCACGCGTGGTTCTCGGGCGCGGCATGGCAGACCGGATTGAGGTTCGATAGGAAGCATCAGCATGGGACGAATCATAAAAGCGGCGCTGGCAGGGAATCCCAATTCGGGCAAGACCACGATTTTCAACAATCTGACGGGCGCGCGGCATCATGTCGCCAATTATCCGGGGGTGACCGTCAGCACCGAGGAGGGGGATTTCACGTTCGGCGATACGGAATTTGTTTTAACCGATCTGCCCGGGACCTACAGCCTCGCAGCCTACTCGCCCGAAGAGCGCATCGCACGCGATTTCATCATCCGGGAGAAGCCGGATGTGGTGCTCAATGTGGTGGATGCCACGAATATTGAGCGCAATCTTTATTTAACCACCCAGCTCATGGAACTCGGCGTGCCGCTCGTGCTGGTTTTCAACATGAGCGATATGGCGCAGGAGCACGGGGCGGCCATTGATATTGCCCGCCTGTCGACTCTGCTGCGTGTGCCCGTGGTGGAAACCGTCGGCCACAAGCGCAGGGGAATGGACGAGATTTGCCGCGCAGCGATAGATGTCGTGGAGGGCCGCCGCGAGGGATGCGGGGTGCCGCTGCATTACGGACACGACATTGACCCGGCGATTGCCTCTATCGAGTCTGAAATCGGGGCGGATAAAACATTTGTCCCGGAAGTGTCGGCCCGCTGGATGGCGGTTAAGCTGCTGGAAAACGACGCCTGCGTGCGCGAGAAAATCACCCGGACCCCGGTACTGGAGCTTGCGGACCGCCAGCGCGCGCACCTTGCGCAGCTTTTGGGCGACCGGCCGGAAACCGTGATTGCCAGCCGCCGCTATGGATTCATCTCCGGCGCCTGCACGGAATCGCTGCTCCCTGCTTCCGTTGAGGCGCGGCATATCCAGTCGGACAAGATTGACGCCGTGCTGACGCATCCGTTCTGGGGCCTGCCGATTTTTCTTGCGCTCATGTATGTGGTGTTCGCCTTCACGTTCACGCTCGGTGATTATCCGACGGGCTGGCTGGAGAGCTTCTTCGGGTGGGCGGGCGGCGTCATCGGCGGCTTCTGGCCGGAGGGCAGCGACAGCCTGCTCCGTTCGCTTCTGGTGGACGGGATCATCGGAGGGGTTGGCGGCGTCATCTCATTCCTGCCCAACATTCTTCTGCTGTTCCTGGCGATCGCATTCCTGGAGGACTCCGGCTATATGAGCCGGGCAGCCTTCATTATGGACCACCTGATGCACAAGATCGGGCTCCACGGGCAGAGCTTTATCCCGATGCTGATTGGATTCGGCTGCTCAGTGCCCGCCATTCTCGCGACGCGCACGCTGGACAGCCGCCGCGACCGGATCACCACGATCATGATCATTCCCCTGATGAGCTGCGGCGCGCGGCTGACGGTCTATGCGCTGATCATTCCGGCTTTCTTCCCGGTGCACTGGCAGGGCCCGGTGCTGTGGCTGATCTATTTCACGGGCATACTGCTGGCGGTGGGCTCGGCATGGGTTCTGCGGCATACGCTTCTCAAGGGGGAATCGGTTCCGATGGTGATGGAACTGCCGCCGTACCGGATACCCACGCTGCTTAGCGTGGCGGTCCACACGTGGGAGCGGAGCTGGGAGTATCTGAAAAAGGCCGGCACGGTGATCCTGTCCATTTCCATTGTGCTGTGGGCCATGACCGCTTTCCCGCGCAAGCCCGGCGAAGCCGGGGCTTTCGCGGCGGAAGAAGCCGCGGCGCAGGATTTGTACAATCAGGGCATCCGGGATCTCGCGCATCAAATGGACCTGCCGGCGGACTTTGACCTCGGTTCGCTTCTGCAGGACCTGCCCGATGATGAATTCGCCATTCAGGATCCCGGCCTTGCCCATTTTGTCAGCATGCTGAAGCAGAAGCGCGCCATCGAGCGGCGCTACGCGCATCATCCCGTACGCGGAGAACTGCATGATGATCCCGTGCTGCTGGAAAAAGAACTGCTGCTGACGCGGCTGCGCAGCGCCGATCCCGCAACCTGCCGGCTGGTTGCCCAGTATGAGGAGAAGGTGTTCGGGCCGCGTGACCAGGCGCTGCGTAAAATTGAACGCCGCCGGCACGCGGAGGGTCTCTCCTATTCGATGATCGGCCGTCTGGGCCATGCGCTGGATCCGGTATGGCGGCCGATGGGGTTTGATTGGCGGATTGGCACGGCGCTCATTGGCGCGTTTGCGGCGAAAGAGGTTTTTGTGGCCCAGATGGGAATCATCTTTGCGAGTGGAGGGGCTGATGGCAATGCCGATGCGCTGCGGGGGCAGCTGCGTGCGGCTTATTCGCCGCTGGTGGGGCTTTGCATACTGCTGTTCACGCTGATCAGTTCGCCGTGCCTGGCCACGGTCGCGGCGACGCGGAAGGAAACGGAATCGTGGGGATGGGCGGTCTTCCAGATGGCCTGGCTGACGGTCCTGGCCTATGCGGTCACGGTCGCCGTCTTCCAGATCGGGCGCTTGCTGGGATGGGGGATTTGAAGAATGCTTGAAAACGCGCTGGTGGCGGTCATAGTGGGGCTGGCTCTCGGATTCATCATTCGCGGCGCGGTGCGCCGCGCGCGCGGAAAGGCCGGCCTTTGCGCGGGATGCCCGATGGCTGCGCAGTGCAGTCCGGATGCGCGCAATAAAATGAAATGCGGGATAAAGAAATGAAAAAAACTGTTTTGGCGGTGGTTGCGGCCTCTCTTCTGACAGCGGCGCCGGGCCTGTGTGATAATGCGGCGCTTCGTCCTCCGGAACTTCTCGACCGTGAAGCCGCCCTTGCGGCCGCGGCGAAGGTGACTGCAAAAAAATATCCCGATGCCGAGGAGGTGCTGGTCGCGGGCATTCAGAAGATTGAGTATGAGGCCGACGGCACCTATGTGCAGTGGCATGAAGAGTATGTCAAAATCCTCACGGAGGAAAGCCGCCGCGGACATCTCACGCTTGAGAGTTATTTCACCATTCCGTACCAGCGCGGGCCGGAGGACTGCCGGATTGTCCAGGTGGAGATTATCCGCCCCGACGGAAAGGTGATTCCGATTGATGTCGCTTCTGAAAGCCGCGTGATGGTGAATCCCTCCTCCATGGAGGAAAACATCTACAATCCGAACGACCAGCTCATTCAGGTGAACATCTCTGATCTGCAGATAGGCGATGTGCTGCACTATGTGCTCTATGACCGGATCGTGAAACCGCGCGTGGAGAAAACCTGGAGCGAGTGGCTCGTGTTCGAGGGCCTCCGGCCGATGCTGAAGCAGGTGGTTGAAATCTCCGGCCCGGAGGAGCTTCCGCTGCAGGCCATCGCGCACAAAAGCGAAATTCCGGGAACGGTTGCATTTGAAAAGAAGGAAGCGGATGGCCGGATCATCTGGCGCTGGGAGGCGAAGGATGTCCCGCGGATGTTCCCGGAACCGAGCATGCCGCCCCCGCACACCGTCATCCAGCGCGTGCTGGTCAGCACCATTCCCGACTGGGAAACGATCTCCCGCTGGTACTGGAATCTTTCGGAACCTCATTTCAAGGCCGGCGCCGCGCTGGAGGAAAAGGTCCAGGAGCTGACCTCCGGGCTGGAAAATCCGCGTGAAAAAACATGGGCGCTTTTCAAGTTTGTTTCGCAGGAAGTCCGCTATATGGGCATCACCAAGGAGGCCGAGTCGCCCGGCTACGAGCCGCACGACGTGATGGACACATTTGAGGCCCGTCACGGCGTCTGCCGCGACAAGGCCGCACTGCTGGTCGCAATGCTCCGGCTCGCGGGGATGGACGCCTATCCAACGCTGATTCACAACGGCGCCAAGCTGGATTCCGAGGTTCCCCAGCCGTACTTCAATCATGCCATTGTCGCTGTGAAGAACAATGACGGCGAAATTATTCTGATGGATCCGACGGATGAGACCACAACGGAGCTTCTGCCCGCGTACTTGAGCGACAAGAGCTATCTGGTGGCCTCGCCGGAAGGCGAACCGCTGCGCACCTCGCCGATTGTGCCCGCCGCCGAGAACATGATGATGATCACCACCACCGGACGCGTGGATGCCGCCGGCGGTCTGGTTGCGGAAACTGTGCTTGAATTCCGCGGCGCGAACGACAATGCCTATCGCGGGCTCTTCGCCACGCGCAAGCCCGAGGAACGCCGGCAGTTCTTTGAGGGCCTTGCGAAGAGCATGGCGCCCGGCGCTTCCGTCAGCAGCCTGAGCATCGTTCCCGGGGATATGACGGACACTTCCACCACGCTGACGGTGCGCATCGCGTTCAGCGCCTCGGATCTGCCGATCGGAAAAGAGGGAACCGTTGCGCTTCCTCTCCCGCAGTCGGGGTCCAGGCTCGGGGTCGCCAATTTCATCGTCGGCCAGACGGGCCTGAAAACACGGAAATATCCGCTGGTGACAGGCATGGCGTGCGGCGTGAATGAGACCATGAGCATCGAATTGGACTCCTCGTTTTCCACCGCCGAGGCTCTTCCCCGGGGCCCGTTGCATGAGACGGATGCCTTGCTGTGGTCGCTGAATTCCTCGATGACCGGGCGTGTCATTGAGGCGTCTGCCCGGTTTGTTTTGAAAGGGGTCGAGTTCAGTCCGCAGGAATATCTGGAGCTGAAAAAGACGCTGAAGCAGATCGAGCTGGACTACCGGAAGATCGCCATTCTCCGGAAAGAGGCGTCCGCCGCGGAAGCGGCTGCTCTGCCCGCACCGGCCGCCGAGGATGGGAATGTGGCGGCGGATTCGGAGATACTGGAAACTTCGCTGGAGTATGAACTGGCGAACGGAAGCAACTGGACCGAGACCAGCACGATGAAGGAGAAGATCCTGACCTATGCGGGCAAGAAGGACAGCTCCGAGATCAAGATCGGCTACAACGAGGCGTGGGAATCGGTCGAACTTGAATACGCCCGCGTGACGGCGCCCGACGGCGCGGTGAAGGAAATCAGCAGCAATGAAGTCAATATCATGGACGCGCCCTGGGTTGGCGCCGTGCCCCGTTATCCCAAGGGTAAAATTTTGGTGATCAGCCTGCCGGCTGTGGAGGTGGACAGTGTGGTGGAATACCGGATTCGGCGTGAATGCCGCAATCGCCCGTTTTTCAGTGTCATGACGCACTTCCGCGATCTGCGCCGCATTCAGCAGCAGACGGTTCGCATTTCCGCGCCGACGAATCTTCCGCTGAAAATTCTGACACAGAATGTCGCGGAGGGCGCCGTGCGCCACACGGAGCGCGAAGAATCCGGCCGCCGCATTCACGAGTGGGTCTCCGGCCCCGCCGAACCCGTGAAGCAGGAGGACAGCCTGCCGCCGTGGTGGACTTTCAATCCCGTGCTGTTTGTCTCCTCGGGGAACTGGCCGGAATATGCGGCCATGATCAATGAAAAACTCACCGCCGCGGCGTCGGGACAGACGCAGACCGTTGCGCAGGTTGAAAAAATCATTGCCGGCGCGGAAGACAAGTGGGAGCAGCTTGAAAGAATCCGCGATTTTGCGGCGCTGAACAACCGCGAAGCCGGCCCGGGCCTGGGCGTGCTCCCTCTTTCCTCCATCTCGCCCGCGGATGATACTCTCCGTTCCGGATACGGCAACAGTCCCGACCGCGCGATTCTGCACTATGCCCTGCTGAAGGCCGCGGGTTTTGACCCCGAGTTTGTGCTGGTCTCGTCGCTGCCGATGATTGAACATTTGAACCGGCCTTTTCAGGAATGCCCGGTCATGCTGGCCTTCACCGAAGTCGTGGTGCGCCTGCGCGACAGCCTGCCGGGCGTGGAGACCAACCGTCATGTCTATTTCAACGACACCACCCAGTATGACGCGGTGGGCGCGAGCGCTGCCGAGGGGCAGCTCGGGATTTTCCTATCCAGCGCGTCTTTCGGGGAAATTCTTCCTGCCAAACCGACGAGCACGGAAACGATCAGCGGGATAGACCTTCAGGATGACGGCAGCGCCGTGATTTCACGCAAGCATCTTCTGTATGGAGGGGATTTCGGCGACAACCATCAGCTTTTTGCCGAGATGCAGCCCGAGGAGCGCCGCCGCTATTTTCGCGAGCTGATCGCGTCGGTGTCGCAGGCCGCAGAGTCGGAAGGGGATCTCTTCACCGACTTCGACCGCTATCCCGGCGTGGTTGAGTATGCCGTCTGGGTTCCCGACTATGCGGTGCTGGACGGTGATTTCTTCTATTTTCCTCTGCCGGACTCGCCGGGAAGGATTCTGCCGATGCGGGCGGACCGTCGCGTCAATCCGTTCTATTTCCCGACGGACAGCACCCGAAGCCTGCAGGCGGATGTGACCTGGCCGGAGGGCTACAGCGTGCATCTTGCGCCGGAAGCGATGCGCGAGGACAATGTGGCGGGCCTGCCCGTCAGCGTTCAGCTTGAATCGGGCCCCGGCGCCGGGGAAAACTCGTGGCGGATGGAATCAACCGTATCCGTGAAACCCGCTGTGGCGCCGGCCTCGGACTATCCAATATTCCTTGAACTTGACCGCAAAATGGCGCACCGCCGCAACCGGTTCATGCTGCTGAAAAAAGGCGAGTAGAATTTTAGGCGAGCATGATCAGCGCGACGCCGGCGAGCACGCCGGCCAGCGCCCACGCCTTGCGGCGGCGGTTCACTTCGCCGAAGATGATGGCCCCGGCGACAAACGATACCACCACGCTGCACCGGCGCACCAGCGAGACAATGAGAATCAGCGCCTCCGGATGCCGGACTGCGTGGAAATACACAATGTCGGCAATCACGAGCAGCAGGCCAATGGCCGGTATGCTCCAGCGCCAGCGGAACAGCGTGAACCCTGCGCGCTTCGGCCACCAGAAAATTGCGGTCAGCAGTCCCAGCAGAACCGTGTTGTAGAACGAGAACCAGTACTGCACTAGCATCGGCTCGTAATGGAGCTGGTGCAGCAGATGCTTGTCATAAAGCGCGCTGCCCGCTCCAGTGAGGGTTGCCAGAAAAATGCAGGTGATCCACCGGTTGTTGTGGAAGACCACGCCTTCGCTGCGGCCGATGACTGAAAAGGCGAAATAGGATGCCAGCACCACGGCGATGCCCGCCCACTGCATTGGAACAGGCCGCTCATGAAAAAGAATCAGCGCTCCGATCATCGTCCACATCGGGCCGGAGGCGCGGATGGGGGAGACGATGCTGATGGGCAGGTGCTTCAGCGCGAAATAGGCCAGCGTCCATGAAGTTGAAACAATCGCGGCCTTGATGAAAATGTGCGCGTGTTCGGAGGCATTGGCTTCCGGAACGAAAAGGTACAGTTGATGTGCAAAGTCCGGCGCCGTGCGCGATATGATCAGCACCAGAATCATTGGAATGTATCCGCAGAGCACGGAGAGGAAAAGCACGGGAAGCACGGCGTTGCGGTTGAGGGCGTGCTTCTTGCAGACATCATAGATGCCGAGCATCAGCGCCGAAAACAGTGTCAGATAAATCCACATGCTCCGTTCCTACCGGTTCTGCTTTTCTTCCAGCGCAGCCCAGCGGGCATAGGCCGCTTCGAGTTCACGCGGAATGATTTCGGAACGTTCGATTGCTGTTTTGATTTCCGCCGGCGGCCTGCGGTACAACCCGGGATCGTTGAGAGTCTGGTGCAGGCCCGCCAGTTCGGTCTCCAGCGCCTCAATGACGCCCGGCAGATTCTCCAGTTCTTCACGTTCGCGGTTGGAAAGCTTTCGCGCGGTGCGGCCGGGCTGCGCCGCAGATTCCGGCTGCCGGGGCTCTGCCTTGACGGTTTTGCGCGGGCCGCCGCTCTGCTGAACCCAGTCGTCATAGCCCCCGGCATATTCGCCGATGCGGCCATCGCCCTCGAAGACCAGCGTCCGGGTGACCGTGTGGTTGAGCAGCGCCCGGTCGTGGCTGACCAGCAGCACCGTTCCCTGATAGTCGGCGAGCTGCTCTTCCAGCAGATCCAGCGTCTCCATGTCCAGGTCGTTGGTCGGTTCGTCCAGTTCCAGCACGTTGGAAGGCTGCGCAAATATTTTCGCCAGCATCAGCCGGTTTCGCTCGCCGCCGGAAAGGAGCCCCACGGGCTTCACGGCTTCGGCGGGGGTGAACAGGAAATTCCGGAGATAGCTCAGCGCATGCACGCGGTTTCCGTTGATGGCCAGAAAATCATTGTCGCCGCACAGGTTCCAGATGAGGTTTCGGCTGTCGTCCAGCGCGGCGCGGTGCTGGTCGAAGCAGACTGCCTCAATATGCGTGCCGTGGACAATTTCTCCGGCGCTCGGAGCCAGCCGGCCCAGCAGGACATTCAGCAGCGTGGATTTTCCGCATCCGTTGGGGCCGATGATGCCGACCCGGTCGCCGCGCTGGATCTCTACGGAAAAATTCCTGATCACATCGTCCGTACCGTAACCGCAGGAAACATTTTTGGCGGTGATCACGCGCTGGCCGGTCCGTCCGGAATTGATGAGCTGCATTTTGACGGCGCCTGTGCGCTCGCGGCGCTGGCCGCGTTCCAGCCGCATGGCTTCGAGAGCCCTCACGCGTCCTTCGTTGCGCGTGCGGCGGGCCTTGATGCCCTTGCGGATCCAGACTTCCTCCTGCGCCAGCTTGCGGTCGAATTCCGCCCACTGGCCCTCCTCGGCATCCAGCAGGGCTTGCCGCCGTTCCAGATATTTGGGGTAATCGCAGTCCCAGCTCGTCAGGCGTCCGCGGTCCAGTTCGATGATGCGCGTGGCCAGTTTCTGGAGAAAGACGCGGTCGTGTGTCACAAACAGGAGTGTGCCCTTCCAGCGCAGCAGAAAGTTTTCCAGCCACTGGATGGATTCGATGTCCAGATGATTGGTCGGCTCGTCCAGCACCAGCAGTTCCGGTTCATTGATCAGCGCTTTGGCCAGCAGGGTGCGGCGGCGCATTCCGCCGGAAAGTGACGCAAACGGCTGTTGAGGGTCAAGCCGGAGCAGCGAAATCACTTTCTCCACGGGATGATCCAGTTCGTGTTCATGGTTCCAGTCGCTGGCGACCACATCATAAACGGTGCCTGCGGTTTCTGCCGGAATATCCTGCGCAAGCCGGGCGGTGCGAAGCGTGCTCGCCTGCACCACATCGCCGGCATCGGGCTTGAGGTCGCCGGTGACCACTTTCAGCAGTGTGGATTTACCCGTGCCGTTGCGTCCGAGCAGGCAGATTCGCTCCCCCGGCTCAATTTGGAGGGTGACGCCGTCCAGCAGCGGTTGTCCGCCGAAGGCCATCCGGATATTCTGTAAACTGAGCAGTGCCATGAAGCGGGGGAATGTAGCGGTTCATTTCCGATACACAAGCAAAACCGGTTCAAAAAAGCCTGAAAATGGCCCGAAAACGCTCAAAAACGGCTAAAAATGGCCAAAAATGACCAAAAAACGCGAAAATTGCCGCAAAAATGCACAAAAATCGCAAAATTCCGATTCACCATTTTTCCATCATTCCATCGCATGAACTCAGGAATCCGGCGGATCCTGTTGATCCTGTCAAAAAGAATTTGGTTTCTTCAGGCTTCCACTACGGCCTTGAAACCGCCGTACGCCATGCGCTTGATGTCGAAGGGCATCTTTTTCGGATCGCACGATCCCGCGAGGCGCGGGTCCTTCATGACCCGGGTGTTGACGCGGTCGCGATGCGCGCGCGATTTGAACACAATATAGGAGAACACCACGGTTTCGCCGGGTTTGGTCTTGAACACCCGCGGAAACGGCACGCCCACGCATGCGTCCAGGTCGTCGCCGATGCACTCCTTGTAGTCGAGCGCGCCGTACTCGCGCCACACCTTCGCCGCGACGCGCGCCATGCGGATATAGGCCGGAATATTTTTCTTCGGAACTGCCAGTACGAAGCCATCTACATAATTCATGTTCGTCTCCTTATTTGCGGTGGTAATTGATGATCATCATGGTGGTCCATTTCCCGTCCTCGCCCTGCATGCTGGACGTGAAGACCCGGTGATCCGCGCTCTTGCACTCGATGGTCTCCTTGAACTTCGAGAGCTTGCCCGGAGCGGTGGGGCACGGCCCCTCGGCCTTCAGGGTCAGAACCATGCGCGCATCGTCGAGTATGCCTTCATAAACCCAAAGGTGGCTGGTCATGGAATCAACCCATGTTCCGACAAACTGGTTTTTATCCGGCTCGAAGCCGAGTGTCATGATGCCGGTGAAGGGCTTGTCCATATAGATGCCCCGGTTCTCCGCAAGAATCCAGAAGCCGCCGATGGCCCGCACGCTTTCCGTGCCCTGGCTCTTCTCGGGCGGCTGGCCCGTTTCCTTGAACATTTCGACATCGGCCGACCATTCGCCGACCAGCTGCATGAGCCACGCATGTTCCTCGCCGGGCTCGGGCAGCACCGGCGCCTCCGTCTCCGCTCCGAAAGCCGCCGCGGCCATCAGCATCCCTGCCAAACCTGCCATTAATTTCGTTTTCATAACTGCATACTCCTTTCTGTTGGCCCGCATCATCGCGCCGGCCCGCGCGCGCGGCAATGGGGACAATCCTGAAAAACCGTTGCGAAAAACGCTATGGATTCATGCTTGTCCCGCAGGCCGACAATGAATTCGTTTCAAGGAAATCTGGAACTCATGAACTCAGGAATCCGGTGAATCCTGTTGATCCTGGCTAAAAAAATGCCTCAAAAAGATAAAAAACAGTTAAAAAACGGCCAAATATCGTCAAAAATGCGATTTTCCTGCCATTTTCCACGATTTTTCGGACTTTGGAGATGTTTGAAAAATATTTGGAAGTTTGCTGATCTTCGGGCACAATGAGCGCTGATCAAACGGAGATTTTGAAAAATGGAAGCATTGAAGGCAATTTTTACGAGGCGAAGCATCCGCAAGTTCACGGCGCAGGCGGTTTCAGAGGAAGATATCGAGCAGATCATGAAGGCCGCCAGCGTGGCGCCCTCCGCCGCCGATCAGCGCCCGTGGCATTTTGTGGTGATCCGCGACACTGCGCTGCTCAGGAAACTTTCGGGCGCGATGGCCAAGTGCGAGATGCTGGACACGGCCACGCTCGGCATTCTGGTTTGCGGCGACGAGTCGCTCGAAAAGATTCCCGGCTACTGGGTGCAGGACTGCTCGGCCTGCGCCGAAAACATTCTGCTGGCCGCGCATGCGCTCGGACTCGGAGCTGTGTGGATCGCGATCCATCCCATTCCCGACCGCTTCAATCCCTGCCGCAAAATACTGGGCGTGCCGGATAAGATTATGCCGTTCGCGCTGATTGCCGCCGGCCATCCGGCCGAAAAATTGCCGGGCGAGGAACGGCTGGATCCGTCCAGAATCCACAACAACGTTTGGTGATTGGGTAGGGCGAAGCCTCCGGCTGAGCCGAATGGGAAAGAAAATAAATCGGCTCGGCAGGGACGCCTCGCCCCACCATGCATCGCTTCAGAACGGGGCTTTGCCGAGCTTCTTGAGCCGGTCGCGCAGGCGTGCCGCGTGTTCGTAGTTTTCCTTGGCGATGGAGTCCGCCAGTTCCTCGTTGATGCGGTCTTCCTCGCTTTTGGGGCGCATTCTGACGATTTTGTGCTGGAGCGACTGCAGGGTGCTGATTTCAGGGCAGTCCTCGAAGTCCTCATCCTCGTCGGTGTAGTCCGTCATGAAATTGCGGATGTCGTAGAGGCCTTCCTCGACCGCGGCGAGGGCTTCGTCGTAGTTCTTTTCGCGCAGTCCCTTTTCGGCCAGCGCCTTGCTGTTCATCATGCGGACATAGGGGAAAAACTGGATGAACTGCCATGCGATGTCGTCGTCAATGGCATGCTCGGCCACGAGGTCAAAAATAGCGAGGTCGTGTTCGGTGTCGGCAATGACACCGTCGAGATGGCCCAGCGCGGAATAGGCAAGGTAGCGGTAGTAATACTGCACGGCCTCCTGCTGGAGTTCCGCACACGCGTCTTCATCGAACTGGAGCGAGGGATGGTCCTCGGCCACGGTGCGCTCAAGATCCTCGTAGTAATCGAGCAGGGAAGGAAATCCACGGGGCGTTTGGCCGTCGGGCCGGCCTTCCGCGCGCATCTGCAGCAGGCCAAGATCCAGGCGCAACTGGACTTCCGCCTCGCCGGACTTCGTTTTCACCCAGCGGGCCCGCACCTCGTGCGGATTGTAGTCCCAGCCTTCAGTTATCAGTGCAATGTCTTTTCCGTTCAATTTCCAAACTCCACCCGAAAGAATACAGGACGAAGGGCGATTTTGCAACCGGCTGCGGTTTTTACCTTGCTCCGGCCCTAGATCGGAAGAGCACACGTCTGAACTCCAGTCACATA
>ENA-UPTA01003507-UPTA01003507.1-activated-sludge-metagenome-genome-assembly--contig:-NODE-3507-length-15408-cov-5.148375_pt1 | contig 15408 bp, 13 predicted proteins | sample MGYA00238184_ERZ773361 | MGnify/ENA primary metagenome ERZ773361 (study PRJEB29100, sample SAMN05720205) | activated sludge metagenome | isolation source: anaerobic digester from wastewater...
CGATCTTTACAACATCAAAGATTTGTTCCGCCATAAGTATACCTCTACCGTGCGCTTCCATGGTGTCATTTACCTCTTGCGTCCTGGCAAATATTTTCTTATGGTCAAATCCGCTGCCCTCATCACTGATCTTATAGATGACATGTTCAGAATCGACAAGGTAATCTAACGTAACTTTTTTATCCCGGTAACGGGGGTCATTCTGCCGTTCCCTGATGAAATGGAAATATCGATCTTCAAGAAGGGCGTTGCTTTTTTCATCGAAGGTAATATTCAGATTACCATGTTCTATCGCATTGATAATAATCTCACGAACCGCGATGCGGATAAGGTTAATGTCTTTATGGTCCATAAAAGTAGCAAGGTTACGGGTAACCCGGTGTGCGAGGTCATCGGTGAGAAGCAGCGAATTTTTAATGGAAAAGCGCCTTTTTTCATATTCCAGAAACTGTACCAGGCTGTCCTCAGTTAGTTTTCGTGCTTTTCCAAGCATTTCCTGATTACCGTCGGAATCGATATACTCCAGGCGGATTTTCATTTCTATCGGTTCAATAGTTCGGGGTGTCTGGAATGCAGCGTTAAACTCAATGGGATTTCTGTCTTGAGAAAACTGTTCAAGCTTTTCTTTTATAAGACGGTTATTAACTTCATCGTTTCTCATCCCGCGGTCGAGAAGTTCAAAAAAATTCATGGACCTCACCGCATCTATCTGCAACTTGAAAATATCCTTAAGTGCTTTATTTGCGGTAATCAGGTTCCAGTTCTCATCAAGTGAAAATACAATTTCCTGAGAACCCTCAACGATACGGCGGTATTTTTCTTCCGAGACGGAAATTCGTTTATGTGCCTCCTCAATCTGCAATAAGGCATTACGAAGCGAGTCTTCGGCGTTTGTGCGTTCAATAATTTCCTTCTGCAGCTCGCTGTTGGTATTTGCAAGTTCACTGGTGCGTTCAAAAACTTTTCTCTCGAGGATTTCATGGGTCCGTATCAGCTCCCGTGAAAGAACTATCCCCATTACTATAACCGTAATGCCGAGTAGAATGAACGAGATGAATGATATGTTGAAATAGTATGAATTGATAAAGTGTATTTCACGGTCTGCACGGAGCTCAATCTGTCGGACAAGGGTATCCATTTTTTTTAGCGCCGCAGTATCGGTGCCCATGGAGACGGCAATAACGTTTGATCTGTTCCGGAACCTTTTTTCCTTGAGCTGAACAGTGAGGCTATTGTAGTTCCCGGTAATTGATTTGTGCAGCTGTTTCAGTTCCTCGATCTGTTCCGGAATTCCGTCAAAGTGCATGCAGATTATTTTCAGGTTAAAGAGATAATCCTGCACCCTGTCAGCCTGATATGAAAAGGCATGATAGTTCTTCCTGGATGAGTCAAAATTATCCCCTTCAAGCACAATGGTTTTCCACAGGTGAAACTGTTGCTGGAAGTTTACCTGTGCTTCCCGCGCTCTGTCAACTGCCAGGATATACTGCTGCGTGTCGGAGGTAGCTTTTCTCAGAAAGTACAGCCCGAGAAAGCCTGCGGTAATAAACAGCAGCAGAAAAATACTTATCCCCCCGGTTATCATCCACCGTGAATAATTTGATTTTTTTTCAGGTATCACAAAGGTGCCCGCTCATTATATTGTAAATCTGCAGCATGATTTCATGGAACGTTCAGACGCAATGCAGAATAAAAAGATGATGCCGCGGGATATGTGAAGGTAGTGTGAAGAAGGTATCAAGATATTGTGAATTTCTTCTATTGCCGGGAGCGAACGGTATCCCGCTGCAATGAAGAATAATGTGGTGTGGGATATATCGTTATAATCAATAATATGTAAAATAATAAATAATTATTGATATAACAAATATACCATGCAAGTATATGCCTTAAATATGTGCGGAGTGATTAAATAGCTGCAGCATGAAACGAGGTTCGATTATGACTGAAAATCCCCTGAAGTATATTATGAATCCCGCATCAATTGCTACTGTTGGTGCGGGAAATAATCCATTAAAAATGGGCACACTTCATGCCCTCAGTATTCTGAAAGACGGTTACAGGGGAAAATTCCTCCCGGTTCACCCCCGTGAAAAAACAGTCCTCGGCCATTCCGCGTACCGCAGCATTGAGGACCTTCCGGAAGTACCGGACCTCGGTCTGATAATTGTACCGGCCCCGGAGGTGCCGGGTATAGTGGAATCATTCGCGGTAAAGGGCACGAGGGGCTGCATAATAGTGTCTGCGGGATTCCGTGAAACAGGAGATGAGGGGACCTCTTTTGAGAAGCAACTACTGGGTGTTTCCAGTCGCTATGGAATTAAGTTTATTGGTCCCAACTGCATGGGAATAATTAACAGCAGCATTTCCCTGAACACCACGGTGATGAGGTATGCAATGGGGACCGGAGGGCTGGGATTTGCTTCCCAGAGCGGCACCTACATAACACAGAATCTTCCATATCTGCACAGGCGTGGCATCCGCTTCAGTAAAGCCATCAGTGTGGGAAACAGTACAACGATTGATATTACCGATGCCCTGGAGTATCTCGGGAATGATCCGGAAACAAAATCTATCGCACTCTATGTGGAAGGCGTCAGTGATACCGGAAGGTTCCTCGATGTGGCACGGAGGATTACAGCCCTGAAGCCGGTGGTGGCGCAGTTCGTTGGAGGTTCTGAGGCAGGCGCCCGTTCCGGCATGAGCCATACCGGCGCGCTTGGTGCCCCTGACTTTCTTTATGACGGGCTTTTTCGTCAGGCGGGGATTATACGCCTTCATTCAATTGAGGAGCTTCTTGACCATGGATGGGTCCTCGCGACGCAGCCCCGGCTGAAGGGGAAACGTATCGGGGTTCTTACAAACTCCGGCGGACCAGGTTCTTCAATGGCAAATACCTGCAATCAGGGAGGCCTCGAGATACCGGAATTTTCCGAAGCATTGAAGCGTAACATCGCATCAATAATCCCTCCCCATGCCGCATGTTCAAATCCTGTCGATATTACCTTTAACATGGATATCGGTCTTCTCACAAAAACAATCCCTGAAATGGTAATGGACAGCGGTGAAGCGGACGGAATAGTTCTCCACGGCGCGATGAAGTCGGGTTTCATTGTGTCGGTGTATCCACACATCAGGGAGTTGCTTGGCGGCATGTCCATGGAAGAAATTAATTCACAGTTTGTCTTTGACATGGCGGGGTCTGCGGCACTGCCGTGGAAGTACGAAATCCCCCTTGTGATTTCAAGTTTCATGGACAGCGATGATGACTGCATCGCATTTTACCGGGAACAGAATGTGCCGGTCTTTGACTCACCCGAAAAGGCGGCACGGGCGATGCTGTCACTGCATGGGTATTTGAACGTTACGCGACGGCATGATTCGGGACATCCTGAAATGCCGGAGCGGGTTCCCGGGGCGGTCGACATTATCAGCGATGCCGTTGCGAAGGGGATGGGCAATCTTGATGAGTATCAATCGAAGCGCCTGCTTGCCCTGTACGGGATTCCGGTTACACGTGAGCAGTGCATATATGGCATGGACGATATTGACTCCGTGCTTCAAACTGTCGGATTTCCCGCAGCCGTGAAAGCATGCAGTCATGAGATCGCCCATAAGACGGGGAAGGGCCTTATACGGCTGAACATCAATTCCATTGAAACTGCCAGGGAAGCAGTGCGGGATATCAGGCGCGCGGCGGGATCAGATGTGGCGTTACTGGTGTCAGAGATGGTGAAGGGGGAGCGGGAATTTTCTGCCGGTATTCTCAGGCACCAGGGATTTGGTCCCGCGGTGATGTTCGGTATCGGGGGCATATTCACCGAGGCCCTGCGGGACATGGTGTTCCGGAGGGCGCCGCTCCGGGAATCCGAGGCACGGGAGATGCTCTTTGACATACGGTCACAGGGGCTGCTCCGGGAATTCCGGGGAATGCCGGGGGTCGATATCGACACGCTGGCTGTAATGATTCAGACCCTGAGCTTCCTTCCCCTCCTGCATCCGGAGATATTGGAAATCGATATCAACCCGATAATCATCGCAGGAACGAAACCGGTGGCAGCTGACGCCCTGGTAGTCCTCAGCTCAGAAGTCCCTGAATAATGAGGTCCACGGCATCATCTTCCGAAAGACCCCGCGACATGAGCGTTTCAAGCTGCTTGTTGTCAACGCTTCCGATCGCGGCTTCGTGGGTAACATGGGCTTTCGGGTTATTGACCCTGACAATTGGAATTGCCTGTGCAATTCCGTTGTCCTGAACTATTTCCTTGCAGTCCACATGCCCCACGGCATAGGGCGCCGAAGCGGTCAATTCATTGTAGACCTCGGCGACGGCATTTCCCCTTACCGCAATCCTTGATGTGAGGACGCCCCGCGAGTATTCTCCGTTCAGATGACCCGTTTCGCGTATATTGATCCTGTCGTCGTGGGTGCCGTTTATTCTGGCGTTCATTTCGAGGACGCTGTACGCTTCGCAGATTGTTTCATAATCAATATTGATGCTGCCGACACGTCCCTGCAGAAGTTCAAAGTCCGTCTTAAACCGTGCTCCTTTTCCGAGATGCACCCGTGATTTCGGCAATACCTGTATGCCGCCTGTACTGCTGTGAACATGGCGTTCAGTATAGATGTACTCTGCTCCCTCCCCAATGGTTATTGCAGCATCCATTTTGTGAATTACCTCAACCGCATTCGGGAAGGTGCAGTGCGCGAGAACCGACGCCCGCGCGCCGGACTGTATATCTATCGTAAGATTTATTTCCTGAAGGCCGTTTTCCGGCAACATGCCGAAACAGAGATGTATTGGTTTCATGACTTTAATGCCTTCTTTTATTCTAAGAAGCATCTGTATGCCGTTATCCAGTTCATCAACTTCAACCTCAAGGCCGGGAACAAGGTGCGAACCGACAACATTATTGTGATTAACCACGAGATGCGCGATGTCGGGGTCCTGCAGCGCGTTGTCAGTCAGCTGCAGGGTCCGGTATAGTTCATCAGCGACGACACTGTTGTTCTTCATTATTCAATCTCCTCAAAACCGGGAACATTTTTATGTCCGCATGGAATACATTTGTTCTCAAAATATTTTATTATCTTTCCGACACCGCCTTTGTCCACAATAGCGCCATGGCACATGAGAAAGGCATGCTCCGCCTGTTTCAGCACCGCTATGCTGTGGGTAATCAGTATTACCGTTGCGCCGCGCTGTTTCAGCAGCTGAATTGCATCGAAGATGCGATCAAGCGCTTCCACGTCAATCCCCGAATCCGGCTCATCAAGGAGCACGATTTTCGGCTGCATTATAAGGAGTGAAGCCAGTTCAATCCTTTTCCGTTCACCGCCGCTCAGAGTTTTATCAACTTTTCGATCAAGGTATTCTTCGGGATTAAGGCCAACGAAGCTCATCGCCTCATTGATCATATCGTCAGATACATTCTTTGATGATGCCTTGAGGAAGCTTTTAACCGAGAGACCCTCAAATCGGGCCGGTTCCTGCCAGCCGAGGCTGATACCCTTTTGGGCCCGGTCGTCAACTTTCAGAAGAGAGATACTCTCTCCGTCAAGAATAATATCACCCTCAAAGTCTCTGTATCCCTGAAGGCCCATTATTGTTGACGCAAGGGTTGATTTGCCGGCCCCGTTGGGGCCCACAATGGCATGCACATGACCTTCCCAGAAGTCGATTGACAGGTCATTCAGTATTCTTTTATCACCCAAAGTCATGCTGAGATTTTTCACTTCAAGGATTCCCATGTTGTACCTCTGTAATTGATAGTTGCCAGAGCCGGTTCTGCGGCTTCCCGGGAGCGTAAAGAATACTCTCTCTCCGGATGCGTGGCGGAGAAGCTGTGCTGCCTCGAATTAATACGACCGTTATAATAATTGTTCCCGAAATGTCAATTTAATACATAATTTGAAGAATTATTCTTTAATATCACAGAAATATTTTCTGATAGAACAAAGTTTCTTTCCCGCCACCGAAGGCGGCAGGGGTGCACGTCTCCATTATCTAAGGACGATAATCGTTTTTTTATGTTGAACTATCCTGAGAGATCGTTATTATAATATCATTCAGTAATTGAGGAATTAAAATCTGATTATGGTCGATAAATGAATAATACTTGACTTGAATTATTGTTGCACTATTATTTATGTTGAGAAAGTAGAAAGGAAGAGAAAATGGATGAGCACAATGATTATAATACACTGGTCCCGGAAAAATATCGCCTGAAACTGAATTCGCAGCACAACAAGATGATCCTTGAGGGGAGTGTAGATGAATCAGGAAGGATAGTGCAGCCCTATCGCTTTGTTGTGGGCCTGGGGGAGAAGCATTTTAAATCCTTTGAACAGGAAATTAAAATGATTTCTGACCGTTTCCCGTGGACCCAGAAAAAGCATGTGCGGTTTATTCTCAATGAACTGATTTTAAACAGTCAGTTTTCCATGCTTCGTGAAGTTGTGAAAAAGGTGCCGGAAGGGAAAAAAGTACCGGGATACTTTTATCTGACAATTTATGTGAATAATGATTTTTTTGCTGCAGGGATTGAGGAATTCGGCGATTTTTTTGATTATTACGGATATCTCGATGAACAGTTCCACTTTGATGCATTTGAAGAAGAAATGTCCCAGTATTATGACGATACCGTTGATGATCATGAAACCTCACTGTTCGATTTATCGAAGGACAAATTAAAACTCATACTTACTTCAGAGGGCAGGCTGATTGTGCCGGACGGATCAAACAAGCTTGGACTTCAGATCATTGAAAACGCCACAGACCACGATTTTTATATTTCATCTTTCTATAAAGAGAAATCTTATATGTGGAAACGGATCAATCTTCGATTTGAAAACGATCTTTCCGAATAATTACTAGATAGCTTCCTCTGAGATTTTAAGCAGATCAGTGGCATTTTCCAGGATTTTCTGTGATGTGTTCGAAAGGGACTGTATTTCCTTGACCATCTGTGCCACAATTTCATTGACGTGTTCTATCGCTTTTGTTGTGCTCTCTATGGCATTTTTCTGTTCATCTGTCCCGGCGCCGATATTTTTAGCGAGTTCAATATTTTTAAACATCTGTTCGATGATGATGTTGATATAACGCTCCTCAATCATTATACTTTCCTGTAGAATTTTGATGTTCCCGGAACTGGCGCCCATATTCTGAATCAGGGTTTTGATGTTTTCAGCAGTTGATTTTATTACCTCCACACCTTCTGAGGTTATCTGGGAGCTCAGCATTAAAACTTTTTCAATTTCCTTTATGCTTTCCGATGTCTGAAATGCGAGTTTCCCTATCTCATCTGCAACGACAGCGAAACCTTTTCCATAATCGCCGGCACGGGCCGCTTCGATGCTTGCGTTCAGAGAGAGCAGGTTGATACGATCGGCAATATCGACAATGATATTCACGGTATCACGAATTGTTTCACTCTGTTCCTTGATTTTCCCAATGGTGTTTTCGACATCCATGAGGCGGTCATTTGTGGTGCTGGTCTGATTTACGATGCCTTCAATTTCGCTGTACGTCGTGTTCAGTTTGGATTTTGTTTCAATTTTTATGCTTTTGAACTCGTTGACAATCGTTTCCATTTTAACGTTTCCGTCAATCTGATCGACAGATGACCCATGAATATTTTCAGCAGATCCCAGAAGTTCTTCAAGGGTTGCTGATACCTCTTCAAAGGTTGCGGACTGGCTCTGCATTTTTTCGTTGAAGCTTGTGACAAGATTATTCTGTTCGTCAACCTGCGCGAACAGCAGGTTCATTTTTTCTTTAATCTCCCGTGTTATCTGTTTCTGCTGTTCCGACTGCCCGGCAATGACCTTCATCTGGTGTGACACGCGCTGGTCGAATTCATCAATAACCGGAATGTTCCTGTACGCAATGTATGCGATAAGTATTACAATTAAAATAAAGAAAACCTCCCGGAGAATAATCACACCATGAATCGGCGTGTTGCCGTCCATCGCGTGAAGATGGAAATCAGCGCCATTCATGTAGGCAATAACGAGGAAGAGCCCCCAGTTTAAAAATCCGTAAACAGTAAAAAAAATAAAAAGCTTTTTATTGTACAGGAGCTCAAGAAGGATGATAAATATTACCAGCAGGATCGAAGAATTATATGACTCGGCGGCAAAGGTCCAGTCAATATTCATGCCATAATTATATTTTGCAATTATTGGAACATTGACTGTTATGAATGCCGCTATCCATGAGAGAAGGCTGACGGGTTTTTTTTGTTTCTTCCTGAGATAAATTACAAATCCGATTAAAACTCCGGTCATATTGATAAGCAGTGGACCAAGAATTCCCTTGATCGTAACATTGGAAACCAGTTGGAATGACGATGCAAGAAGTGTTATAATCAGGAGACTCAGGAAATACATGAAACTTCCCTTAATCTCAAGAATTTCACGCGCGGTATAATTATTGTTCACAATAGTATTTTCCCCCGATACTCTCATCATGCACAATCCTGAACATTTTAGTACAATGCACATCCATGAAGGGATATATGCCGTTGCATGTAATTTCTATAATTTAGCTTACATCGTAATTTATTAAAAAAAAATTGTCCACTATAAAAAAATTACCCTGTTTAAATAACTCAATACCTTTTGCTGATCCCTGGATCAAACGCGCTGCTGCAGTAGCTGAGGCTTGTACCTCCTGCTGGAATACCCCATAAAAGAAATGATTATAACTGTTGCAGTGTTTGTGCTTGAATTTTTCATGAACTTCATCATCATGACACCAGTATGAGCGATTATCGTCCTGAAAAATTACAGCAACGCATGAAGGGAGCTTTTATTATGAAAAATAAAGTTTTGATAGTGAGCGCGGTCTTTTTCTCAGTAACATATTGTTCATGTATGAAGGACCACAGCTCCATGGTAATCGGGAAATGGCAGCTGAACGGAATAGACTGTAATGAAAACGGGTATTGCAGTAAATACATCAATTCAGATGAAATTGTGGAATATAAAAAAGACGGTTCCGGCATTGTTTCCAGCGTTTCCAGGAATAAAAAAATGTATTTCAATTATGTTATTACTGGCAATGAAATTGAGGTTCATATAAAAATGGGAATCGCACGGGATACAATTGTTAAGATTATGGATGATATAATGCTGGTTCGTCACATCGCGGTGCAGGGTGACGACATGGGCATCACCAGATGGAAAAAACTCCAATGAAAAACTGATTTAACGGAATAGTATGAGACCGCCAGTCTGCAGAATTTGCGGAAAAGACCTTTCAGAGGATGAAGGGGGGCTTGTGTATTTTAAAAAACGTCCCGCGGATATAGAATGGGATGAAAAAATGAAGCAGAAAGATATGATAGGACACCCACCCTATGGGGACTGGTTTTGCGGTAACCATATTGATAGGGCACGGGAACTGAAGGATAAACCGATCGATGAAGCTGTTCGTATCATGCGGATGCATGAAAAAGAAGGAAAAATCAATAGCTGACCTTCCGCTTTTTCTTATAATCGTACATGTTGATATCAGCCTGATGAATTGCTGTATTCAGTTTATCCGATGTTGAGGAAGAAATACCATAGGAAAAAGATACGACATAATCATCTTCAATCCGGAAGCGGCATATTTGCTCCATTTCCATGACAATTCTCTTTTCAATTCTTTTGACCTGTTTTTGTGAATTCGCGGATAAAAGGACAAGAAATTCGTCTCCCCCAAGGCGGAAAATCATGTCATTTCTTCTGGTGCTGCTGTTGAGAAGTTCCGCTATTTTTTTCAGGACCCTGTCGCCGGTCTGGTGGCCGAAAATATCGTTTACGTCTTTAAAGTCATCAATGTCAACGAGAACTGTTATATAATAATTGTTGGTATCACGGGCACGTCTGCTCAGGGCTTTGATGTTTTCCTGTTCCCTGATAAAGTTATCAAGCTTTCCCCTGTTGTACAGGCCCGTAAGGGGATCGGTGTTTGCAATCAGCAGGGCTTCTTCATATATGCCCCTGTTGGCAAACGCGATTGCGGAAAAATCAGCAATAGTCTGAAGGATGAGATGTTCATCTTCGGAAAAAAAGTTACCCGTTGTGCGGTTAATCAGTTCAATGACGCCATACGTCACTCCCCGGAAGATAAGGGGAACCGCTATCACGGAATGAGTGGTAAATCCCGAGACTTTATCAGTTTTATCAGAGAAGCGGGAATCCTTTGTGGTGTCAGGGACAAAAACCGATTCCCCTGTTTTTGCAACAATTCCCGCGATACCTTCACCTGGGCTCAGCCTGATATTCTCCACCGCTTTTTTATCAATACCCTGAACAATTACAAAGAAAAGCTCCCCTGTATTCGGATCAAGGCGCATGAGACTCCAGTTTTCAGCATTGAAAAAAATACGGACCTCCTCCATTATCCCTTCAAGGATTGTATCAAGGTCAAGGGACGATGTAATGAGTTTGCCTATACTGGCATACAGTTTTTTTATGTTGCCGCAGAGATTGTCGGTCATGAAAAGTCTCCGGATACGTTTCAAGGATAATTGAAAATTGGCATGCTGAAAGCTTATGTACTATTTTTCAATCAGTTTTTCAGTCATTGAAATAATACGATAGTTTGTAACTATTGACAATTTCTTTTTTCGTATTATATTATATACTAAATAACGAATGGGGTATAAATCGTTTGGATGAAAATGTTCACATTACAATAACCGGCATGTCCTGTGCCGCCTGTTCCGCACGGATAGAGAAAAGGATAAAGGGATTACCGGGAGTAAAACATGCTTCCGTAAATCTTCCAATGGAGAAGCTATGGGTTGAATTTGATCCAACCCTTGTGAGCGAGAATCATTTTCGTGAAGCAGTTGAATATCTTGGATTTGGTGTTATCAATGCGGAAAAGACTGAAAATGATGAAAAGGGGATGAAGGACAGAGAGGTCAGCATTCTCAGGATTAATGTAATTCTTTCATTATTACTGAGCGCTCCTTTATTAGCTGCAATGATTACTGAATGGGCGGGGATACATATCCCGCTGCTTCATAATTTTCTATTTCAGTTTGCCCTTGCAACGCCAGTGCAGTTTGTACTGGGTTTCCGGTTTTACAGAAATGCCTATCACAGTCTGCGTTCTCTGAGTCCCGGTATGGACCTTCTCGTTGTATTGGGAACAAGTGCGGCATATTTTTTCAGTATTTACAATGGATTGATCAGTCCCCACCGTGATTCAGGAATCATGCACCTCTATTTTGAAACATCCGCAGTTCTGATAACATTTATCCTTGCGGGGAAATATCTTGAAGCGGCGGCGAAGGGAAGGACTTCAGAGGCAATCAAAAAGCTGATAGGTCTGCAGCCGAAAACTGCACGCAGAATTATTGGTGATATCGTTAAGGAGGTGCCTGTTGATAAGCTTATGCCCGGTGATATAATATCGGTATCTCCCGGAGAAAGGATTCCGGTAGACGGTGTTGTTCTGAAAGGTTATTCCTCGGTTGATGAAAGTATGATATCGGGGGAAAGCATGCCGGTAGAGAAGAAGGGGGGCGATATTGTCACCGGTGCGACGGTAAATAATACCGGGAGCCTGACAATACAGGCAACAAGGGTCGGAAGGGATACCTTCCTCGCGCAGATTGTAAAAATTGTGGAAGAGGCACAGACGTCAAAGGCACCGATTCAAAGGATCGCGGACAGGGTTGCAGGGGTATTTGTTCCTGTGGTTCTGATAATATCGCTGATAACGTTTGCGGTATGGTTTTTTGCCGCTGATGATACGGTTATGGCTTTTATCAGTGCTGTTTCTGTTCTGGTTATCGCATGCCCCTGCGCCATGGGCCTTGCAACACCAACTGCTATTATGGTTGGAACTGGTCTGGGAGCTGAAAACGGTATACTGTTTAAGCGGGGTGATATTCTGGAAAAAGCATATACCGTTACGACTGTTGTGTTTGATAAAACCGGAACCCTTACCAATGCCAGGCCTGCGGTCACGGATATTCTCGTGTACGGCGGATACGATGAGGAAACTCTCATAGCAGTTGCGGCGGCGGCGGAAAATAAATCGGAGCATCCCATCGGAAAAGCAATATGCAGCTATGCGAGTGAGAACGGTATAAAATTTTCTGAAGCAGAAGTATTTACCGCTGAACCGGGTTTTGGGATACGGGCAGTTGTCGATGGAAGGAATGTTCTCGCGGGAACTGAAACATTTCTGAAAAATGAAGCAATTGCAATTGATGTTTTTAAAGATGATATTCATGGATTGTCAGGCCAGGGGAAAACTGTCATTGGTATTGCAATTGATAATAACGCGGCGGGTATTATTGCCGTTGCGGATACAATACGGGAAAGCAGTTCGGTTGCGGTGCAGGAGCTTCAAACCATGGGAATTGATGTGTATATGATATCGGGTGACAGCGAAGAAGCGGCGAGGGAAATAGCCAGGCATGCGGGTATACCTGAAGCAAATGTAATTGCCAGAGTGCTGCCGCAAAAAAAGGCGGAAGAAATTGAGAAGATGAAACGCGATAACCATATTGTTGCAATGATCGGGGACGGCATCAATGATGCTCCGGCACTGGCATACGCGGATGTGGGAATAGCGGTTGGAACCGGAACAGATATTGCCATTGAAACATCTGATATAACGCTCACGCGGGATGATCTGCGGGCGGTACCCGCGGCCTTGAGACTTTCACGAAAAACAATTTCTACAATAAAACTGAATCTTTTCTGGGCATTTATTTACAATATAATCGGTATACCCCTTGCGGCATCCGGGATGCTTAATCCTGTGTTCGCGGGAGCTGCAATGGCCCTTAGTTCCGTATCTGTAATTACGAATTCCCTGTTTATCAAAAGGTTTCGGCCATATATTAATATGAAAAATAATTCTAAACTATCTTATGGAGAAAAACAATGAAACGGGAAAAAATTTCAATAGAAGGAATGTCCTGCGGTCACTGTGTTATGGCCATTGAAAACGCGCTTGGGAAACTGCCTGGAATATCTGATGTCAGGGTTGATCTGAAAACAAATTCTGCGGATGTCGAATTTGATGATACCGCAATATCAATCAATCAAATATTTGATGAAATTGATAATCAGGGTTATAATGCCCGGCGCTGATCAGTAGTGCGTTGAAATGCCGTGGTGTGGTTAAGATTAGCGGTATGAAAATGTCTATATAGTTAATATATATGTTTGTATAAATAAGGTAAATCAGATAAAAATTTCTTTTCTACAAAATATCAAAAAACGTTGTAATACTAAATTGTGAATGCTGCAGAAGAAAACATGGATATATGAATTTTGTACTTGACTAATGCTTTTTATTTTATTACTATTCCTTTCGTGTTAAAGTCAAAGCTTATCTATACATGTTTTTCTAGGAGGAAGTACATGAAAAGAGTTTCTTTGGTCGTTGCTGCATTATTTGTATTTGCAATTGGTTTCTCAGCTCTTACCGTTCCGGCTCAGGCACAGGATTTCGGAAGTCTCCTTATTCAGCTTGAGACAAGTGTTCAGTATTCATCACAATCAGACAGCTGGAGAAGCAGAAGAAGCGGATGGATTTCTCAGGTTCGTTCATGTTCAGACCTATCATGCTATAAGACATTGTTGATTGAATTTGAAACAAATGTAAAGTATGATGCTCAGTCAGACAGCTGGAGAAGTAGAAGAAGCGGATGGCTCAGCAGAGTAAGAAGCGCGGGATCAATGTCACAGCTTGGAAGACTTATGATTGAAGTTGAAACTTCAATTAAGTACTCAGCTCAGTCTTCTTCGTGGAGATCAAGCAGATCCGGATGGTTAAGCAGCGTTCGCAGCTTGTAAAAATTTAATTGATTTGTAGAAACAGGCCGCCCCGGAACTCTGTTCTGAGGCGGCTTTTTTATGCTCCCGGGAAGGGGCAATTCCATGGGGGTGGTTGATTACATATTGTCAGTTTCTTTTTTCCTCGGAGGTAACGGGCCCAGATAGTGGTGGAGATAACATCTTATTTTTCCGTTATAAAGCTTTCTGTTCTTGTCTGACTTATGGTTAAAATGGGTTTCAAAATCCGGATGGGGCGAAAGTACAAAAAAGGACCATGTCTGAAGTTTCGTATAGAGTTCTCCCAGGGTGTGGTACAGTTTCTCTGAATCAGTTCTGTCCCCAAGGCGCTCTCCAAAGGGAGGATTGGTGATAACGCAGCCGTATTTTTTCCTGGAACTGAATTCCTCAACAGGTTTTTTCTCAAAAAGTATTACATTTTCAAGCATCATCTTTGAAGCATTTTCCCGCGCAGTCTGAAAAACACGGCCGTCAATATCGGATGCATATATTGTCATTTCCGTTTTTTTTATTGCATCAGTTGCCTCTTCACGGACATTTTTCCAGATTTTGGCAGGCATTGAAGGCCATTCTTCGGAGATGAAATTTCTGAACAATCCCGGTGCAATATTTCGCCCGATCAGCGCTGCTTCAATGGGTATTGTACCTGATCCACAAAACGGGTCCGCAAGGATCCTGTCCGGTGTCCATCGGCTTAATTGAATAAGCGCCGCCGCGAGAGTTTCCCGCAATGGGGCAATTCCTGAGGATTCGCGGTATCCTCTTTTATGAAGTCCGGGTCCGCTTGTATCGACCGTAAGAACTGCGGTATCCTTTAAAAGTGAAATCTCAATTTTATACACAGGACCATTTTCGGGGAACCAGTTTTTCCGGTATTTTCTGCTCATCACATCAACAACAGCGCGCTTCACGATAGACTGGCAGTCGGGGACGCTGAAAAGTTTTGAATTAATAGATTTGCCGACAATGTGCATTTTACCATTTTCAGGAATGAGCGATTCCCATGGAACACTGAGGGTACCCTGATACAACTCTTCGAAATCAAGGGCTTTGAATTCAGCCATTTTCAGGAGGACACGGTCGGCAGTTCTGAGCCATAGATTACAGCGGATGATATCGTATTCATCTCCCGGAAACTCGACCTTGCCGTTTTCAATTTTAAGATTTTTGTAACCTAACTGTGAAAGCTCCCGGGACACAATTGATTCCATACCGAAAGCACTTGTTGCAATGAGTGTATACTGTGACATTCTGTTTCTTCTCTGGTTTCATTAAATCTTGTTTGTTTATGAAGACTTTATCACTGAACGTGGTGTTTGTATCATATAACATAATAATTCAATAATCACTTTACGTAGCCATGGAGCAGCTATATAATTATTCGTGTATCAGGAATGGGGAATATGTGAATCAAAAATTAATTTTCATAGGATACAAGCCGGGAATGCATTTTGTCGATGGCTTTTTTAAAATTCTCATTGTATGAAAAACGGTATACCATAAGCAGTGTCATGTCATGGATTTTTTTATTGTACTGTTTCGATGATTCAAGTAACAGGAATATTTTTTCCGGTACTTTATTTAAAG
>ENA-UPTA01003511-UPTA01003511.1-activated-sludge-metagenome-genome-assembly--contig:-NODE-3511-length-15398-cov-8.348693_pt1 | contig 15398 bp, 12 predicted proteins | sample MGYA00238184_ERZ773361 | MGnify/ENA primary metagenome ERZ773361 (study PRJEB29100, sample SAMN05720205) | activated sludge metagenome | isolation source: anaerobic digester from wastewater...
AATGAATTTTCTGAACAGTTCATAGGCCATATTGTTTAAAGAGCTCTCTGATACAGATGAAACCTTTTTCAGGATCTCATCTTTTCTATGCGTCCATACCGGAGAGCTTTCCCCGTTTTCAAGAAGACCGTCCGTAAATATGACTATTCTGTCCCCTTTTGATACTTTTCTTTCGCTGGAATGATATTTCGCCTCCCTGAACATTCCTATCAGGTCGCCTTCACTCTTTAAGAATTCCGGCTCTCCGTTGACAGGAACAAGCACTGCCGGCGGATGCGCTGCTCCTGACCACGATATCTTCCCAAGAGATCTGTCAACGACCAGATAAAAACCGGTAAGATACTTCTCCTCTCCCATTATCTCAAGAAGAACCCTGTTCATCATCGAAAGTGTTTCATCAACGGAATATATCGGAAGTGAATTCTGTTTGATGAGTGCTTTAATTGCAGGAACCATATAACTTGCGGCAATGTCATGTCCGCTAAGGTCGGCAAGAAAATATACAAATCTTTTCCCTGATGTATTCAAAACATCATAAAAATCTCCTCCGGCTTCAAGAACCGCTGAATGATATACCGAAAATGCGGCTTCGGGCAGATCTTCGGGTTTTACAAGTATCGATTCCCTTGCTTCCGTTATCTGTCTTAATTTGTATGCCTGACTCTGAATTATGGCATTTGTCTGAATGGCATTTCTCAGATGAACATTGACCCTCGCTCTTACCTCGGCAGGATTGAACGGTTTGACTATATAATCAACTGCTCCGAGATCAAAAGCTTTAATTTTTGACATATTGTCATCATTTCCCGTAAGAAATATTACAGGAACACCCATCGGACAATTTGCCGATATGACCTGTTCCATAACTTCAAAACCGTTCTTCCCCGGCATTATTATGTCAAGAAGAATAAGACTCGGGTTATTTCTTTTCAGTATCGCTTCAAGTTCCATCCCGTTTTCGGCAAGAATTACGGAATAGCCCTCATCTGTCAGTATTTTTTCAAGATGTTTTCTGCACTGCAGTGCGTCATCAACAACAACTATAGTTATGTTATTCTGCATTATCAACCCCGTTCAACACTTCATCAAGAGCGGAAACCATTGCGTAAAAGATTCTATCACCACTCGGCAGAGATTCAATATTTCTTTTGTTTATACCACCTATAAAAACAACAGGGTGAGCTGATATTTTTGCAACTTCAGCAACAAATTCAAATACTTCAGTATAATCCTGGGTTTTTGTAACTGTTTTAAAGACCGGCCCGAATCCTATATAATCTACCGGCAGGTCGTTAGCTTTGACAACTTCGGTCAGGGTATGGGTCGAGTAACCTACTGTAAATCCGTGATGTTTCTGCCGCAATCCGTAAATAATGTCATCTGTCTGACCCAGATGAACTCCATCAGCCCCTGAAAAAACAGCGGCATCAACTGAATCATTAACTATTATTTTAGTCTTTGAATTTAGATGGTCTCTCAACCAGACCGTTTTTTTTGAAACACTGCATATTTCCTCAACAGGTGCATCTTTCATTCTGATCTGCAGATATTCAGGACACAGCTTCAGGCATCTGGTCACGAACTCTTCATTGAACATCTGTTTATTTTTAATGTTTACAATAGGATATATGTTTCTAAACATTTTTTATCCTGAACTTTTTCATTTTCTGGGTAAGGGTGTTCCTGTGGATCTTAAGCAGTTGAGATGTCTTTGTGACAGAGCCGCCGCACTGTTTAAGGGCAGACTTTATGAAAGCCCTTTCTATTGAATCGATAAAAAGCTGGTAAAATTTACCGGGATTAACATTTTCACCGAGTTCGCCCCAGAAACTCTCGATCTTTATCGAAACGATCTCTGTTGCACTGTAGTTTGAAAGTATTTTTTTCATATTGGCATACGGAAGAAGCTTGTAACCATCTTCTGTAGTAACAACTCTTTTCAGTTCGCGGATGTTGTACGGCCACCAGTAATCAACGAGCAGTTTCATCGATTTAGGTGTGTACCATCTGTCTGAAGATACTTTTGCTTCGGTGATGAAATATTCTGTGAGCTCTGCTATATCTATCTGTCTTTCTCTTAGCGGCTCTATCCAAACAGAAGATAAGACCACTTTGGAAACGGCGTCAAAAATATCTCTGTTTTCAGTAATATAGATCCGTCCGTCTCTGCTGAGGTCTTCCGGTTTTTTTATTTTCACGATCAGTTCACGGTCGTCGTTTTCATAGAGCTTTTTTATCATCAGGGATGCAAGAAACTCTTTGCCGGTCCCTGATTCGCCGCCTATAAGATAAGTCCCTTTTTTGGTGGCATACTGGAGGAACCGTCTCATTTTTTTAGCAGTTTCGCTCTGTCCGACTATTCTTTTCATATATTTATACTGAAAAAATCCCTTACCATTTCAATTGCCTCTTCTATCTTTGTGGATCTGGCAAAGATCCTGTTCCTGAATTCGGGACTTCCGTTCATTCCGGTCGAGTACCATGAGCCGTGCCGTCTTATCATCGTGTGAGCGAACTTGCTGTTGCCGAGTGAAATGTAGTATCTGAAATGTTTTTCGATCATCTCTTTTTTTCTTTCTTCGCTGACAAATCTGGCTTTGAGCTGATCAAAGACCCATGGAGCGCCTAGAACTCCTCTTCCCACCATGATCCCTGAGATATTCGTCCCTTTGAATTTTTCAAGATCTTCCGGTTTTTTTATGTCGCCTGAATGGATTACCGGAATTTTCATAATATTCGCAAGTTCAATCGTAACTTTGTGATCACAAGTCCCTGAAAACATTTCGGGTTGCAGCCGAGGATGAACGATCAGAAGATCAGCTCCGTTATCCTGGATCACTTTTGCACACTCAAGATAATTCGGAGTTTTAAACCCTTTTCTGATCTTCACTGAAAGGGGAAGATCAGTTACAGATCTCACCGCTTTTACAATTTCGCCAAGCCGCTTCGGATCTGCCATCAGCGCACTTCCTGACCTGTTTGCGATTACTTTTCTCACAGGGCAGCCGGCATTTATGTCGATTCCGAAAGGGGTCACTTTTGAAAGGATCATCTCCACCGCCTGTTTCATTGTGTCGGGATCATATCCGAAGAACTGCAGATATGTTTTTTTTTCTCCGCTTTCAAGCTCGGAAAGAGTCAGAGTTTTCCTGTTTTTAAGCGTCACAGCTTTCGCACTTATCATCTCACTGTAACAAATATCAGCACCGCCCTCATAACAAAGCGCCCTGAATTCCTTTGAAGTTATTTCCGCAAGTGGAGCAAGATAGAAGTCCAATTTATCCCCGTATCACACAAATCAACAAAACTGTAATATATACTTGAAAGAGTGGCTAGAGTCAAAATAAGGCAATTGATACAGATATCTCCGCAGAATTCAGCAAAGAAATGGATGTGCTTACCATAACTGATCTCACATTCCTGGTAACTGACGACATACTTGCACCGGTTGGCGGCGTGGTTGCGTATGATACACTTACAAAAACCGCAACATTTAATCCCGACAGCGATCTGCTTTTTGACACTGAATACACTGTCACCATCACAACCGGTGTTGAAGATTTGACCGGAATTGCAATGACTTTGGATTATATATGGACATTTACAACCGTCTCAGACATTGAAAATCTGCCGCCTACTATTATCTCAACTATCCCGTTAGATAAAGCAATCGATGTTGCAATTGATACAGATATTTCAGCCCAGTTCAGCGAAGAAATGGATGTGCTTACCATAACTGATCTTACATTCCTGGTAACTGACGATCTGCTCGCCTCAGTTGACGGTGTGGTTAATTATGATGCACTTACAAAAACCGCAACATTCACTCCCGACAGCGATCTTCTCCTTGATACTGAATATACCGCCACCATCACAGCGGATGTAGAAAATCTTACAGGAACTACGATGGAAATGGATTTCGTCTGGACATTCAGCACCGGTGCCGGCACAGTTGATCTTAAACTGATCAGTCCGTTTGCAATTGCATCTGCGGCAGGAATTGACAACACAGGCGCTACACATATCAACGGTGATGTTGTCCTTGATCCTAACTTTACATGCAACGATGTTCCAGGTGTACATGACGGCGGCTTCGGTCTTTGCGATGGAAAGCCCCCGACAATAAACGGAACCGTCATAACAAACCAGTATCCTGACACAGTGACTTCAGCGGCGATCCTTGCCGATCTGACAGCGGCATATCTGAGCATTATGAAAGCTAATCTTCCGGGCGCCATCGTTCTTGGATGCGGCACTATCGGAAGCAACGGTGACGCAGGTGCTCTCATAGGTTGTGCCGGCAATGCCACTCTCGCTCCCGGAGTATATATCTCATCATCAGATTCTTCGATTGGTATAACAGGAATTCTTACTCTTGATGGTGGGGGAGACAACAATGCCGAATTCATTTTTCAGGCACCGTCATCCACACTTGTAACGGCCTCAGGTGCGGCAGGGTTCCCGCTTAGTGAGATAAAGCTGATAAACGGAGCAAGGGCATCCAATGTATGGTGGCAGGTTGGAAGTTCTGCAACTATCGGAGCTTACTCAATTTTTCAGGGCAATATCCTTGCAGATTCAAGTATAACCATGGAAACAGGAGCCACATCATGCGGAAGACTGCTTGCAGGAGCATTTACAACAAGCGGTGCGTTTATATTTGACTCGAATCTTGTTTCAGTACCCGGCAACGGATGTCCTAAATAATGGAAATGAGAAGTGAAAAAATCATTACGGTAATGCGCATAATTATGATGATCCGGAGCTCAGAATTATGCTTGGCAATACAATGGGAAAGTTAAAAAAACAACTCGCAAAATGCGGGTGCATCAAAGGAGATCAGTCATGGAAAAAATGAACGAACAAATGGGAAAAATGGAAAAACAGCTTAAAGATTGGAAAGTTAAGATGGATGAATTTGTTACAAAATCTGCCAAAGACACAAAAAATGACAACCACAAACAGGCTGACAATTTGAAAGCAAAGTATCATGCTGCAGAGTCAAAACTTGAAGAAGCCAAAAAAGGCGGAAATGAAAAGTGGGAAGGTTTAAAGAAAGGCGTAGAACTTGCCTGGAAAGATGCTGAAAAAGCATTCAGCGGAATGAAGAATTAATAGCTGAAAGCTTATCAAATTAACTTGCAGGTACATCCGCTCACTGGAATGATCAATTTATTTCAATGAGCGGATGCAGGTTAAAACACATTGCTGTATAAAATAACTATGAAGAGGAGAAAGAAGATTACGAAAAGAAGATTGATTTTTTATCTTAAGTGGTCTACCTTGGAAACATCAAATTCCATGATCTGTTTTTCAAGATTGAAGACATAGGCGATCAGAGCAACCCTTGTCCACATGCCGTTTCTCCCCTGTCTCCAGTATTTTGCACGCGGATCACTGTCAATTTCAGTTGAAATTTCATCACGGCGAGGGAACGGGTGAAGTATTGCGGCACCCGGTTTCATGTATTTAAGGTCTTCGCCTGAAAGTTTGAATTTTGATATGTCAATCGTTGAACTTTCTCCGGCAACAAGATCATGTTCATCCTGAATACGGGTCATGTAGATAGCATCAGCTCTGTCAAGACCGCTTCTTACCGATTCAGTGATTATTTCGTATTTGACACCCTTTCTGTCAAGTGATTCAAGTATATCATCAAGTATCTGAAACTCTTTGGGGGCACAGAAGATCAGTTTAACATCATTGAATCTTTCAAGAAGGTATGCAAGTGAACGGGCGGTACGGCCTCTTCTCAAGTCACCGCAGAACATAACGGTCTTTCCGTCAAGACCACCCTGATTGGCGAAACTTCTCATAAGCGTATAAATATCCAGAAGTGCCTGTGTCGGATGCTGGTCTGCTCCTGAACCGCCATTGATTATCGGAACCGGACGGTTTGAATATGTGTTGAGAAGCCATGCCGCCTTTTCTGCCGCATCTTTATTTTTTGATCTCATTATTACAAGGTCTGTGTAAGAAGAGAAAGTTCTGATCGAATCAAAGTAACTCTCACCTTTAACTTCAGAAGAAACCGATGTGTCTCTAATTTCAGAAGTTTTAAGACCGAGAATATGGCAGGCATTAAGGAAAGAAAGGAAAGTTCTTGAAGAGGGCTGTTCAAAATAAAGCATTGCCCTTTTATGGCTCAGAAGAGTCGCAAGAAAATCAAGCCCTTCCTTAAGCTTTCCCATTCTTCTGAGATGATTTGTAAGATTATAGAGCGTTTCAAGTACTTCCCTGGAAAGCTGTTGAGAAATTATCATGTCAAACAGTTTGCCGTCCATTTCAAAAAGTTCGATCTTTTTTTCAATCGGCAGATTCTTAAAATTCTCGAATTGTTGATCCAGATAATTCATTTTTTGCCTCCTTTTAGCAGGTTAAGTTTTTAATAATATTAACTATTGTCGACACAGCTTTTCATCTTCCAAAGTTTTTTGACAAACTTACAATAAGTATAGTCATTCCAAAATAAACAGTTTTTTTACAGAGTCAATTTAAATTGACAAGTATCTTGCCAAACATCAGAAAAGATTAATTTCATTGTGTTTTTTGATTTATTTCCGTGTTTAGATATATTTATAAAAGTTTCATTCTCAGGAGATGTGGCATGGTATTAAAACGCTGTCTGATGTTTGCAGTTTCTTTTCTTTTTGCTTTGGAACTGTTTCCCAATGATGTAGAAAATGATTCGATAGTTGTCTGGCGGATAGAGCCGAAAACGGGAGTGACCGATAAAGAGGCAGACGCAATAAGCGGAATAGTCACTGCCGAGGTAGGCAGAGTTTCGGGAAGGAAGACTGTCGGAGAGAATGAAATGAAAGCTCTGATCGTAGGTGAAGAGATGAAAATGTCATGCGGAGCAGAAGATACGGCTTGTGTGGCAGAGATCGGAGCTGCACTCGGAGCTCCTGAATCAATAACCGGCACAATTTCAAAAATGGGCGATTACTGGATTCTCACCCTTCAGCGGCTAAATGTCAGAAATGTTGAAGTGATTTCAAGATACGAAAACAGGGTAAAGGGCGATGTGAACATGATCGTTGAAATGATCGCCCCGGCTGTAAGAGAGCTTTTCGGAATTAAAGATGCGGCAAAAGATGAAAAAATAGTTAAAAAAGAAAAGAAGCCGAAAAAAAAGATGTCAGTTTTAATGAAATCCGGAATAGGTGTAATGGTTGCAGGCGGAGTTGTCCTTGCTTTTGGAGGAATTGCAACCTGGAGAACAATTGTGGAAAAAGAAAACTATCAGGAAGGAAAAACTGATGGCGACATGTCAAAATACAATGCGTGGAAATACACATCAATAACTTCATATACTGTCGGCGGAGTCGCTTTTGCAACAGGTGTCGCGTTGCAGATAGCTGATGTTTTCATTGATGCTCCGGTAAAGACTGCAGTTATTCCGGTTCCCGGCGGGGCTCATGTTTATCTGAGCTGGAGGTGGTAAGATGAGAATATTATTGATCACCATCCTGTTTGTCGCACTTTCCGGCTGCGATACATTCAAACTTGAACACATGGGCGGAGTTGGAGAATCCTGCTTCAACAACGACACCTGCACAGGCGATCTTGTCTGTGTTTATGGAGTTTGTGAAGAGCTGGACGAGTCCGACGAGTCCGACCAGTCCGACCAGTCCGAAGTGTCCGACCAGTCCGAATTTCCCGACGAGTCTGACCAGTCAGAATTTCCCGACGAGTCTGACGATTCAGACCAGTCCGACGAAGATTTAATTGAAGACCTCTGCAATTTTGGTGAGATCTGCTGGAAAGTTGTCCCGACTCAGCAGAAAAGATGCTTCAATGAAACCGGAACAACAAACTGTACTGAAGTGACAAGCACTTTTTACGGTCAGGACGGACTTTATGCAGATTCTTCAACTCGCGGTTTTGAAAATATTAAATTCGGTGATAAATATTTTGTTTTTGACAATCGAACGAAACTTCTGTGGTATAAAACAGCAAGTGAAAATCCTGTCAACTTTTCAGATGCGCAAGCTTTTTGTGAAATTCTTAACAGCACTTCTCAGGGCGAAAGAACAAACTGGCGCATTCCCTATCTTCACGAACTTGTTTCAATTGTGAATTTTGATGAAACGATCGATCCGCTTGTTGACGGATTTTATTTCCCTTTCCTTAAAAAAGAGAAATACTGGACACTTACAAAACTCGGTGGAAATAATAAATACTATGTTGATTTTTCAGGCAGCAGTCAGTTCTATGTTGATGACGGCTCATCAAAAATGAATTCTGCCATCTGTGTCAGTTCAGACCATATTTACGACACCGAAAGAAAATTCAAAAGATTCGCTCAGACTGTGATCAATGAGAACACCATCGTAGAAGACAAACTCACAGGACTTCAATGGCAAAAGGTGACCGATTATTCGGCAAGAATTTGGAAAGATGCTCTGGCATATTGCGAATCACTCAGTTTTGCAGGAAAGACTGACTGGCGGCTTCCCAATGTGAACGAACTTCATTCCTTGGCAACTTATGAGATCGATTATGAGCTTCAGACGGTTTTTCCTGATCTTGGAGATGATTTCTTCTGGAGCTCTACAACAAATGCAAATGTAATTCAAAATGCATGGGTAGTTGAATTTAAGTACGGGATATTAAAGCCGGAACTTCCCAAAGATAAAAATGAGAATCAGATATACACGATGTGTGTCAGGAACAAAGATTAAGCCCTGCAGTATTCATGAAGCAGTTTGACCGCTTTCTCTAAAAGTGCAAAATTTATGAGCATGCTTATTCTGAATGAACTTGTATGAAAGCCTGAAACCTGGATTTCATTGTTTTTCAGAAGTTCTATCGCTTCAAGTAAAGTGTCCGGTCTGTCAGTTATCCCTTCACCTACAATTGAAACTGCCGAAAGTTCTTTAAATATTTCAACTGCGCCTTCAAACTTTGCTGTAAGTTCGGAAATGAAAGCATCGCAGGAATAATTCTCAATTTTTGAAAGGATGAAACTGCCCACCATACTTTCCTTATAGCCCTTATGAAAAGAGATCTGCTTTACTGAAACATTTCTTTCCCTGCAGAATTTCAATACATTGTTAATTGTTGAAAGCCCAAATGCATCCGGCTCATAAGCATGTACAAGTATAACATTTTTTTCATAAGTTACACCGGCTTTTCTAATTTTCTCCCTTGTCTCGAAACCTCTTATCACTGTGCCCGGATTATCTGGTTCGAAAGTGCTTTTGCAGTGGATCTCTATCCCTTTTTCCTTCGCAAATTCAACTGCTCTGGAATGAAGGACTTTGGCTCCTGCCTCAGAGAGTTCCTGCATTTCCTGATAGCTGAGTTGATCAATTTTCTTTGCATCCGCAACAAGATTAGGATCTGCTGAGTAAACGCCATCAACATCGCTGAATATTTCACAGATTTCCGCATTGAGCGCCGCTGCAAGGGCAACCGCTGTTGTATCGCTTCCTCCGCGACCCAAGGTTGTAACCTCTTTTTTAAAGCTGACTCCCTGAAAACCGCCGACAATTACTGTCATCCCTTCATTCAGTGCGTTTATTACTCTGTCGGGTCTTATCTCTATTATTCTTGCATTTGTGTGGTTGTCATCTGTTATGATACCTGCTTGTGAACCCGTAAATGAAATTGCAGAAATTCCCTTTGATTTCAAAGCCATGGCAACAAGTGCGGCACTTGCCCTTTCTCCAGTTGTAAGAAGCATGTCAACTTCTCTTGGATCTCCGTTAGGTGCAAAAACAGATGCATCTTTCAGCAGTGCTTCCGTGGTTTTTCCTCTTGCCGAAACAACCGCCACCACTTTATAGCCGTCTGTTACTCTGGAACTTATTATGGAAACAGCTCTCTGGAGAGTTTCGTCATCCTTTAAAGACGAGCCGCCGAACTTGAGAACGATCACTTTATCTGGCAACCGGTTCATCTGACCCTTATCTCTTTTGAGAATTTAAGTTTTCCTCTATCATTGAAAAACATCAGGTCGTATATTCCGCCGGAAACATTGGTTATTTTAATTCTCAAATCATAGTAGCAGTTTTTTTCCGAAGATGACCTTCTGAATATTTCCCTGACACTTATGAACTGCTCACTTGCTTCAAGATAATAATAATTGAATTTTCCGTCAAGAGAGGAATTGCTGTCGGTATCAATAATTCCCATCATCGTGCTTTCAGGAACGAGTATATTTAAATGTTCCACGACAACATCCCCGTTGACAACTTCTGCTGAAAAACTCTCATCAAGAAGGTCCCCTTCACCGACCGGGTTACACTCACCCTGAATGATATCTCCGAGATTTACTATCGGTGTCTTGTAACTTTCCGGACCGCCACAGGAAAAAAGAAGTCCTGATACAAAAACTGCTGAAATTATTTTAAAGATCTGATTATTCAAGAACATCTCCATATAAAAAATCCTGAAACATTTTATTTACAGGAACCAGGATGTAAAGTTTAAATCCTTTACTTTGTGGTGATACCGACATAGATAATTCCGGCACCTTTATCTGCCGGCTCTGTGAAACTTCCCGAAATCTTAAAATAAAGTGCACCGCCTCCTTCAACATTTCTTCCTGATCCCGTATAGAATTTTGGCGTGAACTTGAGTCCTGTATCCCCCATGAATCCATAAGGTCCTGCGGCATCATTAAGAAGCATTGCAATTCTGAACCCGGTCATAAAATCTGAGAAGTTCATGTCGCCGTCTATCCTGCTCCTGATGACATCCTGAACTCCGTCCCAGTCATTCTTGGTGTTAAGGATTATCTCGTTGTATATGCCATCCTGGTCCGGCGACTGAAGCCGCAGATACTGAAAAAAAGCATAGGTCAGTGCATAATCTGAATAAACGCGGTTAGTGTCAGAATAATCCCACTTAAAAAATCCGTTCCCCTGCGCCACCGGATCATTATATGGTGAAGTGTTGAATATATATACCCAGTCTGACTGGGACCCTCCATACAGATGCTCTGAGGCCGTTGCGAGACCTTCATCTATCCATCTGACGTCAAGATCGCTGTAATTATTGTCCTGTTCAATAAGAAAATTTCTATTGGCATAACAAAGATGCTGAAATTCGTGAGCAATGGTGTTTCTTATCTGGGAAATGTCCATATCCTGTTCGATATAGACCATGTCTCTTTCGTTTGATCCGTAATACTCCTCTTTGGAATAAAAATCTGCAGGAGTGAAATAACCTGCGGCGAAACCCCCGAGGTCTGCTATGAGAAAGGCGATTCTTCCGTCCGAGTTTATATCCGATTCAGGATGGAAATTTGTTGTCACCATCGGATATATGACACTGTCAAATTCTTCACATATCTGTCTTGCTTTTGTCGTGCCTGTTATGCTTGGATATTCGGCCCATACTTCACATTTTGAGCTTATGTGCTGTAAAGTCGCGGTTATCTCCCTGTCTCCTCCGCTTCCGAAATCCGCCACCCAGAAATTCTGAGTATCACCTGCAACAGGATCCATTGCGGGGGCCGGCACCGATCTTATTATTTTTGCAGGCCTTTGTGAAAGGTCAAGGTCACCGGGGATCCTTACACCGGGATCAAAATATTTACGGACAAAGGAAGTTCCGTCACTCTTTGAAACAATATTATCTTTTAAAACCGGAAGAGGAAGTGTTCCTGAAAAACTCGATTGGCTCCCGTTCGTTCCTGTATTTATGATAAGAAGAACATCTCCTTTATATTCAGGTCCTTCCATATCTACCTTGGAACCGCATGTTCCGCTTACGCATTCATCTGTTCCGGTGCATTCTCCGCATGTTCCGCCGCAACCATCTGTTCCGCAATTCTTTCCATTGCAGTCAGGAGTACAATTACATTCACCGTCTTCACAAGTTTCATAACTTTCACATTCCTGAAACAATTCTCCTTCCTTTCCGCAGTTGTCATAACAGTAAACAACTGAATCAACACATTTCTTTGTTTCGCAGGGTTCTGTTACATCACACTTAAGACATGCGCCGCCTTCACAAACTTCGGTCTGGGCACATACTTCATCAAGTTCGCCTCTGTTGCCGCAATCAGTATAACAGAAAACATTTCCGTCATAACATTTTTTTTCAACGCATAGTTCGACAGGTTCGCACTCAACGCATTTCCCGTTTGAACATGTCGTTCCGTCCTCACACTCTTTTACAAGCATTTTTCTCTTTCCGCAGTTACTGAAACAGTAAACATTGCCTTCATAACATCCTTTTGATTCACATGCTGATGTTTCTTCGCAGGGAACACACTCGGCCTCCTCACATTTTTCATTCTCGCTGCACTCTTCGATCTTTCCGATCTCTTCACCGCAGATATTGAAAAGATAGACATCGCCTTCTTTGCACTGTGAATAATGACCCGATTTGCATGCGTCGGACATATCAATTTTCTTTTTTTCTTCACAGCCAGATAATGCAACCACTATGGTCACGAAAACAATCAGATTTTTCATCTCTAATCTCCTGAATTTCATTCAATGCTTTAAAATGTTACCGCCTGTTGAAAAATTTGCAACAAATAAAATAACTACTATAATCTTTACCGAACGGGAAGTTTTATCAGGGAGGGGAAAATGAAAAAGTTTTTTGTAATGATTCTTCTGGGCGTGGTTTTTGTTTCATGCTCGGACAAGAAAAACAATTATTTTAATGACTATGATATTATTGATACGGGTCAGACAGACAAAGAAGACCTTCCGGGAGATGATGAAAATCTGCTGGACAATGAAAATCTGACAGACAACGAAAAAAGTGATGATGATACTGAATTTCCGGAAAGAGAATGCGAAACTATATGCGGGAAAGGCATTGAACAGTTCATTGACGGAGAGTGGAAAAACTGCACTGCTCCGAAAGATGGCGACAAAAAAGATTGCGAAAAAATGAACACTTACGGAACCTGCACCGGTTTTGAAACCTGTAATGAAACAACGGGCTGGGGGGAATGCGACGCCAAAGAGCCAGAGCCGGAATATTATGACGGTATTGACAACAACTGCAATGATGAAATAGATGAAAATATTATCAATCCGGTAACTGACGGAACAGTTGACGAAGGTCTTGAAAAAATTGATGAAAATGACCCTGAAAATCCCACAGGAGAAGATGGACTGACACTTTCCAGAAAATCAAAAGTCCTTCCTTATTTATGGGCGGCAAACCACGAATACCAATCAGTGAGCAAATTCAACACTCAGACTTTAAAAGAGGAAGGCCGCTACTGGGTGGGAATAAACCCGAGCAGAACAGCAGTCGATCTTGACGGCAATATGTGGGTCGGAGGAAGAGATGACGGCCGGGTTACAAAAGTTCTCTGGGATACGACTCAGTGTCCTGACAGTAACGGTGACGGAATATACACTTCTTACATTGACGGAACGACTGGAGAAGTTGTTCAGGTAAACAGTGCCGCTGATCCTTTTATTGATGAGTGTGTCGTTTATAGTGCTGTGACCAATTCTTCATTTCCCAGTGTTCGTGGACTTGCTGTTGCTCCTGATGGAAAGATCTGGATTGGTTACAGTTACGGCGGAGTTCAGTCAATAGATCCTGAAACTTTTGCTCTCGGACCATATTATTCCGCTGCCGCAGTTCCAGTCTGGAGACCTGATATATCTAATGTCTTTCAACCTGCGACAGGAGAAACCATTAACGCAGACGGAGTTTACGGACTTATTGCCGATTCCAACGGACTTCTCTACATAAGTGCTCTGAACAACAGAAAACTTCTGACCTGTTTTGACACAAATACCGAAACATGGATTGGTGCTTTTGAAAAAGATGGTGCATGTTCATACGGAATAGCTGTTGACGCAAAGAACAGGATATGGCTCGGTGGATATTTTGAATGTATGGGAATTGCAATGTTCGATTATGCTCAGAAAAAGGCATGGTCTTTCCTTGTTCCCGATTCAGCAACACTTACTCCGGGTGGGACATCCTCTGTACAGGTGCATGAAAAAGCGGCAGGCGGAGGCAAGTTGACTCACGACACCACAGGAATAACGGTAGATCCCGCAACAGGCCACATCTGGACATCTTTCTACCAGCATGGATACACAGGCAAAATGGTTCTTGACGAAACCGATTTTTCCAAAAGCACATGGACATTCATTGCAACCACAAGAGATGCTTTAAACAATCTTCTTCCGGGTGTCGGTGTCGATCTTCGCGGTGTCGGATTTGACCCTTACGGATATGTCTGGACGCTGGGACTTGGAAGTGACCGAGTCTGGAAGATCGACCCCGCGACAAATTCAAGGGCGGCAGATCTGCCTGAAGGAAAATCAATAGGCGTTGGATCACATTATACATACAGTGATTTCACCGGCTCAACCGCTTTTAATTTCACTGCCCCCAGAGGTGTCTGGAGCTACAGATTCGGCAAACCATCCGCATGTTCAATACCATCTTCAATATTTGTGACCGCCTATGTTCCTGACAAAACTTACATTGGAGTAAGGTTAAGGTCACTTGACAAGAACAGTGATCCGATCACAGGGTGGATACCGGAGATAGTAACTGCTGAAAAATATTTCGATATTCCGAAAGGTATGGGTGAAACAGAGCTGGATCTTGCAGATTACCGTGAATATTTTCTGACAGCGGCAAAATACGAAATTGAAGTTCTCATGACTACTACAGATAAAAGTGTTCTTCCGATATTAAATAACGCAAATGTAATGTGGGAATATGATTCTGACGCCTGTGCAAACTGAACTATTCAAACGGCTCTAAATGAACAACAACATCAATAATATCAGACATCTGACCTAACAGCTCTTTTTTGACAGAATCACTTATTTCATGCCCCTCGCGAACACTCATCAGTGGATCGACAAGAACATGCATATCGACTTGAATACCGTTTCCCATATATCTTGTTCTGCATTTATGGACATCTTTAACCCCGTGAACACTTCTTGCAACCGTTTCAATTGAAAGACACATCTGTTCACCTACACCGGCATCGGTCAGTTCTTTAAGTGCCGGCCATGATATTTTGAAAGCGGCATGCAGAATAAAAAGACACACGATTATTGCGCCGGCATGATCTATAAAGCCGTATCCCGGGAAAAGTATCGCCGCAATTACAGCAATGGCGGCGGGAATGGAGCTGAACGCATCAGACCTGTGATGCCATGCATTAGCTATCATGGCTGATGATTTGATCTTTTTTCCGACAATTGCAGTCCACTGATACAATCCTTCTTTTACTACGATTGAAAGTATCGCTGCAAAAAAAGCCATCATTTCGGGCGGTGCATTGTCCTTATCTGTCATTGTAGAAACAGCGTTCCATCCCATACCGAAAGCAACAAAAATGAGAGCAAGACCTATAAAAACCGTGATAACGGTTTCAATCCTTCTGTGACCGTGAGGATGAGATTCATCAGGAGGAGCACTCCAGTAAGTCG
>ENA-UPTA01003520-UPTA01003520.1-activated-sludge-metagenome-genome-assembly--contig:-NODE-3520-length-15375-cov-5.252807_pt1 | contig 15375 bp, 13 predicted proteins | sample MGYA00238184_ERZ773361 | MGnify/ENA primary metagenome ERZ773361 (study PRJEB29100, sample SAMN05720205) | activated sludge metagenome | isolation source: anaerobic digester from wastewater...
TTCCGGCCAGCTCGGCAGGTAAAGCGGCTGGTTCCCCGCAAGGTCGAAGGCGAATCGCCCGCGCGAGAAGGCGATGGCGTCCAAGACCGGGTCGGTCGCGCGCACGGCGATGGTGATGCGCCCCTCAGAGGACAGTTCGGGATCGCTCACCAGCGGGCGGGTGCCGGTGGTGGTGGACAGCGCGGCGGGGACATGGCCGGTGCCAGTGCCGACCCGGCTGATCCACACCTCGCCATCGCCCTTGTCGCAGGCCAGCGTCACCAGCGGGGCCATGCCGGGGCGGCCGTAGCTGGCGGTGGAACGGCCCGCGACGATGCCCCAGGTCCAGTCGCCCGGAGTGGCCGGCATGTCGATCCAGTTGGCTGGTGGGCGCAGGGCGGGCGCCGGCGCGGGAGCGGTGCCGGCCACGGCGCGCGGGGCTGGGGGAGGAGGCGGGGCCGGGGCCGGGGTCTGGCGCGGCGGCGCGCAGGAAGCGGCCATGGCGGCCAGCGCGGCGGCCAGCAGGGCGGTGCGGATCGGGGGAACGATTGCCTTCACGTCCCTCCTATGGAATGAGGCGCCACGTCCCACAAGCCCCTCCGGTCCGATGCCCGCCACACCCAAGCCCAATTCCGCGATCAAGCCCGGCAAGGTCCGCGTCGACCAGCTGCTGGTCGAACGCGGCCTGGCGGAAAGCCGCGCGCGGGCGCAGGCGCTGGTGCTGGCGGGGCTGGTGTTCAGCGGCGAAACCAAGCTGGCCAAGTCCGGCCAGACCCTGCCCGCCGATGCTCCGCTGGACGTGCGGGGGCGCGATCATCCGTGGGTGTCGCGCGGCGGGATCAAGCTGGCCCATGCGCTGGAAGCTTTCGGGCTGGATCCTGCGGGCGCGACGGCGATGGACATCGGCAGTTCGACCGGCGGGTTTACCGACGTGCTGCTGAGCCATGGCGCCAAGCGGGTCTTCGCGGTCGATTCGGGCACCAACCAGCTCGCCTGGAAGCTGCGCCAGGACCCGCGCGTGACTGTGCTGGAGCAGACGAGCGCCCGCGTGCTCACCCCGGCGCAGATCGACGCGCCCTGCACCTGGATGGTCTGCGATGCCAGCTTCATCGGCCTGGCCAAGGTGCTGGACGTGCCGCTGCGCCTGGCCGCGCCCGTCTGCCAGCTGGTCGCCCTGATCAAGCCGCAGTTCGAAGTGGGGCGCGGCGAGGTCGGCAAGGGCGGAGTGGTGCGCGATCCCGCCCTGCATGCCCGCGTCTGCGCCGAAGTGCGCGAATGGCTTGAGGGCGCCGGCTGGCAGGTCCAGGGGATCGAGACCAGCCCGATCACCGGCCCGGAAGGCAATGTCGAGTTCCTGATCGCCGCGCGGCGCGGTTAGGAGCGCCATTTTCCGCCCACTGCCGTTCGTGTCGAGCTTGTCGAGACACGTGTGCGCCAACGTGTCTCGACAAGCTCGACACGAACGGGGGCGGCCTGAAGGGGGTTGGAGAACCAGTCCGGGACAGCGCCGAAACGCGCGGCCATTGCCTCGCGCCCGCTCCCCCGCCAATATCCGCTTGCAGCGCATAGCGAATCGGATCGTGGTGGAATGACTGAGCTTGCATCGCCCGGGCAATTGCGGGCCAGCCTCATGCGCTGGGCGCTGGTGCTTGTGCCGGGCGTCCTGCTGCTGGGGACGCTTTCCGGCCGCCTGGCGCAGAGCGGGCCGGACAACGCCTGGTTCGCCGCGCTGGTCAAGCCTGAGATCTATCCGCCGCCCGCCGCCTTCGGGATCGTGTGGACCCTGCTTTACGTGCTGATGGGCCTTGCCCTCGCCATGATCGTCACCGCGCGCGGTGCGCCGGGGCGGGGGTTGGCGATCGGGGTGTTCGCGCTCCAGCTGGTGCTCAACCTGGCCTGGTCGCCGCTGTTCTTTGGCCTGCAGCAGATCACCTATTCGCTGTATCTGCTGCTGGCGATCGACCTGGGCGTACTGCTGACCGTGGTGCTGTTCTGGTGGGTGCGTCCGCTGGCCGCCGCGCTGCTGCTGCCCTATCTCGCCTGGGTGCTGTTCGCGACCCTGCTCAACTGGCAGTTCCTCGAAGCCAATCCCGGCGCCGACGGGCCGCTGGGCGGGGGTGAGGCGGTTCAGACGGTGGAGTTCAAGTAACGCCGCCAAGTAACCCCTTGCGCGCCGCGCGGCGCGGGGCCATCTAGCCGCCATGCAAAGCGAAAACCCCCTGTTCGCCGATCTCGCCAAGCTGCTCAACAGTGCAGCGGGCACCATGGCCGGAATGGGCCGCGAAGCCCGAGAAGCCGCGCGTGAGCGGATGAAGGAAGCCATGGGCGGCCTCGATTTCGTCAGCCGCGACGAGTTCGACGCGGTCAAGGATATGGCCGCCAAGGCGCTGGACGAAAACGAAAAGCTCGCTGCGCGGATCGCCGCGCTCGAAGCGGCTGCGGCGCCCAAGGCGAAGAAGTAGGCCTAACCCTTACGCGCCGCGGAGGTTGAACCCGCCGCCGTTTCCCGCCACACCGCCGCGATGCAATTGCGTGCCGAGGCCATAGTCTGCGCCGTCCGTCCGCACGGCGAGACGGCCGTGATCGCGCGCGTGCTGACGGCTGAGCGCGGGCTGGTCGCTGTCTACGTTGCGGGTGGGCGGGGGCGGCAGCTTCGCCCGGTGCTGATCCCCGGCAATCTGGTCGATGCGGACATCCGTTCGCGCTCCGAAACCCAGTTGCCCTTTGCCCGGATCGAGCTGCTGACCAGCCGGGGGCCGTGGTTGACCGAGCCGCTGCCCGCCGCCGCGCTGGGCTGGGCCTGTTCGCTGACGGCCGCCGCCCTGCCGGAGCGGCATGCCTATCCGGGCGTGTTCGCGGCGCTGTCGGCGCTGCTGGATGCGGTATGCCATGCCCCCTCGGCGCGCGGCTGGCTGCCGGGGCTGCTGACCTTTGAGGCGCTGCTGCTGCGAGAGCTGGGCTATGGCGGCGATGTGGTGCAGCCGCAGGGCGAGGGCTGGGCAGCGCAGATGGCCGCCTTCGATGCCTCCGGCGCGCGGCTTGAGCGCTATCCGCTTGCCGATCGTCGCGGCGATGTTATGGGGGCGCGCACCATGCTGCGCGAGCGGCTGGCCCGGATATCCTAGAAGCGGAACGCCCCATGAAGATTGCGGTATTCGCCGGCGACGGCATCGGTCCCGAAGTCACGGCTGAGGCCGTTCGCGTGCTTGAGGCACTCGACCTGCCGGGCCTCGAACTCACCGAAGGCGATGTGGGCGGCGCGGCCTACAAGAAGCACGGCCATCCGCTGCCCGAGGCCACGCTGGACATCGCCCGCCAGTCGGACGCGATCCTGTTCGGCGCGGTCGGCGATTTCGACTGCGACCATCTGGAGCGCCATCTGCGCCCCGAACAGGCGATCCTTGGCCTGCGCAAGGCGATGGGCTTCTTCGCCAACCTGCGTCCCGCCAAGGTCTTTGCGGGCCTTGAAGACGCCTCGGCGCTGCGCCCGGAAGTCGCCAGCGCGATCGACCTGCTGATCGTGCGCGAACTGAACGGCGATGTCTATTTCGGCGAAAAGGGCATTCGCAAGCTGGACGATGGCCGCCGCCAGGGCTGGGACATGATGTCCTATGCCGAGGACGAGGTGCGCCGCATCGCCCACGTCGGCTTCAAGGCCGCGCAGAGCCGCGCCAAGGCAGGGGAATCGGGCAAGCTGTGCTCGGTCGACAAGGCCAATGTCCTCGAAACCTCGCAGCTGTGGCGCGACGTGATGATCGAGGTTTCGGCCGAATACCCCGACGTGGAACTCAGCCACATGTACGTCGACAACGCGGCGATGCAGCTGGTGCGCAACCCCGGCCAGTTCGACACCATCGTCACCGGCAACCTGTTCGGCGATATCCTGTCGGACCAGGCCAGCATGTGCGTCGGCTCGATCGGCCTGCTCGCCTCGGCCAGCCTCGCCGAAGGCACCTGCGGGCTCTACGAGCCGATCCACGGCTCCGCCCCCGACATCGCGGGCAAGGACCTCGCCAATCCGATGGCGACGATCCTGTCCGCCGCCATGCTGCTGCGCCACTCGCTGGGCATGGAAGCACAGGCCGCGCGGATCGAGGCGGCGGTCGGCAAGGCGCTGACCGACGGCATTCGCGGCGGCGACCTTGGCGGCAGCATGGGCACCCGCGCCATCGGCGACGCGATCCTGGAGCGGCTCTGACATGACCCTGCGCCTCGGCATCGTCCTTCCGACCTACAACGAGCGCGGCAACCTGCGCGGCATGGTCGAGCGGCTCGATGCGGCGCTGGCCGGGATCGGCTGGGAAGTGATCGTCGTCGACGACAACAGCCCGGACGGCACGGCTGACGAAGCACGGGCGCTGGGCCGCGAGGACAGCCGGGTGCGCGTGATCCAGCGGATCGGCCGGCGCGGCCTGTCTTCCGCCGCGATCGAGGGGATGTGCGCCACTGCCGCGCCCGTAGTCGCGGTCATGGACGCCGACCACCAGCACGACCCCGCGCTGCTGCCGGACATGCTCGCCGCGATCGAGAGCGGCGATTACGATCTTTCCTATGCCAGCCGCTTTGCCGAGGGCGCCAGCACCGAGGCATGGGGACGGCCCGACCGGGTCAAGGCATCGGGCATTGCCAACAGGATCGCCAACAAGGTCACGGGTGTCGAACTGACCGACCCGATGAGCGGCTATTTCATGCTCCGCAGCGAAGTGCTGCGCGCGGACGCGCACCGCCTGTCGGGCGTAGGCTTCAAGATCCTGCTCGATATCCTTGCCACGGTCGAACAGCCGCTGCGGATCAAGGAAGTGCCGATGCATTTCGCTGCCCGCGCGGAAGGGGAAAGCAAGCTCGACCGGACGGTGGTGTTCGAATTCCTCGTCGGGCTTTACGACAAGTGGCTGGGGCGGATCATCCCGACCCGCTTTGCCCTGTTCGGCACTATCGGCGGTCTGGGCGTCGTGGTGCACATGGCAGTGCTGGCAACGGTGCTGAACCTGTTCGGCGCCGAGTTCGCGGTCAGCCACTATCCCAAGGAAACCGCCTTCATCGCCGGGCAGACCACGGCGGCGCTGGTGGCGATGACTTTCAACTTCGTGCTCAACAACGAGCTGACCTATGCCGACAAGCGGCTGCGCGGCTTCGTGCCGCTGCTGACCGGCTGGGTGCGCTTCCTGCTGACCTGCGCCTTTGGCCTCCTCGCCAACATCGGCGCGGCGACCGCGCTGGTGCGGATCGGGTTCAATCCCTATCCGGCGGCGATTGTCGGTATCGTGCTGGGATCGGTCTGGAACTTCGCGCTGTCGAGCAAGTTCGTCTGGGGCAAGTATTGAGGCGGGCCTGCCTGAGTCCTCCCCCTTGAGGGGGAGGGTTGGGTGGGGGTGTTTGGACGCTGGAAGGGGTTACCGAAACTGGCGCCGAACCCCCACCCCAACCCCTCCCCACGGGGAGGGGCGATTCAGGGTCGCCCTACCGCCAGCTCCTTAGCCACATCCACTGCTCGAAACTCGGCCGCCCGCAGCACAGCGGGGCGGCGGAGATAATCGGGTAGAAATATGCGAACATCGCCGCGCTGATCGCCAGCGCGGCGGGCATCAGCCAGCGCCAGCGATCCTGCCGCCGCCACAGCGCCTCCAGCGCCAGCGCCAGGCAGGCCATCAGGAAGGTCGCGGGCAGCAGGTAGTGGTAATAGAACTGGATCGGCTTGCTCGATACCGCCCACATTCCCAACGAAGCGACATAGAGCAGGGCAAAGGCCAGCGCATCATGCCGCCGCCGCCAGATCCCGGCCCACAGGCACCACAGCACGGCGGGCAGGCCCGCGAGCATGGTGAAGGGATTGCCGATCAGCACGATCCCGCGCTGCGCCCCGTCGACCGGCTGGTAGAGATACCAGATCGCCCGCCAGTTCCCCATCCACTGGTACCAGACCGAGCGATAGGGATGGAGCCGCTTTACGCTGTCCTGCAGTTCCAGCATGTAGCGGTGCCATCCGATCGGATCCCACGGGTTCACCGCGTCGTGCGCGTAGTGGAACGCGGGCCAGTAGGTCAGCCAGTAGACGGTGAGCGGCAGCAGGCCGAGCCACACCCCGGCTTCCAGCAGCGAAATCCCCGGCACCGGCGCGCCCTGCCGCGCCCACAGGAACCGCGCGCGGTGCTGCCACAGCCGCAGGATCAGGAAGGCGAGGCCCGGCAGGGCGATGGCCACCGCGATCGACCACTTCGCCCCCAGCGCCAGACCCGCCAGCAGCCCGGCCAGCGCCAGCCGCCAGCGCCCCTGGTGGGGCAGGCGCACGGCAGCGGCAAACTGCCACAGCGCCGCCATGCCAAGGCCGGCCATGGTCATGTCGAGCATGGCGATCCGGCTCTGGATGAACCACAGGAAGTTCGTTGCCAGCAGGCCGGTGGCGATCAGCGCCGCATCGCGCCGCCCGCTGGCGAACCAGACGAGCCGGGAAAAGGCGAACAGTCCCATCGCCCCGAACAGGGCCGAGGGCACGCGCCAGTAGAGCGGCTTGTCGCCCAGTCCCTGGATCGACCAGGCCAGCACCTGCTTGGCCAGCAGCGGATGTTCGGGATTGGCGCGCACCCCCTCGATCAGCTTGCGCGCGGCGGGAACGTAGTGAACCTCGTCGAAATAGATCCGCGAGGGCACGCCCAGCCGCCACCACACGAGCGCGAGGAAAAACACCGCGATTACCGCGCACCAGTCGGCCGGGTCCTGCTCGTGCGTGAAGGCTGGGCGCATGGCGCTTCGATTATCCGGCGTGGCGGTGGAGCGCAACGCCCTTGCCCCCGCTGTCCGCCACTTCTAAAGCCGCCGACCATGAAGCGCACCACCGGAACCGACCGCACGATCACCCGCAACTGGCGCAAGGCCACCCAGGCCGTGCGCGCGGGCACCTGGCGCAGCGAGCAGGGGGAGACCAGCGAGGCGCTGTTCCTGACCTCGGGCTTTGCCTACGACACTGCCGAAACCGCCGCCGCGCGGTTCCGGGGCGAGCAGCAGGGAATGACCTATTCCCGCCTGCAGAACCCGACCGTGGCCATGCTGGAGGAACGCATCGCCATGCTCGACGGGGCAGAGGCGTGCCGGGTGCAGGCATCGGGCATGGCGGCGATGACTGCCGCGCTGCTGTGCCAGCTGAGCGTGGGCGACCACGTGGTTGCGGGGCGGGCCGCCTTCGGTTCGTGCCGCTGGCTGGTCGATCAGCTGCTGCCGCGCTTCGGCATCACCGCCACCACCATCGACGCGCGCGACAATGCCGCCTGGGAGGCCGCGATCCAGCCCAACACCAAGGTGTTCTTCTTCGAAACCCCGGCGAATCCGACGATGGACGTGGTCGACCTGGCCTTTGTCTGCGGCCTCGCCAAATCGCGCGGGATTGTCTCGGTGGTCGACAACGCCTTTGCCACGCCCGCCTTGCAGCGCCCGATCGAATGGGGCGCGGACGTGGTCGCCTATTCCGCGACCAAGCTGATGGACGGGCAGGGCCGGGTGCTGGCGGGCGCCGTTTCCGGTTCGGCCGATTTCATCAACAACGTCCTGCTGCCGTTCCAGCGCAACACCGGGCCGAACCTTTCGCCGTTCAACGCCTGGGTGGTGCTCAAGGGCCTCGAAACGCTGGACCTGCGGGTAAAGAAGCAGAGCGAAAATGCCCTGCAGGTTGGCCGGTTCCTGGAAGGCCGGGTGCCGCGCATCAACTTCCCGGGCCTGCCCAGCCATCCCCAGCACGAACTGGCGATGAAGCAGATGGACGCCTGCGGCCCGATCTTCTCGTTCGAGGTGGAAGGCCGCGAACAGGCGCACGCGCTGCTCGATGCGCTGGAGCTGATCGACATCTCCAACAACATCGGCGATTCGCGCTCGCTGATGTGCCACAACGCCTCGACCACCCATTACTCGGTCAGCGCCGAGGCGCGCGCTGAAATGGGCGTGAGCGAGGGAATGCTGCGGCTGAACGTCGGGCTGGAAGATCCGCTGGACCTGATCGATGATCTCGACCGCGCGCTGAAGGCGGCGGGACTGTAAGCCATCCCGTCGTCCCGGGCCTGACCCGGAAGCCGTGGCCGCTGTCACGCGGCGTTGCGGCTTTGCGACTGCCAGCGATCCCGGGGCAGGCCCGGGATGACGCGGTGATTTTACGCCGTCCTGCCGCGACCGTTCGCCAACCTGCCCCTTTGGCCCATTGCAGGCCCCGCCCGGGCGCATTACCTTGGCGCGCATGAAGGAGCTGTTCCAGCACCACGCCATGACTGATGGAATGATCGTGCGCGTCGCGGTCAATTTCCTGCCCGATCAGTCACAGATCGAGGCGGGCAAGTGGTTCTGGGTCTATCACATCCGGATCGAGAACCATGGGACGCAGCCCGCCCAGCTGATCAGCCGCCATTGGCGCATCACTGACGGGCGCGGCATGATCCAGCTTATCGACGGCGCGGGCGTGGTTGGCGAACAACCGGTGATCGAGCCGGGGCGCAGCCACGATTACGTTTCCGGCTGCCCGCTGGGCACTCCCCACGGCTCGATGGAGGGGCACTATACCTTCCGCCGGGGCGATGGCTCGACCTTCGAGGCGGCGATCCCGTACTTTCCGCTGGCCGCTCCTGCCGAGGCGGGGTGACTTGCGCCGTCGACCCGGATCAAGTCCGGGACGGCGTTTGGTTCAAGCCCATTGCCGCTTGCCCCGCGCCTCCGCTCCCCATAGGGAAGCGGCATGAAGCGGACCCATCTGCCCCTCAACGCCCTGCGCGTGTTCGATGCGGCGGCGCGGCACCTGTCGTTCACCCGCGCGGCGGACGAGCTGGCGGTGACGCCGGCCGCCGTTGGCCAGCAGATCCGCGCGCTGGAGGACGTGCTGGGCGTCGTCCTGTTTCGCCGGACGCCCAAGGGGCTGGAACTGACCGAGGAAGCCCAGGCCGGGCTTGAGGCGCTGCGCACCGGCTTCCTGCACTTCGAGGACGCGGTGCAGGCCATGCAGGCGGGGCAATCGAGTCACGTCTACACCATCGCCGCGCCGCGCGAATTCTATGCCGTGTGGCTCGCCCCGCGTCTCGCCGCATTCCGCGAGGCCAACCCGGAGGTGCAGTTCCATCTGCTGGAGGGCGAGGCGACCGACTTTACCGAGGCCAATCTCGACCTCGCGGTGCGCTGGGCCGAAGGACCCGGCGAACTGGAAGGTGCGCAGCTGGGCGAGGCCGCGCGCTGCGTGGTGGGCGAGGGTGAGTGGATCGCCTGGCCTGGCGATCCCCAGCCGGGCGGGCCGGGCAGCGAGCTGCCGCTGATCGTCGGCGATGCGGGGCTGGCGCTGGCTTCGGCGGCGGCGGGCCTGGGCAAGGCGCGCGTTCCCGCGCTGCTGGCGGAAAGCTGGCTCAGCCTTGGGCGGCTGGGCCAGGCCGGCGAGATCGAACCCTGCCGCCGCGCCTATTGGCTGGTGGCGCCGCTGCCGCAGTGGCGCCAGAAGAAGGTCAGGGCCCTGGTCGCCTTCCTGACTGCCTGACCGTTCCCGTCCGCGCTAACCGCCGGTGGAGTTGAGGTCGCGGGTTTTCAACGCGATGCCCGCCCATTCCGTTGCACCGGCGAATTCATTTTCCATTCAGTGCCTAAGGCGCCAACCTGCCCCCGGTAAGGATCGAAGGGGGACCAGTCATGCAAGCAGCGCGTTTTACCCGCCTGATGCTGATGCCGCTGGCGGCATTGGCCGCGCCGGCGCTGGCGCAGGCAGCCGAGGGGCCGTCGCTGAAGGCCCACGTCAATGGCGTGCGGGCCGAGCGGGCGGAGAGCAAGGCGCTCCGCATCGCCGACATGGAGGTGAAGGTCCGCCTGCGCGGCAGTCTGGCCGAGACAGAGATCACGCTGCGCTTCGACAATCCCTCCGCCGACGTGCTGGAGGGCGATTTCGCGCTCGACCTGCCCAAGGGCTCGGTGGTCACCGGCTATGCGCTCGATGTGGGCGGGACGCTGGTCGATGGGGTGCTCGAATCCCGCTACAAGGCGCAGGAAGCCTACCAGAGCCGGGTGGCGGTTCGCGTCGATCCGGGGCTGGCCGAGGTCGACTATGCGGACCGCTTTTCGACCCGCGTATTCCCGATCCCCGCGCGTTCGGGCCGCACGGTGCGGCTGCGGTTCGTGACGCCGCTCGATCCGGCCGATGGCTACCGCCTGCCGCTCGGCATGGATGCGGCGGTCGGGCAGCTGCGAGTGGCGGTCGAGACCTCGGGCCTCGCGTCCGACGCGCGCATCACGCTGCCGCGCGGAACGTCGGGTCGGCTGGTCGACGGCGCGCTCAGCTTCAGCGGCGAGAACGTGACGCTGGGCGGCGACCTGGCGATCGCCCCGGCGCAGGCCGCGCCGCTGCTGGTCAGCGAGCATCCGGGCGAGGGGCGCTTCTTCGAACTCAATGACCGCCAGTCGGCCCTGCCGCCGAGCGGCACGCCTGCCCCTGCCGTCCATGTGTTCTGGGACCGCTCCGTCAGCCGGCTCGACGACGATCTCGCCGCCGAGCGGGCGCTGCTGGGCGACTGGTTGCGGGCCAAGGGGGCGCAAAAGGTTTCCGTCACCCTGTTCGACAGCGCCGCGCCGGAAACCCATGCCGACCTGTCGCCCGAGGCCGCGCTCGCGCTGATCGCGCAGGCGCGCTATCGCGGCGGCACGTCCTATGCGGGGCTGGCCGGGGTCAATGTCGCGCGGGGAACGCCCTGCCTGCTGTTCAGCGATGGGCGGCCAACCATCGACGGGCAGGGCCAGGGCCTGCCTTGCGCCGCGCGGGCCGTGACCAGCGGACCGGAAGCGGACCGCGCGCTGCTGAACGAGCTGACCGGCAATGCACCGGTGGAGCTGGATACCAAAAACCACGCCGCCGCCCTCTCGCGCCTGCTGGGTGCGGGATCGCCGGTCGCGCGGCTGACCGACGATGCGGGCCGCGCGCTCGACCATGCCGTGCTGGAAGCCGCGCCGGGCGCCTGGCGGATCGTCGGGCGGATGCCGGACAGCGGCGGCCTGCGCCTGACCCTGGCCAATGGCGAGACGCGCAGCTACCGCGCGGCTACGCCGGTCACGCCGATGTTTTCCGGCCCCGGCGCGCTGTGGGCTGCGCGGCGGCTGGCGGCCATCGGTGATGACGCCGGGCCGGACGAGCGGATCGCCTTTGCCCGGCGCTATTCCGTGGCCAACCCGCAGGCGGCCTTCGTCGTGCTGGAAACGCCCGCGGACTATGCCCGCTCCGACATCGAGCCGCCCGCCAGCTATCCCAAGGACCTGCGCGCCCAGTTCGACAGGCTCCGGGCCGACCAGGCGCTACAGAAGGAGGCACGTCAGAAGCAGCTTGGCCAGCAGGTCCGCCAGACCTGGGACGAAGTGGTCAAGTGGTGGGAGACGAAGTACGATCCCGATGCCGCACCCAAGCGCGATGTGCCAAGGCCGGTGGCTGCCAGCGGCGGCGAGGCGGACAGCGACCAAGTGGTCGTGACCGCGCAGCGCGCCGCGAACAGTTCCCGCCCCCGCCGCGAGAGCGTGCGGCCTTCGTCCGTGCCGCCCCCGCCGCCACCTCCGCCGCCGCCCGCCATGGTGATGAGTGCGCCCGCGCCGGTTATGGCCGAAGCGGCGGCCGATGCCTCTGGCGCGGCGGCAGCGCAGGCGGCGCCGGGCGGTTCGATCGCGGTTGAACCGTGGTCGGCGGACCGGCCCTACATCGCGAAGTTCGATGCGGCCGGCGCGGACTATGACACGGCCATCGACGAGCAGCGCGCCAAGTACGGTTCGATCCCGCTGTTCTGGTTCGACGTCGCCGAATGGCACTTCGCCGCCGGGCGCAAGGCCGAGGCGGCGCGGGCGGTGGAGGCCGCGCTGGACCTGCCGACGCGCGACAACCAGACGCTCCAAATCGTTGCCTCGCGCCTGCTGCGCTACGGCAGTCAGGACCGCGCGATTGCCCTGCTGGAACGGCTGGTGAAGCTGGAAACCGACCGACCGCAGCCGCGCCGCACCCTCGCGCTGGCCCTGCTGGAACGCGCGAAACTGCGCAGCGGCGCGGCCCGGATGGCCGACCAGAAGCGCGCCCTGGCCCTGCTGGAGGAGGTGCTGACCACGACCTGGCCCGACCAGTACCGGGGGATCTATGCCATCGCCCTGGTCGAGGTGAACCGCCTGATTGCTCAGTTGGGCGGGCGCGAGGCGAGCGGGACGCGGCTCGATCCGGTGTTGATCCGTCCGCTCGACGCCGGGGTGCGGGTTAGCGCCGAGTGGAACACTCCGCGCACCGACATCGACCTCTGGGTGCGCGAACCCTCGGGCGAGGAGGTGGGTTATTCGCACCGCCTGTCGCTGCGCGGCGGGCGCTACAACCAGGACATGACCCAGGGCTATGGGCCAGAGGAATACATGCTGCGCGTGGCCGGAAAGGGCGACTACGAGGTCCGCGCCAAGACCTTCGCGGCAGACCGCAACAACCCCAACGGTCCGTCCAACCTGACGCTGCGGATCACGTATGATTTTGGCCGCCCGACCGAGCGCGAGGAACTGGTGACGGTGGAAATGAAGCCCGAGGAAAGCGGGATGCGGCTGGTCGGCCGGGTCAAGGTGGACAGGTAGGGACAGGCGTAGTCCTTGCCACACTAATGGTCTTCGTCATTGCGAGGAGCGCAGCGACGAAGCAATCCAGTAGCGGCCTGTCACGGCGCTCCTGGATTGCCGCGCGGCTTCGCCGCTCGCAATGACGGGTGAGGGGGGAATGGCTGGACTTGCCGGCGCCGCCGGCCCCCCTCCCTCAGCCCTGCGGGTTGCCACCTCCCCCAGCGGGGGAGGATCTGGTTACGGGGCGACCACCACCTGGCCGCGGGCCATGACGAATTTCATCGCTTTCAGCACCTTGACATCGGCCAGCGGGTCGCCGTCGACGGCCACGATGTCCGCAGCCTTGCCGGGTTCGATCGTGCCGGTTTCCTTGTCGACGCCCAGCAGTTCGGCGGCATTGATCGTGGCGGCCTTGATCGCCTCGGCGGGGGGCATGCCGAACTTGACCAGCAGTTCGAATTCATCGGCATTGCGGCCATGCTTCGATACGCCCGCATCGGTGCCATAGGCGATGCGGATGCCCGCCGGGAATGCCTTTTGCAGCGACTTGCCGGTGATGCCGATGCGCCAGTCGATCTGCGCCTTGATCGCCGGGGGATAGGCGTTGGGATTGGCGGCGAGGCGCTCCAGATAGCCGTTCACGGTGGAGAGCGTCGGCACGTAGAAGGTGCGGTGCTCCTTCATCAGTTTCAGGATCTCGTCGTCCATCACGGTGCCATGCTCGATCGAATCCGCGCCGACCTTGACCGCCAGCTTGATCCCTTCCGCGCCGTGGGCGTGGACCGCGACCTTGCGGCCATAGGCATGGGCCGTCTCGACCAGCGCGCGGGCCTCGTCCTCGGCCATGCGGGTGGCGAGGCCGGTGCCGGAGTTCACGCCTCCGGTGGTCGCGAACTTGATCACGTCGGCCCCGCGTCCGACCTGGCGGCGCACGGCGCGGCGGCAATCGTCGGCGCCGTCGCACAGGTTGTCGGTATGGACCAGCGCCTCGCCGACGTCATCGGCCAGGCCGACCCGCCCGTCCATGTGCCCGCCGGTGGTGGAAATCGATTCGCCGGCATCGACGATGCGCGGCGCCAGCAGCCAGCCCCGGCGCGAGGCTTCCTTCAGTGCCAGCACCTTGCCATGCTCGTCGCCCAGGTTGCGCACCGTGGTGAAACCGGCACGCAGGGTCTTCATCCCGTTCCAGTAGGTTTCGTAGGAATTGAGCGGCAGCCCGTCGGTCATCGCCGCAGCCAGCCCCTCGTTGCCGGCGCGGTCGCTGGCGAGGTGGACGTGGCTGTCGATCAGGCCGGGCAGCACCGTGCGGCTTTTGAGGTCGATCACCGGCGAGCCTTCGGGCGCGGGCACGTGGCCATCGAGTACCGAGACGATCTTGCCCTCGTCCACCACGATGGTCGAGGCGCCGCGCGCGGGCTGGCCGGGCACGGCGATCAGCTTGCCGGCGTGGATATAGGTCGGCGCGGCCAGCGCGCTGGTGGCGCCCAGCAGGCTTGCCGCGAGCGCGGCAACGGAACGGAACATTGGGATTCTCCCCGAAGCGGTTGTCTGCGCACTGGATTATCGGCGCGAGCGGCGAGGGGCAATGGGCCGCGAGGAAAAGGACGCGCGGTTAACCCGCGAGCGCGCCGCGCAGCATGGCGGTCAGGTCGCGCCGCAGCAGGGCGGGGTCGGCTTCGCCGTGCTGGAACCCGATCACTGTTTCCACCGAAATTCCGGCCAGCAGGCAGCCGACCATGAAGGCGGCGTGCTGGGCAGGGACGCGCGGCGGGATCGCGCCCGCCGCCTGCGCGCCCACGATCAGGTCGGTGATCCGCTGGCCGAACCGCAGCTGCACCTCGTCAAACACGCTGCGGGTTTCGAGGCGATTGGCGATCATCGCGCTGAACAGCACGAAATAGGCGCGCACCGCCGTATCGGAGAGTACCAGTTCCACGAAGCGGTCGAACAGGGCGAGCAGCTGGTCGAGCGGGTCGGCCTTGCCGGCGATGGCCACATCAACCTGTTCGTGGACGTGGGCGGAAACGTGCCAGATCACCGCCTCGATCAGCCCGTCCTTCGATCCGTACTTGCGGCTTGCCAGCCCGCGCGAGAAGCCTGCGCCGGTTCCCACTCGCTCCAGCGTGCAGGCCAGGTAGCCTTCGGCCGCGATTATCTCGGCCGCCGATTCCAGCAGCCGGCGCTCCGATTCCTCGCGCCGCTGCGCTTGCGTGCGCCGCGCCGTGGGCGGAGCCAGTTCGACGTTCATCTGTTCCCCGTGCGGCTGGGCCGCCGTCCTTCAAACTTAGTTGTTGACCGTCTACCAACATTAAAATAGCCATTGCGTCAAGCCCTTCGCCAGCCAAGGCGATTCCGGGCACGCGAAGGAGAGCGTGAATGGCCGTTGCCACCGAACTTGCCCAGACGATCATCGACCCCAAGGCCTATTCGCTGCGCGATCCGGTCGACCAGGCCTTTGCGAAGATCCGCGCGGAAACGCCGCTGGACGTCGCCACGCTGGAAGGGTTCGAACCGTTCTGGGTGGTCAGCCGCCATGCCGACATCAAGGAGATCGAGCGCCAGCCCGACATCTTCCACAATGGCGACAAATCGACCTTCCTCACCAACATCGAGGGCAACCAGCGCGTCCAGATGCTGACCGGGGGCGAGCCGAACCTGATCCGCAGCCTGGTTTCGGTCGACGGGCTGGAGCACAAGAACCTGCGCGGGATCGTGTTCCCGCACATCACTCCGCGCGCGATCCGGCCGCTGGAGGATGCGGTTCGCGGTATCGCCCGCGAATTCGTCGACCAGATGCTGAGCTTTGACGGCGAGTGCGATTTCGCCGCCGAC
>ENA-UPTA01003532-UPTA01003532.1-activated-sludge-metagenome-genome-assembly--contig:-NODE-3532-length-15346-cov-6.389183_pt1 | contig 15346 bp, 15 predicted proteins | sample MGYA00238184_ERZ773361 | MGnify/ENA primary metagenome ERZ773361 (study PRJEB29100, sample SAMN05720205) | activated sludge metagenome | isolation source: anaerobic digester from wastewater...
TTAATGACGGTATAACCCAGTTATCTGCAGGTATTAGAGAAATATCAGAAGGTTCGTCAGGCTTAAGTTACGGGCTTAATGCTTTAAGCGGGCAGGGAGAGCCTTTAGCCCAGGCAATATATACGATAGTGCAGAAAACTTTCCAAACAGCAAATTTACAGATACAGCAGATGGATATGGGGCTTCCTGTCCTTACCGAACAGAATTACTCACAAATCCTAGAAAACATACCGCAGCTTTCCGCTTTAAAAGAGGAGCTTGACGGGATTTGCCAGTTAAAAGCAGGAGTGGATACATACACAGATTCAGTTACACAGTTAAGCCAGGCAGCAGCAAAACTAAACACAGGCATACAGCAGATAAACTTATCAGCAGCTACAATCAAGCAGTACTCAGACACTCTTACCAATTCAGCATCTACGCTGCAAAGCGCAGCTATCCAGTTAAAAGAAGGACTCATTGAGTACAAAAATGGTGTTAATATGCTTAATGGCAATACCAAAGGTCTTGATGCGAAGATAAGTGAAGAGATAGATAATATGATTAAAGACATATTCGGAGATACAGACATAGTGAAATCATATATTTCTGAAAAAAATACATCTGTAGAATCTGTACAGTTTGTAATAAAGTCCGAAGCAGTAAAAGCAGAAAAACAAACAGATGCACCTGTAATAGCCGAGCCAAAACTGACCTTCTGGCAGAAGCTTTTAAAACTGTTCGGACTATATAGCTGAATGTTTACTTCCTCAATATTACCCCCAAGAGAATCCTGTTTATGCAGGATTTTCTTTTACTGGTAAAATAAAATATGGTATGACTGTTAATTATTTGCAGTAAGATATTGTTCTTTCAGTTCATTTAAGCAGTTAACAGGTACTTTATTGTCTTCCTGCAGACGACCCAAGACTATTCCAGGAGTAATTCCTATTTCCTCTGCAAATTTCTTGATAGCTTTTTTTGTGAAGTCATTCTTTTCGCAAAACCTATAATAGCTTTCTCGATTTATAAGCGTATCGCGTGCAAAATCATCTGCTGCTTCTTCTTTTTTTAAAGATGATTTCTCACTCAAAGTAATATGTCCTTCAATAATATGATATATCTCATGAAACATGTGAACCCAGAATTTATCAGCATCCTTTCCTGTAGAAGTAAGTCCTAATACAATATGTTTTCCATCAATGAATGATGCTCCATGGCGAAATGATCCTCCGATTTGCGGTAAAAATACTGCAGCAATACCACAATTTGCTAATATTTCTGTAAGCTTATGCAAAGAATCTGAAGGGTTCATAACTGTCAAAGCACGAAGGTGCGGGATTTTTTCTCTTAAGCTTGGAATGTTAATTGGTAAAACATTCAATTTCCTTCCTTCTATACGTGCTTTCTGGGCCCATACTGCTAATGAATAATCAGTTATTGCATTAGAATTATCTGACTTATATGCAATCCCTGGAATACAGATATTCTCAAGAACATTCAGCTTCGCTACTTCGAAAAATTTCCTGAGATTAATAACTTTCTCTTTACTCTTTTTCGTTTTTGGAACCCAACCCATACTTGCTATCATGGCATATGGGATCTTCTTTACAATTTCTTCATCCTTTTCCATGTCATTTTCTGACTCAACTTGAGTTATCTGCTCACGATATAGCATTTCAAGATTCAGCCAAAACCTCTGCGGTATTCCAAGCACAGATTCAAGACGATATGCAACATCGTACGTTAATTCAACTTTCCCATTAATCAGATGGCTTATGTGCTTTTCGCTTATATCCATTCTTTTCGCAAATTCCTTTTGCGACATGCCTCGGATTTCGAGCTGTTCTCTAATCGTCATGCCAGGTGGTATTGCGATTATATTTTTACTATGCAACATATTTCACCTCTTATTCGTAAACCTTAGTGGTAATCTTCTATCCTCGTAATCATAATACTATCATTTTTTCTATCAACCTTTTTGAATATAAGTCTATATGGCTGAACCAAGTCCATAGCATAGTCACCTGTTCTATCAGCTTTAAGCGGATGACATCTTCCAATAGAATAGAACATCATTTCCTCAACACTCTGTACTGATTTCAGCTCATTTATTCTCATACTTATCTTTTCCGCCATTTTATTTCCATAGGCTTTACATGCTTCATAATAAAAGATGCATATTCTTTCTAATTTACGTGTTTTGTATTCAATGTTCATTCAACCTCACTTGTCTATTTACCTGTAAGGTAAATTAATCATATACTTTACATGCTTTCCTGTCAAGTTAATATTTACCTCATAGGTAAATATTTAACTGTTTTACCCTAGATTACTATTAGATATAAGCATATTGTTATACATAAAACAAGTGACAAATATAAAGACCAGTGATGTTTAATTATTTAAAAAGCTCAGATTTATTCTTCCTGTAAGCAGACTCAAGATTAAGCCAGAAATCCGTTGAATTGCCAAAGACATGCTTCAACCGCAGAGCAATGTCATAAGTAAGTTTCATTTTTCCATTTAACAGACTATCTGCATTCTCCTTGCTTAAGAACATCCTGTCGGTAAACTCCTCTTTTTTCATGTTATGCATCCTTATCTGTTCCCATATAACAGTTTCAGGAGGAATAGCCGATATATCGTGATTACTCTTCATGATTAACCTCCGAATGAAAAAATATTATTAGTAAATATCTCGTTTATTTCTTCAATGCTTTTTGAATTAGTAATTGATTACATATTCTATATAATCATATAGTCATGTGTATGTCAACATACTATTGTGAATTTTCATATATAAGAATTAAATTTTCAAACAATAACAATCTATAATCCAAATAAGCATTCTATCTTGTTCGTATTAATATCCCCACTATTAACAATCGTAAAATCAGCATAAACGGAACTGCCGATTATTGAAATGTGATATTCAGTCATGATCCCATTAACATAAACTTCCTTCACAGATACATCCTTTGGGATAAGGATGTGGCAGTCTATAGTTTTGGCAGGTGATATTATCTCGTATAGCATTCCTGCATCTGCAAGCATGTACTTTACATCCACATGTCTTTTACTGACCTCATAACCTGTCACATATCTTAACTCTTCGTATGGTGTTACCACCCATTTCGGAGCAAACTGTATCTTGTTATACAAAATATCCATATCTGTAATACCCGCTAAACCTTCATCAATAGCGCTTTGTATTGCCGCAGCTCCCCATCCTGAAGGGCCTCCTCCCTGTGGTTTTTGTGTGGATGATGAATACAGAAAGTATAATGTTCCATCTTTTTTAACCAGCTTCATCAGTCTGCATAATATATCCCAGCCATATTCCTCATAACCGTTATTGAAAGCGGCTTTTGCAAGTTCTCCTGCTGTGAATAAGCATATACAGCCATTTACATAGCTGTCTGCTCCTATGCCATTAAAGTTTTCATATGGAGGGTCTATTGAATACCATTCTGCAAAATGACCGTTATTATCTCTTCTTTTTATATACTCATCTATTATGCTTCTTGATTTATGTAAATCAGTTACTCCCCTGTTGATATCATATGTGTTGGATAAGGATAATCTTTCGTTTTCCAGACTGTCAGCACCAGGATGATTCAAATGGAGCTGATGTATGAAAAACCTCCCATTCCACAAATACCTATGCATAGCCTCCATTAGCATACCAGCCTTTTTAGCCCAATAAGAGGCTTTTTCATTAAATCCGAACCTTTTATTAAGCCATGATAAAGACATGCATGCAGAATAAATTCCGGAATTATCCCCGTGCATTATGCTCATTGGAGTACCCTCTTCAATCCTTCTGTTATCATTAGACTTACCGTATGTGAAGTCCCATGTGTCTATTGTGAAAGCTCTTTTAACCAGTCCTCTGTCTTTATCCCACCTTTTTTGGTCACTCATCATATACTCTATACCTTTTTCTAATTTTGGCAGAGCTTTTAAAATCCAGTCGTCATCACCTACTGCTTTATATACCTTAACAGCTCCTTCAACCATAAGGAACTCTATATCCGCTTCAATCTCCAGCCTTACTGATGCAAGGTTATCCTTTTCATATATTTTGTAACATTCGGTATTTACAAACTGCCAGTGACGGTCATCTATCTGTTTGACAAGCTCGAAGAAATATCCTGATTCATGCTGATTATCCAAAGTAAAATCCATAAAGCTTTTTAGGTCATATTCGAAATGGCAGAATGCTTTCATCATATGAACATGATCCCTTATCCAGTTCAGATAAGCGACAAGCACCTTGTTATCAATAAATATGAGTCTTCTCTCATCACGTACTATCTTTCTTAATGAAGCTATAAAGTCACCTAATTCATGATCTAGTGTCGTTAACAGGCAGGGATACCCAATTTCCGGGTTATTGTAATTGCCGCAGTCTCTTCCTTCTACCTTCATAGCAGGCAGTTTGTGTTTAAATTCCATACTATTTCTCCTGATTCAAGTATATCAAAAAATCAAGTATTGCATCAGATTATTTACATAATAGATATAGTAAGATAAACATAAAGTAACCATATCCATAATGTAAAACTGGGCATTGTATTTATATTATTGGAGTAATTCTAAATACATAATACAAATTCCACTTGAAATTCATCTTCTTCTTGCATTACCGTTATAAAACTTCGCAAATATGAAAGCAGCTATTACTACTACAAGACTGATAAAAAACCATATTAAGCTCGTATATGCCGTTGTTCCTGTATCAGGACCATCTTGAGTCAGTAACTGTGATGAGCCATTTTGTTTATCTGCAGGTATATTGTTCTGTGTCGATGTGTCGAATTCTTGTGACATCTGTATGTTTTGCTGATCATTGCTATTCGGTGTAGGAACATCTGTCTTTTGATTATCAATGTTATCACTGGTATTACCTGTAGGTATACGATCAGATCTGTTGTCACCCATTGAAAAAGTTCCCATTACCTCTATATCAATTCCTGTTGCATCTATTAAGGTTGATGGGTCCGATTTCTGACCTTCCACTGTAGATTGAATCGTTCCATTAAGCTGTCCTTTTATACTTTCTGAACGGAGCTTCACTGTCTTGTACAACATATCTGCAGCAATTTTGTATTCATCAAAGGAATACATAGCATTTGGATCGTTTTCCACAAGAATATCTATTTTTTCCCTTAGTTTGCTATAAAACGAATCAAATTCTCCACCATCAATATACTTTTCGACAAGCTGCTGATAATACTCGTGATATCTTGCAAGGTATTCCTCGTTTTCAAGCAACACATTGAAAAATGTCGTACCGGAAAATGGAGTATCGATTGGATCATTTACAACATCAGAATCGCTGTTTGCTCCACTCATGTTCATTCCTCCAAATGACAGGTTATAATCCCATGGCAGGATATTCAATTGTCCGTCGTTCTCATACAGATAATAGTTATGAGCCATATTTCCGCTGAGACTGTCTTCATTGACTGCGAAGGAATGAACTGCTATATACTTCAAAATATTATCCACATCAAGATATCTTTCAATATCCTTACCTTCGCTTATATTTTGTAAAGCAGTCACAACTCTACGGTAATCGGATTCTGTTGTTTCTGTAACTGATCCGTTCCATATTGTAGAATAACTGTCAAGTTCCTCATCAACATATTCGAGATTCGCACCGCCGCTGCTTCCCCTGCTGTTCATATTTTCAAATTCCGCATTCGGCATATCTGCTCTATCTCTGGATAGATCTTCCTGAAAACCGTCCCGCTGTGGAAAATTGAAACCTCTTTGTGATGAATCTTCAGGTGCTCTGTTGTTTTGCATTTCAGGATTTAAATTATCAGGGATAGAGTTTTCCCCGAAAGGATCTTGCATATTGCCGTTTTGACCAGCCTGTTTGTTTTCTGCATTATTTGCTCCACCTTCACCAACATCCATATTATCCGGTTTATACAAATCACCGCTTAGCTCGCCATAATTGCGAAGGATAAAGCTTTCCTCAACTGCTTCAAGTGCAAGATAAACACCCCAATAGTCTCCATTAATAGAAATTTCAGCGTAGTTATACAATGAAGCATCAGCACCAAGATACTGAAACATATCATATATAACTGCTTCTTTCATATTTGTTGCATCAGCATAATTATTGTTCAGTATAAGCTTATCAAGACCGAAACAGGTCTGTCGTTCAATGTAATGATCGAATTCAACTTTGAAGCTATAGCGATTGTTCTCAGGATCAGAAGCTATCGCTGACAGACTTGTGTTTCCTTTCGGACGAATACCTACGCTATATATTGTTGTACCATTTACCATGATATCGCATTTATAGTATTCTTCATTTATAGCATTTTCAATCATGTCATTCCATTCGCTATCATCCATAAGGATATCAATGCTAATAATTTCATCCGTATCGAATAATAATGCCTCATATTCCATTTCTACACTGTAATTATCAGATTGGTTGGTTTGCTTATCCATAAAGAAAACCAAAAAGAAATATGATATGAGTGAGACTGCAGCCAGAATGGCGATAATCGTGATAATGCGTTTACTTGAAATCATAATAAGCCTCCATCATGACATATATTCGCCGTTATAGCTTACAAGTACTGCGCTGTTTACGCCTTCTATTTTGCATATATTGTTTACAAAGGATGTGGCTGTATCTTTCATACGTACCTCTACTGTAAACTCTATACTATCATTCTTTACTGTTTTGGATTTCACAACATATTTTTCGACTGCTCTATCAAGAGAAGCAAACACACCTTCTTCAGTTTTTTCATCATTACATGTTACAACTAAAATATACGGATTTGAGTTGTACTTTCGATTTGCAAAAACTAGAAGTATAATACCGATAATCACAGAACCTATCACTGCTAGCGGAATCATTCCTGCGCCTACAACAATTCCGACAGCAATCGACCAAAACAGATAAACAATTTCCATCGGTTCCTTAATTGCTGTTCGAAAACGCACTATGGACAACGCTCCGACCATACCAAGTGAAAGTACCACATTTGATGTTACAGCCATAATCACAAGTGCTGTAACAAGTGACAATCCAGGGAGAGTCAATGCAAAACTAGTTGAATACATAACACCATTAAAGGTCTTTTTGTAAACAATAAAGATAAATAAGCCAAGAGCTAGAGCAAAAGCCAATCCGATAATAGTATCCAGAATAGAAAACTCGCTTACGCTTTCGAGAAAGTTAGATTTAAAAATATCATTGAAATTCATAATTTATGTTCTCCTTTATTTATTTTCAGCCGAAGCTGCGTGATACACTATATTTTGAATATGCTATTTGGCGACAGTTATCCAACTGGATCATGCAGGATATAATATCCGGAAGGAATTCGTCATATTTTATTTCAAGAATTACATGACCAGGTTCGTTTGTAACACCGATATCCATTACAGATTTACTAATAAAACTAACGCTGTATGGAGTACTCCTTATATCTGTATCAAAGGTTATGCGTATATTTCCTGCATCGTAAATGAAAGATTCTCGCAGATAGCTTACGATGACTCTAGGAACAAGCTGATCGGTTTTCATTTTAACATACAGCTCCTGTGTCAGAGGACATGGATGAGTAAGCATCCAAGAATAGTCACCATCAATAAAACATTTCAACTCAGTCTCAGACCAGTCTGCATCAATCTTGATGCATAGACCGTTAATTTTCTGTTTCTTTTCAAGTCTTATAAAGGATAAATCATCGTTGTACCAGCGTATTCGGAATTTCTCGTGTTTTGAATTACCGCATAATTTTTCTTGAAGAGCTTTATCACGGTAATTATCAAAATAGATACTCCGAATCAAATATTTGCCATCAGATGCAGCATGCTCATCAGGATACATAATCTGACGCAATCTCGACCGTAAAGTAAGATATGTAGAATAGTTAATATCGTACTTTAACTCATGTCGGTATCTGTAATCATTATTCATATAGAATACCTCTTTCAACAGTTTAATATGCTCCATTCACTGGAACTTCTGTATTATATTACCAGTAACTTAAATGAACCTTAAAAAACCGCTTAAGGATATTTATATCGGAATATTGACAAATTGCATATAAATAGAGACTTATCGCAAATTTCTAAAGAATATGCTAATATGTAAAAGTGCGATATAATAGTTAAGGTCTTCCGGGGGTATTCATTAAAACATCAGACAGGGACACTGTATATATAGTCACAGGTGTAAGCGGTTTCATAGGGTTTGAAATAGCAAATCAGTTATGTGAAAAAGGATATGAAACAAGAGGGCTTATAAGGAAAATTAATCCTGCTACTCCTTTTCCAAAGGAACTTGAACTTATTAAAGGAGATATTTTAGATATAAACTCTCTTGAAAAGCTTTATCATGATACAGAAAACAAAAAGACTGTAATGATTCATTCTGCTGCATATCTGTCTGTAAAAAAGAATGACCCTAACTGCGAGTATATTAATATACAAGGAACAAAGAACATAATTGAGATATGCAAAAAGCATTCATCAAAGCTTGTATATATATCCAGTGTGGATGCTTTGGATAGTTCAAAGAAACAGATAACCGAGCCTGAGATATTCAATCCTGATATTCATTTCACTTCCTATGCCAGATCCAAAGCTACAGCATCACAATTAGTACTGAATGAGATAAATAACAACCTTGAAGGAGTAATGATTCTACCATCAGCAGTAGCAGGACCTAATGATTACAGAAAAGGCTTCATATATGATATGCTCTCTATATATCTCAATGGCATTACCCTTTTCAGCATTAAAGGCGGATATGACTTTGTAGATGTAAGGGATGTAGCTAAAGCTACTATTACCGCTGCTGCAGCAGATACCACTAACAAATCCTATATCATATCCAACAAATATGCAGACATAACTGAGATTTACTGTATGATCGCAGATTATATCAACATACCAAAACCTAAAGTAAAACTTCCCCTGTGGGCACTTTATGCGGCGATACCCTTCATGCGCATCTGGTGCTATATAAACAAAAAGGAATGTCCTTTGTCTTCTTCTGCTATTAAGATCATGGCACAAAGGCCTGACTACTCTAACGAAAGAGCAAAAAAAGACCTTGGGTTCAACCCAAGGCCATTGAATGACACTTTTAAAGACACTGTTGATTTCATAGTGAGACAGAAAAAATAACTCCAAATTTCAGAAAATCGGGGCTAATAGCCATTTATTCCCTCATCTTTTCGGGATTTTATTCAAATATTCGCTCATCTTTTCGGGATTTAGCATTGACATATCGTATATACCGAAATAGAATATTTATATAGAAAGGTGCGCTATGATTTATCTTAGAAGAAAAATTGATACTTATCTGCAGGAATGGAAGAATATGCATGATAGATATCCATTAATAGTTAAAGGGCCACGTCAGGTAGGCAAGACAGAATCAATACTTTATTTTGCTAAAAAAAATTATAGAAATATTGTTACTATTAATTTCGCTGAGGAACCTAAGTATAAAACAATTACTATAGATGGATATAGTGCTGACAGTATAATAAAGAATATTTCACTTATCGACCCTAATAAACGCTTTCTGCCTTTTGAAACACTTATCTTTTTTGATGAACTGCAGGAGTTTCCTGATATAGCCACTTCATTGAAGTTTTTTAAAATTGATGGTCGATTTGATATAATATGCAGCGGTTCTCTTCTTGGCACACATTACAAAAAAATACATAGTATCAGCGTAGGATACAAAACCGATTATGAGATGTATTCACTGGATTTCGAGGAATTTCTATGGGCCAAAGGATATGATGAACATATACAATCCATCCTTGACCATATGCTGGAACAAAAACCTTTTAGTGAACCACAAATATCTATATTCAATTCATTGTTTCTGGATTATTGTGTTCTTGGAGGAATGCCTGCAATAGTAAGAAGCTATATACAGAAAGGTACTTTCGAGACATCTCTTAAGATACAGAAACAGATACTACTGGATTATGAGGAAGATATCAGGAAGTATGCCGAAGGCATGGATCAAACCAGAATATTGAATGTATATAACCATATTACTGCATCACTTGCTAAGGAGAATAAAAAATTCCAAATCTCCAAGGTAGCAAAAGATGCGAGGTTTAGAGATTACCGCGGTTGTGTGGAATGGTTAAGAGATACTGGTGTAGTAAATATATGTTATTGTTTGAATTTTCCTGAACTTCCTTTGAAAGGTAACTACGATGAAGCAAAATTTAAAATATACTTTTCTGATACAGGACTGCTCATAGCATCGATTGATGAGGAAGCTTCGATTGATCTTAGGGTTAATAGGAATTTGGGGATATACAAAGGTGCGTTATATGAGAACTTCATAGGGGAAGCACTAGTAAAACAAGGATATAACCTTTATTACTACAAACGTGAAGACTCCACACTTGAAATGGATTTCTTTATTCGTACATCAGATGAATTGATACCAATAGAAGTAAAAGCAGGTAACAACAGGTCAAAATCACTTTCTGCACTCATCAAAAATGACAGATATTCCGATATACAAAATGGCATTAAATTCAATGCTGGTAATATTGGGTATAAAGATAATATTCATACTTTTCCATATTTCTGTGCATTTTTAATTAGGAGATACCTTACAGAAACTTCGAATTACAGCCATTAACCAATATGTCAAGAACCTCTTCTTCTGTTTTACCTATATCATAATCCCCAACTATTTTACCAGGATAATGATACTTTAACCCTTCTTTATCATTGCGAGCAAGAAGATATATAAGTTGTTCCTTTCCGTATTCTTTAATAAACCTCGAAAATGCTCTTATCCTGACTTTATCCAGCATACCGCTTGTACATGGAAAATCTGTACATTCGAAACAACCGGATAATCCTCTTTCTTTGCAACAGTTATAGTTCTTACACCAGCTATGGATATCGCATCCACCAGATTCACATCCTATACACTCTGAATTACTGCATAAAAAACATGCAAGACCGCAATAAGATAAAGGCTTTCTTCTGTATTCATAGTATGAAAGGCCAGGCCTGAATGAATCTGATGGCATAAAGCCTAGTTTTGTTACGGCAAAAAGTCTTTCATCTGAATTAACTACTTTACTTACAAGCGTTTTAATAGAAAAATCCTTCATGAAATGGTCTGCAAGAGAAAATATCTGTTTTAGATACGTTTCCTTTTCATAAGGGCTGCATATATCAACTCTTAAGCATCCATATTCCCCTCCGAATATTTCAACAGTACCTACAGCTATGCCTACTTTTTTGTCCTTTATAGTTAATCTTGCATATCTTTCTTCTGTATACTCTTCTAGCCAGAACTTAATACTCTTTTCCATATTTTCTAAGGTATCGATATAGAAACCGAATATGCAGTTATCGTCATTCATGCGGCATACCGCCAACTTGTCTGAATAACAGTTTAATAGCTCTTCTGCATCATTCAATTCAATTAATCTTAATTCAAAATCATCTGTTATATATATAGGGCACTGTTTGTATGGGTTTGTCATCTCTATTCCTCTTCATATGTCTGCATCTGTCCACAAAGGCTTTCATTAAATCTGAATCTGTCATAAAAAGGTTTTAGCTTTTTATCGTATATAACTGATATCATGAATATCCTATTATCTTTCAAATATTTAATCATCCTGTTCATAAGATTAGTAGCTATGCCCATATGCTGATAGTCAGGATGAACCATAAGATCCTGAATATATGCATCAGTCACCTTATTAGAGACACTATCTATATACCCTATAAGACAGTTATCTGAATATACCGCTATATGGTAATATGAATCCATTAATGGATTCTCATATTCTTCTTTCATTCTGTTCCATCCAACCAAGCTTCTAAGGTTAGCAATGTCTTCAGCTGCAACTATTCCATTTTCCACATAAGATATATTCATATAATCACCAATAACCTATTCTACTTCCTTCATTGTGACATACCGTATTCTTTTGGTATATGTATAAAACCATTTCCTTTGTATTGCTCGAGTGCATTTATAATATCAGTATCTGAGATTTTCTGCAATTCATCTGCCCAGGATAATGATTTGATATAATCTACAATGTCTTTGGCATCAGTTACCATAAGCGCATCTTCATATATATGCTTATTAACAATACTGAATTTCTCTTTAAGAACATTTTCTCCATTCTGAAGACAAAATACATCCTTTTCCTTCTCTTTTAACCCTAATGCTTTTCTAACAAAACTTCCAATCTGTTGTTTTCCAAAAACTGCACAATAAAACCTGCCATCTTTCTTTAAGACACTTTTAACTTCATTTAATGCTTTTTCAATATCCACAATATGATGCAAAACCATATTTGCTATGACAACATCAAAAGATTCGCTTTCAAAGGGTATGTTCTGTATATCTATAACCATATACTCTATGTTTTCTTCGTGATTCAAATTCATCTTAGCTGTATTAAGTATATTCTTTGAATAGTCTGATAATACAAGTTTAGTGTTATTAGGTAAGTCTGTATAATACTTATTCCACAGGTTTCCGTTACCGCAACCTAATTCTATTATACTGTCACCTTCGTTTATCTTATACATAGAATAAATCCAGTTTATCCATCCAGTCTTGTTTATACTATATTTCTCATGAAGACCTATCCTTGTTTCCAGATTGTTAATGTTCGAATACTGTTTATCAACTAGTTCTTTGTTGTTCATGGTATTCATATATTCACCAGTGTATCCTTTACCAAACTTACACAGTATTCTGTAAATATATACATATTTGTTTTTCTAGTTTTTCTTAATGTTTTACTGAAAGCTTCAACTGCTTCAACCGCATCTACATCAAGTTTGTTACAGGATATTGGGAAAATGCTGCTATAGTTACGCATTTTGTCTTTACCTTTATACTTATTATCAATAAGCCCGACATCATATAATACTTCCTCTAGATTCGGATTATTTAATATAGGAACAATGTAATCACATAACCAGTGATCTTTAAACATTTTCTTGTTTTTGTATTCCTTTAAGCTCTTTTCATCAACATTATCATTATCCATCACAATGAAAAGTTTGAAATTTATCGGTTCACTTCCCTCTACTTGTATACCGAATTTTTCTGCAAATTTCCTTTTGCTTTTGAAATATGTCCTATCGAATTCATTTTTCAGGCAGCTTATCAATATACTAGTTTTACCTTTATCTCTTGAATATACCTTTATATTCAAATGTAGTTTACTCAGAATGTTCGCTACTATCTGTCTCTCAGAAGCACCATGTACAATTACTATCGCTTTTGTGTAATTAGTTTTCAGGTGCTTTTTCATCAAGTCTATCCTTATCTTTTATCTCATTAACTATTTCATATATATTTGAGCAATCAATGTTTCCCGAATATGGGATACCTCCAAACAACCCCTTTAAATACATATCTCTTACATTGTTATTCTTCTGTATCCTTATATCATAATCATCAATACATGAAGCTCTTTTGTTCCCTTTGTAATCAACATATATTACATATATTGATTTTGGATCAATTGACTCAAGAAGCATCGTATTATGTGTCGTAATAATTAGTTGGCACTGCACATATTCAAGTGCAGAACTTATAAGGTTCTCCATAAGTATGTCATGTACCCCTGAATCAATCTCATCATATACTACTATGTTGCCATTCATTGCAGCAAATAAAGCTTCCATTATTTTCATTACTTTTTTTGTTCCGGTTGATTCAAATTCAAATGGTATATCCCTTAATTCTCCAGCAATCTGTTTTTTAACATACAACTTATACTTAATCCCTTTATCGGTTTCGGTTTTCTCGTAATAAACCTTGCGTACATCTGAATACAACTGAGTAAAGTATTCACAGAGCAACTCCTCGCAAAAATCTAGCTGATTCCTTGATTTACTTGGAAGTATGCCACCAGACAAATCGGAAAGTAAATATTGTTCATCTTTGGTTAGATATCTTACATGTGATGAATCGCCATTGCTGTTAACCACATGGAGATTATCAAAGTAATAAACAACATCAATTATATGCGATGATACTTTACTTGTTACATAAGTCAAATTCTGCGTGTAAATAATATTAGCCAAGATTCCTAAAAAGGTATGTTTACCCCAATACTTGTCCAGTTCTTCATTAAAATCATCCCTAAATTTCCTATCAGTGAACACTGAATCATTAATTACCTTCTTAATACCCTTGTCATCCTTACTAATTGAATATATAGTTCCTCGCTTTTTGCCTACCAGAAAAAATAGCTCTTCATTTATAATCTCATCATTAAAAACTATCTTATACCTGCCTTCAACTCCATTCAGTATAAACGCATACTCTGCTTCAGTATCTTCATCAGTACCAATCATTCTACACTCATTCATAAAGCTTTCAACTTCAAAAGTATTTAAGATTCTTTTCCATGAATGAAAATACTCATTTCTAATCAGTAGTGAGCTTTTTTCTTTAAATGTTTGATATAAGTCTTGTTTGATTATACTTAAACTGGATATGCTCTTACTTAGTAATTCAAACCCATCTACGAAATTCGATTTACCGCTTCCATTCTCACCATAAACAGCGATAAATTTTTTTGCATCATTCTTGCTTTTTCTGAAATCAAAATATATATCGCCAAATGATTTGAAATTTTTAAGTCTTATTGATGTAAACATGAAAGATTACCATCCTCTCAAGCACAGTTTATATCCGGAGCACTTATATGTCAATACATTTCTTTGTATTTGATACATTTTGTATCATAATTCGAATTATCTATCTTTTTTTTGCGAATGCTTTATTGTTTCTTCTAGTACATCAGCATACTTCTGTATATGCTCTCCCAAACCCTCAGAATAATCAAGAATCTCTTTATCAGTTATATATTTATTCGGATTCATCCTTACTTCTACTGCTTTTTCCAAAGCTTCCCGAACAGGACACAAACTATTTTCCAATGCCCACTCACCAGCTTTTGTCTTAGATATTATCTTTCCTGTCTGTATTGTATATATGCACCTTGATATGTCTAGCAGCCATCCATATGAATGTATGCTTCTTGAGGTTGCTTTGGCATATTTTCTGATTGTTTCATAATGATTTATTACATCATTTTTTAATTCATCATATGAAGGATGCTTAAAAATATGAAGTATGTCTTTGCCATATAAGAGCTTACTGCTTTTAATGAGCTGTGTCATACTTAAACTGTTGAAATCATATCTTGTTGTGATCCTGCTTTTGGATGAACCCCAGTAAACAACAGTATCTTAGTATTGTTGATGAAAGAGTCCAGAGATAATATACCACCTTCGAATAATCTGAAGTATTCATTATCGGGATACATGTTACTTA
>ENA-UPTA01003534-UPTA01003534.1-activated-sludge-metagenome-genome-assembly--contig:-NODE-3534-length-15343-cov-5.540816_pt1 | contig 15343 bp, 12 predicted proteins | sample MGYA00238184_ERZ773361 | MGnify/ENA primary metagenome ERZ773361 (study PRJEB29100, sample SAMN05720205) | activated sludge metagenome | isolation source: anaerobic digester from wastewater...
GTCTATGCCGCGAAAGCGGGATGGGATGTGACCTGCTTCGACTGGAGCGAGGAAGGGAAGAAAAAAGCCGAAAAGCTTGCCGCGGAAAATGGTGTAAAGATAAATTATCTTGTCAGCGATATCGGAGGGTTCGACTATAAAGAATCTGAATACGACGCAGTCGGTCTTGTCTTCGTCCATCTGCCGGAAGAGGAGCGGGAAGAATTGCACAAGAATGTGGTTAAATCCCTGAAACCGGGTGGTAAACTTATCTTCAATGCTTATGACAAAACTCAACTCGGAAAAGACTCCGGCGGTCCGAAGGACATCACCCTTCTCTACAGTCTTGAGCAGATAGTCGAGGATTTTATCGATCTAGAGTTTTCGGTTTTCGCGAAGGAGACCGTTGAGTTGAAGGAGGGCAACCTCCACAGGGGCGAAGCTGATGTCATCAAATTCTCGGGCGTGAAGAAGTGAAGAAAGTTCTCTTCCTTACCTACTACTGGCCCCCTTCAGGGAAGGCATCACTTCACTGGCCGTTGGGAATGATAAAGAACCTGCCCGCCTACGGTTGGCAGCCTTCGGTGCTTACGGTGGAAGACGAGTCGTTCATGCAGAAAGATGAATCGCTGATGAACGAGATCGATCCCACGCTGAAGGTGATCAAAACGCCAACGATTGAGCCGTTTGAATTTTACAAGATCTTCACCGGTAAGGGGAAGAACACCCAGCTTGTCGCCTCAGAGACGATCTCAAAAGAGAATAAAAGTTTAACCCACCGTATCTCCCTTTGGATAAGGATGAACCTTTTCATCCCCGACGCTAGGATCGGCTGGTACCCGTTCGCCGTTAAGGCAGGAAACAGGCTACTGCGCGAAGAAAAATATGACGCGGTAGTGTCAGTGGGACCGCCCCACTCTGTTCACCTTGCCGCCGCGAAGATCGCGGGGAACGCCGGCATCCCCTTCTACCCCGTTTTCATCGACCCCTGGCTGAACATTGCTTACTATAAGGGACAATCGAGGAGTAAACTGACAAAAGCCATAGACGGTTGGCTCGAGAAAAAAATAATGTTGAAGTTTCGCGCCGCCATCTTTGTAACCGAAACTTCACTTGCAGACCATGTCGCTACCTATCCATTTCTTAAAGAGAAGGGGTATTGCCTCCATTGGGGTTACGATGAAGCAAAGTTTGAGAACTTCAGGCGGGCGGAAAAGAGGGGTGATGAGAAGATACTTCTTCATGCCGGTAACATTTTTGATTTCCAGAATCCTGTGAATCTCTGGCCCTACCTGAAAAAGCGGATCGACTCCGGTGAGAACCTGAAACTCAAGTTCACAGGTACCGTCAGCCCCGGGATCAGAAGATCGATAACGGAAGCGGGGCTTGACCCCCATACCACATACCTCGGGTTTCTCTCCTACGATGAAATGCTTGAGACACTAAGTAAAGCTGATTATTTGCTCGTTTGCGCCATGGAACCTCGCCACTTCCCCGGGAAGTTGTTCGAATATTTACGGACTGGTATTCCGGTACTGGCTTATGGTGACGACAACACAGAGGTTGAAAGCGTGATACGGGAAGCAAACGCGGGAATGATGCTTTCATTCACTGAGGATGGTTCGGCTTTCTTTCAGAATCTTGAAAAGATAAAGACCGACACCGCAAGAGCAGCCCGTTTCGACAGGAAGATCATCTCGGGGAAACTTGCCGGAATTTTGAACGGTTAGCGGGATCGATTCAATTCCCCCTTTTTTGATTTGCCAATAATACCTATTTTACATTATAAATTGGATGGATTATACATCCGGTTGCCTTTGAAATTTTACAATAACGGAGAATCCAAATGAAAAGAATGTTTTTCATCCTGTTGCCACTCGTTTTCCTCTTTGCTGCTGCCAATGTTATGGCGCAAAACGAACCGAAGAAAGAGCACGGCAAAGAGCACCACGAAGCAGCCGACACTTCCAAAAAAGAAGCCTGCTGCTCAGGTGAAGAAAAAGAAGGCGATTGCTGCTCTACCGAAGCCGGTGATGCCCACAATCACAGTGATAAAGGTGTAAAGCAAGTATGGAACACAGTATGCCCTGTAAGCGGTGAAGCGATCGAAGCTGGTTCACCAACGATGGAGCACGATGGCAAACTGGTTGCTTTCTGCTGCCCCGGCTGCGAAGCCAAGTTCAAGAAGGAACCTGCCAAGTATATGAAGAACCTCAGCCCTGACGGGAAGAAGTTCATCAAGAAATCGTAAAGACTTCTGATAAATAAAAAAGGCTGCCCGCGTCGGGCAGCCTTTTTTGTTTCGTAATGTTTCTCTCAGAACACATTGTACTGCAGGGTAACGGCAAATGTTATATCTGTCGTTTTAAGGAGGCCGCTTCTATAGAGGCCTCCTTGGATGCCAAGGTTGATGTAGTTCTCCAGGTAGAAGATGAATCCGGCCGAGAGGTTATGATCCATGTAGCTGTCTTCATTTATCTGTGGGAACTTTAGATTGCTTTTGATAAAGTTCAACTTGTAACCTGCTACAAAATTGATCCTGTTTCCGAGTTCGTAGAAGTAATCAGCCCCCGCGCTCGCGATGAAGGTTTTGAAGAAGGTGGAATCGAACGGTGTATTCACATTGAAGTAAGCGTTGATCTGTGAGTTCCATCCGATCGGGTTCGAGAATCTACCGCCAACAGAAAGAGCGGGTGATCTTGTAGGCGATTTGTCGCGGGTTGAGAGGTTGAAGAGTACACCGGCGGTAAGATCCCATCCGAAGTATCTTTCGTTGACCTTCTCGTTGATCCCTTTAAGAACCTGCTGGGTTCTGAGGATACCGATGGCTCCGAGTGCTCCGCCCTGAAGGAGGCCGGTTGCTCTCATTTCCTTTTCGATATCTTCATACCAGTTTTTCTCGTAGGTATCTCCGAATACACCGCGGTACTCGGCTTCTCTTTCGATGATATTGGCGATCTTGATCATGGTCTCTTTAGGGAGCCTTGCCGAGATAACACCTTCTCTGATCAGGTGGTCTTCAATTCTGACCGCTTTGGCGAGGGCTGTAGCATTGATGTACCGGCCGTAACCGCCACCAACAGTCAGGTTAGACTCGATCTGCTTGAAAGTGTTCGCGTGACGAAGATCCAGGGCGCCAAATCCGAACCAGTCCATATCATCAGCAATGTATTTTCTGATGCTCGGGCGAATCGAGATATCGTGGTTGTAGTCGGCAAAGTTTTTCCCGCCGGTCGCGTCGATATCAACGAAGTAAGCGAAGGGGAGAGAAGAGTAGAAGTACCTGAAGAGGGCCGTCGCGCTGGCATTGTTTGCTGAGACATGTGTCGTAGCAGAATCGGTACTCTGTGCAAAGTTATAGCTTCCTGAGAGGCGGAGGATCTTTGCAGTACTAACGGGCACCTTATAGTCGCTTACCGAGACATTCTGTGCCACAATAGTGCCTGTAAAAAGAATTACGGCGAAAACAGTAACGAATTTCCGCATTTTGGCTCCTTTTGGTTGTTAATGAAAATCAATAAACCAAATTACGAATATTTCAAACAAATCGCAAATTGAGAACTTGAGAACCTGAGAACCTGAGAACCTGAGAACCTGAGAACTTGAGAACTCGAGAACCTGAGTGTGCCGCGGCGCATTGGAACCGGGTGTGTCAAAGTTGTTTAACACGGTTTCCCGTGCTTTCCGTATCTTTTGGGGTGATTTTTATATTATTTTGGAGTTTAGAATGAGATATCGCCGGGTAGGAAAATCGGATCTTGAAATATCAGAGATAAGCCTTGGATGCTGGACCCTGGGTGGTTTGAACTGGGTTGACGGCACCCCCAACGGATGGGCCAATGTTGATGAGAACGAGGTTGCAGAGGCAATCAATTACGCGATCGATCACGGTGTTACCCACTTCGATAACGCTGATGTTTATGGCAACGGTCGCGCCGAGCGGATGCTCGCCAAGATACTCGGTGCGAGAACCAACAATGTGACCATAGCCACCAAGATTGGATGGTTCCGTGGTACCGCGGCGCATGCTTTCGAGCCCGCGCACATCCGCCACCAGTGCGAGCAGTCACTCATCAATCTGAAGAGGGATGTTATCGATCTTTACTACTTTCACCATGGTGACTTCGGTCAGGATGATGTGTATCTCGATGATGCCATCGAAGTGATGTACCGCCTGAAAGAAGAAGGAAAGATCAGAGTGATCGGACAGTCGGCGTATTCACACGAGCGGTTCGCCACACTGGGGCCAAAAGTAAAGCCTGAAGCATTCCAGAGTTCGGCCAGCGCGATCGACGATAACAAGCTCGTACCCGGTACCCCGACAGCGGAGACCATGAAAGAGCACAACATCTCATTCATTGCTTTTGGACCCGTCGCCCAGGGACTGCTCCTCGGGAAATATTCGAAGGATAACCCGCCGAAGTTCGAGCCGGGTGATCACAGGGCCAACGCTCCAAGGTTCTCACCCGAAAACCTCGCGAAGCTAGAGCCGAAGATCGAAGCCTTAAAGAAACAGTTCGGGCCAACAGGCGAAGACCTGTCAAGAGTTGCACTTCAGTACCTGCTCAAGTATGATACAGTTGCAGCCGTCATCCCCGGATTTAGAAATCTTGCCCAGGTAAAGATGAATCTTGAAGCGGCCGATAAGCCATTGACCGACGACGAGTTCAATTTTGTTAAATCAGTTTTTTCAGAGTAAAGGAGAATTAAAATAATGTTCGATTTCAAAGAACAACCATCAAAAGAACCTAAGAAAAGGGAATATGAAGAGTCGGAAGAGCTAAAAGCCCTGGCATCGAAGGTGATATCAACTGAAAAGATCGATATAATGCCCGCGCAGGTGGCTTATCTTCTGGTAAGCCCCAACATCTCGAAAACAATCCCCAGCAAGACGCTCAAGACGAGCCCTGAGTTCAAGTTTTTCTCAGGCTTCGACTATCTGATCGAAATATCGCTCGACCTTTGGACTGCTCTTGATGATGCCGAAAGATACATTCTCGTGCATCACCAGCTGCTCCACATCCTTCCGGTGATGAATGAAAAGAAGGGTGAGTACGATTTCAAACTCAGGAAACCAGATTTTGTTGCCTTCAAATCGATACTTGACAAGTACGGCACAGACTGGAAGCAGAAGATCAGACTCAGCCTCAGCTCAATGCATGGACTGACACCTGCACAGGAAGATGCGATTAAAATCTAATTACTTTCGTATGATCTAGAAAGTATTTATTTTACAGGTCGCGTTTTAATTTAATAATACTACTAAATAAATTTGGCAAGATGATAAAATTAGGATTGGTTACCTGCCGGGAATTTCCCGAGCTGACAGAGGATGATAAACTTTTAATCCCAGCCTTCAAAGAGAAGAAAATAATTGCAAAGCCGGTCATTTGGAATGACGGTCCCCTTGCTCCCGACGAATATGATCTGCTGATCATCAGGTCGCCGTGGGACTATTATCTTTCAACCGCGGAGTATATCGCCTGGATGAACAAGGCTACCGCTGTCGGATACAAGATATTGAACAAGCCGGAAGTTATCAAAAAGAACATCCATAAGAGTTACATTAAAGAACTCCAGAGGAGAGGAGTGCTCACGGCTGATACAATGTTCATCCCGAAGAAAAGCATCCTCAAACTCGAAGAGGTTTTTGAGAGGAAACGGTTCAGGAAAGTGGTGATCAAACCCGCTATTTCTGCCGGTGCTTACGAGACTTATCTTGTCGCGCGGGAAGAAGCCGAACTTTTCAACGCTGTGGCTGCCAAGATCCTTGAGTATGCTGATCTTATGATCCAGGACTACATCGAGGAAGTAGAGACTAACGGTGAATACTCGCTCATTTTCCTGAACGGTGAATACAGTCACGCGGTACTGAAGAAGGCACAACCAGGCGAATTCAGAACCCAGCCGGAGTACGGCGGCTCGATAGAAAGTATCAAGCCCTCCGCCGACCTGATCGATATAGCGTACGAGATCAACGATGCCCTCGGAATCGACACCCTCTACTCCCGGGTTGACGGCATAATGTCGAATGACGAGTTCAAACTGATTGAGCTTGAGATGTTCGAACCAAGGCTTTACTTCGCGCAGAATGAGAAATCAGTGAAACGCTTCGTTGAGGCTGTGATCGAACGGATAGGCTGATATTTAATACTGATTTTTTCGACCGGTTTGAGTAAATTTTAATTCTTGTTTCCAATTTATCGGACCCGAATTTTGAAATTACTCATACCGGTTATTCTTTTATCCTTCACGATTTACTCCCAAAATTTCACCTGGACCAGGCTTCCCCTCCCCACGACCAAAACCGTTTACGCGATCGACTTCAAGGATAGTCTCTACGGATTTGTAGCCGGTGATTCAGGTCTGGTGCTTAAAACCACCGACGGCGGTAATTCGTGGCAGGATATCTCCGTTACCCGGAATCTTACCCTCTCCGATATTGTGTTTACAAGTAAAACCAATGGATTTGCAGTCGGTATCGATTTCGAGGCTCCCCCATTCGGTTCCATCTTTTTTAAGACGACCAACGGCGGTGATACCTGGGTGGAAACCCGTTACCGGGAGGATGAAGCGTATCTGCTTTCTCTTCACTTTATCGACTCCCTCAAGGGTTGGACCAGCGGTCTTGAGGGGAAGATCGCCTACACTACCGACGGTGGCGATGAGTGGTACCCCGCGCTTAACGATACCGCTGAGTTCACCAATTTCCCCGTGCTCGGTTTCTCTTTCTACAGTGATTCACTCGCTTTCGCGTTCGGTGGACATATCGATATCGCCGGCGTTATCTGGCGAACCACCGACGGGGGACAGTACTGGAAATCGCACGGTGTGGGCCCTGAACCGATAAAGGGGATAATAGTTTTCGACTCCCTGAACCTGATGGGGATCGGCGGCGATTTTGAGTATGGTACGGCTGTCGTGAAGTCAACGGATAGCGGGCTTACATGGGATTACCGCAGCCTCGACATCTTTGGTGTTCCTTTTGGGCTTTCTTACAGAAACGAGCACGAGCTTTGGACTGCCCTCGGCTTTGCCGAAAAATTTATTTACAGTACCGATGTGGGGCAGACATGGATACAGGTGCCGGCTCCCGATAGCGGGGTGGTTTACGATATTCAGTTCACCGACTCTATTACCGGATTTACCGCGGGCAGGCTTGGTTATTTCGCGAAATATTCCCGGGTAACCGTCGGAATCGACGACGGGGAAACAGCCTCCGGCCCGCTTAGCCATTCACTGGGACAGAACTACCCGAATCCATTCAATCCTGCTACAGATATCCCTATTGAGCTCTCCGAGGCAGCGGCCATCAGACTCACCATATACGACATGCGGGGGCGTGAGGTGAGAGAGATAGCGGCAGGAAACTTTGATGCCGGAAAACATCTTTTCAGCTTCAAGCCTGACGGGATACCCTCCGGAATTTATTTATACCGTCTTGAAACAGTTGGACGGTCGAACAAAAAATGGTCGGTCGTGCGAAAAATGGTTCTTCTTAAATGAACATAAATGATCTGCCCGGTTACCGCAATGCCCGGTTCCTTAAAATACTCCCCGGCCTCTACCGTGATCCTTTGAACACCCTTACCGGTATTGTTTCCGGCGGGCAAAAAGTTATCCCTTTCAGCTTCGGCAAGTATGTTCTCTTCCTGGTGAACGATCCCCGGATCATAAAGCATATCCTCAAGAGCAATTATAGAAACCATCCCAGGGGGGTCTCCCTGAAAGGTATCTTCCCCCTTCTCGGAAAAGGCCTCTTCACCAGCGACCACGACCTCTGGGTTAAACAGCAAAAAAGCATCACACCGGCATTTCATACCAGAAATTTCTCCCGGTTTGCCGCCATAATCGATGAAGAGTCCACCAACTACTTACAGAGACTTGAAGAAGTGGCTGCTTCGGGTGAAGTGATCGACCTCCAAAAAGAGTTCAAGGTGCTGATGCTTCAGATACTCGTCCGTGAGATGTTCTCACCCGGTTTAAAGTATGATCCACTCGCAGTTATCGAAAATCTTGACCGTGTGCTCGACTATACCAGCATCCGTGGCGAACTGATACGGAATGTGAAATCTGCCTTCACAAGTATCGTGGGAAAGAAGTTCACACCTCCCGCGTGGTACACCGGTTCACTCGGGTATCTTGAGAAGTTTGTGGCAGATTTTTTCTCAAGGATCATGACGGGCGAGCTGGAACCTGGGTCGCTTACCCTGATCCTGAAAGAATTAAAGGAGAAAGGTGAGGTGGATGCCCGGCAGGTGCGCGACGAGATTATGACTTTCCTCTTCGCGGGGTTCGACACTGTGGCCGAGGGACTCTCCTGGGCACAATTTCTGATCTCAACCCATCCCGGTACGGATGAAAAGATACTCGCCCGGGGTGATGAGACCACAACTCCCGACGACGATTCTCCCTCGACACACAAACCGGGTAACAGCTTTCTGAGGAGCGTGATAAACGAAGCCTTGAGGTTGTATCCCCCCGCGTGGGCTTTTTACCGCATCGTAACAGAAAGTGAAGAGATTGAGGATCTTTACTTCCCCGCGAAATCGTATCTGATGATCTCGCCATATTTATTACACCGTACTCCAAAATATTGGGAGAGAGCGGAAGAATTCGTTCCGGAGCGATTCCTGGGAGAAGATCAGCCAGAAGTTAACCATTTCCATTATATTCCTTTCGGGCAGGGGCCCCACATCTGCACCGGCAGGCGCCTCGCGATGTTCGAAATGGAGCTGATCCTCGCGAAATTGACGCCCACTTTTAAGTTTGTTTACGCGGGTGAAATGCCGCCGAAGCTTGATCCCGGAATCATAATGAAGGCGGCGAACGGGCTCCACTTCAGAGTGGAGAAAAGATAATGGACCCGAAAGAGAAAATAAAAAAGTTTGTTGCCCTGACCACGGGTGATGGACTGAAAAACGGGTTCATCATAAGGTTTTGGGACGGTGAAGAGTGGGTGGTCCCTTCGGCCGGGGACCCCGGTTTCAAACTGGTGCTCAAATCGCAGGGAGCAATCAGAAATACCATATTCCCGCCTTCTGAATTGAACGCCACCGAGGCCTACCTCTTCGACGAATTTGATATTGAAGGGGATATGTTCGCGGTTTTCGAGACTGCGTACGAGCTGGCCGGTATTAAGAGAGGGAAAGGGGAGTTGCTCAAACTCTTTCTCGAAATTCTGAAACTTCCCAAGGCACCAAAAAAGAAAGTAAACGACTTCGCAAAAAAGCTTCCGGGAGAATTGCATTCGATCGAAAGGGACAAAGAGGCTGTTTCATACCACTATGATATGTCAGACGACCTCTACCGGCTCTGGCTCGATCCCGAGATGATATACTCATGCGCATACTTCAAAACCCGTGAAACACCCCTTGAGCAGGCACAACTTGACAAACTCGACTACATTTGCGCGAAGCTCGACCTGAAACCGGGTGAAAAGCTCCTCGATGCCGGCTGCGGATGGGGCGCTCTGGTGGTGCACGCCGCCAGGAAGTTCGGAGTTGATGCCACCGGAGTAACCCTCAGCAAAAATCAAGCGGCGCACGCGAACAGAAGAATTAAAGAATTGGGACTTGAAGATCGGTGCAGGGTCGAAGTCAGGGATATCAGGTCTCTGCAGGGTGAGAAGTTTGATAAGATATCCTCTGTCGAGATGCTCCACCACATCGGGTACACCTCATTGTCCGGATATTTCGGGACAATTAAGAACCTCCTTAAACCGGGAGGGCTCTCTTTCCAGCTTGGTGTTACCAATAACGCCGCGAAGGGGAGGTACCGGGGACCCGTTTTCGCGCCGAAATATTTTATGCCTGACTATGATCTCTCACCGATCGGTGAGTATCTGAAGATCGCCGAGAAAGCCGGGTTTGAAATTTATGATGTTGAAGATCTCCGTCAGCACTACGAACTGACGGCACGCCATTGGTTAAAACGGATCGAGGATAAGCACAATGAAATTGCCCCCGTGACGGGTGAGGTGATGTTTAGAGTCTACCGGCTGAGTATGGCCCTGATGGCTTATGGATTTTACGCTAACATGATCAACCTCTACCATTTTGTAATCAGGAACTCTGAAGGGAAAGGGAACTTCCCTCCTCTGACGAGATGGTTTTGATATATTGATCAAATAATCTACATTTCCCGACATGATAACAGAACTTACATCAAAAGCTGAAGCATTCGTCCGTGAGACGCTCCCTGAGCGGCTCAACCCCGCGATAGTTTATCACAATCTTGACCACACTCTGGAGGTGTCGGCTAACTGTGCCCTGTTGCTTGAAAACATTAAGGTTGATGATTCGATGAGTGAGAATATCATCCTTGCGGCCATTTTCCACGACACGGGATACTCCGTTAAGGTGGAGGGGCATGAGTGGGAGAGCTGCCGGATCGCCCGGGAATTTCTTACGCGGCAGCACTTCCCCGAAGAGAGGATCGCAGCTGTTGAGGCTCTGATAATGGCAACCTCACACGGTGTCGCTCCGCAGAACACGGCCGAATCGATATTGAGGGATGCCGATATTCTCCACACAGGGAAGAAGGGTTACAGGAAAAGAGCCGAACTGTTGAGAAGGGAAGTTGAGTGGATCAGAGGTGTGCCTGTATCTGAAGAAGAGTGGACAAAGGAAAACATCAAGTTTCTGAAATCGGCGGGTTTTCACACCAAATATGCCAAAGAGAAATACGGCCCCAGAAAAGATGAAAATCTGAAGAAGCAACAAGCCCTGCTGAAAGAGATTCTGGCGGCTGATGCCGCCCGTAAACTTCAGGAAGCAGCCGCAGAAACCGCGCGAACAGTGGATGGCCACTCCAAGGGGCTGGCGGGTGTCGCCGGCCGGATAATCGATGGATTTCCATCCGGGGGTATTGAAAAGAATTCTAAAAACAACCCTCTCGAACAGAAAAGCACCGCCCGTGGTGTTGAGACGCTTTTCAGGAATATAACCAGAACCCATATCGATCTGAGCGCGAATGCCGACCGCAAGGCGAACATGATGATCTCGGTTAACTCGATTCTCATCTCGATCCTGATCAGCACGCTGGTCGGAAGGCTCGCGGCATTTCCCCATCTTACCGCGCCCACAATCATTATAATCGCCGTCTGCATGGTTTCACTCGCCTTCGCCATCATGAGTAGCAGGCCTAATGTAACGAGTGGTGTTGTTTCCCGTGACGACATCGAGAATAAACGGGGGAACCTCCTCTTCTTTGGTAACTTCCACAATATGTCGCTCGAAGACTACACTTACGGTATGGAGAAACTGATGATGGATGCCGAATATCTTTACGGCAGTATGATAAGGGATGTTTATTATCTCGGTACTGTTCTGGAGAAAAAATATAAATATATCAGATACTCATATGATGTATTCGGGATCGGGCTGCTGATCTCGGTTATATCATTCATTGTGGCAATTATAATTGGATAAACCATTTGAAAACCCTGATCCTTTTAAGACACGCTAAATCTGATTGGGATGATCCCACCCGGCACGACCACGACAGGCCTCTGAACAAAAGAGGAGAAAGGGATGCCCCCGCGATGGGGAACTTCCTGCGTGAAAAAGGTGTCATCCCCGACCTTATAGTTTCGAGCACAGCCTTGAGGGCGAAGACTACCGCTGAAGCGGTTGCCACAGGTGCAGGGTACGACCCCGCGGAGATAGTCTTCAGAAAAGAGCTCTATTTACCCCCGGTTGAGACTCTACTCAGCACAACGAAACGATTGCCCAAAGATAAAGAGAAAGTTATGCTGGTGGCTCATAATCCCGGTATCACATCGTTTCTGGCGACGATCACGGGCAACTACCAGACAGTACCTGAGATGCCAACTTGTGCCGTCGCGGTGCTCGAACTTGATGGTGAATGGGAGGCTGCCGCGCGTGGGGCGTTCAACTTCAAGGCTTTTTATACCCCTAAAAAAGATCTGTTTTAGCACGCTGTTTTGAGGCTAAGACTGTGACAGATGTCGCATAGCGGTATAAGTTGTCAGAATTTTTCTACAAAAATTTGGATTTTAAAAAAATATTTTGATATTGGTATCTCTATTTTTGAGATTTTATCCGGCGTGAGAATACTATCGTTGCCGGAATATAAAACTTTTGTTCATCGGGAAACGGAAATTAAACAGGTCGGGGAGGCTTGTGTTTAATAAAAATCTATCAAAAACCGGCGAGCTGTTACTCGAAACTCCCGATTAGGGAGTTGCAAATTATTTCATGACACAGCTCACTGAATCAGGCTATAAAGAATGAGAACGAGTTCACATAACGGATGGGCGACTGATAGTTTTCAGTAACGGAATTCTCTGTTTTGTCTTCGCTTTAATTGATAAAGCCGACCTCAAATTGCACCGTGTTTTCATTTGCGGCAATCATCAGGGATCGTGGGCGACCGATCCTGACATCTGCTGCTTCTTTTCTGACGATCCCGATAATTAGAATAAGTTTTCGAAAACATCCGTCCGGTTGTTTCGGAATTCCCCCTCACTAACCTAATCCTTGCCCGTTGACTCTTCGGAGTGACGGGCGTTTTTATTTATAGCCTTTCCCAACATTTAAGCCCCTCTAAATTCATCCGTGTCGTGTATTTTAAAAAATTCAAATTTAATTTTTTCCCGGTCATTAATTATTTCATGGAGGATTCGTGAAGATGAGAGAAGTTACGGTAAAAGCGATGTTAATTGCTTTACTGCTCGGAAGTTATGGCTACACGCAAAAGATAACGGATATTATCAAACCTCTGAGGCTCGTCTCAGGGAAAACCGGTGAATTCCGGATATCCGATCTATATTACGCTAAAGATTACAAGGTTAAGTTCGGTGGGAACAAAAACCTGAAGGTTGAATACAGCGAGAAGGACAGTATCCTTAAAGTTACCACCACAAGTGACTTTGAAGGAATAACCCTTCTGCCTTTCGAATACAAGAAAACCACATACCAGATACCTGTGGTCGCCGGGAAAGAGAGATTTCACACATTCAAGTATAAACCATATAAAAAATACAAGCACCTCACGGTTATTGGTCAGTTCAACGCGTGGAACAGGCAGTATGATCCTATGACCGATCCTGACGGGGATGGAGTCTATGAAATAGCCGTTCCCGTTGAACCGGGGAGATATGAATATAAATTCTTCGGCGACGGTGAAGAGATAGTTGACCCCGCGAACAAGGACTCAGTACCCAACGGCATGGGCGCCTACAATTCGGTGATCATCATAGAAAAACCGTTCAAGAGCACTGTTTTTCTCCATAATCTGGGTATGAAAGAGTCGAAATCTTTCAGATTCTATCACTTCATTTTTGAAAAAGACGGCAAGCCCCTCCCTGTTGAACCGGGTGAGGTTACCGCGTTGCTCGATAACGAACTGCTTAAAGATTCTGAAATAGAGATCGAGAAGGGGATAATAAAAGTGACACTTCCCCGTATGGGAATGAAGGGACTTAAACTCCTCAGGGTCGCGGTTACCAAAGAGGGACAGAAGAGCAACTGGCAGTATATCTTCCTGCAGGATGGCACGCCTGCCGGTAACGGAAAATTCACCTGGTACGATGGTATAATCTACTCGGTCGTAACAGACCGGTTCAATGACGGCGACAAGTCGATTAACAAACCCGTGAAGCACGACTCTGTTTTCACACCGGCGAACTACCAGGGTGGCGACTTCCAAGGGATCATCAACAAGTTGAACGACGGTTTCTTCGAAAAGCTGGGAATTAACACCATCTGGATCTCACCGGTTAACGACAATCCTCAGACCCCCTGGAGGGAGTATCCCGCGCCGAACAGATGGTACACCGGTTATCATGGTTACTGGCCGGTCAGCGACACAAAAGTTGAAGACCAGTTCGGCTCGATGGCAAAACTGAAAGAACTCGTTAAAACTGCCCACAAAAAGGGGATAAAGGTACTTCTCGACTTCGTTTCCCACCATGTACATCAGGAACACCCATGGTTCAAGCAGCACCCCGGTTGGTTCGGCACTCTCGATCTTCCCGATGGAAGAAAAAACCTCCGGCTGTGGGATGAGTTCCGTCTGACCACTTGGTTCGAACCATACATTCCTTCGTTTGATTTTACGAAGTCGAAGCAGGCCCTCGATGCAGTTAGTGATAACGCCATTTGGTGGTTGGAGCAGACAGGTGCCGACGGTTACAGACACGATGCTGTAAAACATGTGCCTAACGAGTTCTGGCGTGTTCTCACCGCCAAGATCAAGAAACACTTTGCCGGCAAGAGGGATATCGAAGTTTACCAGATCGGTGAGACCTTCGGCGATTACGCGATGATCTCGTCTTATGTAAACAACGGGCAGCTAAGTTCACAGTTTAACTTCAACCTCTTCGATGTCGCGATAGTGGCCTTCCTGAACAAGGATGCCTCGATGGAACTTATAGCGACCGAGTTGCAAAAAACTGCCGAAGTTTACGGACCTCTCCATCTGATGGGTAACATTATGGACAGCCACGACAAGATCCGCTACATGGCTTATGCCGACGGTGATCTTGAGATTAACGACGGAAGGGCAGCCGAGATGGGCTGGCACAATCCTCCGAAGGTTGACGATCCCAATAGTTTTGAAAAACTGAAACTTTACTACGCTTATATGATGACTATCCCCGGACTTCCTGTTGTGTACTATGGTTCTGAGTTCGGAATGACAGGAGCTTCAGACCCGGACAACAGACGGATGATGTACTTCGACGACAAGCTCAACGAGATTGAGAAAAAGACGAAGAAAGAAGTTACTGACCTGATCAAGCTCAGGAACGAGATACCCGCCCTAAGGTATGGTGATCTTTACCCGGTTCACGCATCAAAGAATGTTCTCGGATATATAAGATCAGATGTTAACGGAAGGGTTCTTGTACTTCTGAACAAATCGATGGAAGAACAGGCTGTCGAACTCGATCTTCCCGCGTTCTATGATATCGGTTACATTGAAAACCCCTTCACCAAAGAGAGAGTGATCCCTCAGGCAAACCATGTAAGGCTTAAGATCGAGCCTTCAGGTTATGAAATTTTCATTCTTGGAAGATAAAATGCAACACCGGGTTTTACCAGGTAAAAGTTTTCCTTTAGGAGCAACAGTGGCCCCCGACAAGTCGGGGGTTAACTTTTGCGTCTATTCCCGGAACGCGACGATGGTCGAGCTCCTTCTGTTCGATTCACCCGAAGCGGAACACGCCTCTGATATTATCAGGCTTAACATTCTGAATAACAGGTCATATTTTTACTGGCACTGTTTCGTTCAGGGGATAGGCCCCGGGCAGGTTTACGCTTACAGGGTCTATGGCCCATACAAGCCCGGAGAGGGTTTAAAGTTCGATCCCGAGAAGGTACTTGTTGATCCATATTCG
>ENA-UPTA01003536-UPTA01003536.1-activated-sludge-metagenome-genome-assembly--contig:-NODE-3536-length-15342-cov-6.278341_pt1 | contig 15342 bp, 9 predicted proteins | sample MGYA00238184_ERZ773361 | MGnify/ENA primary metagenome ERZ773361 (study PRJEB29100, sample SAMN05720205) | activated sludge metagenome | isolation source: anaerobic digester from wastewater...
CAGATTGATATGTCGTAAATTTCATCTTCTTTCCACTAAATTTGCAGTAGAACCACAATAATAAACAAATATAAGTACGATATTTCAATTAAACAATACGAAAAACAGAAAAACAATCGCAATTTAGTACTGTTTAATAAAATTTTGCGCCAGTTTAAAAAATGAAGGAAATAATGTAAGGCTTTCGCTGTATAGTGTGTCCAGAGGAGTATGATATACTTTAAATGCATCACCATGATCGAGAAAGAATATTGCTGGAACACCTTCGATTGCAAATGGGTAGTGGTCGCTATTACCACTCAGTTCCGATAAATCAAATCCCTCAAAAAGCATGTTGCTGCTACTTATTGCCTTCATCATTTCGAAGCCGCGCATCCCATTGTCGCTAACCTCGGTGTAAACAACAGGGTTGTTATCCGCTATCATATCGAAATTGATTACATATTTTACTTGCGACAATGGAAAAAATGGATGTTGAACATAATTCATTGACCCAAGAAGCCCTGTTTCTTCAGCGGCAAACGCCATAAATGCAATGGAGCATTTCGGTTTGTTTTCAGGTTTCGAATAATACTCTGCCAGATTCAGAAGCATAGCCACACCACTCAAGTTATCGTTTGCACCAGGGTACCAAACATCGCGTCCGAACCTGCCCATGTGGTCGTAATGGGCGGTGATCACAAAAAAACTATCCGGCTGCTGCGAACCCTCAATGTAACCGATGACATTACCGGTTTTGTAGCTTTTCACGAATTTGCTTTTAAAACGAGCATTTATTCGCGCTGGAGATTTTCCCAACGCATTGTCGGTGATCCAGATAACCCGGGCAGCTCTGGTTGATCCAGATGCAGCCATATAGCGTTTCAGCGGACCATCGAAAATAAGCATAACATTTCGCAGCTTCATGTTATTCACAGTAGTAAGCAACAGGCTGTCCCTGACATAGTATGCGTATTCCACTGCAACAAAAGTGTTTGATGTATCAAGAGCCAAAAGTTCCTGAACTGTTGTTTCTTTTGGTTTTAGGGTATCGATACGGTAAATATTAAAATCACCTTCGAACGAACGACAATACTCACGGACAACGAAATCGACCCCTGGAACCAATAATCGTCCATCGATGGTAATGCGATGATTGCCATGTTGTGTATTGACGTCAAAGGAAAAATTCTGATAATAGTCGTCCCAGCTTTTTAACCCCAGTTTATGATACTCGTTTTCGATATATCGGGCAGCTTTACGGTCGCCATGTTTAAAATAACCCCGTCCCTGATATTTTTCCGACGACAGGTCGTTAATTACTTTGCCCGCATAATCGAGGTTTTGCGCACTCAACCATGAAATAGACAATACCGAAATTAAAAATAACAGAGAGATTTGTTTCATAAAAAATCTTTTCTTCAAATATAGGTTCAGTGGAAGTCAGATTTTCTTAATAAAAATATAAAACGATTGTAGCAAGTATATATTCAATCTGAATTGCTTGCAGATAATAAGAACCTTAAATAGCCCTACTGTTTGAACAGGCTCTCGACAAACTCTCTGCGGTTGAATACTTCCAGATCGTCGATACCTTCTCCGATACCAATATATTTTACAGGAATGCTGAACTGGTCGGAAACACCGATAACCACTCCACCTTTGGCAGTTCCATCGAGTTTTGTAACAGCTAGGGCATTCACATCCGTAGCAAGAGTGAATTGTTTTGTTTGCTCAAAAGCATTCTGACCGGTGGAGGCATCAATTACCAGCAGTATTTCGTGAGGTGCATCGGGAATAACTTTTTGCATCACTTTTTTTATTTTCGAAAGCTCATTCATCAGATTCAGTTTTGTCTGCAATCTACCGGCCGTATCGATTATCACCACATCGGCATTATTTTTTTGAGCTGAAACCAGTGTATCGAATGCCACCGAAGCAGGATCGGCTCCCATTTGCTGTTTAATCACAGGCACTCCTACCCTGTTTGCCCAGATTTCAATCTGTTCAATTGCTGCAGCACGAAATGTATCAGCAGCACCAATATACACTCGTTTACCGGCTTTATTAAACTTGTATGCAAGTTTTCCGATAGTAGTAGTTTTACCAACTCCATTTACCCCGACAACCATAATTACATAGGGTTTTGAGTTTTCGGGGAATTCCCACGAATCAAAATTCTCAACGTGGTTTTCCTCAAGGAGTTCCACGATTTCGTCGCGGAGTACATTATTCAGTTCGGAGGTACCCAAAATTTTGTCGCGTTTAACACGTTCTTCGATACGTTTAATAATTTTAAGTGTGGTTTCTACACCAACATCCGAAGATATCAGTATCTCTTCCAGTTGATCAAGCACTTCATCGTCAACTTTGCTTTTTCCAAAAATAGCCCTGTTGATTTTATCGAAAACACCTGTCCGTGTTTTTGACAAGCCCTGGTCGAGTTTTTCTTTTTTTTCTTTATTGAATAATCCAAATAATGCCATGGAATTTGCTTTGTTAAGAACAGCCACAAAGATACATACAAAAACCGGATAACAAAAACGCCCTACTTAAGTAAGGCGTTACATATAAGATTGGTTCCAAATGGTTATTTCTCGATGAAATAGTCTTTTGTGTGGTCGGGGTGCACTATAGCTTCCTTGAAAATATAAGCACCTGTTTTAGGAGAGCGAACCATTTTTATGCATTTAACATATTCTTTCCCTTCTCCGGTCTTGAGCGTTGCAACAACCTTTTTTGCCATTTTTTATACTATTTAATTTCTTTATGAACGGTTACTTTCTTTAAAATCGGATTGTATTTCTTCATTTCCATCCTGTCAGGAGTGTTCTTCCTGTTTTTGGTAGTAATGTACCTGGATGTTCCCGGCAATCCTGAATTTTTGTGCTCGGTGCATTCCAATATTACTTGCACCCGATTACCTTTACTTTTTTTACCCATTTTTTATTTCTCCTTTAATACTTTTCGATAATACCATTTTTCACAGCATCAGCAAGAGCTACTTTCAAACCCTTTTTATTGATGGTTCTCATACCTGCAGGGGTTACCTTTAGCGTAATCCATCTATTTTCCTCTTCAAGGAAAAACCTCTTTTCAAGCAGATTAATCTCAAATTTTCGCTTCACCCTGTTGTTGGAGTGCGATACGTGATTTCCGGTCTGCGATGTTTTCCCTGTAATCTGACAAACTTTCGACATAACTTTTCCTTATTAATTTCGGACTGCAAAATTCACTAAATTTTCGTAATTATCAAAACATTTTTACTTTTTTTATGCAAAATATTCAACATGTGCTGAAAAACGCATAAAATTTAAGCTTTAGAAAAGGTTTTACGTAAAAAAACAAAACGTATTAATGTTTTTCTTAATTTTGTAAAAGCATATAAGCATATGAATTTATTTTGTATCTATAGTACAACCCGCTAAATCCCAATATCTATGAAAAAAACATCTTTGTTCATTTTCTTGGCAATTGCCTCGTTGGCATTTATTTTTACAGCATGCCCTTATTCTTCAACGGTACCATTATCGGGTGCCACTGAAAGTATAGACCCTGCCATTTACGGGAAGTGGGTAAAAGTTGATGAATATAACGATTACCCGAAATACTATGTTTTTAGTAAAATTGACGGAAAAAAATTGAGGATTGAACAGTATGAGTATAACGCGACCGACAGTCTCTACACTATCAGCGGGACTTATGCGGCCCATTTCACAACCATTGGAGACGTTAAGTATGTAAATATGCTTCAGGACGGCACCTATTATTTTTATCGCCTCGAATTTACCAATCCCAGTGAGTTTGCTCTTTACGAGGTTACCGATAATATTGATGAAGTATTCGATAAATCCACAGACCTGTATAGTTTTTTCAATGCTAACAAAGGACTGAGTTTCTTCTACAATAAAGACGAAGAAACCTATATCCTCAGCAAGGAGTAGTGTTTTATCAAGGTTTCATACAATTATTCACTCTTAAATATTTGTATGCAACCCTACTTAGAGGGGTTTAAATAAGAAGTACCCAACTTTTTCGTATCTTTACATAAAATCCTCCTTAAGATGCAAAATAAAGCAGATTCATCGTCTGAAATATCACTTTTCAGCAGTAATGAAGAAAAACTTACCCCCGGAGCACTTAGTGTAGCAATCACCGAAAAGTTGTTTTATCATTTGGGACGAAACCCTCACAATGCTTCCATGAACGATTTTTATCTGGCAGTATCGCTTACGGTGAGAGACCGTTTAATGGAACGGGCCTTAATAACATCCGATAATGCTTTTTCGCAAAAAAATCAAAAAATCGTATGTTACCTATCTGCAGAATTTCTAATGGGGCCTCAATTGGGCGCTAATCTGATTGATTTGGGAATTGAAGCAAACATGACGGAGGCATTAAAAAAATTCAATATCAGTTTGGATGATGTAATATCCATGGAAGAAGAACCGGGTCTCGGTAATGGCGGACTGGGCAGGCTGGCTTCATGCTACATGGATTCACTTGCTTCCGTCGAAATTCCAGCGGTTGGATTCGGAATACGTTATGAATTTGGCATTTTTGATCAGGAAATCAGAGACGGCTGGCAGGTAGAAATCACCGATAAGTGGCTAAAAAACGGAAATCCATGGGAAATACCGCGTCCCGATTTTGCTGTGGACGTGAAATACGGAGGTTATACAGAGCAATTCACCGATAGTAGCGAGAAATTAAAGGTAAACTGGATTCCTGAGAATGTGGTTAAAGGTATTCCTTACGATACACCGGAACTCGGTTACAAAGTGCAGTCCTGCAATTTTCTAAGGCTTTGGCGGTCTGAGGCTGTTGAGTCTTTCGATTTCAAGGCTTTTAATCATGGTGATTACTTCAGGGCTGTTCACGAAAAAATGCTTTCCGAAAATATTAGCAAAGTTCTTTACCCAAACGACGAATCAAGTCAGGGTAAAGAGCTTCGCTTAAAACAGCAATATTTTTTTGTATCTTGCTCACTTCAGGATATGATGCGAATGCACATTGAAGCAGGAGGCAAACCGACAGGCTTTCATGAGCGATACTCTGTTCAACTGAATGACACCCATCCTTCGATAGCAGTTGCAGAGTTGATGCGCTTACTTATCGATACGTACGAGCTCGACTGGGAGACAGCCTGGCAAGTAACTACAAGTACTATGTGTTATACAAACCATACTCTGTTACCCGAAGCACTTGAAAAATGGGCGCTAGAACTATTTCAGAAACTACTTCCGCGCCACTTGGAAATTATATATGAAATCAACCACCGTTTTTTGATGGAAGTTAAGCAACGTTTTCCGGGTGATATTTGTAAGCTTGCACGCCTTTCGATTATTGATGAAAACAAGGGAAAATTCGTCAGGATGGCAAACCTCGCATGCGCAGGCAGCTCTTCAATCAATGGCGTTGCTGAGTTACATACCCGTTTGCTAAAAACCACAGTTTTGCCAGATTGGGTAGATATGTATCCCGATAAGTTTCACAATATTACAAATGGTGTTACTCCGCGCCGATTCATAGTATTGAGCAATCCGGGACTTACAAACCTTATTAACGACACTATAGGGAATGAATGGCCGAGCAACCTGAATGAACTACGAAAACTCGAGAACTTTATCACGGACACTTCATTTCTAAACCGTTGGCAAACCGTTAAAACCGAAAACAAGAAGTATTTGGCAAAGCTAATAAAAAGTAAAACCGGCGTTTCAGTCAATCCTGAATCAATGTTCGACATTCATGTAAAGCGCATTCATGAGTACAAACGCCAGCACTTGAATATTCTTAACATACTTACACGGTATATCCGCATAAAAAGTAATACTGCTATTAATGAAGCACCACGCACGTATATATTTGGAGGTAAGGCTGCTCCCGGCTACTATATGGCAAAACTGATGATAAAACTCATCAACTCTGTTGCAGACCTAATTAATAACGATACCCGAATAAACGAATTTATAAAAGTTGTTTTTTACCCTGATTTCAATGTCACCAATGCTCAACCCATTTACCCGGCAGCGGATCTGTCAGAGCAAATATCTACCGCCGGGAAAGAAGCCAGTGGAACCGGAAACATGAAATTCGCAATGAACGGTGCATTAACCATTGGTACCCTCGACGGTGCTAACATTGAAATACGTGAAGAAGTGGGTCACGACAACTTTTTCCTCTTCGGACTAACAGCCGAGCAAATAAATGAAACAATGAAAAAGGGCTATGACCCCAGCTTTATTTATCGTAGCAACGAAGAACTTTGTGAAGTAATAGGGATCATGGAGTCGGGATTACTCTCCAGTGGAGACAAAGAACTTTTTAAACCATTGGTACAAACACTTGTCTCGTACGACACATTTATGCTTTTGGCCGATTATCCGTTGTACGTTGCCTGTCAGGATTATGTTAATCAGGTCTGGAGCAATAAAAATCTATGGGCAACGATGTCGGTTAGAAATGTTGCCCGAATAGGTAAGTTTTCCTCCGATCGTTCAATACGTGAGTATTGCGAAAAAATATGGCACGTAAAACCATGCAGCATTCAATAGCCTTGTTTTACAACAAGTCGCTTACTTCTAGTAACACCATTCCCTGTATACGGACCATAAAAATTGTAGGAGTCACATTGCTTAAGTTTATCAGCGTAATGGAGTTACCACCGGAATAACTGTAGTCGCCATAATATACCTTGTGCCCTAGCATACTATTTCATTATCATATTTTTACCACATTATCAATAACACCTTAGTTTTTTATAAAACGTGCAACCAGTTTGGTATCCTTTCCAGTAATTCTAACAACATACATTGCCGATGGATACTGATTTAGGTTTATTGAAACACTTACCTCTCCATCAGAAGATACAAAAGTACCCATATATACTGAAAAACCAAGAATATCAAGCACCTCAATACAGTAGTCCCCCTCCTGCTCAACCAAGGCTTTTATATTGATTATTTCGTTCGTAGGATTGGGGAAAAGACTTATTTCGCTTCGTTTGAACAAACCATCGTTATTTTGCTGAATTGTTTCACTTTCCGATGGATTATAATTGTCGGCTGCTGCTTTCCCAGTATTATTAACAACAGTGATACAAGCAACATCGCTAAATTTCGCATTGCAATGTTCTCCCGACGAAATAATTTTAACTTTGTAATTTCTGGTGTATGGAGGATTTGCCAAAAACGAACTGTTGGTAGCTCCCGGTATAATAAGCCACGACCCGTAATATGTTAGGTAATACCACTGGTACGATAATTCCGTTCCACCCGATGCTTCAACAGTAAGAAGTATACTTTCGCCGGCCTCAACAGTAGAACTTAACGGCTGAGTAATGACGTAAGGATCGGGCACCACCTGAACCGTTACAGCATTCGAAACTGCCTGATTGCAACCCCAACCCATGAAATCCACAATACAGCGATAGCTTCCTGTGGTCAACATTGTACTTTTGTAGTTTGAAGATGTCGCATTTTCAATGTTAAACCAGTTGCTACCATCCATTTGCTGCCATTGATAAGCAACAGCGCCTATTCCACCAAAGGTCACGGCAGCTATATTGACCTCGGCTCCACTGCATACACTCTGTACTTCTGGAATGTATACCAATGGATCCGGGTGAACCATGACATAAGCAGCGTTACTAATTACAAGATCACAGCCTGCACTATTATTCGATATGGCACACCTGAAGTAATACGTTTCGAGTAGAATACCTGTATTATACTCATATGATATGGCTCCGGGAATATCGTGCCAACTAATCATATCTGCCGATAATTGCCATTGATAATTAAGTGCCGTACCTCCAGTAACAAGCACATTCATAATATGATAGCCGCCTGAACAAATATTTCTGCTTTGCGGATGTGTTTTTATTATTGGGTCGTTCACGACCTGAATGTTAATCGGACTACTAATTGTTGCGTAGCAATTTGAATTCTGAGGTGTTACAGCCACCCTGTATTCACGGGTATAGGGCGGATGAGTCAACAACGTACTCCCAGTAAAGCCAGTAGCATTTTTCCAAACACCCTTCAGATTGTACTGCCATTGATACGTATATGTACCCGCAGGGCTCACCTGAGTGGTTATAAGCGAAGACCCATCAGTGCATACCGTTGTGTTTGCTGCAAGAACGACGGTAATATTATTGTTAACGGTGATAGTAACGGTATTAGAAATAGCCGTTTCGCAACCTGATGCCGATGCAGAGTACAAACATCGGAAGCCAGTTGTTTGAACAATCGGGGAAGTGATTAACTGACTGGAATTTGTACCTGTATTTATCCAGGATGATCCATTAGAATATTGCCACTGATAATTCAATGCACCCGCACCACCCGATGAAACAGATGTCAATGTTACAGTTCCTCCTGAGCAAATCGTGGTAGCACCGGATATTGAAATCTGAGGGTCTTGCGCAACAACCACTGTTGCTGAATTGCTGGTTGATGCATCACACCCTGCTCCGGATGAAGAATATATACAACGGTAAATTGTACTTTGTTCGAGTGCATTAGCAGTTAATACAGGACTATTTGTTCCGGTATTCACCCAATTGGGTGAACTGAAATATTGCCATTGATATGTAACAGTACCCGTACCTCCTGTAGCGTTTGCAGTGAGTGATGCTGAACCACCATTACAAATAGTTTGAGTTGGGGTAATGCTGATTGCCGGATCGTCGGTAACCGTAACCAATATTGCATTTGAATACCCTGTATCGCAACCAGAACCTGCTGCCAATTTAGCACAACGATAATATGCACCCACACTCAGCAAACCGGTAATATAAGAACTTGTATTGGCTCCGGGAATATCCGACCATGTTGCACCATCAGACGATGACTGCCATTTAAAACTTATCGGAGGCGCACCACCCCCATGACTATTAACAATAAAACCTGTGCTACCACCCGTACAAACCGATGTAGTGCCAATGCATTGAATTGTCAGACTTGGGTCAGAATCAACAGTTATATATAACTGAGAGGAAGTTGCAATATTACAGCCTGAACCGGTTCTCAAATACGTGCAACGATAATAGCTTCCCGTGGTTAACACTGGTGAATTCCAAACGGGTTGATTTGCACCGGGTATAGCCGACCATGTACCTGCATTGGGGGAGCTATACCATTGATATGATTCTGCCCCGACCCCACCCGCAACAGAGGAATTAAGTTGTATTGATCCACCAGTGCAGATCCAGTTTGATGAAGTAGATATGGTTATAGACGGATCATCAACCACAGTAACCGTTTCAATATTACTCGTTTTTGACTCACAACCGTTACCGGTAGCTGAATAAATGCATCTAAAATTTGTAGTCGACATTAGAGTTGAAGTGTTGTAAGTCGGTCCATTAGTTGGGGAGTTAATCCAATCCGGACCATTGGAATACTGCCACTGGTAGGAAAGTGTACCCGTTCCACCCGACACATTTGCCGTAAGAGTTGCAGTACCTAGTGTGCAGACCGTGGTGCCGCCGCTGATACTGATATCCGGATCGGGTACTATAGTTATTGAAACTGAGTTACTATAAGCGGTCTGACATCCGCTACCCGACGCAATATACAAACAACGGTAGATGGTACTGACTGTTGGAGAAACAATGTACTCATCACTGCTAGGGCCGGCATTAATCCATACAGATCCACTATTATACTGCCATTGAAATGATATAGTCCCGGCTCCTCCCGAAGCAGTTGCCGTAAGTGTTTTACTACCGCCTGTACATATCGTGGCATCGCTAATAATACTAATCTGAGGGTCGTTATTCACTGTGATATAAATTACATTTGAATAACCAGCTTCGCAACCTGAGCCACCGGCATATTTAACGCAACGATAATACATATTTTGAACCATAGAACTCACTCCTAATGTGGAGGAAGTAGCTCCGCTAATATCACCCCATAGAGTACCATTTGAGGATTGTTGCCACTGAAAGCTAATTGGCGGTGCTCCACCCCCGTGCATATTAACCAGAAAACTTGTACTGCCTCCAGTACAAACCTCAGTGCTTCCTGTACATTGTATGTTTAAATACGGATCTGAATTTACAGTAATATACAGTTGATTTGATGTTGCAGTATTGCAGCCGGCTCCGGCAGTTGAATAAGTACAACGATAATAACTTCCCGAGGTTAGCACAGGTGAGTTCCATATAGCTTGCGTAGCACCGGAGATTGGAGTCCATACACTTGCATTGGGCGAGCTATACCATTGGTAAGTCTCAGAACCGGTTCCACCACTAACCGAAGATGAAAGTTGCACCGTTCCGCCGGCGCATATTGAGTTGCTCGAAGTAGCAACGCTGATAGAGGGGTCGGCAATAACTGTTACTGTTACAACGTTACTCGCTTTCGCATCACAGCCATTTCCCGATGCAGAATACAAGCATCTGAAATTTGTATTTGTGGTAAGCACCGAAGTTGTATAATTGGCGCTATTTGTTCCTGTATTAACCCATGTTGTTCCATTATAATACTGCCATTGATAAGCCAATGTTCCTGTCCCCCCCGAAGCAGAGGCTGTGAGTAAAGCTGTTCCGCCACTACAAATGGTTGTTGCTCCGCTGATTGTTATGTCAGGGTCTGAGTTCACCAAGATATGTATTGCACTGGAATAACCGGTTTCGCAACCAAACCCACCTGCTATTTTGGCACATCTGAAATAAGTACTGGTATTCAGCGAACCTGTTAAATAAGAGGATGTACCAGCACCCGGAATGTCGCTCCAATTGTCACCGTCGGCAGATTGCTGCCATTGGAAGCTAATTAGCGGGGCTCCTCCCCCATGAGTATTAACAAAAAAACTGGTACTACCCCCAATACAAATAGCAGTACTTCCAGTGCATTGAATAGTTAATGTGGGATCAGCACTTACAGTAATATACAGCTGATTTGATGTAGCAGTATTACATCCGGCTCCTGCAGTTGAATAAGAACAACGATAATAGCTCCCTGTGGTTAGCACAGTTGAGTTCCATATAGCTTCAGTAGCTCCGGAGATGGGGGTCCATACACTTGCATTTGGAGAACTGTACCATTGATATGACCCTGAGCCCACACCACCACTTACAGTTGATGACAGCTGTACTGTTCCTCCTGTGCAAATCCAGTTACTCGATGTGAAAGCACTGATAGTTGGGTCGGCAACTACAAAGACTGTTTCAGTATTGCTAATTGTCTGATCGCAGCCGGGGGCTGTGGCAGAAAATATGCAACGATAATCAGTGTTATTTGTCAAGGCTGAAGTTGTATAGCTTAGCAAGCCGCTTCCGGTATTCACCCATCCTGAGCCTGTATTATACTGCCACTGAAATGTAAAAGTACCGGTACCTCCAGATACAGAAGCCGTTAAAGTGGTTGAGCCCCCTGTGCAAACCGTAGTACCACCACTGACGGATATGGCAGGGTCGTTATATACTGCGGTATTAACCGTGTTACTTGTAGATTCATCACAACCCGGACCCGTACTCGATACCAGGCACCTGATAGATGTAAAAATATTCATATCTGAATAATCAAGCTGATTAGAATCAGTACCTGTATTATTCCAGCCGATACCTATGTTATATTGCCATTGATAATGCAGGGTTCCTACGCCACCACCGGCAACCGCAGTATAGTGTGGAACACCGCCGTAACATATTTCTGTGTTTCCTGATATAGATACACTGGGATCAGGATTTACCGTAATCAATATTGCATTGGAAAACCCTGTTTCGCAACCCGATGCGCCAGAAATTTTTGCACAACGAAAATATGATGATGCATATAAATAACCTGCATTATAACTACTGCCGGTAGCTCCCCCTATATCGGTCCAAGTATTCCCATCTGTTGAACGCTGCCATTGAAAGCTTATCGGTGCAACACCTCCATTATGTGTTTGAACATAAAATGCTGCTATTGACCCGGCGCATATTATGAGATCATTAATACTCGTAATTGTTAAAGATGGATCTGCATTTACACTTATATAAATTTGATTCGATGTTGATAAATCACAGCCAGAGGCATCTGTATCGTAGGTACAACGGTAATATATTCCCGACGACAACGCGGGTGAATTGTATGTTGATTCTGTGGCCCCCGATATGGCTGTCCAATCGCTGCCATTGGCTGAACTGTACCACTGGAAACTTGGGGTACCATACCCTCCCAATGCTGTTGAGGTAAGCTGAACTGTACCTCCGGTGCAAATCGACGTTGATGAAGCAGAAATACTGATACCGGGATCAGGAAACAAGTTTACCAGAACAGTATTACTTGTTGATGTACCGCAGTCGGCACCTGAAGCTGAGTACTGACAACGGTAGTTTGTCGATGCAGTCAATTGCGGAGTAACAAAAACAGAATTGTTTGTTCCCGTATTTATCCAATTGGGTGCACTATAGTATTGCCATTGATAGGTTACAGTACCTGTGCCGCCTGTTGCGTTGGCAGTAAGTGTAGCAGTACCACCTGTGCATATATTTGCACCAGATGGTATTGTAACCGATGGGTCTGGTACCACAGTAATTGTTACTACATTGCTTATTTTCGTATTACATCCGTTACCGGTTGCAATAAACACACATCTTATATCAGTTGTAATGGTAAGAGGCGATGTAGTAAAGTTTAAACCACTAGTGCCTGCATTTATCCAACCAGAGCCATTGTTGTATTGCCATTGGTAGGTCAATGTTCCGGTCCCCCCTGAAGTTGACGCTGTGAGAGAAGCCGTTCCGCCACTGCAAATGGTAGTTGCTCCGCTTATAGTAATATCAGGATCGGATACAACCGATACTGTAACAGGGGTGCGCACCAGGCTGGCACCACAGGTATAATCCTCGGCATAATACGTTGTGTTACTTGTGAGCTCTGGTGTAAGATAACTATTCCCCGTACCAAGCAATGTTCCGTCTGTGGCAGCATTATACCATTTAATTGTACCTGAGCCAGTAGCACTTAAAGTTGCTGTTCCTCCTGAACAAATGGTTTGGTTTTCTGTAGATGTTGAATTAACAGGCGGATCGGGCGGGTAGCAATACTCGGCCAATTGGGTAAGATAGGGCATAATACTGTTTGGTGTTGCAAAATGGACTTTTATTGAATAAGCATTCGTTGCTGGATCCCATGTAAAAAGTACACCATTGCCAATGTCACCGCCACCATATGTAAGACCGTAAAACAGCCCGTTGTACATATACATAGTGCCTCCCGGATTACGTCCATTGGTGTTATTGAAATCAAATTTTCGTGTATACACATTGGTGGTGGGATTCCATTCAAAAATAACCCCATAATCGCTGCTGCCTCCGGTACGTGTAAGTCCATAAAACTTACCGTTATACAGGGCAAGATTTCCCATCGGTGTTTCACCTTCGGCTTCGCTTAAGTCAACTTTTTTTGTATAGGCATTGGTATTGGGGTCAAACTCAAAGATAACCCCGGCATTTGTCGTTCCCCCTGTAATACACATACCATACATCTTATTATTGTATAGTGTTAAGTCACCTCTGGGCATTTCGCCGGTTGCGTTCGCTAAATCGCGTCTTTTTGTAAGAACTCCGGTGGAAGGATTGTAATCGATGATAGTTCCTGATGAATTTGCTCCACCCGTGCTGGTTAAGCCATATAGTTTACCGCTGTACACTATTAATGCTCCAAAAGGGTTGCCTCCAGTGGAGGTTGAAAAGTCGATTTTTTTGGTAAAAGTGTTAGTTGCCGGATTCCATTCAAAAAGAGTCCCCAGATTATTGGCTCCTCCCTTATTAGTCATACCATAAAATAAACTTCCGTATTTCACTAATTTACCATATGGATTATAACCAGTATTTGCGTTGAAATGCTGTTTAATTGTGTACACCTGAGAAATTGGATCCCACTCAAACAAAACACCCTTGTTTTCGTTGCCGCCTTCATATGTCATGCCATACATAACATTTCCATCAACAACAACTGACCCATATGCTCTCCTTCCGTCAGCAACGTTGAAGTCGATTTTCTTTACAAAAATCGATAAAGAAGGCAAATATGCATATATAACCCCTGCATCATTTGCCCCACCAACGCGAGTTGTACCGTACAATGTTCCATTATACTCCATCAAGCCTGAATATGGGTTCATTCCGTTTGCAACATCGAAATGGTGTAATGCGGTGTAGGTGTTTGTTGTTGGGTTCCATGAAAAAATAGTTCCTGCCGAGTTCGCTCCTGCATAGGTTGCAGTGCCATAAAAAACATCGTTTACAAGCAAAAGTGGCGCCATTGGTCCATATCCTGTAGCCGCAGTAAAATGATGTTTCACTGTATAGATATTTGTAACCGGGTCCCATTCAAATATAACACCATAACCGTTTGCTCCACCAAGGCGGGTTGTACCGTAAAATTTGTTATTTCGCATTACCATGGTGCTCGTAGAATATCCCCCTGTTGCAGCAGCCATGTTCATTTTTAAGGTAAAAGCACCGGTGGAGGGATTGAATGAAAAAATAGTGCCATAGTTATTGCTACCACCTGAATAGGCCACTCCATACAATAATCCATTATAATATACCAGATCCCCGTCAGGTTTGGTGCCACTTGTTGTGCTAAGGTCGTATCGCTTGGTATATACATTGGTCGCAGGATCCCAATCAAAAATAACACCGAGGTTATTTGCACCACCCATCGAAGTCATTCCATAGAATTTACCATTAACCATTACAAGAGATCCTTTTGGTTCAGCCCCGGTGGCTTCAATAAAATCGAACTTTTTAGTATAAATGTTGTTCACATAGTCATATTCAAAAATCACTCCGTCGCCATTGTTTCCTCCCCACCGTGTTGTACCATACAATTTCCCATTGTACAACGTAAGTGTACCCCATGGGGTATTGCCCGGGTTGTTTGTATATAACCACCTATACTTCTTGATATACTCGTTCGTAAGTGGATCCCATTCAAAAATAACACCCCCTGCATTAATCCCATCACCACCGCTGGTCATTCCATACAATTTGCCATTGCCAACATCGGTGAGCTTGGTATACATCGGTGCTGCACCCGGATAAGGAGAACTAAATGAAAAATCGACCATCTGTGTTTCGTCGGATGGAGTATAATGAAAAATAGTACCATATTGGTCAGACCCTCCTGAGTACGACAAGCCATAAAGCTGTGTCTGTGAGAAAGCTGTATTATTCTGCATTATGCAGATAATAAATAATAGAAAGTAAAAGTATTTTGCCATATAACCAGTTATTAATATCAGATACTCAATTGAAAGAATAAACTACATTAAACAAATATAGCAAATACTTAATTTAAAATCACTATTGTCCGATAAAAATATGAAATAAATTTCAATTATTGCTAAGTT
>ENA-UPTA01003538-UPTA01003538.1-activated-sludge-metagenome-genome-assembly--contig:-NODE-3538-length-15341-cov-5.899450_pt1 | contig 15341 bp, 14 predicted proteins | sample MGYA00238184_ERZ773361 | MGnify/ENA primary metagenome ERZ773361 (study PRJEB29100, sample SAMN05720205) | activated sludge metagenome | isolation source: anaerobic digester from wastewater...
TTCGCTGGAAATACGGAATCCCGCCTGCAAGTAATGCCAACTTTGCATGGATTCAACATATGATCCATCATCTTGCGCCAAATGGCAAGATCGGACTTGTTCTTGCAAATGGAGCACTCTCTTCCCAGAGTGGCGGCGAGGGTGAGATCAGAAAGAAGATCATCGAGGATGACCTTATCGAAGGCATCATCGCTATGCCGCCGCAGCTCTTCTATAGTGTAACAATCCCTGCGACGCTCTGGTTCATTTCAAAGGGCAAGAAACAGAAAGGCAAGACAGTCTTTATTGATGCCCGCAAGATGGGACATATGGTAGACCGTAAGCATCGTGATTTTACGGAGGAAGATATCCAAAAACTTGCGAATACATTCGAAGCCTTCCAGAATGGCACACTTGAGGATGAAAAAGGCTTCTGCTCTGTAGCGACGATACAGGATATCGCAAAGCAGGATTATGTTCTTACACCGGGTCGCTATGTTGGTATTGAAGAGCAGGTAGATGACGGCGAGCCGTTCGAAGAGAAAATGACAAGACTGACATCGGAGCTTTCCGATATGTTTGAGCGCTCTCATGAACTTGAGGACGAAATTCGAAGGAAGTTGGGGGCGATTGGATATGAAATATAAACTCTCCGAAATAATGGATATCATTGGTGGAGGAACTCCGAAGACAAGTAAGCCGGAATATTGGAATGGTGACATTCCATGGCTTTCTGTAAAAGACTTTAACAATGATTATCGCTACGTCTATGAAACAGAGAAGACCATTACACAACTGGGACTTGACAATAGTTCGACGAAATTGCTAAAGCGAAATGATTCAATAATTTCAGCGCGTGGTACTGTCGGAGAAATGGCGATGATTCCATATCCCATGGCTTTTAATCAGTCATGTTATGGACTTCGCGCAAAAGAAGGTCTTGTTGATGAGGAATATCTATATTACTTGATTAAGCACAACGTGGTGGTTTTGAAAAAGAATACTCATGGATCGGTGTTTGATACTATCACGCGAGACACATTTGATGGTATTGAAGTGGAATTGCCATCACTGGTGGAACAGAAGGTAGTGGCTTCAATACTCCGAGACTTAGATGACAAAATTGAGGTGAACAATGAGATAAACAAGAATTGAGATTTCATGTATTCCAAGGAATTTAATAATTGTTATATTTTATTATCAAATATCTCTCAAGCCCTTGAAAACACTAAGTTTATCGCAGGTGAGCTTTCCCTTATTGTTTCCCTTGTATTATATTGTCCCACCAGTGTTTACGAACTCTGATAAGGGCAAATACAAGGGCAAGAAAATCCTATAAAACAGTATAACACAAAATTAAAACGACATGGTGAACTGATTGAAATGCTTCTATTTTTTTAACAAATGATTGATTGAACGATAAGGAGATTTGATACGATGAGAACGATATTTGCAGAATACAATCCACACAGAAACAGCATTGATGTATATACCAGTGCTGGCTATATGCTCCGCATTGACTGCTGGGAAGCAGAAAAGAATTTAAAAACAACACCTGGATCAGATTGTGCATTAAATGCACTTGCTATTGATGAACCACTTGAATATGCAAGATTGTATCTTGATGGAACGATGCAAATGTGGGTAGATGCGGAAGATTCCTTAGAAATTTAATTCAAAGATAAATAAGGGACAAATAACCCTTTTAGATTTATTTGTCCCTATTATTCTATATTTTTTCACTTCTGACAATGCAGATGAAACTTTTAAATTTGGTATTTTCCAGTATCATTGTTCAGTTTTTTTCACCAGACAGGGCACTGTATCCATATTGTTTGTATGTATTTTCCCCTGTTACTCAATCATAATTTCCTTGATAGAAATCTTCTTAATTTTTTCAGAATATATATACATCATAATTTCATAAATCGTGATAAAACAAGCAAGAGAAATAAGCATAGTAGGAAAGTCAAATTTATACGTAGGTACACCCTCGACATCCTTAAATACAATATCCACCATAAGCCGAAGCAATCCATACTGATATACTGTTCCGATTATAAAACCAATATAGGACAGCGGTCTGTATCCTCCTAAAATTGCCCTGCAACATTCTTTCTGTGAATAGCCGAATACTCTCATCATAGCAATAGTTTTTGTATTTCCGTTTATTACTGTAGTTATAGCAAGAAACAGAGTTGTAAACGCTAATACAAGTCCGATGACCAACATCATCACACCCATCATTTCACTTGATAAATCTTTCATACTAAACGACATTTGTGTCATAGCTGAAAAGCAAAACGAAGCAAAAATAATGAAGAATACAAGTGCCTTTTTAGATTTCAAGGTATTCCTTTTCAAATACTCTACAAACGACAATTCACTGCTTTTTTCGATTCTATGATTTGGTGTTTTAGAAGCAGTTTGCATATTATCTTTCAAAAGCAGCAACACAGGTTTTTTGAATTTGTACCAGGCATAATAAACTGAAAGTGCCGAAAAACACACAGTTGGCAATACCACAAAATAAAATAAAATGCTTGGATGAAAATTGATAGTTATCTCAGGAAGCATTTTATCTTCATTTTGTAGAGCGTAAAACCACGGCATTATAAGAAATGCTCCTGCATATCCGGTTACAGTTCCAATAAATATACTAATTCCGAATACCCAAAAGCTTTTTGCAATTTTGATATTTGAATATCCCAACGCCTTTAATATCCCAAGTTCCTTCTTATGCGTGTCAATATAATGCTTAATATAAAACAACAACATAACAATCGCAGTTAAAAGCAAGCATCCGCCACTTACAAGGCAAACGACTTTTGCGGTAGAAACCTGAGCATTATAAAAAAACATTGATAATTCAGATGTAATTTCACTCTCAATTAATCGAATATCAAAATAAAAGTTCAGAAACATTGTACAAACAAGAACAGCACAACAGGCTATAATGGAAATACCGATGAGTTTTGAAACATTTTTTATTCCAACGAGCATACCATCACCACCCTATCTCATAAGCAGTCTTTTGTGCTTCATTTGTGTAAATTTCAGATATTTTTCCGCTATTCATTTTTATAACTGTGTTTGCCATTTCCGCAATATTCAAATTGTGCGTTACCATTACAATCGTAAAACCATATTCCTTTTGAAGTTTACATATATAATCAAGAACCTGTCGTCCTGTTTGTTCGTCTAATGCTCCTGTCGGTTCGTCAAGAAATAATACTCTCGGTCTTTTTGCCAAAGCTCTTGCAATAGATACTCTTTGCTGTTCGCCACCCGAAAGTTCGCTGGGATATTTATGTAGTTTTTCTCCGAGTCCAACCGCTCTAATGACGTTTTTATAATCTTTATTATTTGCTAAATCAGCACCCATTTTTACATTTTTATCAACGCTCATATTGGGTAGCAAATAATACTGCTGAAAAATAAATCCGACATTTTCCTTACGAAATGAAGTTAATTCATTATCAGAAAGTGCTGTAATATCCTTTCCGTCATAAAACACTTTACCGCTGTCAGGGCGTTCAAGACCTGAAATTACATTCAAAAAGGTTGACTTGCCAGAACCAGATGCGCCGAGAATAACCACAAAATCATTATCCTCAATATCAAGACTGATGTCCTTTAATACTTGGAATCGGCTTTCTCCGTTTTGGTAGGATTTTATTATATTTCTCGCTTTAATCATTATTTTCTCCTTCCTTCAGCTTTTTCAAAATACTCATACATACCTCAGTAATCATTGTACTGATTTCTTCGTCTGTAAATCGGCACATTTTTGTGGCACAAAGCGTTGCAATTCCGTGTGTATATATCCAAAGATGATGATACAGTTTTTTCCCAGCTGCCTTGCAAATTTTGTAATCATCTTGAATTGACAATAGAATTTGCTCATAACTTTCATCTATCAGCGGAAGTACACCAGATAAGTCAGGAATTTGTTTTTGCTCCGTCATAAAGAGGAGTTGAAAAAGCTTAGGCTCATTAACAGCGAAGAGAATATATTGTGTACCCACCCCTTTAAACGGGGGCTCTGTTGTTAGTCCTTTATTGACATATTCTTTATACAGAGCTTTAGCAGATTTAATCATATCCTGCTGAACCTCCTCCATATTTTTAAATACAGTAAAAATGGGTCTTGCCGAACTACCGAGATATGTTCCTAACGCTCTTGAAGTCAAAGCCTCATATCCGTCTGCCCTGACAATATTTAATGCGGCTTCAATAATTTCTGCTTTTTGTAAATTTGGCTTTTGGTGGCATACTTTATCTCTCCTTTTACTAAATCGCTTGTTTTAAATCAGCTGATTTAATTATAATTGAAGCCCACCTGAAAGTCAATAAGGCGGCAGAGATTAATTCCTTCAGCCTTATTGACTGCTTATGAAAAGATGATTTCTTCGTTCATAATATCCCAATTGCTACACTTTGTTGTATTGCGTTATGCGTTTTTCCAGCCCTTGCTTTTACCATTATGAACAGTCAGGGCAAGGGGAACATAGTGTGAAATCATATAAAGGGATAAAGCGAACACATTACAATGAATCCTTTGTTTTCAAAGCTTTTGTAGGATTTTATTAAAATACAAAGAGGTGTGATTAAGCACATATATAAAATTGTGTGTTTACAATCGGATTTTTAATAATATCCCCTTGTTTCCCGCCAGCCTTTTACATACCACCTGATTCCAACATATACCAGTTGCACGAATAATAAGAAAAATAGCAGATTGATCGGCAATACTGTCTTTATCCAATCTCCAAAATAGATTGCTATTGCCATGCTTATAAGTGTTACCAGTATTGTAATCATATCCCAGCAGTATTTCTTATATAGCCCGGCAATCTTTATCCCGGTGAATGCTAAAAGTATTCCAGCACCCACCAAACATCCACCGCAGATCAGTATTCTTATCAGCCAATATACAATTCCGGCAACGACAGGATTGGATATTCCATTACTAATCTGTGCCATGTTCTTTCCTGTCAGTATAATCCACCCTGCAATGGTCTGTATAAAAGTGGCGATTGTATCAAAGAATACCACGCAATCAGAAATAAATATTTTTGACCGTATCATCTGAAAAAGAGTAGTTGATACGGAATACCATATCAGCAGAAACATCAATGCTTCATACATGGCTGTTTTTGTTTTATATCTGCCTGCCAGTTTTTCTCTCTGCGTATCATACTTTTCCTTGGCTTTCAGATAAGCTGTCAGGTTACAGTTCCCACACTTTTGATAGAGTACCGGCTTTTCAACCGGTATCTCTACTTTTTTCTGATGAGAGAGTGCATAGTCCCGTTCCTGTTCTGCCTGCCTTAGCTTATCTTGACATTCCTCTGTCATGATTTCGGCAGCGTGCGTTTTCTCTTTCTCTCTCTGCAACAATTCTTTTGTTTTCCTCAAGTCGTTCTTTAAGGCTTGAATGTTCCCTGCTCTGTTCTCGCTGTTTAACCTCTCGTTCAAGGTCAGCGATTCGTCGAGCTGCATTTTCAGTTTCCTGATAGTCCGGTCTTTCTGGTCGAGTTCTTCCTGCATCTGCTCTGTCAGCAGAAGCAACTCTTCCAGTTGATCGTCGCTCTTTGAGTTTCTTAATTCGTTCATCAATCGACCTTCCTTTCTCTAATTGCTGTTCAAGTTCAGTAATTCGCTGTTCTGTTTCTGCAATAGCCGGTTCTCGCTGTTTAATTTCTGTGCCAATTCCTGCCATTGCTGATTTTCGTCTGTAAGCTTCTGTATCTGGTCTGTCTTTTCTTCCAGAAGTATCAACAGTTCTTCTGTATCCGGCAAGATTTGAAGCAGTTCTGATAATTCGCTCTCTAATTGCTGCAATCGTTCTTCCTTCTCCTGAAAGCACATCAGCTTCTCGTCCTTTTCCTGTATTTCCTGAAGCATTTCTGCCATGATATTCTGCTGTTCCTCTATCTGTGTAATCATTGCTTCCATCATGGGAATTACTTCTTTGCTTTCTTCTAATGTCATTCAACCACTCCTTCCATATTGACAATGCACCGGATACCTTACCAAAGGTTGTGATTACCTTTTGCAGTAGTGCATTTTGTTTTTTAATCATCTGGTTTTCCTCGACCTTCCATGAACCATTCCATATCTGTCCGGTGAGATATTTTTCCTCAATCTTTCTTGCATCCGCACCCTCATGAATCGTAGGGATTTTTAATTTGCCCTGTCTTTCATAAGAGCGGTGGTCAATCTGATTGTCTATGGATAAATGCCGGTTACACATCCCAGCCCATTCGCTTCGCCATAACTCACAATTCTTTGGATTATTCCAGCCGGTAGCATCGGTCAGAACCCGTTTCCATTGTTTTCGGTTTCTTGCCCCGACTTTCTGTACTCCGTTTTCATCAAGTACCGGAATGCGGATTCCATGCCGGTCAGGATTTTTCTTATCCTGCCACCAGTCCGGGTGGGATTCATCAACCACGATATTTCCGTCAGTATCTCTGACAAAATCCCAGTCCTTGACTTCTTTGCTGCCCCATGAATGATCCAGATTGAATGGTCGCATGGTTACAAGTAAATGCACATGTGGGTTTCCATCGCCCTTATCGTGTATGCTCCAGTCGACACACATTCCCTTATCCACGAAAGTCTTTTGAATATATTCGGTTGTATAATCAATCTGTTCCTGTCTGCTCCATTCTTTCGGCAGGGAAAATTCAAATGAGCGTCCAAGCTGTGCATCTGCATTTTTTTCTATCTTCAATACCTCATTCCATAGACGCTGTTTCTGAAATGTGATTTTAAACTTTTCCAGTGCGGCATCTTTATCATCCGCTCTTTTATAACGGATAGACTGTTGAAACCTTTTTATATTTTCTTCCGGTACATGCAGCCATTCAGGAGGTGCATTTTCGCACATCATCAGACTGGTGTAGACGACTTCCTTTTTGGAAGTATAGTAACTGATTCTGCCTGTTTCCTCATTCTTCATCACATCTCCATTAAGATATGCCGATGCGGATATGACAGATTTTCCTTTACTGCGCCCGACAATCTTTACTGTAAAGTGAAATATCGCCATGATACGATTCCCCCTTTCTGCCGTATCCGGCATTGATTTCCGACAGCATCTTCTTCTGGTTTGGCAGAAGTGAAGCTGTCGGAACGCCCTCTGCGCAAGAGTGCCCCCTGCGGCATGAGCAGGTCTGGCTGAAAGCCCCGCCGACGGAACGAGCCCGGCAAGCGTAAGCGCAGACCGGTTGCCACTTGTGGCAAACTTATAAGGACGACCTCTGGTTGTCCATAAGTGCGCCCTTCATTCAAAGGCAATGAAGGGAATGGAAAAACCACTCCCTCCGCCATTACACTTCCTCCATATCTGTAAGTGGCTCTTTCTGCATCGCCTTTGAGAAAAACTTTCCGTTTGTTTCCTGCCTTTTTAAGAAGCCTATCAACTTTGGTAAATCTTCCTCCTCAATCGGACAGCCAAGAACCGATTCCACTGCGCCACCAATCTGACAGAGCCTGTGGGTTCGTTTTTTACTTTCCTCTGCTTTCTTTCGCTTTTCCAGTTCCTTCCGCTGTGCAATGAGCTTTTTTGTAGCTTCAATGCTTTCCTGTTCCTTTTTCTCTAATGCACGTATTCTTTCTTCATAAGTCTTTGTTGATTTCGCCATATCGTCTTCATCCTTTCTTTTTCCGATAAACAACAGTTCCCGGTTGCATATCAGGAGAAGCACATGGTATAATCCTCTTGCGTGTAGGTATATCATGGCTTCGGTCTGATAGAACCTTTGGCGGTTTCTTAGGAAGCCGCCTTTTTAAGTTGCCACATTTCTTGTGACAGCTTTTACATTTCCTTTATCCCTCAGATCACGCCCCTCGTTGGCTTCCATGAACTTTTCCAGAATGTCAGTTTTAATAAGGACTTTTCTTCCGACCTTTAATACCGGAAGCTTCTTCCATTCAACCAGCTTTCTCAAAGTGTTTCTGCCAATTCCTGTATAGTCGGCTGCTTCCTCGATGGATAATGCAATCTTTCTTTCCGTCATCTTGTCACCTCCTTATAAATTGCATTATGCAATTTTTGTTGTGCTGTTAGTATAGCGGTTTTATATTGCGCTGTCAAGCGTTATGAAATTTTAAAAGCAATTATTAGATTGCATATTGCAATTATGTGAGGTACATGCTATAATTCATACATACCGAAAAAGGAGGCAATCAGCATGAAAGATAAAGAACTACGCAAGCTGATAGGCAGCAGGGCAAAACAGCGTCGTCTGGAATTAAATCTGACACAGCCTTATGTTGCAGAGAAGATGGGAGTTACAGCTTCCACAATCCTGCGTTATGAGAATGGTTCGATTGACAATACCAAAAAGATGGTGCTGGAAGGTCTTTCGGAAGCACTTCATGTATCTATTGAATGGCTCAGAGGGGAAACCGATGAATACGAAACCGATATTACGGATAAGAAAGAATTACAGATTCGTGATGCAATGGGCGATATTCTCAAACAGTTACCTCTCGACCTTAGTAAAAAGGAAGATGCTTTTTCCAAAGATTTACTGCTGTTGATGTTAAAGCAATATAACCTGTTTCTGGAATCATTCCAGTTTGCCTGCAAGAATTACAAGGGCAACACGAATGAAGCTGATATTGCAAAAGTAATGGGGTTTGAATCGAATGATGAATATAACGAGATTATGTTTCTCCGGGAGATCACCCACACTGTTAATGCCTTTAACGACATGGCAGATATCGTAAGGCTTTATTCCAAGAAACCGGAAATGGCAGAACAAAGGCTTGAAAATCTTTTATCAGAAGTTTTGTATGAGGATTCCGATTCGGTATAGAACGACAACCGGAGTTATGATATACTTACACGCAAGAAGCATTTCATCAGTTCCGATTGTCTGATATCGAAAGGAGACACACGATTATGGCAAAAGGATCTGTAAGAAAAAAAGGAAAGAAATGGTACTACCGCTTCTATGTAGAAGATGCAAGCGGCAATCTGGTTCAGAAAGAATACGCTGGAACAGAAAGCAAAAGTGAAACGGAAAAACTGCTCCGTCAGGCAATGGACGATTACGAAAGCAAGAAATTCATTGCAAAGTCGGAAAATATTACAGTTGGAGAATTACTTGATATATGGGCAGAGGAAGAATTAAAGACCGGTACTCTCAGTAATGGGACAGTCCAGAATTACCTTGGTGCTATTACCAACATCAAGAAGCATCCAATTTCAGAGAGAAAGTTGAAAAATGTAACATCTGAGCATTTACAAGCCTTCTTCGATCTGCTTTCCTTTGGTGGCACTTATCCAGATGGTTCAGAAAGAAAAGGTTACAGCAAAGATTACATTCGTTCTTTCTCGGCAGTATTACAGCAGTCATTCCGGTTTGCAGTATCCCCAAAGCAATATATCACTTTCAATCCGATGCAGTATATTAAGCTGAAATACCAGACGGATGAGGTTGACCTGTTTTCTGATGATGACATGGATGGCGATATACAGCCAATTCCACGAGAGGATTATGAAAGACTGATTGAATTTCTACAGGATTACAATCCACCGGCAATACTTCCAATCCAGATAGCTTATTATGCAGGACTTCGTATCGGTGAAGCCTGTGGTCTGGCATGGCAGGATGTAAATCTTGAAGAACAGTGCCTTACGATCAGACGAAGTATCCGATATGATGGTTCAAGGCACAAGAATATCATCGGACCAACCAAACGAAAAAAGGTAAGGATTGTTGATTTTGGAGATACACTGGCAGAGATTCTTCGCAATGCCCGAAAGGAACAACTTAAAAACCGAATGCAGTACGGAGAACTTTACCACAAAAACTACTACAGAGAAGTAAAAGACAAAAACAGAGTTTACTATGAGTTCTATCATCTGGACGGAACAGAGAATGTTCCAGAAGATTATAAGGAAATATCCTTTGTCTGCTTAAGACCGGATGGAAGTTTGGAACTGCCAAGCACGTTAGGAATTGTTTGCAGGAAGATTGCTCAGAAACTGGATGGATTTGAAGGATTTCATTTTCACCAGTTGCGACACACCTACACAAGCAACCTTCTGGCAAATGGAGCAGCACCAAAGGATGTGCAGGAACTGTTAGGGCACTCAGATGTCAGTACCACCATGAATGTCTATGCACACTCTACAAGAAAAGCCAAGCGGGAATCTGCAAGGTTACTTGATAAAGTGGCAGGCAATGACTAAATAAAACTTTCCCTTATTTCCCTTACGATTATCTCATAAGGGCAAAAATAAGGGAAAATACATATCGTTTCGCTAATGCACAGGCTGGAAAGCCTGTAAAATAGGGAAAGTTAGAAATATATTTCGGCAAACTTGAATTTAGCAGCTTAAAGGTCAAGGTTGGAAACGTCTATCTCACCAGACATCAGCTGCGGCAATAATGTATCTCGTAAATCAGCAAGACGAGAAGTTTCAGTTTGTCTTTGCGAGATCGTTTCAAACATTGGAGCCACAGTCTCATGGAAACGAGTGAGCATATCTTTTGGAGGAATCAAAACAGAGGTATTCTTGAAATCTGTCTTATTAAATTTAGGCTGAGCAGATCCTCCTTTTATTCCCTGTATGAGCGCTTGGCCTTGGAGATACTTAAACCAAATATAAAGGTAGTAGCGTAAATGGTCGTCCTCTGGTCTAAGCATAATAATGTTATTTCCAAGGGTCATGCGACCATCCAGCTTCGGGCAGAGAAATACACTTCCCACATCACCAACATTGGAAATGATAATCTCTCCGCCAAATAGGGTAGATTTGGATAAGAACTCATAGGAATGCTGGTCAACATATACTCCAAAGGAGCCCGACTTCAAATCAGTGTTCCTGATGAAATAAGCATAGTTTGGCTCTTGATATAGATTGACATTAGCTTTTAAAGACGCAAAGCTACCATTTGCCACATAGTCGGTTACGAGCATAGGCAAACTGCCAACCTTAACAACTGCGAAGTTCTCTGGTATTTCTCCAAATTCAGAGTTTACACGAGGACTGTTAGGAGATAAGGAAAATGCAGAAAACCAAGAGCGAAATAACACAACAGCTTGCTCCTCTAAATTCTTGTTTAACATACAACCATAACTCTTGCGAGTGGCAAGAGTTAAAAAGAGGGATTGCCACTCCGTAGTCTTTCTCTACGATAGAAAAGGAGAACAGACTATGAAACAGAAAGTAATCAACGAGGTTATGCAGGGCATGCTCGGCTGCCTCAACAATGTGCAGTTGGAAAGACTGCAAGAAGTGCTGGAACACGCATTGTTCCATAAGCAAGTAAGCGAGACGGAGGGAGAAGTAAATGCGACGCTAACAAATGAACAGCTTTTGGATAATTTTCTCGCGGCAAAGCGAATCGAGGGATGTTCTGAAAAGTCGTTGACTTATTATCGGACTACGATAGAAACGATGACAGCAAAGGTTAAAAAGAATGTCCGAGAGATGGAAACGGATGACCTGCGTACATACCTGACAGAATATCAGCGGGAGAAAAACTCCAGCAAGGTCACGGTGGACAATATCAGAAGAATCCTGTCGAGCTTCTTCTCTTGGCTGGAGGATGAGGATTATATCCTAAAGAGCCCGGCACGCCGTATCCATAAGGTGAAGGCAGCTTTGACCATCAAGGAGACATATACCGATGAGGCCTTAGAGAAAATGCGCGACAATTGCGAGGAGCCAAGAGATCTGGCGCTGATAGATATGCTTGCCTCAACAGGAATGCGTGTCGGAGAGCTGGTTTTGCTTAACAGGGATGACATCAACTTCGAGGAGCGGGAATGTGTCGTGTTCGGTAAAGGCAGCAAAGAACGGATGGTGTACTTTGACGCACGGGCTAAGATTCATTTGCAGAACTACCTGCACGAACGTACTGATGATAATCCGGCACTGTTCGTATCGCTCCGGGCTCCGCATGAGAGACTGAAGATTGGTGGCATTGAGCGTAGGCTTCGGGAACTTGGAAAAAGGCTGGATATAGAGAAAGTGCATCCGCATAAGTTTCGTCGCACACTTGCTACGATGGCAATTGACAAAGGGATGCCGATTGAGCAACTGCAGCAGCTGCTTGGCCATAAGCGGATTGATACGACACTGCAATATGCGATGGTAAAACAAAGCAATGTAAAATTGGCACACAGAAAATATATAGGTTAGGATGGTGAAAATATGGCTGAATGGGTAATGAAAAAGCTGAAAGACATAGCGGATTTCAATCCAAGGGAATCCCTTGCAAAAGGCGTAGTTGCCAAGAAGGTCGCTATGGACAAGTTACAGCCTTTTTGCCGGGATATACCGGGATATGAGCTGGAGCCATTCTCCGGCGGCACAAAATTTCGTAATGGAGATACGATCATGGCCAGAATCACTCCGTGTTTGGAAAACGGAAAAACTGCAAAGGTCGCAGTTCTTGATGATGGAGAGGTTGGCTTTGGCTCTACAGAGTATATTGTGTTTCGCGCTAAAGATGGTATAGATGAGGATTTTATCTACTATCTGGTTTGCAGCCCACTTGTTCGCGAGCCAGCGATAAAGTCGATGGTTGGATCATCCGGAAGACAGAGAGTTCAGACGGACGTAGTCCAGAATCTGGAGATAATGGTTCCGGATTATGAGGAGCAGAAACGGATATCCGCTATTTTGAAATCACTGGATGATAAGATTGCAGCAAATACGGAGGTAAACAAGAATTTATTTGAGCAAGTACGGGCACTGTACAAAGATCGCTTTATAGACCTAATGCCATTTGGTGGTTCTATGCCTTCAGATTGGCATCTCGGCACTGTGTCCGAAATCATCGAGCTTCACGATTCGAAGCGAATCCCACTTTCAAGTCGTGAACGCGCAGAGTTGGATAAAATTTATCCATACTACGGCGCAACCTCTGTAATGGACTATGTGGACAGGTACCTTTTCGATGGAATCTATCTGCTCCTCGGAGAGGATGGTACTGTTGTTGACGGGCAAGGTTTCCCAATCCTTCAGTATGTTGAGGGTAAATTCTGGGTTAATAACCATGCCCACATAATCACTGGTAAGAACGGATTCACAGTCGAACTGCTATACCTTTTATTCAGTTTAACAAATGTGCAGTCCATTGTTACCGGAGCCGTTCAACCGAAGATCAGTCAAGCCAATCTGAATAAGGTTCCTATCGTTATTCCGTCAGAAGCAGAACTAAAAGCATTTGATGAGAGTATCCAGCCGTTCTTTGCAGAAATCCGTAATTTACGGGCTGAAAACGATAGGCTTGCTACTGTACGAGATAGCATGTTACCACGCTTAATGTCCGGAGAGCTTGACGTATCCGATCTGGATTTTTAAGCTGCTAAATTCTTGTTTGAAGCGGAGCAAAGATGAATGAAAAACACCTCTAAGAAGAGGATAATGTAAGAAATAAACGAAGGAGTGAGACTCATGTCAGGATTTTATACCGAGGCGGACTATGAGAATTCGATAATCGAATTATTCCGAAACATGGGATACAGGTATGTCTACGCGCCGGATTTGGAGCGTGACTTCCGTAGCCCGCTATATGAAGAAGAGTTGGTATCAGCGCTGTACAGGCTGAATCCGAAAATGCCGGAGGATGCTATTATGGACGCGCTGTTCAAGTTGAAGAATTTTGAAAACGCTGAACTTGTCCAGAAAAATGAACTTTTTATGGATTATCTTCAGCATGGGATCGAAGTCCGGTATTTCGTTAAGGGCGAGGAGCGCTCCGGCCTCGTCTATATTGTCGACTATAAAAATCCTGAGAATAACTCCTTTGTCGTAGCAAACCAGTGGACTTTTATTGAAAACAGCAATAAGCGCCCGGATGTACTTCTGTTCCTGAATGGCTTGCCGGTAGTGCTTATTGAGCTGAAGTCGCCATCTCGTGAGGAAACAGATGCTTCCGAGGGCTATCTGCAGATCAGAAACTACATGCAGGAAATCCCGTCAATGTTTATTTATAACTGCATCTGCGTCATCAGCGATCATCTGACCAGCAAGGCCGGAACCATCACTTCCGGTGAGGATCGCTTCATGGAATGGAAAACAAAAGACGGCAGCTATGAAAATACGCAATACGCTCAGTTTGATACGTTCTTTGAGGGAATGTTTGAAAAAGAGCGCCTGCTGGACATCATCAAAAACTTCATCTGCTTCTCCAATGAGGGATTGAAGAAGTTTAAGATTCTGGCTGGCTATCACCAGTATTTTGCAGTTCGAAAGGCTATCGAATCAACAAAGAACGCGACAGTAACTGATGGTAAAGGTGGCGTATTCTGGCATACACAGGGCAGCGGAAAATCTCTGTCTATGGTCTTTTATGCACACCTTCTGCAGGAAGCGCTGGATAGCCCAACTATCGTAGTAATTACCGACCGTAACGATCTTGATGATCAGCTTTACGGTCAGTTTGCTAAGTGCAAAGATTTTCTGCGTCAGGAACCGGTGCATGCTACCTGCAGGAAATTGACAGAGACTTCCGGTAAGAATGATATAGGATTGAAGGACTGGCTGGACGGTAGGCAGGCAAACGGCATCATTTTTACGACGATGCAGAAGTTTGAAGAATCATCAGAGCCGCTTTCAGAGCGCCGCAACATCATCGTTATGGCTGATGAGGCGCATCGTAGCCAGTATGGATTGAAGGAAAGAGTTGATGCCAAGACCGGCGAGATAAAGGTCGGAACGGCACGTATCATACGTGACAGCCTTCCAAACGCTACATATATTGGATTTACCGGAACACCTATAGCTGCAAAAGATAGAAATACCCGTGAAGTTTTCGGTGACTATATCGATATTTATGACATGACACAGGCCGTAGAGGACGGCGCTACAAGACCGGTCTATTACGAAAGCCGTGTTATTAAGCTGAAATTCGATGAGGCTACGCTTCATCTGATCGATCAGGAATATGACATTATGGCAAATAATGCTGATCCTGAAGTGGTTGAAAAGAGCAAGAAAGAGCTTGGTCAGATGGAGGCTGTTCTCGGAAATGACGCTACCATAGATTCACTGGTTAATGATATTCTTGATCACTATGAAAATTACCGAGCCGATCTCCTGACAGGAAAAGCTATGGTTGTCGCGTATTCCCGTGCAATCGCTATGAAGATTTATAACCGTATTCTTGAACTGCGCCCAAGCTGGAATGAAAAGGTTAAGGTTGTAATGACCGAGAGCAATAAAGATCCAGAAGAGTGGCGTGCTGTTATTGGAAATAAGCGCCGCAGGGATGAGCTCGCCAAGGAATTCAAAGACAATAATAGCGAAATGAAGATCGCCATAGTTGTTGATATGTGGCTGACCGGATTTGATGTTCCTTCTCTTGCAACGATGTATGTTT
>ENA-UPTA01003545-UPTA01003545.1-activated-sludge-metagenome-genome-assembly--contig:-NODE-3545-length-15329-cov-5.477674_pt1 | contig 15329 bp, 11 predicted proteins | sample MGYA00238184_ERZ773361 | MGnify/ENA primary metagenome ERZ773361 (study PRJEB29100, sample SAMN05720205) | activated sludge metagenome | isolation source: anaerobic digester from wastewater...
TTTCATTGGCGATATTCACCGCTTTTATTTTTGCAGCGTTGTAGTGTACCACGTCAATGTCATTCCATTTTTCCCAGATCTGGCTGAATGCGTCTTTCATGGAATCAGCATCGCCGGCATCGCCGACAAACGCGTGTGCATCAATACCTTTTTCTTCCAGTGCGGCCACCAGCTTTTCCAGTTTAGCTTTTCTTCTCGAAACCAATGCTACCGAAAATCCATTGCTGCCGAATTTTTCTGCTACCGCATTTCCAATGCCCGGACCGGCGCCTACAATAACAATTACCTTACTCATAAAATGAACTTTATACTTTACGAATTCTTTCTGGCTAACAAAATATAACGGTCTGATGTTTTGACATTAAACGGATTTAACTGATAATCGCCGAATTCTCTGACGAGTGTAAATCCGGTATTGTTCAGGAAGGTGTGGAAATGATGCTGCATCAGCACCTGCACCTCTTCCTTATACATCCAGACATTGTCCTCTTTCTCGATGTGAATATTTTTGACAATCTTTCCGTTCTCCACTTCTCTTCGGATATAAAACGTATACCCGTCGATGTCTTTCTTTTCTCTCGGCACCAGATTGTGGATGACTTTTTCCGTATTCATGAAATCGATGAGGATATAACCGTTATCTTTTAATCCTGCATGCATACTCTGGAATACTTTTTCATTTTCCTTCAGGCTGTCGAAATAGCCCAGGCTGGTGAAGAGATTGAAGATATAATCGAAATAATTGATGCGGAAGGGCAGCCGCATATCGTGGACGTAGAATTCCAGATTCGGCAACTGATACATCGTATTCGCATATTGTATGCTTTCTTTTGACAAATCAAGTCCCACTACATCAAAACCTTTCTCCGCGAGATAATAGGCGTGACGACCTTTGCCACAGGCCAGATCGAGGATGCTGCCGAAATCTATTTCCAGATGCCGGATGACATTATCCATAAAAAGATTGGCCTCTTCCTGATTCCTGTTTTTATAAAGAATATGGTATAATGGAGAATCGAACCACAGTTCGAACCATTGTTTTTTCTCTTCCGACATAAAAAATGAATTACGTTTACAAGGTACGATTTACTATTCAGAATACCCTAAGCGACGGGCTCTTTTTTTATTTCCACATCCATGTTCTTGATGTATTTTCGCCATATTCCGCTACCCCAGTAGATGCTCGTAAAGAGCAGTAGCGAGAGCCAGTATACCACCTCACAACCCCAGGCAATATAGAGTTCACTCTGTTTCAGTTGTATGAAATAGTAGCAATAGCTGATGTAGAAAAAACTGCAGAATACTTCCACTATTGTCGGGACAAAAGTGGCTCCGGTGCCGGTAATCCCAAAATTCATAATCATACCTGATGAAAAGAACAACAGCGCAATCATCAGCGTGTAGAACGGCGCCATGGCATCTTGTATCAGCTGAGCGTCATTGGTAAAAATGGAAAATATCTGATGTGGGAACAGGACAACTATTAGATTTAAGGTGAGTGAAGTGTCGACGGATACCACGAGTACCTTTTTCAGTACCGGTACCACATCATCTATTCTTTTTTGTCCGATGACATTACTGATAATGGTGTTGCTGGTGCTGGCAAAACTCCATACCGGAATGCCAATGAATACGAACAGACTCTTGAGAATGCCGGAAACCGCCAGTTCATGTTCGCCCAGCTTTTCGACTGACAGGAAGAAAAACCACCACGATCCGATGCCGATGAGATTCTGTAAAACAATAGGCGTAGACAATCTGACAATCGACCAGATTTGTGGCAGATAGATATGACGGAAAGTAAATGCCCGGTATTTTTTCTGCAGTTTGTTATAAAAGAAGTGTATCGCATATACCAGCATCAGCACCGTATCCGCAATGGCTGTAGAAATACCGGCACCTTTGATGCCCATCGGTGAAAATCCAAACTTACCGAAGATGAAGATGTAGCCGAAAATGATGTTTGTGATGGCCATACAGACGGTTGCCAGTGTGATGATTTTCGTTTCGCTGATACCCGTGTAAAATCCGTTGAAACAGAATCCTAGTACCACCGGAAATACAGCGTAGTTCATCATGTAGATATAGGAGAGCGCTGCTTCCTGTATATCGCGGGATTGCACCACCCAGCCGAGGATATACTCAGAGGCATACCCGAAAAAGAGCATCAGCAAAACAGAAAGAATGACCGCAAGCAGCAGCAGATGGTCGAATGCCTGTCCGATTTTTTCTATCGTTCCCTCACCGCTGTGTCGTGCAATAATAACCTGACAGCCACGGGCAAGTCCACCCGCTATGAAAATAAACACAAAGTAATAAATACTGGCCAGTGTGATGGCCTCCAGTGCCGTCCTGGAAGAGTGTCCCAGATAAGCGGTATCAATCAGCTGATTGATGGAATGCGCCAGACTACCCAATATAATTGGATAGGAGATATTCCAGATTTCTTTGTATGTACCTTTTAATTGCAAGTCCTGATATTTGTTTGCGCGAATGCAAATATATTACATTCGCATCGCAAAAATGGTGAATGCTGCTGAATGGCAGTAAATGTAGTTGAAAATGATCGCTTTTAACGTTGTCCGGAGATTAGAGACTGAAATCGTCCGTCAACGAAGTCCTTCACATCTTCCATTGATCGCCCCACAGACGGTTGCCGGCATCCACATACAGGGTTTCGCCGCTGATGTAAGACGACATCGGGGAAGAGAGAAAGAGCACAGGCCAGGCCACTTCTTCCGTAGTGCCCATTCGCTTATTCGGAATGCCGGATTCAATATCTTTTACGATAGCCGGAGGATAGGTGTCCAGTCCGGATGAGCGGATAATACCAGGTGCAATCGCGTTGACCCTGATATTGTAGCGAACCCATTCCACCGCCAGTGATTTTGTCAGATTATCCACGCCGGCACGGGCAGCACCGGTATGGGCCATTCCCGGAAAACCACGGAATATATTGGCAATGATATTCACGATGTTGCCCTCTTTTTGCGGGATGAAGAAGGTTTTTGCCATGACCTGTGTGACATAAAAAGTGCCAATCAGGTTGTTATTGACAACGGCTCTGAATCCATTGAATGAAATATTTTCCGCTGCAGAAGGAAACTGTCCGCCGGCATTGTTTACCAGAATGTCAAGTCTGCCGGCATCCGCTTTGATATGATCCGCCAATGCCTGTATTTGCTCAGGTTCACGTATATCTGCAATCGCGCTGCGCACATCTCCGATGGCGGATAATTCCGCTACCGCTTTTTCAATTTTTTCCGCATTTCTGGACGCGATATATACTGTGGCGCCTAATGCGAGGTATTTTTCCGCAATGGTATATCCGATGCCGCTGCCGCCACCTGTTACCAATACTATCTTGTCTTTGAATAAATCTGACTGAAACATACAATATTTTTTGTTTATCAAATTTACATAAAATATTTTACCAAACGAGCGTTTGATAAAAATGTGTGCATATTTTCAGAAGCGATAGCCCAGTGAAAAGTAGAATATCGGTTTTGAATAGTTGGAGGCTTTGGACAAATTCAGTTTTACAGGTCCAATAGGTGTTTTATACGCGATAGTCAACCCCTGACTGTGTACAAAAGTGGGCTTAAATCCGTTTTTGCGACGGATGATCACACTCCCGTCGTAGGCGGCTATATTGCCGTCATCGCCCAGCAAGACGGCTACCTGTGGCTGGAAAAATAAATTTTTGACCGGTTCGTATTGCAGCATGACAGATGCCGTCATAAAATTCAGTTGCTGCGCATACAATTCGTGATTGCCCTGAAAGGGAATGAGCGTAGAAATTCGTTCACGTTCTCTCTGTTCAATGCCTCCTAAATAAAATGCATCGGCCTGTGTGGCGGCAAGGTTATCGGTGCTGTGAAACAGCCATATCATGCCGGCTTGTATCTTGCCTTCAAGCGATACTTTTCGGTGTAGCTTAAATATGTGCTGATAGGTGGCGAACCATTTCATGTATGGATGGAAGTCTGCACGGAAGCTGGTGTCTTCGGATTTAGTGGTCACATTGAGGAATGAATCGACGCTGATGTATTCTGTGTGGATGGTAGAGGTAGTTTTTCCGGCTAATACCATTGTCCCCTGAATATATGCGTGGATACCTTTCGTAGGAAAAACGGGCTTATCCAAGGTATTGTACTGATAGCTTACCACTGCACCGGCGTTGAGAAAAGGACGGCGTGTCAGCGTAAATATACTGCGAAAGAATTCCGGCCTTTCCTGAGGCTGCACAGATGGTTTCAGATTACCCCATTTAAATTGTGCACCCATGCTGATCAGGCTGTTTTTTCGCGACGCGTAATGCAGGTATACATCCGACTGAAAATACAGGTGTTTGTAACTGCCCAAATTCAGCCGTTCATAAAAAGCAGCTTGTTTTACCCGTTGAAAGAAATGATTGGTGCTGAAAAAGAAACCTTTGTTGCCAATATAAAACTGATAGGCCGCCCGTATCTTGGGATTGTCAGAAATATCCAGTGAAAGCAAAAGACGGGAGGCATCTTGTATTACGTTGCGTGCGGTCATATTGATGATAATTCCCGCCGACATTTCCGTATCGTAGTGCAAACCCAGTTTGTAGGCCAGCTTCTTGGTCTTTTCTGTTTTGATTATGAGCCGATGTTCATCATTTTTGTTTTCTACATAATAATACACTCTGTCAAAATAGCGTGTGCCATAAATGGTATTGATAGTTTGATGAATTTCTGATTTGGAAATATTATTGTAATCTTTGAAACGGATTTTGTTTTTGGTAATCCCTTCCAAGGTGGATTTATCGAGTGTCAGTTGTATGTCCTGCAGACACAGCGTATCTGATTTATTCAGTTGTGTGGTGTCCGTACTTTTAATCTTGTATTCCCGCTGCTGTTCCGCCAGTACAATCAGTTGCGGTAAAAATTGCCGGGCTACTTTCTCACCGATGACCAGAATTTCTTTACTCTTGCCGAAATCCAGTGTGCCGATGCCGGCAGCCTTCAATGCTTCATTGTAATCAATCAGCATATCACAGCGGTTTTTCTGTTTTTCATAATCCGCAGCGATGGAAAAACTGGTGGTCTGGTCCAGCATATCCACCAGTGTTTTAATTTCTCTTTTCTTGAGCAATGTTCCGCTGGTATTGGCACCAATGATGTATTGAGCGCCCATCTTCTCGACATATTCTACCGGGAAATTCTTAAACAAACCGCCATCCACCAGCAACATATTTCCGGTATCTATCGGACTGAAGGCAGTGGGAATCGACATGCTCGTGCGCATGGCCAGTGCCAGACTGCCTTTGTCCAGCACGACCGGTTTTCCCGTCACGATATCTACGGCAACACACTGAAACGGAATCGGGAAGTCGCGGAAATTGGAGATGTGATGTACGCGAAAGGTGAGATCATTCAGAAAAGCCAGGATATTTTGACCGTTTATCACACCAATCGGCAGATCGGGTGTCCAGCCATTGGAATTGAGTTCCAGCATATACCTGCCGTATTCGTCTTTTTCTTCTATACTGATGTCTTTCAGACTGATGCTGTTCGACAGGTAGTAATTCCAGGGCGTCTTCAGCGCAATCTGTTCCAGTTCATGCCCCTTGTATCCGATGGCATACAATCCGCCCACGATGCTGCCCATACTCGTCCCGGTGATATAATCTATCTTGATGTCCAGGGAGTCGATGAGTTTCAGTAAGCCCACATAAGCCAGTCCTTTTGCACCGCCACCGCTCAGACATAAGCCTACCTTCGGGCGTGCCTGAACCGCTTTCAGTTGCTCATTTGCCAGCGTGTGCTGCTGAAAGATGACAAAACAAAATATAAACAGGGTAATTCGAAACTGCCATTTTCTCATAATCTGTAAAAATAACGGTACCGGAACAGAATAGTAATTGCGGAATCTTTATAGTTTGTTATCTTACTTAAAATACCTTGAAACAAGCAACGGTATATGGTCATTTGGCAGAAGAGATCGCCTGTGACTTGCCTTTCAGACTAATCAGTAATACACCGCCCAAAACAAGAATGGTGCCTGCAATCAGTCCTAATGTGAGGTGTTCCTGCAATAAATAAACCGATAAAAACAAGGTGGCGATCGGTCCGATACTGGCGATGATGGCCATGTTGGAAGAACCGATGAGTGCAATGCCGCGCGTCATGAGGAAGGAAGGCAGCACCGTACTGATAATGGCGATGGCGAGACCGATATAATACACTTCCAGCTGGAAATTGAAAATATTGAATCCATGTACGATAACATAGTGAACCAATACCGCCATACAGGATATAATCATGGAAATACAGGTGAAGCGTATGGTGCCGATATTGTAAATGATGACATCGCTCTTCACCAGATAAAATGCATAGGTCAGCGCGCTCAGCAAAACGAAGATGGTGCCTTTCATCAGGTTGTCGGAAGCGTAGGCCGTTTTATCGGAATAGAAAGCCAGTAAAATACCGGCATAACAAATGGCGACCGCCAGCCACTGAACCAGTGTAATTCTTCTCTTGAAGAAAATCCACGACATCAGTAAAACAAAAGTAGGGTAGGTGAATATGATATTCCTTTCCAGGGATGCACTTACATATTGTAGTCCCAGAAAATCGAATAAAGCCGCCAGATAATATCCGATTAATCCCAGCAGCAGAATATTCATACGGTCGGTTTTGCGGATAGGTGCCGGTTTCTTACGGTATTCAAACAGTAGAATTGCGACATAAACAGGCAATGAGAAAAGCATCCGAAGCATCAGTATTTCCAGGCCATCCACATCATATCGGAAGGCGAGCTTGGCGAAGATGCCTTTGGTAGCAAAACACATGGCGCCGAAAAACACCAAAACTACCCCTTTGTAAAAGCCGGATTGCATGAGACAAAATTAAAAGCGGCAGCCATTCGGCTGCCGCTTTTCGTATTAAATTATTAAGGTTTTATTTCATCATGAAAGAAGACTGACCAATCAGGAAGCCTTTTTCATACACCTCTACGGAATATTTACCCGGAGAGAATTTGAAAGTCTGTGCCCAGTAAGAACATACTGTTTTCGTTTCGTTCTGATAATCCGGAGAAATGGTATACGTGAATGGAATATCATTGCCGGTAGTTGCATCCTGCAGGGTGCCGCTGCCCAGACTCGACATCTGAATAGTGGTGCCATCCGGAGATACGATACGAACCGCCAGTTCTGTTTGGCCGCTCGGCGCGATTTTGTTTTGCAGCAAGTCGAAGCATACACGCAGTTTCTCTGCATCTTTCGCTTTGCTGACTTCATCTTCTTTCCCTTTTTTCGTCATACGGATAGGCGTAGCCTGAATGTTGGCCGTACTCAGAATAGAAGCTTTGTCGATGCGGTCTTTCATTTTTTTGTTCTCATCTTCAATCTCCTGTTTTTTCGCCAGTGTGTTCACCAGTTCGCCGGTTACACTGTCGCGTTCCTGATACAACTGTTTGTTGACAGTCATCAAAGAATCAATAGAAGTTTGCAGACGCGCTTTGTCTTCATCCATTTGTTTGATCAAAGCCTGCGCTTCCGCGAGCAGTTTTGATTTAGCGGCATCATTGGATTGCAGCGTAGAAATTTGTGACAATAAAGCATCAATTTTCGCTTTTTTAGCGGTCAGTTCCTGTGTTCTAACAGAAAGTAAGCTATCCAGACCGGCATTTTCGGCACGGTAGCTTTCAATTTCCTGGAGCGACTCGCCGTATTTTTTGTCGAGTTCCGCTTTCAGGGCTGTCACGTCATCGCGTTGTTTCTCCGTTACCACGATGGTCTCTTTCGATTTTTTCAGTTTAACATTGGTGTACACCAGTCCACCAATGAGTAAAGCGATCAGCACAATATACATTGCGTGCACCTTGCTGTTGGAAGTGTTTTCAGATTGACTCATAAGGTTGTTGTTTACGTTATTTTGTCAAATTTAAGTTAAATAATCAATTTGTTCAGTATATTGTCCTCATTTATTCCGTATTTAAAACTCTTTAACATAAATCGGTAAGGATGTTAGACCACATAAAAAAAGACGATATTCTCTTTCTGGATATAGAAACGGTGCCCCGCGTAGCGGATTATACACAACTCGATAGCTACGAACAGGAGTTGTGGTTTGAAAAAAAAGGAAAACAAAAACCGGAAGATGTCGGTCACGCAGATTACTACTTCGACAATGCCGCCATTTTTGCCGAATTCGGAAAGATTGTTTGTATTACCGCAGGCTGGTATATACAGGATGGCATGTTCCAGGGATTCGAAGTGAAGTCATTTGCCGGAAATGATGAAGTGAAACTGCTCAAGGATTTTTCCTTCTTCCTGCGACAGCAGTTTGCCATGAACAGAAACCTGCAATTGTGTGGGCACAATATTAAAGAATTCGATGTGCCTTACATATGCAGACGTTTGATAATGAACAATCTAAAGTTGACTGATTATCTCGAAAGCCTGCAAACGAAAAAGCCGTGGGAAGCAGGCTTGCTCGACACCATGGATATGTGGAAATTCGGCGATTACAAGAACTATATCTCCCTGAAACTGCTGGCGCATTGTCTCGGTATTCCATCTCCAAAAGATGATATTGCCGGAAAAGATGTGGGGCGCGTGTACTGGAAAGAAGATGGCTTGCAGCGGATTGTCACCTACTGCCAGAAAGATGTGCTAACTGTTGGCCAAATTATTTTAAAACTCAAAGGATTATCCTTAATTTCGGACTCGAATCTAAAAATAAGCGGATAACACTGTGTTGCATGGTAGTTGTGAAATGGGTGTTCCGCGTAAAAATTGAACAACATGAGTGAATTACTTTTGGAGGTGAAAAACCTCGTAACCGAATTTAATACGGAAAACGGTTTGGTGAAAGCTGTGGACGATGTTTCCTTCCACGTCAATAAGGGTGAAGTAATTGGTATTGTCGGCGAATCCGGTTCCGGAAAATCCGTGACATCCTTGTCCATCATGCGACTCATTCCGAATCCTCCGGGAAAAATTGCCGGCGGACAAATCAACTATTACCGCAATGGCGGCACGCCCGTTGACCTTGTGAAAGTGAGCGACGCGGAAATGCGTTCTTATCGCGGCAATGAAATTTCCATGATCTTTCAGGAACCGATGACGTCGCTGAATCCTGTTTTTACCTGCGGTAATCAGGTGGTGGAAGCCATCATGCTGCACCAGAAAGTATCCAAAAAGGAAGCGGAAGCGAAGACACTCGAATTATTTCAGAAAGTAAAACTGCCAAATCCGGAGCGTATCCTGAAAGCCTATCCGCATCAGTTGTCGGGCGGACAAAAGCAACGCGTCATGATTGCCATGGCGATGAGTTGTCAGCCAAAAATCCTGATTGCCGATGAGCCGACCACCGCGCTGGATGTTACGGTGCAAAAAACCATCCTCGAGCTGATCAACGATCTGAGCAAAGAAACGGGCATGTCGACGATTTTTATTACCCACGACTTAGGCGTAATCGCGGAGATTGCCGACCGTGTGGTGGTGATGTATAAGGGTAAAATCGTGGAGCAGGGCACCGTGCTGGAGATCTTCTCTAATCCCAAACATCCTTACACCAAAGGATTGCTGGCTTGTCGTCCGCCATTGGGCAAACGCCTCAGTAAACTGCCGGTTATTGCCGATTTCATGGAGGAAAACAATGGTGTCATCTCCGAAAAAACCGCCGATATGAACGCGCTGGTGGATGCCTTCGTGGTAAGTGAGGCGCAAACGAAAAGAAGATTTGAAACCCTGCAGCAGAACACGCCGATTTTGCAGTTGAAAAATATACAAACATGGTTTCCGACCAAAACGAATATTTTCGGAAAACCTCTCGAATATGTGAAAGCGGTGGACGATGTTTCTTTCGATGTGCATGAAGGGGAAACCCTCGGGCTGGTGGGCGAGAGTGGTTGCGGAAAGACCACGCTGGGACGCACTATCCTGCGATTGATAGAGCCGACCGGTGGTAAGGCCATCTTCGACGGAAAAGATATTTTCAACCTCGACCAGCAGGAACTAAAGCAACTGCGTGAGCATATGCAGATTATTTTCCAGGATCCCTATTCGTCCCTCAATCCGAGAATGACGATAGGAAACGCGATTCTGGAACCGATGCAGGTGCATAAAAAATACAGCAATGACGCCGAGCGCAAAGACAAGGTGATTGAATTACTGGAAAAGGTAAACATGAAACCGGAACATTTTCAGCGATATCCGCATGAGTTTTCCGGCGGTCAGCGCCAGCGTATCTGCATCGCGCGGGCACTGGCACTGAATCCGAAATTCATCATCTGCGATGAGTCGGTATCGGCACTCGACGTATCCGTACAGGCGCAGGTGCTTAACCTGCTGATTCAGTTGCGGGAGGAGTTTAAATTCACCTATATCTTCATTTCCCACGATTTGAGTGTCGTGAAATTCATGAGCGACCGTATGGTGGTGATGAATAAAGGCCGTATCGAAGAGATGGGCATTGCCGATGAAATCTACAACAATCCGCAGCAGGAATATACCAAGAAACTCATTGCCGCGATTCCGAAAGGAAATCTGGAAGATATCAGAGCGAGATTTGAAAGAATATAGTCGCTCGTGTAATTACTTCCTTCTTAATTCCAAATCAGGATGCAGGATGGCTTTTATATTTAAACCGAAAAAATGGAATTTACTGTAGGCGAAAAAGTGCAGCTGGAAATCGGCAGACCCACCAATCTTGGTATTCAGGTGCTGATCAACGGCACACAGGATGGCATGCTCTACCACAACGAAATCTTTCAGCCATTGGAGTTAGGGCAAATCATGGATGGTTATATCAAAAACATCCGTGACGATGGCAAGATAGATGTGAGTCTGCAGCCACAGGGATTCCTTAATGTTATCGATCATAATTGTCAGGTAATTATAAGCAAATTAAAAGCAGGAAAAGGCAAACTGAAACTCACCGATAAAAGTTCACCTGATGAAATACATCAGGAATTGAATATGAGTAAGAAAGCCTTTAAAGCGGCGGTCGGACATCTCTACAAGCAAAAGAAAATCACCATCGAAGCGGATGGGATTTATTCGGTAAAGAAATAATATTTAGAATAATCTCCTGCAAAACTACGGTTTGCCACATTTGTAAACTATCTTTTTTTTCTACTGCTTCATCACAGATTGCGTATACAATACACCCTCTGATTCCAGCATCAGCATATACATGCCCGCTGCCCATTCACCGGTAGAAATGGTTTTTATTTGCCCTGTGAATCCGTTTATTTCATCGCGATATACCACGTTGCCAATACTGTTTACAATTTGTAATTGTGCATTTTTATAATTATCCGCCAGCACCAATGAAATATGGTCATTCGCCGGATTCGGGAAGACCGTCAGCGCATTTGATTCCGTGCGGTTGTTCTGAATAGCCGTTGCTGTTTGTGTCGGACCGGAGAAGATATCGCCGTTCCAGGCGTATTGCAGCGTTTTCCCATCCACCACCACTTTGGCAAAATAGATCCACTGCAAGGTCGGCAAATCAAAATACCATCGCTCTTCGTACTTCGATTGTTCTATTGTCTGAACAAACGCATCAAAGCTTCCGTGGGTATCGAGATGTCCCACCATGATAACCCAGGTTTGTCCGTCGGGCTGTTTGCAGGCCGGAATATTGTTGACCATATCCATGCAATATCTGCGCACGGCCACATAACCGTCGCCCTCGCGGGCTATCCACCAGTTGCCGTATTCCCGGATCTCATCCATCGCTTCCGGCTTATAAAACAGAGAGACATCCAGCTTGTCATCTTTGATATTAAACAAAGACAGTCCCTTATCCGGGCGATACATTACCAGTGCCACATTGTCTTTCTGCTGCACATAAGGCAGGTGAGTATTGGCATCCAGGGAAGGCCGTTCATCCCAGTTGGGTATCACTTTGCCGGATGCGGTCATCACAGCCGTGGTGCCGGTATTGGCTACCACAGGCATTAACTGATACCCCTTTTTGCCTTTCCATAAATCCTGCGTGGAAGACAGTGTCACCGTTTTATGTTTATAGATGGCCACATCCTGTCCGCTGATTACAGAACCCTTGCTGATGGGACTGGCAATATTAGCGGCGGCTGTCGCTAATTCTGTAGGCAACACAGAAAACTGGCGGAAATCATTGAACTGAAAATGATCCCACATGTTGTACACTTTCACAAACTGAAAGGTATTCTGTGCCACATCGGGATGAAAATAGCCGCCTGAACTCCATTGAAATATCACACGGTCGTTAAATGTCATATTGTTATTGATATTCCGGATACCTTCCAGCAAGGTGTGCCCCATACTTACCACCGTGTTGATGGAGGACGAGTAGGAGTCAATAATCGGTTGCACATCTATCGTTGTAGTAGCCAGAAAACCACCGGCATGTGAGGCCGTCGTAGGCTTTGTACCACGACCGGTCAGCAGATAAATCAGATGGTTGTGATTCTGCAGGAAAGGCGTTTCGTATTTTCCGTAATAATTTCTGCCGGCAGCCGGAAAATAAGATCCACGGTCATTGGTAAGCAGCAGTAGCTCCTGCAATATCTTCTGGGAAGCCTGCGTAGCCAGCGATTTGATTTCGGCATCTTCCGCAAAATCCGCTAAGTTGACTAATCCGCTGAAACAGTAGGGCAGATAGGTGGATGAATAAAATTCATAAAATCCATACTGATTTTTTAAACGCAGATAATGACGCAGCCTGCGCTCCAGTGTACTGTCAATGGCTTTTCCATATTTCTCATGCAACAACCAGTCGGATGACATCCACATGATCATATGATTCTCCGACCAGTATTCCCGCTGGTTCTCACCCGGCGTCAGCCAGAATGGAATAGGCTCCAATACCGGCAGAATCTGACTGTCATATTCGCCGTTGGAAAGAAATAGCACCCGAATCAGTTTTACAATATCAAAATCCACCGTGGATCGGGTAGGAATATTATTCAGCATGGCCGTGAGCAAATTCTGGTCAACAGGAACGCCTTTATAAGCCTGAATAGTGACAACATCATCGGAGTTGGGGCGCAATATAGCATCCTGTATATATTGCTGTCTTCTTGCTTCAAATTCGGGATTCGCGGAAGCAGTAAAATGCTGCAATAAAATAACGGATAATAGTATAGCCGTCTGCACAGCGGTGTAAAGTGTACGCATTCAATTAGATTTATGGTGATGTTTGTATCTCCAAGATAAGGAAAATCACTATAAATGTGTATGCAGGCCACCGGATTTCTGAATGCGAGTGAAAAATTGTATTTTTACACATTATAAAACCATATTATGGCAAAAAAGAAGAAAATCAACAAAGGAGAAGGCGGCCATAAACGACACAAGAAAGATCAGAAAAAACAGCATGATATATTTCCGGTGGGCGAACCGCTGGAAGGAGAGATTGACGTTGCCCGCAGCGGCGACGCCTACGTGATAGTAGATGGAAAAACCAAGGACTTTTTTGTGCACCGCAAAAACACCGGTCAGGCTTTTGACGGCGATATCGTCAAAATACAGCGACTGCATAAACCCAAAGCAATGCGACCGGAAGCGGTGGTGCTCGAAGTAGTGAAACGCAAACGCACCCATTTTATCGGTGTGGTGGAACGCGTGAATGACACCTGCTTCGTAGTGCCCGACAATACAGGCATTTCCAGCGATTTCTATGTACCGGAAGGGCGTTCCCTGAAAGCGAAACACAAGGATAAAGTGGTGGTGGAATTGGTGGAATGGCGCGCCAAAGACAAGAATCCAATCGGACAAATCACCGAGATACTCGGCAATGCCGGACTGAACGACGTGGAAATGAAATCTATTCTCATTGAAAACGGATTTTTCACTTCTTTCCGAAAGGAAGTATTGATAGAAGCGGATGAATTGCCGTTTGAAGTATCGGATGCGGAAAAAAGCAAACGCCGCGACTTTACCAACATTCCGACATTCACCATCGATCCGGCGGATGCCAAGGATTTCGACGACGCGTTGTCATTCCGCCAACTGGAAAACGGCCTTTTTGAAGTGGGTGTGCACATCGCCGATGTGTCGCACTACGTGAGAGAAAATTCCGAACTCGAAAAGGAAGCTTTCAAACGGGCTACTTCCGTGTATCTCGTCGACAGAGTGGCGCCGATGTTTCCGGAGCGACTGTCCAATATCATTTGCTCACTGCGCCCGAATGAAGACAAATGCTGCTTCGCGGCCGTATTCGAGATGGATGCACAAGCCAATGTGAAAAGCAGCTGGTTTGGCCGCACCGTCATTCACTCACAAAAGCGCTTCACCTACGAGGAAGCACAGGAAATCATCGAAGGAAAAGAGGGCGTATTCAAAGCGGAATTGCTGCAACTGAATGCGCTGGCGCACCTGCTGCGCAAACAGCGTTTCGCGCAGGGTTCTATCGGATTTGAAGCGCCGGAAACGCGTTTCCAGCTCGACGACAAAGGCAAGCCCATCGGTGTGTACGTGAAAGAACGCAAAGATGCGCACTTGCTGGTAGAGGATTTCATGTTGCTGGCCAACAAGGCGGTGGCGAAATTTGTGGGCAAGGATAAAAATCAGAATGGCAAAGTGCCGTTTGTCTATCGCGTCCACGATTTGCCGAATGAAGAAAAACTGCTCGACTTTCAGTTGTTCGCCCAGAAATTCGGCTACAAGATACAGTTTGACAATCCGAAGCAGATTGCCCGCGAACTGAACCGGCTTATGCAGGAAATTGAAGGCAAGCCGGAGCAGGCCGTGCTGCAACAACTGGCCATCCGCTGCATGGCGAAGGCGATTTACACCACGGATAATATCGGTCACTACGGACTTGGATTTGAGTACTATACGCACTTCACGTCGCCTATCCGCCGCTATCCGGATGTGATGGTGCACCGACTGCTGGAGCGCATCCTCGCACAGCAACCGCTGCCGTCGCAGGCGGAACTGGAATTTAAGTCCAAGCACAGCAGCGAGCGCGAGCGGGCAGCATCTGAGGCGGAACGCGCTTCCGTGAAATACAAGATGGCCGAGTTTATGCTCGACAGAATCGGAGAGCACTTCGACGGCGTTATTTCCGGGGTGAAAAACTGGGGTATCTACGTGGAACTGCCGGCCTACAACTGCGAGGGACTGGTGCGTGTGGAAACGATGACCGACGATGTGTATTCCTATGATGAAAGAAAAATGCGCATGGTGGGCAACCGCCACGGCAAGATCTATCAGCTCGGCGACAGGGTAGAAGTGAAGCTCACCGCCGTAGATATGGAGAAAAAGACCATCGACTTCGAGCTCGCCAAAGGAGAGAAAGGATTGATGTAAGATTTGTTGTCAATGTAATGCACGAAGCAATCTGTTGAAATTACCGTCC
>ENA-UPTA01003546-UPTA01003546.1-activated-sludge-metagenome-genome-assembly--contig:-NODE-3546-length-15326-cov-5.455046_pt1 | contig 15326 bp, 16 predicted proteins | sample MGYA00238184_ERZ773361 | MGnify/ENA primary metagenome ERZ773361 (study PRJEB29100, sample SAMN05720205) | activated sludge metagenome | isolation source: anaerobic digester from wastewater...
CAGGAACGTCTCAAGCACCTGCGTCTGTCGCCCTCGGCGGGCGTTCCCGCGTCGAAGTAACGAACGAGAGTTCTGCAAAATGATAATCGTCGTCACGGGAATGGTGGGCCTCAACAAGAAGAGCTATCTGGAGGCGGTCTGCCGTTTCGCGGCCCAGAACGGAAAGCAGGTCGCACTCCGCAGCGTGGGCGACATGATGTACGCGGAGGCGCCGGACGTCCCGCCGGGCAAGATCCTCGACATCTCGTTGAAGCGGCTCGACTCCCTTCGACGCAGCGTCTTCAAGGACATCATCGCGGCGGCAAGCGGGGTCCCGAACCTGATCGTCAACACCCACGCCACCTTTCGCTGGCGGCACGGCCTGTTTCCCGCCGTGGACTTCGACCAGATGCGCCGGCTCAACGCCGACATGTACGTCTGCCTGATCGACGGCGTCGTGGCCACCCACCTGCGTCTCCTCGAGCAGCACGTGGTCGAGCACAGCCTCAAGGACCTCATCGTCTGGCGGGAGGAAGAGATCATCAGCACGGAGATGCTCTGCAAGGGCATCAACGACAAGGTGCCCTTCTACTGCCTGTCCCTCGGCGCCCAGGAGCCGACCGTCGACACCTTCTACCGGCTCGCGTTCCAGCGGGACATGAAGAAGGCGTACCTCAGTTTCCCCATGACGGCGGTCGCCCAGTTGGACAGCGTCATGCAGGAAATCGCGGAGTTTCGCAGCCGGATGAAGCAGTTCCTCATCTGCTTCGATCCCGGCGACCTGGAGGAGGCCCACCTGCCCGCGGTCGCCCGCGCCGGTCGCGAACGCGGCCTCAAACAGGTCGAAGTCACGACCTCGAATTGCCGGGCCCGCCTGAGCGTGGACGAGATCCTCCAGATCGAGCACGACATCAACAGCCAGATCTACGCCCGCGACTTCCTCCTGATCGACCAGGCGGACATGATCGTCAGTTTCGTGCCCGCTTTGCCCGACGGCCGGGCCGCCATCTCCAGCGGCGTCGAACGGGAACTCCAGCACGCGCACGAGGCCGCCAAGGAAGTGTACGTGATCTGGACGGCCCCCCGACAGCACCCCTCCGTCTTCGTCACCCAGACCGCCAACCGGGTGTTCACCAGCGTCGCGGAAGCAGTGGAATTCCTCCAGAAGCGATGCGCTTCATAGCGGGCGACACCCCAGGCGGACCTGCTTGCACTTTCTATGCCACTCCCGCTTCGAACGCAACGCGCATGGGTTGAGATGACGGATTCGAGAAGTTCAGCTTCTCGAATCCGATGACCCGTCCGCTTCTGTCCTTCATCAACACGACTTCTTCGCCTGTCTCTTCACAGACGTATTCATCACGAGGATCTCCGAACCATACGGTCAGTGTATTGCCCGCTTGATCGTAATAGACTTTCACTTCGGCCATACTCGGGTTCCTTCCTTTATCGCGTCGGTCGGATAAGCCGTGATCAAAAAGCCTTCTTCCCCCAATCGCTTCGCAACAGCACAGACCCATCGGCCCGGGTGAGCCGAAGAATAGAACAGATATACCGCCGGATCACTGCGACTGAGGCGGACTTCCGCGGGATGCTCCAGCGTCTCTCTAACAGTTTCTTCTTGGCCCGTCATCACCGGATGCTTGACAGTGAGAATCAATTCCCATGTGGCGCGGCTGACGCGAACACGGAAACCAAGCGGCGTCAGGGCTTCGAAAAGCAGATCATCTTGAGCCATTCTGTTCTCCACAGAGGTATTGTACCCCACATTGAGGGATTTGCCAACCCACGAGAACCGGAGCTTTCCGTTGACCTGCCTCCTGATGAAACTTCTGTCATTGGGTCTGCAGGCGGAAGCCCAGCGTCCACCTCGGCAGCACAGTCCTGTTCATCTCCGCATCGCCATGCCAGATATGGAATACAGGATACCATGGAAACACCCTGTCGGCAACCCGTGAGTCATCAGACGTAACTTGCAGAAATGACAGCCTTGCCCTATGATCTCACTATCGTAAGAAATGCCCATTGGACTCAAGGTGCCTCTGACAATGACTTCTGAATCGCAGATGACGGGAACCGACGTAGCACAACGCATCGACCACACACTCCTGAAGGCGGAGGCCACTCAGGTGGAGATCCTCCGGCTGTGCGAGGAGGCCGTGACACATGGTTTCCATGCGGTGTGTGTGAATACCCGATGGGTATCGACGGCTGCGGACCGGCTTCAAGACACGGCGGTCTCCGTCGCGGCGGTCGTGAGCTTTCCGCTCGGCGCCGATACGACGAAAATCAAGGTCGCGCAGGCCCAGGAGGCCATCTACGCCGGCGCGGACGAGATCGACATGGTCGCAGACCTGCCGGCGATCATCGAAGGCGACGCGAAGTACCTGCTGCACCAGTTGACGTCCGTGCTCCGGGCGTGTCGGACGATGCGGCCGCCCGTTCTCTTGAAGGTCATCATCGAATCGGCGGCCCTGACGACCGAACAGAAGATCTTCGCCTGCCGGATCGCCGAGCAGGCGGGCGTCGATTTCCTCAAGACCAGCACGGGTTTCCACCCCGCCGGCGGGGCCACCGTCGAGGACGTCGCCTTGATGAAACAGACTGCCCCCAAGTGCAAGATCAAGGCCTCCGGCGGGATCAAAACCGCTCAGCAGGCGATCGCGATGCTCGAAGCGGGAGCCGAGCGAATCGGCACATCCGCCGGCGTCGCAATCCTGGAGGGACTTCGTGAAAATGGCCGAGGAATTCGTCAGTGAGCCGATCCGCCCGGTCCCAGGGACGTTCGACACGAGAGGCATGACCCGGGGCGAGCCGGGCCTGCCGCAACGGTTCGTGTGGCGAGACACCGAGTACACCGTCGCGGCCGTCCTTCAGGTCTGGAAGGAGGATGGGCCTTGCCGCAACGGCAGCGGCGAGATGTACCTCCGCAAGCACTGGTTCAAGATCGCCACCGAGCAAGGGCCACAGATGACGCTCTGCTTCGAGCGCCAGGCACGGTCGAAGAGCCAGAGCAAGATGCGATGGTGGCTCTATACCATCGAAAGAGAGACGCCGCACGGTTCATGAGGGACGTGAGGCTGGGGACCCATAGAAGACATGGAACAATTCGCGATTACGGATCGAGACGTGTGTCCTACACGATGCCGATGAGATAGAGGTTGGGCGGCGGGTCTTTGATCGTGATCGTCTCGACCTCCGCGAGCCGCTTGGAGTACAGATGGTCGGGGTCGCCGACGGTCCGGAGCACCTTCTCGTCGGCGGCCTCTTCGCGCAAGCGCCGGATCGCGGCGTTTACGACGAGGATCAGCGGATTGTAAAAATAGAGTACCTGAAGGATATTCTGTGCAAGATTCACCCACAAATCGCATCGCTTGACGTGTGACAGCTCATGGAACAGCGCATCGCGAAGATGCCGCGATCCGAACGTGGGGGCCAGGTTGCGAGGCACGATGATGACGGGCCGAAACAAGCCGCAGACGGCCGGCCGCGTGCCCGCAGGGCCGACTTTCAGGCGAACCGCTTGTTGAACCCCCATGCGTTTGCGGCAATAAAACAGGATGTCATCCATCAGGTTATTCGCCGCAGGGACACGATATAGACGCCGGCAGGCGCCCCGCGCCCGGCCCAGCAGAACGACGCTCATCACGACGACGCCGGCCAGCCAAACCAGGAAGACGGCCCCCTGCCAGGAAAAAGGACCCCAGATACCGGGTGTCGTGTCCGGGGCCCCGAGAGTGCGTGGCCGCTCCCCTATCCCACCCTTGGTGGTCTGGGCGAATCCCACGGTGTCGGCTGCGACAGGTTGGGACCCGGTCTGTCCGGTGGCGGGCAGGGATAGGGGAGCGTGTGTGTGGCGCGCTGGCGTAGAGGACGTCGGGTCTGCGTAGGCAGCTTGAGGCTCCAGGAATCGCAAAGCTGCGAGTGGGGAGCCCCCGCCAGTCGGCCAATGGGTAGAAGGAGGATTTAGTGAAAGTAAAGGAATGAAGACGAGATACGCCAGCACGCACGTGACCAGCCAGTAACGCAGGCCGGCACGAATGCGCTCCCGCAGGACGGACTCGACCAGCAAGACGACGCCGATCAGGACCGCCGAGGTGAGCAACATGGGCAAAGTCAGTCCTACAAAGGCTTTACCCACCGTATTTACTTGTATCAGTATCCATTCCATATCACGCTCTTCACCTTTTAAGACGCCCCAAATCCGATAGTATTACACCCCGGCGCAAAAATAATTCGCGTGCTACTCACCGAGGGAGGCAGCCCCCGCTCTCTGTGCGGGCCGTTGCAGCCTTGTATTCGGCAACGAACTGTGGTAGACACGGTGCAGGCAGTATCGATGAAGGGCCTGCTGCGGCAGGCGTTTGGCAAGGAGATCGGGCAGAGTGCTATCTACGGTTCTCATGGGTCCGGGCGAGGTTCTCGTGCTCATCGTCATCACGGCGGTGGTCGTGTTCGTTGCCATGCGCAGGGGGAGGATGAGGAAATGACCTTGGCGGCGATTCAGGCCGCGCCTACGCCCAGTCCTCTCCCGTGACCCGCCTGCGCCGCTTGACGGCGCCTCGGTGCTTCTTGGCCTCAAGACGCTTCTCTCTCGCGGCAGCCGGCACTCTGGTCTTCCTGCGAATCGGAAGCGGTTTCAATGCCTCCCGCAGAAGCTCCTGAAGCCGTCCCACGACCGCTTGGCGGTTTGCCTCCTGGCTCCGGTGCTTCTGCGAAACGACGCGAAGGACGCCCTGTTTGTCCATCCGAGTCGCAAGCCTGCTGCCGATCTGCCGCTTGTGCTCCTCGGACAGGCTCGGCGAACCGGGTACGTCGAACAGGACCATGACGCGCGTATTCAGTTTATTGACGTTCTGGCCGCCCGGTCCGCCGCTGCGCGACGTCTTGAACGTCAATTCATCGTCGGCAATAAGAACCTTCTCTGTGATTTCGATCATGTGCGATCCTCACTGGAATGACCCGGCGTAACAGCGGCTCATATCCTACTCACCTAACGGGGTAATCACAAGACGAGTGACTCGAGAACGCGGGGCAAATGCGGCGCGGCATAAAAAACGCATTTTCTCGGCGATTCCTCAGAAAAATCTGCTGCTCCGGGTGCCAGGTTATCGGGGCTAAGCCGGGCAAACCACTCAAGCCAGCAAAGCCCATCTTCGGTGCCGCCTGATCGACGCGGGCAGACTGGGCACCCGCGGCTGGACCTCAATCCGATGCCTCCCTTCTCCGAACGGCATCGACAGCCGCCTGCTGCGCCGGCGCTGCGCAGAAACCCTAAAGAGGCAGAAGAATGATCGCCGATACGTAAGCTCGGGGTCAACGAAAAAGGCATTATCAATACTGGCAATGCGGTTTGGATGTGGAGGCACAGAGAGCCAAGAAAAGAAGTGAACAAACTTGACCGTCGCCCCTGGCCGAGCAGCAAGCGGGTATTTCAAACAACATACAGCATATTGGCTTACGGGAATGTCCTCGCTTCGGCTCCACAGGGGCTTCTTTTTTGCGCAGAGGGAGAAACCTCAGTCCGGCTCGGGCATAAACTCCATTCACCGAGTCCTCACTGTCAGATTCGCCCGGGGCACAGCGGGCCCCGACTACTTTCTGCATTATATCACATCAGTTCGTTGTCCGAAGGGGGTTCCTGCAACCCTCTATGCAAGAACAGAAACGGCAATCCCGGTTTCAAAGCACGGCGGGGAGAGCGTATAGTATGACAGGTAGCGACGATCGGCCGCTGCATAGCTTCGGATTCGCCAGACAGCAGGAGGCAGCATATGACGACTCGAAATCGAATCGGTGCAACGACAGCGACGCTCATCCTGGCGGCAAGCCTCGTGGGCATCACGACAATCGGCGCCACGGTGCTTTCTCTGCCGGCCGTCGCCCAGCAGGCGGCCGGATCAGATGTCGAGGGACTGCGAGCGGGCAGGAACTTGATGGAAACGAAGGTCTACTCCCAGCAGGACGACCTGAACACTCTCAAGCTCTTCGAGGGACTTCGCGTGGCGGATGTCTCGGACGGAATGGACAAGGTCGGACTGGCCAACGTGGGCCTGATGTCGCCCGAGATCCACGCCGCCTGGAAGGACACGAAGCACTACAAACATCGCTTCATCGGGATCGCCGTGACGGTGCGGTATGTCCCGACGAATCAGCCCCCTGCCGCTGTGATGGAGACCGAAGCGTTCGATAGGTGGGTGGGCAGGACCTACGATGAGATCACGCCCGAGCCATTCGTCCCGCTGATTCGCAAAGGCGCCGCGGTGGTATTCGACGACGCCCCGGACTCCGATGTCGGGTCGATCGGCTCGAACAACATTATGGGCTGGAAGCTGCGAGGCTGCGTGGGCGTGGTGACCGATGCCACGGCCCGTGACACGGATGAGATCGCCACAGAGGAGATGCCGCTGTACTTCCGCCATCCGGGCCGAGGCATCCGCCCGGGCCGCAACGAGATCGAGTCTGTCAACCGGCCCATCGAGTGCGGCGGTGTCCTCGTCCGTCCGGGCGACGTGATCGTCGCCGACGGCGATGGCGTCATCGTCGTCCCGCGAGAGAAGGCCAGAGAGGTCGCCGAATACGCCCAGGCCACGATAGAAAGCGACAAAGCAGGCCGCCGCAACCTCTACAAGCAACTCGGCCTGCCCGAGGACGACTCCATCCGATAGACCAAGGTGCTGCGACACCCGAGCAAACAAGCCGGACGACCATGTGTGACACATCCCAGGGGCAATCACACACCGAGCCCCTCTGGATATCAGAGCCCAACTCTCTTCAATGAAATGGACAGATGGTATTCGAAGAGTTGAATGTCGGGAAGACCTGAACAAGCCAGCAGAAGAGCTTCGGATATTTCGCGGGCAACGAGCACTCCTCTTGCCCCTTGCCCTTCTTCACCCTGGATTTGAATTCCCGATCGAGCGCGTGGTATCGTTCCCAGAAGGATGGCAGAGTCGCGGATGTCATAGCCGCTCGATATCCACGCTGATCGGCTTGCCTTCGGCCATCTCCTTGCGCGTCTGCCGAGCCGGCGATGGGCTGCCACTTTGCCCGGCACAGGGCGTGTGGACCGCCGCAGCAAGCCCGTACTCACCTTGATAGTGGCCGAATCCCTGTGGGGGTGACGGAAAGAAAGGATTTCTTGGGCGAATTGAGAGGATTTCGACGAGTCGATACGGATACCCCGGCGCTTTCCTGCACGCCGGGATATCCGCAACGATCAAAACTGCTTGAGGAATCGCAGGTCGTTCTCTGTGAGCCAGCGAATGTCGGAAATCTCGTACTTTCGCATGGCAAGACGCTCGATGCCGAAGCCGAAGGCCCAGCCGGTGTACTTCTCACTGTCAATGCCGACGGCGTCGAACACGTTCGGGTCCACCATGCCGCAGCCGCCCATCTCAACCCATCTTTCCTTGCCTGTCTTGTCTGTCAGGAGCAGGTCCACCTCGGCACTCGGCTCGGTGAACGGGAAGAAGCTCGGGCGGAACCGCCATTTCGTGTCGGGCCCGAAGAAGACGTGGATGAATTGCTCGATCGTCGTCTTCATGTCCACCATGGTTACGCCTTCATCGACGACGAGGGCCTCGAGCTGATGGAACATGTACATGTGCGTCGCATCAACCGTATCGGGACGGTACACCCGACCCGGCGCGACGACGCGAATCGGCGGCTTGGTCTTCTCCATGACCCGGATCTGGATCGTCGAGGTCTGGCTGCGGAGCAGAATATTGTCCTCGACGTAGAAGTTGTCCAGCGGGTCTCTCGCCGGGTGCTCCGGCGGGATGTTCAGGGCGATGAAGTTGTGCCACTCGTCTTCGACCTCGGGCCCATAGGCGACGCCGAACCCCATTCGGCCGAAGATATCGAGCAGCTCATCGATCGTCTGCATAATCACGTGGCGTTTGCCGATCCGCACGGTCGCGCCCGGCAACGTCACGTCAACCAGCTCTTGCGGCTGCTTCTGGGTTTGTTCGAGGGCCTTCTTTCGCTCCTCGAAGGCCGCGCTAACCTCGTTCTTGGCCTTGTTGGCGAGCTGTCCGCCTCGGGGCTTTTCTTCGCGTGGCAGCTTGCCCACCTCGCTGAGCAGGCCCATGATCAGACCCTTGCGGCCCAGGTACTTGATGCGGAAATCCTCCAAGGCCTTCAGATCCTGGACGTTCTGCAGCTCCGCAAGGGCTTGCGCACCGATCTGTTCGAACTGCTCAAGCATGGCTAACAACCTCAAAACCCTGCCGGATCCGATCCCATCTCCCCCACCGCCCTCTTGTCATCTCTGAAAGCGGGAGTCCACGAGCCCCATGTGCCGTCATGGACCCCTGCTCTCGCGGGGGTGACAGACGATGGATCACGCAATCGCCGCCCTGACTTCCTGGACGATAGCGTCGAAGCCCTGCGGGTCCGCGATGGCAATCTCGCTGAGCATCTTGCGGTTCACGGCGATCTTGGCCTTTTTGCAGCCGTTGATGAACTCGCTGTAACGCATCCCCCGTTCCCGGCAGGCAGCGTTCAGCCGCACGATCCAGAGCCCCCGGAAATCGCGTTTCTTGGCCCGGCGGTCGCGTCGCGCGTACACCTCAGCCCGTCGCAAGGCCTCCGTGGCCAATCGCCAGGTGTGCCCCGCCATCGCACGATGGCCGCGCACTCGCTTCAGTTCCCGTTTCTTGGCCTTCCGGACGGCGTGGCCTTTGGTCGTTCTTGGCATGTCAGCTTTCCTTTTAGTTACGGCGTCTTACAAAATGGAGGATTAGGCCTACTTTGAGAAAGAAAGATGTCTTTCCTTCTCAAACTCCTCTCGTGTCACAGAGAGCAGACCAAGTCAATTATCCAAGGAAATCGAAGAATGAGATCTCCTTGGATAATATAGGTCCAATCCTCCATTTTGTGAGACCCTGGCTCATATGAATCCCGCTTGCTACGGCAGCTGAGACGCCGGGAAGCAAGCAATCTGCGTTCTGCCCGCCCGCAACGAGCGACGGCTCAACTGTGCAGGGCGGCCACCATCTTCTTCGTGAAAGCGTTGCTGGTAACCGTAGCCGGCCGACGAATCCGCCGCAGGTGCTTCGCGCTCTTGACACTCATCAGGTGGCCCTTACCGGCCTTGCGATGCTTGATCTTGCCCCGGGCCGATACCTTCACCCGCTTGGCCAACCCCTTGTGGGTCTTCTGTTTCTGTTTCGGCATATAGTCCTCAAACAGCCTGTACACTTTCCCCGTTGTGGGTAAAACGGCGAGTATACCTTCTGCGCTGGGTGTAGTCAACCCCCATTGGAAAAAATCGCGAAACCGCTGTGGCGACCACCCTGCGGACACCGGCCCCTCCCGGCGTGTGCCGGGACCATCCCGCCGCCGAATATGCGCGGGTCGGGCTGTTACTTGGGCACGAGCAACAGGGTCATTCGTCGCCCGGTCATCATGGAGGGCCGCTCCACCTTGGCGAGATCCTGCAGGGTCTCCATGATCTGGTTCAGTATCTCGTACCCCTGCTCCTTATGCAACATCTGGCGTCCCCGGAAGAACAGCGAAAGCTGGACCCTGTGCCCCTTTCCCAGGAACTCGCGGGCGTGCTTGACCTTGATCTCCAGGTCGTGCTTGTCGGTCTCCGGCCGGAGCCGAATCTCTTTGAGCGTCGCTACGGGGTGTACCGTCTTCTTGTGTGCGTCCCGAACCCGGCGTTTCTGCTGGTACAGCCACTTGCCGTAATCCATGATCCGGCACACCGGCGGCTCACTATTCGGTGCGACCTCCACGAGATCCAGGCCGGCTTCCTGGGCCTTGCCCATCGCCTCCTCCTTCGAGACGACACCCACCTGGTTGTTTGCCTCATCGACCAGCCGAATCTTCTCGGCCCTGATCCCCCCGTTTACGCGTAAACCTCGTTTCACTGTTGTGGACCACCTTGCCTTTCTCAAAACAATCAAACGCGTCAACTCACACGAGTCGATCGCCCACCGGCCTCAATCGGCCGGGGATTATCAAATCCGGTTAACGAACCAGTTTACCATACCGCGAGCCGTTTGCCGCCCATCAAAATGCCATATCCACCGCTTTATCGGCGATTTTCTGCCTTGCCATCGCCAGGAACTGCTCAACCGGCACCGTCTGGGTCTTCTGACTGCCACGGATTCTCACATTCACCATGTTGGACTCGGCCTCTTTCGGCCCTACCACGAGCATATAGGGGGTCTTCTCCGCGTGCCCTTTGGCAATCTTGGCCCCGATCTTCTCGTCGGAGAGGTCCGCCGCACACCGCAGGCCCGCCGCGATCAGCGTTTCTTGGACCTTCCCGGCGTACTCGTTGCTCTTCTCACTGATCGTCATGACCCGCACCTGCTCGGGCGACAGCCACATGGGCAACGCCCCGGCGTACTGCTCGATCAGAATCCCCATGAACCGCTCCAGCGAGCCCAGCACGGCCCGATGAATCATGACGGGGGTTTTCTCGGTGTTGTCTTCATCGACGTAGCTGAGCTCGAACCGCTGCGGCATCGAGAAATCGAGTTGAATCGTGCCGACCTGCCAGGACCGGCCGATGCAATCCTTGACGTGGAAATCGATCTTCGGGCCGTAAAAGGCGCCGTCGCCCTCGTTGATCCGGAAGGTGATCTTCTTGTGTTCCAGTGCAGCCTTCAGGGCGTCCGTGGCAATCTCCCAGATCTCATCGGAGCCGATATGCTTCTCCGGCTTGGTCGATAGCTCGATGGCAAAATCCTCGAAGCCGAAGGCCTTGTACGTCTCGAAAATCAAGTTGATAACGCCGACGATCTCGGACTCGATCTGCGACGGCATGCAGTAGATGTGCGCATCGTCCTGGGTGAACTGCCGGACGCGGAACAGGCCGTGCATCACCCCGCTGGCCTCGTGCCGGTGCACCATGCCGAACTCGGCGACCCGAAGCGGCAGTTCGCGGTACGAGTGCCGGGTCGTCTTGTACAGCAGGCAACCGCCGGGGCAGTTCATCGGCTTGACCGCGTATCCGATATCATCGATCCTCGTGAAATACATGTTCTCTTTGTAGTTGTCCCAGTGCCCGCTGCGGTGCCAGAGTTCCTCGTTGAGGATGATCGGGGTGCGGACTTCCTTGTACCCGTACTTGCGGTTCATTTGCCGCATGAAATCGAGCATCTCGTTCCAGACGACCATCCCCTTGGGGTGCATGAACGCGAAGCCCGGGCCCATCTCGCTGAAGCTGAACAGCTCGAGCTGTTTGCCCAGGACGCGGTGATCGCGTTTCTTGGCCTCTTCCAGGCGGTTCAGGTACTCGTCAAGGTCCCTCCTGGTCGGCCATGAGGTGCCGTAGACCCGCTGAAGCATCTTCTGGGTGGCATCGCCGTGCCAGTACGCGCCGGCCACCGACATGATCTTGAAACTGCCGATCCTGCCGGTGCTGGGCACGTGCGGCCCCCGGCACAGATCCTGGAACCCGTTGTCGCCGTGCGAATAGAAACTGATCACCTGGCTGTCAACGCGCTGGATGTTGTCTGTCTTGTACTTGTCGCCCTCGAGCTTCTCCAAGGCCTCCTGCCTGGACATCTCCCTGCGGGTGAACGGCTTGTCGGCCTGAACGACCTCCTGCATCCTGGCCTCGATTCGCTGAAAGTCGTCCGGCCGGATCGGCTCGTCGAGATCGATATCGTAGTAGAACCCATCCTGCACCGTCGGGCCGTAGACGAGCTTCGCCTGCGGCCAAAGGCTGCAGATCGCTTCCGCCATGACGTGCGCACAACTATGCCGCATGACCTCGACGCCTTCTTTGTCCTTGGACGTGATGATCTGGACACGCGTGCCGTCGGCAACCGGGGCAGTCAAATCGACCAGCTTTCCATCGACCCTCGCGGCCACGGCAGCTTTGGCCAATCCGGGGCCGATCGTCTCGGCAACGTCTCTGGCAGTGGCGCCATCAGCGATCTCAAGGCTACTGCCATCCGGTAGTGTTATCCTTGCCATACATCCTTCCAGAATCGCGCGTGTCTTGTGCGTTTCCCCGAATATACTGGCCCCACCTCCGAAGTCAAGTATCGTCCGAATCCGGGGCCGATGCTACATTTCGTCCAAGCGGCTGGAGCAGCCGTCCGGCTCATCATCCCGCGGTGACACGGTCTAACTGTTTGCAGGACTGGTACTTACAACAGTACGTCGGCAGAGAGGGCCGCACACAGTCACCGAATCCGGATTAGCTGTTGTTATAGGACGGATCGTTTGGTATCATATAGGTGTTGGAGTGCAGATACCCCGTGCGATTGAAGGGAAGCCAATGAACGTGAATTTGGTGCTTCTCAACGACAAAGGATCGCACAAGACCTTCGCTCTGCCCAACCAGGTCACGGTTCTCGGCCGAAGGCACGATTGCGATCTGCGGATACCACTACCCATGGTGTCGCGAAAGCACTGTCAGCTCACCCAAAACAGTGACGCCATGAAACTCCGCGATCTCAGCTCGCGGGCAGGCACATTCGTCAACGGCAAGAGGGTGGACACCGAGAAGGATGTCCCCATCCAGGCGGGCGACTATATCCGCATCGGCCCGCTGACGTTCGTCTGCCAGATCGACGGCAATCCCGCCAAGATCGTCCCGCCTCCCAAGGCCAAGAAGGCGGCCCCGAAACCAGCACAGGCCAAGCGTAAGCCGGCGAAACCCGCGGTACCTGCGGACGAACTGGGCGAAGAACTCGACAGGGAACTCGCCGAGCAATCGGCCGACGAACTGGACGAGAAGCTCAGCGACGAGTTGGACGACCTCGACGTTTCCGACAGCTTCATCAACCTGGACGACCTGGACGGCGATGCGGAAGACCTCAAGGACGTTTGACCCGAGCCGGGCCGCTCAGTCATGATGTACCCTTCGTTTCGCGCTCGCGTCTCGCACGATCTCGTGCTTCGCGCCTTCGCAGGCAGAGGATTCTGCGAATCGCCCTGCGGACTCGACTTTCGGGCCGGGCTGCGGTCCACTCCCAGAGCCTCTTCTCCAGGAGAATTCGCAGCCCCAGGAGCTCCAGGCCAATCAGGATCAGCCAGGAACCGGGCGAGAAGGGAGTAATCAAGGCGAGGAAACCCAGGACAATCAGAATGACACCAACGACCGTTCTCACAACACCTTTCATGCGGGTTACCTCGTCGCCAAAGGTGGTTGAGCCCGGGATCGCCATCCTCGTCCGGTTGCCTGCCGCATCGCTATGATCCCTTTCGACGAGCGAGGATCGCCTCAATCTCGTCCATGGTCCGATTCATCACAGTCATCGTCTCGCTGAACGGCTCCGGCGTCGTCATATCCACCCCCGCCTCCTTGAGGATCGCGATGGGATAGTCCGATCCGCCGGCCGAGATGAAACGCAAGTATCTGGCTGCCGCGTCCTCATCCCCTTCGAGCACTTCTTCCGCCAGCGCCGTCGCGGCGGTGAAGGACGTCGAATACTGGTAGACGTAGAAATTGTAGTAGAAGTGCGGAATATACGCCCACTCCACGGTGTAAAGATCATCGATCAAGCAAACGCCCTTGCCGTGCCCGTAGTGCTCCTTGACGATGTCGCCGTAGAGCTTTGTGAACGCGTCGCCCGTCAGGGACTCGCCCCGCTCGGCCATCTCGTGCATCCGCAGCTCGAACTCCGCGAACTGCGTCTGCCGGAACACAGTGCCTTTGATCCCATCGAGGTAGTTCATCAGCAGCGACAGCCGCACGTCGTCCTCTTCAATCTCGGCCAGCATCTTGTGAATCAGCAGCGTCTCATTGAACGTGGAGGCCACCTCGGCCACGAACGTCGAGTAGTCCGCCAGCGGGTACGGCTGGTTCCTGTTGGCGTAGTAGCTGTGCAACGCGTGGCCCATCTCGTGAGCGAGCGTGCTCACGTCGTCGTACCGGCCGTTGAAGTTCAGCAGGATGTAGGGATGCACATCGTATGCGCTGCCGTTGGAGTAGGCGCCGGATCGCTTCCCGGGCGTGGGATAGACATCGATCCATCGCTGCTCGAAAGCCGCCTCGGCCGCCCGGCGATAGTCCGCTCCGAGCGGCTTGAGCGCATCAAGGTACAACTCCCTGCCCTCGTCGAACGTGTATTTCAGGTCAATCCCCTTGACGACGGGCGCGTACAGGTCCGAGTACTTCAGCGTGTCGACGCCGAGCATCCGCTGCTTGAGCCGCAGATAACGATGGAACGTGCCCACATTGTCGTGGACGTTGCGGATCAGGCCGCGGTAGACCTCGACGGGGATGTTGTTGCGGTCCAGGGCGCGGTGCAGGCACGACTCGTAGTTCCGTGATCGCGTGTAGAAGATGTGCGTCTGCAGGTGAGAGTAGAGATCGACGCCGAAGGTCTGCCGGAACTGATTCATCGCGGACCAGAAGGCCTGAAACACCGCCTCGCGGTCCTGCCGATGGGTCGAGGCCCGGTGCAGCGCGTAGCCCGACTTGTTCAACGTGGCAACCGTCCCGTCGCTCAATGTGATCTCGGGGTACGGCATCTCCGCATTGCTGAAGACCGTGTAGACCGAGCCTGGGGCGTCAGCGATCTGTCCGGCCCGCGCCAGGATCTTCTCCTCCTGCTGTGAGAGTGTGTGCGGCTTGGTGCGCAGCACGTCGAGCAGATACATCCCGTATACCTCCAGTCCCGGCTCGGCATCAATGAACTTCCGGACGGCGCCGGCATCGAGCGTGACCAACTCAGGCTCGATGAACGACGCCCGCGTGTTGTACTCCGTCGCAAGCTGCTCGGCCTCCTGTTTCATCGCCAGATACGTCGCGTCCCGCGTATCCTGATCGGACTTCATGTGCGCGTAGCTGTGCAAACGCCCGAATGCCTTCGCCATTTCGCTGTTGAGCATCAGGCATGAAAGCAACTGCCTGGGCGAGTCGGTGAGCTTTCCCTTGTACGCCAGCACGTGGTCCAGCCGGCCTGCCAGGTCGCTCTTCGCTTGTCGCCATGCGTCATCGGAAGCATACAGGTCCTCGAGTTTCCACTGATGCGCAGCCGGGACTTCCGCCCGCTGCCGCATTTGTCCTGGGCCCCCCTCGGCCATCAAAGAAATCACCATCATCATCGAACCACCCAAAAGCCACACTGCTTTCATTCCACGTCCTTTTCACAATCCAAGCTCACGCAGCACGCAGAGCACTCACCCCGCCGGACGGGCACAGGACATCATAACAAACCCAGGCGTTTCGCCACGCGGCAAATGCCGAGACCGGCCCACAGGCAAGGGACGATGTGCGGATTCGTGAGCATGTGAAGCCGCCACAGGCCGGTCTTCTCCTGACGGTCTACAAACCACCGCACGGCATCGGCAACCTGCGGATGATCCATCGAGAAACCCAAGGTTACGGTACGTCTCGATCTGGTTATAGTCCTCACGGCCGCGGA
>ENA-UPTA01003550-UPTA01003550.1-activated-sludge-metagenome-genome-assembly--contig:-NODE-3550-length-15308-cov-8.267685_pt1 | contig 15308 bp, 12 predicted proteins | sample MGYA00238184_ERZ773361 | MGnify/ENA primary metagenome ERZ773361 (study PRJEB29100, sample SAMN05720205) | activated sludge metagenome | isolation source: anaerobic digester from wastewater...
GTTGGCGGGGTGACTGATACAGCCTACAGCCAGCAAACAGTGGTCCTGGATCCTACTTACAATGTCGCAGATTTCCAGTTCCGCTTCTACTTCAAGAGTGATAGCTCTGTGCAGTACGAAGGCTGGTATGTGGATGATATTGGAGTTGTGAGCATTCCCGTGCCTCCACCTACAACCGTCTTCACCACCAACTTCGATGCCGACAACGGCGGATTTGTCGCCAGCGGAACAAATTCGACCTGGGCTTGGGGTGCTCCTACTTCAGGTCCTGGCGCTCCTTATTCTGCTCCCAACGTCTGGGCGACCAACCTGGCTGGTAACTACAACAACAGCGAGGAATCTTATATCACTTCCCCTGCAATAGACCTGAGCAGTTACGCTGGTCAAGCTCCCACCATCTCCTTTATGCACTGGTATAACAGCGAAAGCAATACCTGGGATTATGGGTCAGTGGAAGCTTCCAAGGATGGCGGAGCAACCTGGGATATTATCTGGCAGAAGTTTGGCGTATTGGTAGATCCCTGGACAGCAAAATCACTGCAGCTGGACCCATCTTATGCGGTGAGCAATTTCCAGTTCCGATTCCACTTCCACTCCGACAGCTCAGTCAACAGTTATTCTGGCTGGTATATTGACGATGTGGCAGTGAGCGTTGCTGAGTATGTTGAGATCGCGGCGCCTTGTGTGGTCGTTCCCGGCGGCGTGGTGGCTGGCTATGTCTATGATGACAACGATGGCAGCCCGATCGTCGGCGCGGACGTCTACAGCGACGTGGTAGCAACACAGACCTTCTTCATTATTGAAGATCCTGCCAGCGAAGGCTTGTTCTGGGTCTTCCATCCAACTATGACCGATCCTGAAGACGTAGATTTTACTGCCTCAAAAGCTCTATATGGCAGTGATGACGCAACAGTCAGTGTCGATCATGATGCCATTAACCAGCAGGACTTCTACCTGGGTACGGGTGAATTAAGCTTTGACCCAACCTCGTTTGAAGTCACGATGAACATGGGTGACACTCCCCATACCGAAACACTGACCATCAGTAACGACGGCACCTCGGACGCCATGTTCGAACTGGTCGAGAAGGACGATGGTTTTGAATTACCGACTGTGATGATCCCCGCTTTCGAGGGAAAGTTGCCTGAGGATACACGCCCTGTTTCTATGGGACGCGCGCCTGAACTGGCTAACGCTACCTTAAAATCAGCTGGTGACAATCCCTTCAAGGGTATCCTCGCTGGTGAATCTGCCTTTGCTGTGGATGCATATCCTGGTGAAAACCTGGTCTACTTCCCCGATACAACTCTGCCCGGTACATGGACAATAGTCGGTGGAGTACCTGGCTCCGAATTCTTTGCGGGCGACTTCGTGGGTGGTGATTTCTCACAACTCTATGTCGTCAACTCGACTGGTAACACCTTATATAGTGTCGACACAGCTACCGCAGCCCAAACCATGATTGGCACCACCACCCCACCTTCCGGTCAAAGCTTCTCTGGTCTTTCCGGCACACCGGATGGTACCATGTATGGTCTGACCACAACCTGCGCTGGAACAAACCTGGTTATCGTTGATGTGGCTACCGCCGCAACAACTGACCTGGGTGCTCTGCCTGGTATTGATTGCGGTATCGACCTGGCTTACAACACTGATGATGGCATGATCTATATTGTGGATCTCGTCTCCGACAGTCTTTTCCGGGTTGATCCTGATACCCTGGCAACGACCTCAGTTGGTGCACTGGGTGTTGCTCCCAACTACGCTCAGGGCATGGACTACGAAGAGGAGTCCGGCGTTCTTTACTGGGCGGCTTATGTCTCTTCCGGTGAACTTCGCATCATCGACACCACCACTGGTGCAAGCCAGCTTGTGGGTGCCTTCCCTGGCGGTGCTGAAGTCGATTCGTTGGCATTTGCCACCGGCGGTCAGTCTGACGTCCCATGGCTATCGGAAGATCCTATCAGCGGCACAGTACCGGCTGCAGGTTCGATCGATATTGATGTCATCTTCGATCCGACCGGCCTTAGCCAACCTGGCGATTACCTGGCGGAACTCAAGGTGAAGCACGACACACCTTACACCTATCCAAATATCCCAGTGGTGCTGCACCTGATTGCACCGGGAGACTTTGGCACATTCAATGGTCATATCTTTGGCCTGGAAGCCTGCGACGTCAATTCAGCAGTACTGGAAGGCGCCACGGTCAACTTCTGGCAAGGCACAACTATAGTTGCTACAACAACCACAAACGCAGCGGGTTATTACTCTTATGCATTACCGTCCGGCACTTATGATATCGAATTTGATATGGATGGATTTGTGACCGAATATGCTGAAGAAGTTATTCTCGCTGCAGGAGAAACTGTCACAGTGGACTTTACACTCCGCCTGATTGCCCCCTGCCTAAGCGTTGATCCAACCAGTCTCGAACAGACACAAACCGCTGATACCACAACCTCCCAGACCCTCACAATTGTGAACACGGGTGCTGGCGTTGGCGTCTTTGAGCTGTTTGAACTGCCCGTTGCTGGAATCCTGGCTGATCAATTACTTCTGGATCCGAGCTTTGAAGAATACACACCCAATCCTTACTGGGATGAATACTCCGAAGCTTATGGAACACCGCTTTGCACCGTCGCTGATTGCGGTACCGGTACGGGTACTGGACCTAACATTGGTGATGTTTGGACTTGGTTCGGCGGCTCATCGACCGGTGATTCAGGTTACGTCTCCCAAGAGGTGGACATACTACCCGGTACAGCTGAGATAAGTTTCTATGCAGAGCAATATGTTTGCGGCGCGGCAGGAGCATCTAATTACATGGCTCTGGTGATCGATGGTACTGAAATCTGGCGCACTGATGGGACTGACCCCGCTTGCGGTGTGCTTGGCTATCGTCTTGTAACAGTAGATGTTAGCGATTTTGCTGATGGTGGCACGCATGAAATCATGTTTGACTCCATAACAGTAGATGGTGCTAACTTCTTCCTTGATGATGTCGAGTTGAACCTTGAAGCTGGGGGTGATGTGCCATGGCTCTCGCTGGATCCCACTGCTGGCGTTGTCCTTGCGGACGACTCAACGGATGTAACAGTCACTTACAACTCGACTGGTCTGGCTGAGGGCGATTACTTCGCTTCAATCCGGGTCAAGAATCCACCGGCTGCCGCGATCAATGTTCCCGTGACCTTACACGTCACCAATTGGAATTACATCTTCCTGCCTTTGATCCTGAAGTAAACTGGCTCAGAGAAGAACCTGGCAACAGGTTTAGATAAATCAACAGGGGCTGGCGAAAAAGCCAGCCCCTGTTGATTCTATGGTGGGGAAAAGTCCGGGCAGAGCCTCCCCTTGTGGGACGCCTTTTCCTGATTATTTTATCGGTCACCATCCCGGTTGACGCGGGCATCACCCCCCCCCCTCTAACACCATCCACTCTTGTAACAATACAAATCTGACGAAAGCCTATACATCTTAATATCAACTAAATGACTAATTCCTATACTTGCCGAACGCTTCAAAATTTGATGATTACTTTTAGACGCACAAATACACGATAGAGTAAGACCTAATGGTTTAGGTTAAGGAATTTGACGATGAAAACAACAACTCGAAAAAACAAAATAGTCTGGATAATTGTGGGATTGCTCTTAATTGTTGCGGTTATCACTGCGCTCTTACTTTCTCGATCTGCTTCAGAAAAAGCAGAAACGGAAACGCCTGCCCTGCAAACAGCCAAGGTGCGCACGGGGGACCTAACCGTGAGCTCTGCAGGTAGCGGGAGTGTGTTTTCAACCGCGCAAAGCCAATTGGGCTTCCGAACCAATGGAGTGGTTGCTGTTGTCAATGTAAAGTCGGGACAACAAGTAAGCGAAGGCGATATTCTGGCAAGTTTGGACAATTCCACTCAACAAGCGTCGTTTACACAAGCAGAGGCCAACCTCACATCCACATTCTCTCCCTCAGGAATTGCCAGATACGAACTTGAGCTTGCTGAAGCACAAACTGCCTTCGACAAAGCCCTCGGAGAATCAAACGCCTACAATCCTGAAAACAGCTACGAGAATGAAATCGCTATTTTGAAAAATTCAGTTCTGCTCGCGCAGAAAGAGCTTGAGGTTGCTGAATACACTAATTCCTTATACCTTTACTACCCGGAGGGTGACCTTTACAAAGCAAAAGCAGCGGCTGAATTGGCTGAGGCAAGGATCAAATTAGATAAATTATTAGCTGAGCTGGCTTATTACGAGTTGGAACCTGAAAATGAAGGCGAAACAAAATTGCTGGCAAATCTCGAAATCGCCAAAGCGCGATTGAGTGAAGCGCAAACCGCGCTCGAAATTGTGCGATCAGGTGACCATGACCGTCTGTCAGATACGCTGGTTGCCACAAATGGTACACCACTATTCGACTTAAAACTTGACTATCTTGCTTTTGAAAATGCGCGCATAGCGTTGGAAAACACCAATCTGGTTGCTCCTTTTGATGGTGTTGTTGGGAACTTGAATCTTGTGCCTGGTCAAAGCGTTGGCACAAGCCCTGTGTTGACGCTTACATCCATGGATGAGTTATTGGTCAAATTTTATATGGATGAAACGGACTCATCCGGTCTTTCTGTTGGCAATCGCACCATCTACACTTTTTCTGCCCAGCCAGAGACCACATTTGAGGGTGAAGTTGCGGTCATCGAGCCCTCTCTGCAGACGATCGATGGAACCGCCGTGGTGGTAGTCTGGGGCACATTGCCCGAAAAACCATCCTTTGACCTTCTAATCGGCATGACAGCAGACGTTGAAGTAATCGCTGGAGAAGCAAAAAATGCGCTCATCATACCCATCCAGGCATTGCGTGAGATCACACCAGAGTCATTTGCGGTCTTTATTGTTCAGGAGGACGGATCTTTGAAACTCACGCCCGTGACAATTGGTCTGCGAGATTTCGCCAATGCTGAAGTTTTGGCTGGTCTGAATGCCGGCGATATCATCAGCACCGGTACCGTTGAAACCAAGTAGTCAAGCGAACCAAACTGGAAACAAGATGGAAAGCATTTTGATTGAAACGAAAGAAATGACAAAGGTTTATGGCGAAGCGGACGCTGCTATCTTTGCGCTTGCAGGCATTAATTTGCAAGTCAGAAATGGTGAATTTGTGGCCATCATGGGTCATTCCGGCTCTGGTAAATCGACCTTATTGAATATCCTTGGATGTCTTGACCGACCGACAACAGGCACGTATATGCTGGATGGTCGGGATGTAAGCCAACTAAACAAGAATCAACTGGCTGAAATACGAAATCAGAAATTGGGCTTCATTTTTCAATCGTTCAATTTGTTGCCTCGTCTGAGCGCGTTGGGAAATGTGATGCTTCCCATGTTCTATGACCCCACAGAAGATATTCCGGCTTCTGAAGCAAAAACACGCGCGATTGCCTCACTTGAATCGGTTGGATTAGGCTCCAGGATGGATCACTACCCCAATCAACTCTCCGGCGGGCAACAACAAAGAGTTGCCATTGCCCGGGCTTTGGTTAACCATCCGCCCTTGATCCTGGCTGACGAACCGACCGGTAACCTCGACTCCAAAACCGGTGCTGAGATCATGGAAATCTTGGACCAGCTTCACAAAGATGGCACCACCATCGTGATGGTTACCCACGAGCCCGATATTGCCCAACATGCCGAACGGGTGGTATGCGTCAAGGATGGAATGATCAACTCTGATGGCGATCATGGAAGTGCCCCCTGCATTGGTGAGAGAGAATTAGCATGAAACTGAATAAGATACTTCGATCCGCCTGGGAAGGGTTATTACTCAACAAAGGACGCTCCTTCCTGACCACTCTTGGTGTCATTATCGGCGTTGCGTCGGTCATTATTATGCTCGCAATCAGTGCTGGAACTGAAGCCGAGATAGCGAAACAGATCAACGCCCTGGGCGCAAGCCTTGTGATTGTTTCTCCAGCAAAGGGAACCCCGGGAAGCGCCAGGACGTTGCTTTATGATGACGCGCTGGCCATCGGCGAACAGGTCGTGGGAATTGTCGGCGTTTCAGCCGAGCAAGCGCCGCCCCCGCAAAATATAAAAGCCAATAACCAAACGCTTGGAGATATTTCTGTGATTGGTACATCAGCAGAATTTCCCGAGGTAAGGGATTACCCGGTTGCGTCAGGACGGTACTTCAACCAGAGCGAGGATGAACGAAAAGCAAAAGTTGCGGTGCTCGGATCTGGCATAGCCACGGACCTGTTTGGTGACACAGATCCAATCGGTCAGGTTATAACAGTTGGGACTACCAAATTAACAATTATCGGGGTTATGGAATCAAAGGGAATCGTCTCGGATGTAGATTACGACGGTCGTGTTTACATTCCTGTAAATTTGGTATTTGCCAAATTTATTCCAACCATGAACATTGGACCAGACCGCATTCGAACCATCTATGTAAAAGCTGAAAGCCCTGAGAAAATCTCAAGTGTCATCACCCAAATTACAGCCGTGCTGGCTGAGCGCCATGATGTTGATGCCAGCAACCCGGATTTTTCCGTTCAAACTCAACAAGATATCATTGACACGCGTGAAGCCACTACTGCCGCCTTCCGTGACTTGTTAGCCTGGGTGGCGGGGGTCTCACTGGTAGTTGGAGGTATCGGGATCATGAATATTATGCTGGTCAGTGTTACCGAAAGAACGCGCGAGATTGGTTTGCGACAGGCTTTAGGGGCTCGACCAAGTGATGTTTTACTGCAGTTCCTGCTGGAAGCTGTAATACTCAGCCTCGTCGGCGGACTGGTGGGGATTATCCTGGGCGTTGGCGGATCGTATCTTTTTGGCAAGTTTGGGAGTATGAGCACTGCAATTGTCCCACTTTCCATCCCCCTGGCTTTTGGAGCCGCGGCAATCGTCGGTATATTTTTTGGATATTACCCTGCAGTTCAGGCAGCAAAGCTCGATCCAATTGTTGCCTTGAGACATGAATAGTTAACTTTGAAAAATTTGAAGGAAAAGAAAATGAAACGCACACACTACATAATTTTGGTTCTGATCATTGCCAGCATGCTCACAGCTTGCGGCTCAGCAGATCAGAAGAACGAATCCATAAACATTGTTGAACCAACGCCAAACGCATTAAATGCTCCTGCAATCACGATAAGCACGGATCCCGCCGAGGTTCCTCAACAAAATACGATTAACTACGAATACGAAGGGGCGCTTTCAAGCCGCTTATTGCTTGCCTTTGGTACGCTCAAATTAGCCGAAACTGCAAACCCAATCACCGTCGAACAAGCTCCGCAAATGTTGATGCTCTGGCAGGCTCTGGACAACCTGACTCAATCAGGCACCAGCGCTGAAGCCGAAGTGGATGCGCTGATGTCCCAGATTGAACAACTATTTACATCAGAACAGATTGCATCCATCAATGCCATGGCATTGACCCAAACGGAACTTCAAACCTGGGCTCAAGCCAATGGAATTACAGTTGGAACTGGAACTGGAACTGGAACCGGGCAAGGAATGGGACAGGGGTCAGGATTGTCGCCGGAAGCAAAAGCCACTAAACAGGCTGAGAACAGCCTGCTTGGCAATACTGCCACAGGCGAAGGAGGACTATCCTCGGCAATCACTGAGGCTTTGATAAGCTACCTTGAAGGTATCAAGTAAGGGCCATGCTTGGTAGGGAAAAAGCCTGCTTTTTCCTAGTGATGTCTCCCGAACGACAATTCCGGTCGAGGCCTCCCACAACACATTTGCGGTCGAGGTAACTTCCGACCTGATATAATACTGTTTTAAAGACAGCCTTAATCAATAGGGCTGCGTGTCGGAGGATTGATATGGAAATAACCTGGTATGGTCATTCTTGCTTTCGCATTACTGAGCGGGGTTTTGCTAACGTCGTTACGGACCCTTTCGATTCAGCTGTGGTGGGGTATAACCCGCTCAAGTTGAAAGCGGAAATCGTTACCGTCAGCTGCAATGACTTGGGGCACAATAACCTCTCCTCTGTTAAGGGGGATGCGTTCGAGGTCACCGGACCGGGAGAATATGAACGCGGGGGCGTCTTCATCACCGGCATTCAAACCACACCCCACAGCCTGGACACGAAAGCCTTACGCAACACACTCTATGTGCTCGACTACGGCAAGTTGACCATCCTGCATCTCGGCCAGGTGAACCATGTGCCATCGCAGAGCTTGATTGAAGAGCTTGGCAATATCAACATTGCCCTGGTGCCAGTAGGGGAAGGCGGGGCGCTGAATGCCTCCAAAGCTGCCGAGGTCATCAGCATGATCGAGCCAAACATCGTCATCCCGATGCACTATGAAACCCCTTACTCAAAACTCGCGCTTGATCCGTTAAGTAAGTTCCTCAAAGAAATGGGCATCACCTCTCTTGAAACAATGGAGACCTACAAAGTAACCAGTAATGTCGCGTTCCCCGAGGAAGAAACGCACGTGATCGCGCTCGATCCCAAGCTTGTTTCGCTCTAAGATGGCCGTCAAAGTCCTGATCACCTGGAATGTCAGACCTGGTCATGAACAGGAATACTTTGGCTATGTCGTGGGGGAGTACCTTCCGGAAGTGAACCGGTTGGGATTGGATGTCACAGACGCCTGGGTAACCGTTTTTGGCGATCATCCCCAGGTGCTTATTGGCGCGGTTATGCCGGACTTGCCGAGCGCGCAGCGCTTGATCCACTCACCGGACTGGCTCAATCTATCCGATCGCCTGCAGGAATTCGTGCGGGATTTTGATCTCAAACTTGTCACGCAGCGAGGCGCGTTTCAGTTTTAATGCACCAGATACCCGAAAAACTTTTGCGATGGTATGACGCAAACGCCAGGTCTTTGCCCTGGCGTTCTGATCCCACGCCCTACAAAGTCTGGATTTCTGAGATCATGCTCCAACAGACCCAGGTGGAAACGGTTATTCCATATTTTCAGCGCTTCCTCGCGCGTTTTCCCGACCTTACCAGCCTGGCAAAGGCAGAAGAAAGCGAAGTGCTGCAGGTTTGGGAAGGGCTTGGCTACTACAGCCGCGCGCGTAACCTGCACAAAGCAGCCCGGGTAATTGTTGAAGATTATGACAGTCAGATGCCTGCGGATATCGCCGCCCTCAAGAGCCTGCCTGGAATCGGCGCTTATACGGCCGGCGCGATTGCTTCGATTGCCTTCGGCACAGCCGAGCCGGCGCTGGACGCGAACATCCGACGCGTAACCATCCGCCTGCTGGACTTGCACGAGCCGCCCGGTAAAGACACGGATTCAAAATTGTGGGAATTTGCTCGCCAGGTCTTACCAGATAAGCGTGCCGGGGACTATAACCAGGCGCTGATGGACCTTGGCAGCGCTATCTGTAAACCCAACGACCCGCTTTGTCAGCTGTGCCCCTTGCAGAGTGAATGCCTCGCCTTCCAACGCGGCACGCAAGCTGAGCTCCCCGTGCGCAAGCCCAAAGCCAAAGTGCCCCACAAGCTGGTTGTAGCAGCTGTTATTACCCGAGGTGGCGAGGTTTTGCTTGCCCAGCGCCCGGCTGATGGCATGCTGGGGAATCTCTGGGAATATCCCGGCGGGTCAGTGCCGCAAGAAACTTCAGCCCTCCCGGAAGCGCTTCAGGCGCTGCTCAAAGCGCGTTTTGGTCTATCTGTTGCTGTGGAAACGTCGATGGGAACCTTCAAACACGCCTACACGCATTTCAGGATTACCCTGCACGCTTTCGCCTGCCAGCTGCCCGATGCCGATCGGGTTGTTTTGCCCGCTGATTTTGCATGGGTTCAAATTTCGAACCTATCTGATTACCCCATGGGAAAGGTGGCGCGGTTGATTTCGCGGCAGATAGGTTCTTGAGGCAAAACAGGGGCAAAAACAATCAAAAAAAACAGTGAAGTGTAGGGCGAGATTGGCGTTCATTTCGACAATCCGCCAATGCATCTTTAGGAAAATTGGTGTAAACACTCATTCGGCGGATTGAGCCTCGTTTTACTTCGCAGTAACCTAAAAGAAATCAACCAAGGCTCAATCTCGCCCTACAAAGGATAAAGAGAACCTAAATACTTCGAAGTACTTCTAGACTATTTGTGATTGAAAGGTAGGTAGAGATTGGCGCACTTATCGAAATTCCGCCATAATTTATTACTTTGCCTTCCTAATATTCCAGCAGTAGAGATCGCTGCGCTTGGCTTGCAATGACAGATAATCTTGATGTTGGATTATTAGCCGACCTGTCAGTCATTCTGAGCCTCTTTTGCGAAGAATCTGGCATTTAACAAACAGATCCTTCGCGTTGCTCAGGATGACAGTGTCGGCGTTCAGATCGCCGCGCTTGGCTTGCAATGACAGATGTAAGGCGGGATTGGTATTCTATTCGCCAATCCGACAATAGCATGGCTTTAGGCGGATTGAGGACGGGTAAATATATGCAGGTGCAGAGTCAAAATCGTCCTCAACACCCTGTCGGGCACTTTGTCTCGGCCTAGTAGGGTGCGGTTGGCGTCACAGTATCTCGCCCAGATTTGACCTCCAAATAGCCAACCCACCACTAACAGCATTCTTCCTTACGTTCAGCGTTGATGAATCGGTTTACTTGTGAGCGGTGGGTAGGCTATACCCCGGTGTGAGCATGCGGATGCTTTGTGACGCCAACCCACCCTACAAAGAAAAAATTTACTACCCGCTTAATTCCTTGAAATTGATACGCTTGATTAAACCAGCTTCTTCAATAATTCCATCCAGGAATTCCGCGGTAGGTCCGCTATTGAATTCATCCCGGCTGGTTAGAAATTCAAGGAAGAAAGGCAAGCTGACGCCCGCCACAATATCCGCGCCGTTGTCACCTTCTGCCATCAGTGAAGCGTTGAACGGGGACGCGCCCCAAAGGTCTACCATGTAAACATAAGGCAGACCTTGCTCTCGATACCCTTCCGCGGCTGTCCGCATCTTCTGCACCAGGTCATCCACGTTATCGCCATCCACAAATGGCAGTACTGTAATGTTTTCGGTCTCACCGGTAATCATTTCAGCCGCTTCATACAAACCCTGGGCAAAACTTGCATGGGAACAAAGAATTACTCCGATCATTTCGCTTTCTCCTTTGTCGGTAATCTAATAAAGGTCCTGAAAATGTTCTCAGGATTATCGGCGTTTACGTACCAAACTGCCTGTCGCCGGCATCGCCGAGACCGGGCAAGATGTAGCCGTGTTCATTCAGGCGCTCATCAATCGCAGCCAGGTGGATCGGAACATCAGGATGAGCCGCATGTAGCCGGGTGATGCCTTCTGGCGCACCAATTAAGCCGACAAACTTAATTTTGGCAACACCCCACTGCTTGAGGATGTCCACTGCCGCCACTGCCGAGCCACCCGTCGCCAGCATTGGGTCCAGGATCAGGCACACACCAACAGTAGGTGAAATTGGCAGGCGGTTATAGTATGCCACCGGCTTGAGCGTCCTCTCATCACGGTACAAACCAATGTGCCAGACCTCAGCGCCAGGCATCAATCCCCAGACCCCCTCAACCATTCCAAGCCCTGCCCGCAAAATCGGCACCAGCCCGATTCGTTCCAACAACTTCACGCCAGCGGTTTCCATCAACGGCGTTTGCACACTTATCTCTTTGACTGCCAGGTCAGCTGTGGCTTCGTAGGTTAGCATAGCCGCAAGCTCGCGCACGAGTTCGCGGAATTTTTTGGGTTCGGTAGTGACATTTCGCAGGAGGGTCAGTTTTGAAGCGATCAATGGATGGGAAGAAGGGTAAACATTTTCCATGCGGAGTTCTCCATTTCTTTTTTGTTCTGAGCAGCGTGATCACCCATAAGACTCAGAGACTGAAATAATTGTACTCGACCAACGGTGTAACGGATGTCTGAAAACTGAGAACTTGATCGATTGTAAAGCCGCACCCGCGGCCCAATTAAGAATCTGGAAGATGGGAAGAAAAACCGCTGTTTGGTTTACAATTGGGGGATGCAATACATCATTGATGGTCACAACCTCATCCCCCACGTACGCGGTCTCAGTTTGCGCGACTTGGATGATGAACAAGCGCTGATCGAGGTGCTGACGCCTTTCCTGCGGGGCACCTCCTCGCGGGCATTGGTGTTCTTCGACCGGGCAGCCCAGGGGCACGAAGGCAAACGCAACTTTGGGCTGGTGCAGGCGGTTTTTGTTTCTGCTTCCCAGAGTGCCGATGCCGCCATCGAAAACCACATCCAAAAACTTGGCGCTTCAGCCCGCAACCAGACCCTGGTCAGCTCTGACCGCCGCGTCCAGGCGGCTGGGCGAGCACGCTATATGACCATCCTGACCAGCGCGGAACTCGCGCAAAAGATCCAGGCGCAGGCTGAGTCCCAAGGCAGCCAAACAGCAACTGAACAGCCATTGACGCCCGAAGAAGTTGCCCGCTGGGAGGAACTTTTCTCCCAGTACGGCAGCCAACCTCCTGACGGTCTCAACCCGTAATCAATTTTGTTCAAAACTAAGCCTAAAAATTGCCTTTTTTGAGGGCAGGTTCATTGCGGGGGTTAACGGTTGAGATTATAATTAAAACGTTGTACAAAAGGTATTCAAATGACCAATTTTATTCCCGAAAGACGGATCCTCTCAGTTCTCGCCCACCCGGACGACGAAGCCTTTGGTATGGGCGGCACGCTCGCGCTGTATGCCATGCGGGGCGCTGAGGTTTATTTAGCCTGTGCCACGCTCGGCGAGGCGGGCGACATTCCACCCGACTTTCTTCAGAGTCACGCGAGTTCCGCGGCTTTGCGCGAAAGCGAACTGGATTGTTCGGCAGATAAATTGGCTCTCAATCAAGTCTTCAAACTAGGTTTCCGCGATTCCGGCATGGCAGGCTCCCCGGACAATCAGCACCCGGATGCCCTGGTTGCCCGCCCGATGGAAGAGGTCGTGGTAAGCATTGCAGATGTAATGCGCCAGGTGCGTCCGCAAGTGGTGCTGACATTTGACCCCGTTGGGGGCTATTACCACCCAGACCATATCCGCGTCCACCAGGCAACCCTAATCGCCTTTGAACGCGTTCGCCAGGAATTGCACACGTCTGACCCGCAAGCGCTCGCCCGACTTTACTACCACACCATGCCCAAAGCAAGCACAAAATTTGCGGTTTTCTGGATGCGACTCCAGGGGAAAGACCCGCGCAAGGTTGGACGTAATGGCGATATTGACCTGGTTCAAATCGCCTCGCAGTCCTTTCCGGCGCATGTCAAAATCAATTACCGCCCTGTTTTGGAGCAGCGCGAAAAAGCTGCTGCCTGCCATGCCAGCCAGGGTGGCGGGAAAAAGCCTTTTGGATTGAGTGCCTGGATCATGCGGCTACTCAGCAGACCAGTCGATCGCTTCATGCAAGGTTTCCCTGAACCAGGCTCAAACCAGCGTGTTAAAAAGGATCTGTTTTGGGGGATGGATGGATAATTCACCCTGCTGCAGATCTTTGCGCCTCATTTTGGTCAGCGCCTTTGTGCTGATCAGTATTTTGCTGGGGGCATGCCAGCTTTCGGCAACTTCGACTCCCAGTCTCCAACCGAGCGCCACTCCGCTGCCCGCCACCCCCATTCCTCCCACTGCGACAGCAACCATGGCGCCAAGTCCCACCCCTACCCCTATGCCATTGATCCTCTGGCTTGATCCAATCCTGCCGGCGGACTTCCTCAAAAAAGTAAACATCCCGGAAGGAATTCTTACAACCAGGACCAAGAGTGAAGCCAACCTCTTTCTGACTGCCGGTGATCCCCCAAGTAACAGCGCGCTCATCGGGGAAACCTGGCAAAGCTACGCCCTCGTCGCGCCATTTTTTACTGTGCAGGACGACGTCAGCATGGCCGCCTTACGTTCCTTAGCCAGCGGCTACCAACCCGAAGACTTGCCCTTACCCATCGATACTCTGCTGGTGCGCGACCAGGATAACGCCCTTGTGGCGCATCTGCTCAAGGTGTCTGCCAGTACGAAACCCCAAAAAAGCAAGATCGACAACGTCATTGATGAGTTCTTCAGGCCGGAAGTGGAAACTCAGGCGGGTGCCTGGGCAATTTTGCCCTTTGAATTGCTCGCGCCGCAGTGGAAGGTAATCTCTATCGATGGCAAGAGCCCGCTGGATGACGATTTCTCACCCGAAACCACTCCATTGACACAGAGATTAAGCTTAAGCTCGACCCATTCCAATCCAGTTCTAACTGACAACCAACTTACGGGATTATTGCCCAGATCGAATCGCGATCGGACTCAACTCACCAGCCTGATCATGACCGGCGTTACCGCCATGGCGCGTGACACTGCCTATGTCATGTCCAATGAAGGCGTGCTCTTCCCAGGTACTGAGATCCATAAATTCATGCAAGCTGCAGACCTGACTCACATCAGCAACGAGGTTTCATTCTACGAAGACTGCCGCTTTCCTGACCCGGATTACAAAGGCTACTTGTTTTGCAGTGACCCATCCTACATCAGGCTTCTTGCTTACCTTGGGGCGGACATTATCGAGCTCACTGGCAACCACAACAACGATGTGCTCGCGCTATACAAAGAAGATTCAGTGCCGTTCACGCTCGACCTTTACCGCCAATACGACATGCAATGGTATGCCGGCGGGGTTAACCTTGCTGATGCCAAAGCGCCTCTGCTGATTGAAAACAACGGCAACAAGCTGGCCTTCATTGGCTGTAATTCTTATGGGCCGGAAATGGCTTGGGCAAAGGAAGATTCCAGCGGAGCTGCACCTTGTGAGGATTTTGTTTGGATATCCGACGAAGTGACCCGCCTGCGCAGCCAGGGATACCTGCCAATTGTGACCTTCCAGTACCAGGAGGATTACGTGGTGACAGCGCAATCGGCAGCAATTCGCGATTTTAGAAAAGTAGCTGATTCCGGCGCTGTAATCGTTAACGGCAGTCAAAGCCATGTTTCAAAGGCAATGGAATTCTGGAACCACACCTTCATTCATTACGGGTTGGGAAATCTCTTTTTTGACCAGCCTGAAGTTTACATCACCCACGATGGCATCATTCAAAAGCATTTCTTCTACCAGGGGCGTCACATTTCCACCCAACTTTTAACAATCACGCTTGAAGAAACCGCCAAACCCCGTTTGATGACCCATGAAGAACGCCAGAAGTTCCTCGACGATATTTTTGAGGCATCCAGATTGCTGAAGGAGTAGCCCATGACTACCATTGATAGTTTTCCAACCGAGCCCACTTTTACCATCAAGGCGGTGCAGAATCGCACAGGCATCAAACCGGTGACTCTCCGTGCCTGGGAACGGAGAGTCACCGGTTTGATGCCTGTGCGATTCTGCACCGC
>ENA-UPTA01003553-UPTA01003553.1-activated-sludge-metagenome-genome-assembly--contig:-NODE-3553-length-15298-cov-5.754969_pt1 | contig 15298 bp, 17 predicted proteins | sample MGYA00238184_ERZ773361 | MGnify/ENA primary metagenome ERZ773361 (study PRJEB29100, sample SAMN05720205) | activated sludge metagenome | isolation source: anaerobic digester from wastewater...
AGGGAATTCCCCAGAAGCATCCCTCCGAGAACGACAAGATACCTGGCGTCAAAGACATCATCAAGCCGGAGGACAAATATATTGATGTAAAAAATAACCGTGAACGTCGCCAGGGCGAACGCGATAAACACCGGCGCGAGGATCTTCCCCGGTTTCATGGATGAGCCGCGGATAGCCGAAAAAACCGCGACCATAATCATCACGATAAGCCATAAAAAGTTAATAACGGCGTTGTTCCACAAAAATAAATATTTCAAAAACACGCCGATAAGGACAAGCTGAACAGCCATCCTTCCCGCGGAACCCAAAAGTGGCTTTATAAGGCCAAGCCCGTAAATCCGGCTCAAAATAACCGGCACCGCCAAAAGTAAAAATACCAACAATAATGAATCAATAGAAATATCTACCGTTTCCAAGCGTTTTTCTCCAGGTCAAAAACTTTCACATGAGGGTCCTCTAACCAGACAGCGTCATGTGATATCGCGACAACGGTCCAGTCCTTGCGGCCCATAAAGAAATCGGCAGTTTTTTGTTTAAGATTTTTATCCAAAGCTGATGTCACCTCATCCAAAAGGAACACATCCCGCTTTAACAAAACAGAAACAATGATGGCAGCCCTCTGCCTCTCCCCCCCGGAAAGCGCCGAGATGTCTTCGTTGAGTAAATCTCGGCTTAACTCGAAAAAGTCCATTAATTCTTTCACTTTTTCCTCCCCGAAGTCCGCTGGGTGGTTCGTTTTCATCCCTGCGACAAAAGCGAACCATTCCGACATTTTATAATCGCCGATACTAACATCCTGATCGACAAAGGAAACCCTTCGTCTCACGTGCCAGACGCTGCGCTCATTCACAGGGGCTCCGTCAAAAAATATCCTCCCGCTCTGAGGCCGCACAAACCCAAGGAGAAGGGCGAAAAGCGAAGATTTTCCGAGTCCGGATTTCCCCAAAATGGCGACCTTTTGCCCCCGGGTTATTCCCAGGGAGAAATTATTAAAAATCGGCTTAAGGCCGAAATTTAAATTTATTTCTTCATATCTGATCATAACAAATAGTCGTAGATATCTACGGGGTCATGCTCATAGGATTACGAAGATCTACTAAAGTAAGCCTTCAGCCAGTCTTTGACTTTAGCCTCTCTCTGCTCCCTGACCGCTTTGGTCTTTCTCAGCTTCTCTTCCTCTGATCCCGCAAAAGCGGACGGATCAGGAAATCCCCAGTGAAGTTTCTGCGCAACACCCGGGAATATAGGGCAATGTTCCGACTGCGACTCATCGCAGACAGTGACCACATAATCATATAACTTACTCTGCTTATAAAAATCAAGGATGCACTTAACCCACGGTTTCATGCTTGAACCAATCTTGCGTTCTTAAACAAACCTTAACCAGCATCAGCATGACCGGCACCTCGATAAGAACACCGACAACCGTTGCCAGCGAAGCCCCTGACGACAACCCGAAAAGAATTGTCGAAGTAGCGATAGCAACCTCAAAATGATTGCTTGCCCCTACTAAAGCCGACGGCGCCGCATCCCGGTAAGACAGTTTAAGCCACTTCGCCAAAGCATATGTTATCGCAAAAATAAGGGACGTCTGTATGAAAAGCGGTATTGCAATCAGAAGAATTATCTGCGGGTGGTTTATAATCAGTTCGCCCTTAAAAGAAAACAACAGGATCAGGGTGAGCAACAAGGCCCCGATTGAAACCGGCGTCAGATAATGAAGAAATTTCTCCTCAAACCACTTAGATCCTTTCTTGGCGATCAACCACTTTCTCGAATAATACCCCAAGAGTAACGGTAATCCGACGTAGATAACAACCGATAACACGATCGTCTGCCAAGGAATCGGCATCTTGTTCACACCAAGAAGCCATCCGCCCAATGGCGCATAAAGGAACAGCATAGTTAAGGAATTTATGGCGACCATGACCAGCGTGTGGCCGTCATTGCCTTTCGACAAATGCCCCCATATCAAAACCATGGCCGTGCATGGTGCTATGCCCAACAAAATGCATCCGGCAATATACGAACGAAACAACTCAACCTGCATTCCGCCTTTTACTATCTCCATCCCCGGAAGCCATCCCTTAAACAAAAAACCAAGAAACAACCATGCCATGGCAAGCATGGTAAACGGCTTGATACACCAATTCACAACTAATGTCAGGATAACCGGCACAGGCGTCTTGCCCGCTTTGACAACCTCAGCAAAGTCAATCTTGACCATGATGGGGTACATCATGAAAAACAAACAAATCGCAATCGGTATAGACACTTGATACATTGAAAACTGATCAAGCGATACCGCAACCTGAGGGAACAATTTGCCGAGCGCTATGCCCAGCCCGATACAAAGAATGACCCAGCCGGTAAGATATTTTTCAAAAAAACTTAATTTGCGCTCCTCGTGAATAACACGTTCCATTTTCTCTCCTTAAAATAACGGCAGAATATAAATTCCCGTGTAATACAAACCGACGAGAACAAAAATCCATCCGGTAATTCTGCGAGTATAAAATTCCAGTTTTGTGATCTTATTATACCAATGGCTCATTGAAGTCACACCCAACGCAATAGCCACGGCGAACGCCAGGACCGGAAGTCCTGTCCCTATCCCATAGATAAACGGCAGAATCGTCCCTGCTTTGCTATTAAGCGCCAAAGGAATTAGACTGCCGAAGAATAACGCCGCTGAAACCGGGCAGAACGCTAAAGCGAATATTAGGCCCAGAAGAAAAGCCCCTGGAGCGCCGGATTCAATCAGTTTATTGTGATGCCTTTGAGATAAAACAAGACCCGGCAGTTCAATTGAAAAAATTTCCAATAAAAACGAACCTGTCAGAATAAGCAGCGGGCCCAGCGCCTTTGACATGTATTTTTGTAAAAACTGGGCGACCTCCGGAACGCTTAAAAGAGAACTAATGATAATCCACCCCAGCACCGCGTACGCAACCATCCTGCCGATGGTATAAGCCACTCCTGACAAGAACACCATAAACGGATGTACGATCTTTTTCGAAAGAAACGATACGGCTGCGATATTCGTCGCCAGAGGGCACGGACTGATTGACGTCAATATCCCCAGCCATAAGGCTGAACCCAAAGCAATCGATAGTTCTATCATTGTGTATCCTGCATGAGGGCGCTCACCTCAGCCGTCACATACTCAATGAATTTTTGCTTATCGCGGGCGAGTTGCCAGATCTTATCAAGATTTCTTGATTTAACCTCTTGACCGTCTTTGACCAAAGAAAGAATTAGCGACTTGGTATACAACTGGTAGTCATCCACAAAATGCTCGTTACCACGCTCTTCGACATTAACAGCCTTGAACTCAAGCCTGCCGGAAGCGAGATCGTCTTTAAAATTCGTCTCAATCGCCTCTCGGGAATAATTCTCCATGTTTGTGCAGGTATAGCACCTGAACGATCCATGAAAATAATAAGCCATGACTTTCGCTGAACTGCTATCTGCCACAAAGACTGCTGTGGCGCTCATTACCGCAACAGCCGCCAGAATTCCGAGAAGAAGTTTCTTCACTTTTACTTCCTGAAATTTTAGTAGCCGCTTTTTTGATATTCTCATCATTGACTTGAGTTGTACCTTTTTCAAAGCCAAGGTCCTTCAGATTAAAAGAAATCGGCGTAAACCCCGCATGCTCAAGAATCTTTTTCGAACACAGCACCTGACAACCGTCAATCGCGATGATCTTTTTGGCCGCTTTTGCCGATTCAATCATGCCCGGGACGTGCGCTCCAATACCGGCAAGACAAAACATCTTTGCCTGACCGCATTGGGCCATCTTGCGTGCCACTCTATCCGACAAATCCCCCACATCAGCGGCGCCAGAACAAGGGAAAATAAGAACTCCCCCCTCCTGACACATACATTCGCCCATTTCATTCTTCCCTATTTTGAAATAATTCTCTTAATTTCATCTTTAGACAGCACCTTGCCTGCCGACACTACTGTCCCGTCGACAGCCAATGCTGGAGTCATCATGACACCGTAGTCGGTAATCTTATCGATATCGGTAACCTTCCCGACTTCAGCTTGGATATTTAATTCTTTCACTGCCACCTCGGTGTTAGCTGTAAGTTGTTTGCACTTTGGACAGCCCACTCCTAATATTTCAATTTTCATCTCAATCCTCCATTATGTCTTAATTGCTGAAACTTTTATACTCACGATTGCGTCTTGAGCGCCCTCAAGATTATTAAACATGGCATCCACCGGATAACTCGCCTCTCTTACTATTTTGATATCCTTAAACCCCGCCTTCTCAATAAAACCCAAATACTCGGCTTTCTTGATCGCTCCGGCAAGACAACCCACATACGCCTCAACCGAATCTTTAATCTCTTTCGGTAGTTCTTTCGCCAATACCAAATCAGAAACCATCAGCCTGCCGCCGGTTTTAAGCACTCGGAATGCTTCCTTAAAGACTGTCTCTTTATCCGGCGAGAGATTGATAACGCAGTTTGAAATTATTACATCTATAGAAGTGTCCTCTACCGGCAGGTTCTCGATCTCTCCAAGACGAAACTCCACATTCGCATAGTTGCCTTTCTTAGCGTTCTCTTGGGCTTTAGCGACCATCTCAGGCGTCATATCAACTCCAAAAACTCTGCCGGTTTTTCCAACACGCTGAGCCGACAGGAATGCGTCAAGGCCCGCTCCACTCCCAAGGTCCAGAACGATATCACCTTCTTTTAATGAAGCAAGCGCAACCGGATTCCCACATCCAAAACCCAAATTCGCACCTTCCGGGACAGCGTTTAGTTCCGAATCGCTATAACCAACTTTTTTGCTGATATTCTCTACCTGCGTTACGCCGCCACAGCACAAACTTGAAGAACAGCATGAATTCCTCTGCGACAACGCTTTTGCGTAGCCGGCTCTAACAATCTTTTTGATTTTATCCGCTTCATTTTTCATTTATATCCCTTCCCTCTTCATTTTAGAGACATTTTTTTATCAATCTGCCTTTTGATTACCTCTCTAACAAAATCCAGTGCCCCCATCTTTATGGCGATCAATTATGATCTGCTCAATCCTAAACAGATACTCTTCGCTGAGATTAATCGTCTTTTTAATCGTTATTTAACTATCGCCCCAAAAATCATCCCGCTTATGGTAGCCATGACGACAACCAGCGCTACATACACCACTGTCTTCGGCGTGCCGATAACACCCCGAATAACCAGCAGGCTCGGCAAACTCAACGCGGGTCCGGCCAAAAGAAGCGCCAGCGCAGGCCCTTTTCCCATGCCCGACCCAATGAGCCCTTACAAAATCGGCACCTCCGTCAGTGTGGCGAAATACATGAACGCCGCGATGATCGAGGAAAAAAAGTTCGCCCTCAAAGAATTGCCCCCGACCAGCGTCTCCACCCAGCGGGAAGGGACAAGGCCTTCATGACCGGCCCTGCCCAATAAAAACCCGGAAATCAAAACCCCTCCTAAAAGAAGCGGCAAGATCTGAAAAGCGAACCCCCAGGAAGCGGACGTCCATTCTTTAAGCTCGTCCTTCTTGAACCAATGAATAAGTGCCAGTCCTAAAACTATTAAAAAAAATCCGGCAATCCACCATCGAGATGAATAGATCAAGCTCCATATACTGGTATCCCCTTCTATAGGCTTGCCCCAATTGGCAAACACAAGTATTGCCACCATCGAGAAGAAATAGACACTATCTTTCCATAACGGACGGCTTGCTTTAACTTCGCCGAATTGGAGATCCCCGTTCGCATGGCGCGCGCGTTCTTCCTTCAGGAAAATTAAGTGCATGAGCAAGCCGATGACGACACTAAAAAAAACGGCCCCGACAGCACGCGCCAAACCTAACGGCCAGCCAAGAATACGGGCCGTCAAAATGATCGCTAAAACATTTATGGCAGGCCCTGAATAGAGGAAGGCGATCGCAGGTCCAAGCCCAGCCCCTCTCTTATAAATCCCCGAGAACAACGGCAGAACCGTACAGGAACAAACAGCGAGAATAGTCCCGGATACTGAAGCCACGCTGTAAGAAAGAAACTTATTCGCCTTAGCCCCGAAATACTTCATCACAGAGGCTTGGCTGACAAATACCGAAATAGCTCCGGCAATAAAAAAGGCTGGCACAAGGCACAGCAGCACGTGCTCGCGGGCGTACCATTTTACTAAGGCCAGGGCCTCGAATACCGCGTTAACGAAGCGCAAATTTTCAACCGGCAAATAAAAGCATGCCAGGAAAGCCGCTACAACGCACAAAAATCTCTTCCCTTCTTTCACTTTTTGACCACCTTTCCTCCTACCGTACAGCATCCGCCTTCAATCCTTATGGCCTTCACATTGACCAAAGCATCGGTCACCTTCTTACATGCCGATGAAACGATCCGTGAAAAGGTCGGACGCGATATCTTCATCAATTTTGCGGCATCTCTCTGTTTCATTTCTTCCAAACACGCAAGCCTCATGGCCTCAAACTCGTCAAGACTCAAGACGACCCCTTCCAGATCTTTCAACGGCCTGCACTTTGGCCTAAAGCATCTCTCCCCGGGTAAACACTTAACCCACCTTGTCTTCTTCGGCCTCATGAAACAATCACCCCTTCAATTTTGAACTATGGTTCATAATGTACTACAAAACGCTGTTAAAGTCAAACACGGAACCCGGACATGGCATCCCCATCGGCCAATACGCAGTTATGAAACAAAAAGGCCGCCCAAAGAGGACAGCCTTTTTATGAAAAACTTTCCGGACCTGACCCGAAGCCAACAAATTCAAGATGATCCGCGCCGTCAAGGTTAACCGTTAACCCGCCCCGCACAACCAGAAACTGGACATTGAACTTGGCCTCAAGCCGGGACACGTTTTGCCCCGGCTTGAATGTTCTCTGCATGACAAAAATGCAATTTTCATCAACCCGTTGTTTTGGCGCATCTTGTCAGCATTCTGGGGAATTTTTCAAGAATATTAATCCCCTAACGGCCAGCCATCATGGCCTGCACATCTTCGGCGACAATGCTTATCGGCTTGATGTTAAACTTTTCAACCAGCACCTTCGCCACATTCGGGGATAGAAACGCGGGCAACGTAGGCCCTAAGCGGATGCCTTTTATACCGAGATGCAACAACGCTAAAAGAACGGCGACGGCCTTCTGTTCATACCAGGCGATATCAAATGATATCGGAAGCTCATTGATATCTCCAAGCCCGAAAACCTCCTTTAATTTCAGCGCGACAACGGCCAGAGAATAAGAATCATTACATTGTCCTGCGTCTAAAACACGCGGGATGCCGTTGATATCACCCAGCGGTAATTTGTTATAACGGTACTTAGCGCAACCCGCGGTTAAAATAACCGTGTCTTTGGGCAGGCTTTCGGCGACTTCCGTAAAATAGTTTCTTGTTTTCTGGCGGCCATCACATCCGGCCATAACAATAAACCGCTTTATCGCTCCCGACTTGACAGCTTCAACAATTTTGTCAGCCAAGGCGATAACCTGATTATGCGCGAAACCGCCGACGATCTCGCCGGTTTCGATTTCCTTGGGCGGGGGGCATCTTTTAGCCAGTTCGATGATCTCGCGAAAGTCTTTTTTCCCGCCTTCCGGCCTGTCCGGGATGTGTTTCACTCCCGGATATCCAGCCATGCCGGTCGTAAATATCCTGTCTTTATAGGAATCTTTGACCGGGATGATACAGTTTGTTGTCATCAGGATAGGGCCGTTAAAGGTTTCGAAATCCTGATTCTGGCGCCACCATGAACTGCCGTAGTTGCCGACAAAATGATCATACTTCTTGAAAGCAGGATAATAATTTGCCGGAAGCATTTCGCTGTGGGTATAGACATCAACCCCTGCGCCTTCGGTCTGTTTCAGCAATTCCTCCATGTCCTTGAGGTCATGACCCGAGATAAGGATGCCGGGGTTGTTCCTCACGCCGAGGTTGACCTTTGTCATTTCCGGACTGCCGTATGTTTCCGTATTGGCTTTATCCAGCAAGGCCATCGCCTTAACCGCAACCCCTCCGGTTTCCAGCACCAGGGCGGTCAGCGCGTCAGCTGACAGATTTTTTGTAATAGCCGCAAGACCTTTATACATAAATTTAAAGATATCCTCGTCGTAGAAACCAAGCATGGCCGCATGATCGGTATAAGCGGCAATCCCTTTCAAGCCAAAAAGCATTAAAGATTTTAACGAGCGGATATCTTCGTTGTCACTATAGGAAAGCGGACTCACCTCCAAGGACTTGATCAGGAAAGCCTCCTTTGTCTCCGCCGACCATACGGCCGCATCGTGTAAATCTTTCTGGGAAATCTGCGCTTTAGATTTCACTTCCTCCCGCAAGGCCAGCGCCTTCTTGATAAGGGCCGTTATCCTGTCCTCATCGAAGTTCGCGTTAGTGATCGTTGAAAACAGCGCCTGACAGGTAAAGACCCCGTATTTTTTATCCAAAGAACCGGCTTGTTCTGCATAAATAGAAAATCCCTGCAAAGTATAGACCAAAAGATCCATGAGATCGGCAGCCCTTTCGTCCTTCCCGCAAACACCTCTAACTTTACATCCGGTATTGTTTACGGTTTCTTGACACTGAAAACAAAACATTCCCATAGCGCCCTCCTTTTTAGAAATGAATCTGCTGTCCCTTTTATTCCAATTTTAAAAAAATTTTTATTCATGATTGTTTCTTCCTTCACCAAATCCGTGCTTCATTTCCGATATGATCAAAATTTCACCCTTCCCCGTTTAAAAACTCACCTTTAATAGAGATTATTTCTTCTAAGAAAGGGACCTTTTTATCCGCTCTTGTAAGGGCCTCTTTCACCATCCTTGTTAAGCCCATACAGCAAGGCACTTCCATACGGAAAACCGTAATCGATAAAATGTTATTTCTTTTGATAATGTCACTGAGCTTTTCAACATAACCTTCGGTCCTGTCCAATTTAGGGCAAGCAATCACCAGGGCATGGTTTTTAAGAACGCTGTTATGAAAATCACCAAAGCTGAACGCTGTACAACTGGCCGCTATGAGCAAATTACAATCCTGGAAATAGGAAGCTCCGGGATTGACCAGGTGCAGTTGAATGGGCCACTGTTTTAACCGGCTCGCGACATTTTGTTTTTGACCTTCTTCGCGGCCCTCATCTTTATTGTCCCTGAAATCGTGCGTGGCCGTACCGGGGCAACCACAGGGAACATCATATTTATTTTCCGGCTTCCCTTTATGGTCTAAATGTTTTTCTGCTGCCGTTTCATCAAAAGCCGCCACGTCTTTCTGCACAATTTTTAAAGCGCCTGTCGGGCAGTGGCCGATGCAAGCCCCCAGGCCATCACAAAAAGACTCATGCACTACTTTAGCCTTCCCCTCAACAATCCGCAAAGCCCCCTCGGCACAGGCAACAACACAACGGCCGCAGCCATCACACCGTTCTTCATCTATCTCAATAAAATTCCTTTTCATGATTACCCGTCTCCCAGCTTCTTTAAAAGCTTTGCTATGGTTAGTTTCTCAAATTCCTGGCTCACCGTATTCTCAATTCTTTTAAGTTCTGCTCTCAAGACACAAGTTTTTCTGTTCGGGCATATTGCCTGTCTGAACATACAGTCAGACAATTCAAAGCCCCCTTGAAAAAGCTTTATTAAATCAATAATCCGTATCTGGGAAGGATTCCGGATTATGCGCACGCCGCCGGACACGCCTTCTTTTGATTCAATAAAACCATCCTGGATTAACTTTTGCAATATTCCCCTTAAAAAATGATAGGGAATATTTAACGTGTCGGATATGTTCTTCGCCGACAAAAAAACGTCTTTTTCTTTGGCTAAAAGGATTAACGCCCTGACAGCGTAATCCGTGTCTTTAGTCAGTATTTTCATAAAACCCCACTTCCTCTTTTTGTTTTAAACTGACACTATCTTAGTAGCATTTTAAAAATTTGTCAATAAAATTTTACAGGGGCATGTCCGGGCAGAAGAGCGGCATCCTGATTTTCCCGGAAAAAAACTGGTGATAGGAAAGCATTAAGCCAACAGGGGGGTGCCAGAGGGTGCCTTTTCATGAAATACGACAACACCTATCGGCCGCATTCGTCTCTCAACAACCAACCCCTGATAAAAACTGAAGGGAAAGAATCCGGCGGCATATATGCCCAACCTGCCTTAGGAGGGGTGACACATCACTATTATAGAGTTTGAATATCGCTGCAGTATGGGGAATCTCATTACATGGAAAACATGCATGTCGGAAGAAATCCCTCATCGGTTATCTAAACGGACATAATCTCTCCGCGACGCAACGCTCTTATAAGCGGGTCGAATAATCTTCCCTCCGTTTGCCATTTCCTCGATACGATGGGCAGACCAGCCTGCAATACGCGCGATGGCAAACAAGGGCGTGAACAATTCAGATGGCATATCCATCATCTTATACACAAACCCTGAATAGAAATCCACGTTCGCACTGACTCCTTTATATATTTTCCGTGTTTTTCCAATAACTTCCGGCGCCAGTCTTTCGACTTTTTCATGCAAACGGAACTCCTTTTCCATGCCTTTTTCTTTAGCAAGTTTCTCGGCATTTTGTCGCAAAATCAATGTTCTCGGATCAGACACCGAATAAACGGCATGACCTACGCCGTATATCAATCCAGAACGATCAAAAGCCTTTTTGTTAAGCAGGCTGGCAAGATAGCACTCGATCTCTTTGTCGTCATCCCAATCTTTGATCTTCTGTTTCATATCTTCGAACATTTGGACGGCCTTAATATTCGCGCCTCCATGCCGGGGCCCTTTCAATGAACCCAACGCCGCCGCTATCGTACCATAAGTATCCGTGCCGCTTGACGAAACAACATGGGTTGTAAAGGAAGAGTTGTTTCCGCCGCCATGCTCCGCATGAAGCACCAACGCAAGATCCAACAATTTCGCTTCCAGCGCGGAATATTTATTGTCCGGCCTGAGCATATGCAAAATATTCTCTGCCGTGGATAACTCCGGGACCGGATGATGTATCACCAGGCTTCTTCCTTCAAAATGATGAATAAGAGCCTGATATGAATAAACTGACAGGAGCGGGAAAACGGCAATCAGCCGCATGCTTTGTTTCAAAATATTTTCAATGGATATATCCTCGGGATTTTCATCAAGAGTGTACATCGCCAGGACACTCCGTGCCATGGCGTTCATAATGTCTTGACTCGGCATCTTTAAAATTGCATCATGCACAAAACGTTTGGGCAGTATCCGGAATTCCGCAAGTTGCTTTTGAAATATATCCAGTTCTTTCCTGCTGGGGAGATCGCCAAAAAGAAGCAAATAGCATGTTTCTTCAAAGCCAAAATGATTATCGGAAGTAAAACCTTGGACAATCTGTGAAATATCAATGCCCCGGTAGATCAATTGCCCCGGAGCCGGAGCTCCATCCGGCCCGTATGCGATAACCTCGCCAATCTGGGTTAGTCCGGCTAATACACCTTTTCCAGATATATCGCGCAGCCCCCTCTTGACATCATATTTTGCATAAAGCGAAGGATCAACCAAGCTTTTTTCTGTCGCCATCTTGCCCCACTCATCAAACTTGGAATTTATGTTGGCATCCTTGTCTAATTTTTCATTTCTTTTATCATCTTGCGCTTTTGTCATTCCTGATCCTCCATAGAGTTTACGAGGGAATCCACCTGATCTTTTCCTGTGTTATATATCATTTTCTTGCCGAATACATTTTCCAAATCCGTCAAAAGCTGATCTTCCACCGGATCAAACGGAATATTCCATTTTGTCATTAAAATTTTCAAAAATATGGGATATTAGCCCCTGGATTCCTTAACGGAATTTTCTTTAGGTCCCCCGCTTTCTGCCTGCGCAAAAAAATGCGCGGCAAAAACCCGATTTTTATTGAATTTTATTATATCATAGAGCGTATCGAAATAAACCGTTATCTCAGATTCACAACATTTCAAAAATAAGCCCCCCGATAATTCCACATAAAGGGATAACAAATATCCGATGTATTTTCCCTTCAAAAACAGTCAAAAGGGAAAACGCGCCTGCCGCGATAGCAAGCCCCAGCCACCCCCTAACAGTCGTAACTCCTTATGACCAAACCGCCGTAAAAAACAAAAACCCCGTTCCGGAATGACTCCGAAACGGGGCGGATGTCAACGAACAGGCGCTTGGGGCGTCTGTTCGTCCAAAATGGCCCCCCGGCCACAGCCCTCTGGCTTACGGCACTTCCTCGCCATGCCCGGTCGCGAGGACTCTGGTGGCTCGTTCTGACCCGCCACAAGTGCCTCCGTCTTTAAAAAGAAATCTCCTGCCCTTCCTGAAGTAAAAGACAGCCCGGACCAAACACCTGCTGAAAAATCTTGGATGCTTTTGATCCGGTACAATGAAGCGGCACGGCCATTTGAACTCCTGCGGTTTTAAGACGAGCGGCCTCCATGCCAATATCTTCTAGTAAGCGCTCCTTGAGATGAAATCCGCCGATCACGCCACTGACGTTTTTTCCAAAATCCTTCTTGATTCGGCAAACCATATCCGCAATGCCCGGATGGGCACATCCGGCGATCACAACCAGTCCCTTTGATGTTTCAAGGACCAAGGCCTGTTCGGGTATATTCTTGCCATCGTATTTGCCGATAATCTCACCGGACAAATGTACTTCTTCTTTGATTTTTACAGGACCAGCCACATCAATAACGCTCCCACCCCAAAGACGGATCTTTGTCTTCACTCCAGCATCTGCCTTGACGGGGATGTAAACACCCACCCCGGACTTTTCCGTTAAGAACGGCTTAAGACCATCCACATGATCCCAGTGCTCATGTGAAACGACTACCTTTTCGATTTTGCCAATATCGACCTTGAAACGATGGAGATTGCCCATAAGGACTCGGGCATCGCCAAAGGCGTCAAAAAGAATGTTGTCATTGATGACAAAAGACAACCCCCAACGTCTGGTCCAACGTTCCCAAGGGCACGAACCATTGGCGATGAGCTTTACCCTCATAGTCCTTCTCTCAATGACATCCGTGTTGTGAACAAGCATTTTCTACAGAGATCTCTTCCAGCTTGCCACTGGCCACCTGAGCGACAATATCGGCTACCGTACCGGCAACAGCCCGGTACACTTTGATTCCACCTTCATTGAGCTTCTGAACCGCCCGGGAACCCGCTCCGCCAGTGACAACCGCATTAACACCCTTTCCGCTCAATGCCGCCATCGGCTGGCACATGCCATGTGAATGATGCTCATTGGCGTTGTCAATCACTTCAAGCATGTCGTTGGCTGTATCATAAATTGTAAAAAACGGCGCACTGCCAAAATGCCCGTAAACTTGGGCTTTTTTACCTTGATTTGTTTCCGTCGGAATGCAGATTTTCATTTTTCTTTCCTTTCGATAGATTTATCTCCTTCGTTCCAAAACTTCGGACAGTTGATCCGAAGCGCTTTTCCCTTTATCAAGGCCTCTGCGATCTTGGCATGAGCCCGATTGATAATATTACTGAATGTCGGGCGAGAAACTCCCATCTGTTTGGCCGCGTCTTCCTGATACCTCTCTTCAAAATCAGCCAATCGTACAGCTTCCATCTCATCGACTTCAAGGACAATCTCAGCAAGAGCTGTCATGGGAATCCCGCGCGGCTTAAAGTATGCCGCTTTTAAATCAAGACAAACTTTCCTCTTTTTGCATGGCCTAGGCATGGTCGCTCCTCAAATCTATTATTGACATATGTCAATAATAACACGGGGGATAAATCTGTCAAGTATTTACAATATTCTCGATTTCTCAACGCGCTTGCCATTCAAAATTGAAGAAACAGCGAGAAATTCATAGCAATATCTCTGTTCATTTCCTAATAAATGCCCAATTTCAGCCTCTAAAATGCCTATAAATACCATTTACTAGAAACGGCCCCAACTGATGAAATCAGAGATAAAGAGATAGGATTGGCCAAAAAATGGGCCAAGACGGCTATCTCTATTGGCCCCAGAGATAGGCTTATAAAGAAATACTTCGAATTTGTCGACAAGGATCTGTGTATTAAAAGATAAACCCACCAGATCTCTCTGATGGGCTTATCTCAATGGCTCCCCGATATACTGACCCCAAAGGCAATGCTGATACTGAACGCGTCATCCGCAGAATTAAAGAAGACTTCTTCTGGATCAATGAATGGGATAACCCTTTTGATCTTCAAGATGACTTTAAGCGTTGGGTTAATGATTACAACACCGATTTCCCTCATCAGGCATTATTCTTCGCTACGCCTGAAGAGTTTTACAAAAACTGGATTAACAAAGAACTCGATCTACACAAAAAATGTCTTGCTTAACTAGGGTCATTACATTTTTTCTCTATTTTATACTATTATTAAATAAGGCTTCGCTCTATTGAGGCGAAGCCTTATTAACGAAAAGTATGAGTTAATTCCTCCCTCTATCATGGGGGCAAACGACATTAACGATTGCCTGGGAAGAGTTATCAAACTCATCTGTCGCAGTTATTGTTATGGTATACACTCTCCCATCCCCACTCCCCTGGCGCTCTGCCCGGAGGTTTAGACTAATTGTCCCGGCGGCTACATCTATTACCGGTTCTGAAAAATCAGGTATAACATTCCCTTCATCATCTAGATCTGGCGGTTCACTGCTTAAGACTGTTGCTGTTATCGTAATAGGCCCCTCACTGTTATCTTGCACTTCAAAGTTTATCACCACTGGGACCAATTTATGATTTGGCGGCCAGAGGATTCCAGGATCTGCTGTGGCTGAAATTGTTGGGGGCTCTAAATCACCTATCACTATAACTTCTATACTGGCTGATACTGCTGGGTTATAGCCATCTTCTGCTTCAAGATATATTTCGTGAGTACCCGTTGGTAAAACATCAACAGCTAACACGAAATCGTCCAATGAAACACTCTCCCCTCCTTGAATAGTGGGGATGATTCCTTCATAAAACAACTCCTGCACCCCACTCTCTAATCTATACCAGCGATAAGTTAAGGTATCTCCATCGAAGTCTGATACTTCTCCAAGAAGATGAATACTGTCTCCTAAATGATATGTCCCGCCTCCACTAGGTGCAACCGTTGGCGGCGCATTATCGACTGTGAGGACCATCTCGTCTGAGACTATTATTAATCCATCATTGACTTCCAGGACTAATTCATGAGCTCCGGTTGCTAAATAATCCACCAGTGCCAGGGTCAGAAAGGCTTCCCCTGCCACACCCACGGCTGCCCAATCCTGCAATACCGTGCTTCCTTCTAACCAGCGATACTCTAATGGGTCTCCATCGGTATCACTCG
>ENA-UPTA01003554-UPTA01003554.1-activated-sludge-metagenome-genome-assembly--contig:-NODE-3554-length-15296-cov-5.765763_pt1 | contig 15296 bp, 12 predicted proteins | sample MGYA00238184_ERZ773361 | MGnify/ENA primary metagenome ERZ773361 (study PRJEB29100, sample SAMN05720205) | activated sludge metagenome | isolation source: anaerobic digester from wastewater...
CAGCGGTTCATTCATCTCATTCGCGACGGGCGCGCGGTGGCCGCCAGTTTCAGGCGGAAGCACCGCGGAATGAACATCTGGCAGGCTGCCCGCCGCTGGCGGCACGACCACCGGAAAAATCTGCGCCGCCTGAGCCGGCATCCGGCAGAAGCCGTTCTGCCCGTGCGCTACGAAGAGTTGAAGTCTGACCCCGAGAGGGAAGTGCGCCGCATTTGCGGATTCCTCGGGATCCCCTTTGAACCGACCATGCTGGAATACTGGACGCGGGACATGCATTATCTGGGCGGGAATCAGGGCACGCTGCTGGCGCTCGCGCGCAAACAGGGAGGGGATCTGCCCGAGTCCTCGCGCAGGGAGCAGGGCCGGGAGCAGCGTGACTGGAAGCTGGAATTCTACGCCGGGTCCGATCCTCAAAAGTTTACAGACGACCGCTGGAAAAGCGATCTGACTTCCATTCAGCTTGGGATATTCAATTTGGCCGCCGGCGGTTTGAACCGCAGGCTGGGCTATCAGTGATTATTCCACTGTAATGCCCAGCGCCTCGAGGGTCTCGTACGTCAGCCCGCCTTCGGCCATGTCACGGTCCTTCTGGAACTGTGCCACCGCCTCCCGGGTCTGGCCCCCGATCACGCCGTCCACGCCGCCCGTGTTGAAGCCTTTCTCAATCAGGGCTGTCTGAATCTGGCGGATGATGTCCGGAGAAAGGTTGGATTCGCACAGCACGCGCTTCCAGAGCATCCGGCCGGGTTCCACCATTACCTCTTTCGAAACGGTCTGATACACCGCCGGAATAATTTTGCGCTCCTCGCGCTCCGGTGCGGTCATCTTCTGCACCCTCACCGTTTCGTATTCGGCCGGCACGGTCACCTCGCGCGTTGTTGCGGGTTTGGTCATCACGCGCTTGCGGATGGTCTCATACTCAGCGGGGATCTGGATTTCCCTGACACTGGCCGGCTCCGCCAGCACGCGTTTTTTAACCTTTTCGTATACCGGCGGAAGTTCCACCAGGCACAGAATTTCGCCGGTGGCGTTGTCCACCGTGGTGATCAGGCCCGTGCCCTTTTTCCACTCGCGCCGCGCGGGCTTCACCATCACTTCCTCCTCGACCCACTCATAGCGCGCGGGAATCTCCTCGGTGCGCACAGAGGCGGGAGTCACCAGCACTTCCTCTTCCACCCATTCATACTCTGCCGGCACAACCTCAAGCTCCGTGGAAGCCTCCTTCACAAGCACTTCTTCCTCGACCCATTCGAACTGCGCGGGGATGACCACGATTTCTTCGGACTCCGGCTGGAGAAGCACCTGCTCGGTCACGGTTTCATAACGGGGCGGAATGTGAACTCTGGCATAGCATTCGCCGGGCCGGGCGTCCGGGGGAAGCGCCTCGTCTCCGCCGGCCGACGGTTCAGTCACGGCGGGTTCGATCTCCTCGTTGAACACTTCGGGAGGGGGAATCGCGGCCGGGTCCGGGAGGGTTTCTGTCTCATCGGCGGGTCCAACCGGCTCTTCTTCGGCATAGGCCGGAACAGCCGGTGCCGGACGGACCGCTATCGTGTGCGCCGGAGGGACATCATAGACAACCTCGGCCGGGGGCACGTCCCAGTCGGTCTGCTGCCCCGCCTTTATTTTATAGGCATTGGAGGGCTCGAAAAATTCGCATCCCGCCAGCAGCATGACGGACAGTGCGGCGGCCGCGCAGAAGACCAGAGACTTGTTTTTCATGTTCGGATACTCCTTAACAAAATGTGGCCTAACATTACTATTCCGGGAGCCCGACGCAATGAAAAACTTGCCGGTCAGTCCGGCGGATGGGCCCGCTTCTCAAACCCCATCAGAGCGCCGCCGGTTATGGCCGCGCCGCCGTCCACGGTGAGAATCTGACCGGTGATCTTCTGTGCATAGGGCCCCAGCAGGAAAGTCACGGCGTCCGCCACGGCCTGCTTGTCCTTCAGCGTGTCCCACGGGAGCGGGCTGACCGTTTCCCAGAGGCTGGTCAGGCTTCCAAAGCCCGGAATTTTGCTGGCCGCCTTGGTGAACAGCGGCCCGGCGGAAACGGCATTCACGCGGATCAGGTCGCGGCCGTGCCGTCGCGCCAGCGCGCGCACAAGCGCCTCCAGCGCGGCCTTCTGCACCCCCATCCAGTTGTAGTAGGGATACACATGCGCGGTGTCGAAGCTCAGCGCCACCACCGAACCGCCATCCTTCAAACTGGGCTGCGCATGCCGCAGCACCGTGGCCAGCGAAACACAGCTGATGTGGTGCGAGAGCAGGATGTCATCAATTTCGCTTGTGTGGAACTCCTCGCCGAGACAGGTGTTGGGATTGGCATAGGCTATGGAATGCACCAGTCCGCTCAGCGGCCCGAGGTCTGTAAAAAGCTCCTGCACCTCCTCGTCAACCGTCACATCGCAGAACCGCAGATCGAGGGCTTCGATTTCCTGCCGGCTGAGTGTTTCGGCGCGGTCCAGAAAGCGCTTCTTGAACACTTCATTCTGAACCGTGTAGATCACCCGCCCGCCGAAGCGCTCAATGGTCTTCCCGATGGCAAAGGCCAGCGAATCGGCATCCAGCAGCCCCATCACCAGATATGTTTTTCCCGCCTCAATCATGGCATGCTCTCCATTCAAACAGCACACAGCCTACTACACAAATCGCCGTTTGAACAGCCGTCCGGCCGCAAAAGTTCCAACCATTGGAACTTTTCGTCAAAAAACTTCCAATCATTGGAACTTTTTCCGGCAAAACTTCCAGTCATTGGAAAATGCCGCAAAAATGGATTTGCGAAACAGCCGGTCAGCCGTCATGCTTTGCCGAAATGACACCAGCTCCAGCAGAACGGAAATGGACGGAGTGCGGCCCCGGGCCCCGGGCCGTGCTCTATTTTCTTGCGGCGATCACGGCCGGCCTCCTGATTGCGCCGCCGGTGTTCAATCTGGTCACCTGGCTGGGCCGCGAGTTCCAGTGGCTGGCAGGCCTGCGGGAAACCGCATTCGAAAAGCTCCTGAACCGGTGTGTGATCCTCTGCGTCATGCTGGCGCTCTATCCCGCGATACGGGTCACCGGCCTGAACAGCTGGAAGGCGCTGGGACTCTCGCGGGACGATCGCGGGCTGCGTCTCTTCTGGATCGGCTGGATCATCGGAACCGTTTCGATGGTCGGCCTGATGCTGACGGGGTGGGCTTCGGGCGCGATGTACTATCTTCCGGGCCGCGTGGACTGGTCGCTGGCCGGGAAGGTGGTCAGCTATATGTTCGGCGCCGTTGTGGTGGGGGTTGTTGAGGAAATCCTGTTTCGCGGCGCCGCGCTGGGCATGCTCCGCCGCGGGCTGCGCCTGCTTCCCGCGGCCCTGCTGCTCAGTTTTGTTTTTGCGTTAGCGCATTTCGCGACTCCGGAACCGGCCGTCGGCGTGGTGCGCGGCCACTGGGATTCCGGCCTGCGGATGCTCCCGTACCTGATTTCTGTCGAAGACATGCGCTGGGAATATGCGTTCATGTTCATCACGGTGTTTTTCATGAGCATGACCCTGTGCTTCCTGTACGCCGCGTACGGGAATCTCTATCTGGCCATCGGGCTTCACGCGGGGTGGGTCTGGCTGATGCGCATCGGCGGGCACCTGCTGGAGCGCGATGACAATGTGATGATGGTGCTGTTCGGCCCCAGCATGTCTGTGGCCAAGAGCGGCATGGCCATCATTGAAGTGCTGCTGTTTTTCGCGGCGGCTCTGTTTCTTTACGGGCGCAAACGCAGAACCGTTCCGGATCCGGCATGAGCCTGAACCATATCCTGGACATGGTATATCCCCGCGCCTGCATCGGATGCCATGCCCGGGCGCCGGAAAATTCACCCTATCTCTGCTGGGACTGCCAGTCCTCAATCATGTTCGTGCAGCCGCCGTTCTGCTCGCAGTGCGGCGATCCGGTTTCGGGCTATATTGACCATGATTACATCTGCTCCTTCTGCGCGGAAACCCGTCCGGCCTTCGACCGGGCGCGTTCGGTGGCCCGTTATGAGGGCGTGATTCGTCAGATGCTGCGCGATTTGAAGTATAATGACGCGATCTGGCTGGTCGGGGACCTCGCGCGCATGCTGGAGATCTGCGCCCGCGCCCATTACGACCTCGCCGCTGTTGATGTCGTCTGCGCCGTGCCCCTCTACGGAGCCCGGCAGCGCCAGCGGGGCTATAATCAGTCCCGGGTGCTGGCGGAGGCGCTCGCGGAAAGAATCCACAAGCCTTTCATATCAAAGGGATTCCGGCGCATCCGCCCGACGCCGACGCAAACGGATTTGACAGCAGGGGAGCGGCTGGCTAACGTGAAAGATGCTTTTTCGGCCGTCAGCCGCGGCTGGATCGAAGGGAAAAGAATTCTTTTGATTGATGATGTCATGACCACCGGAGCCACGGTGCATGAGGCATCCCGGGCACTCAGGAAATGCGGCGCCTCCAGAATTTATGTGCTGACGGCGGCCCGCGGTTAACGAGGTGATAAGATGTTTCCGTTTTTCAGGAAGAAAAGCTCAACGCTGACGGCAAGAAAAAGAGATGTCCCCGACGGATTGTGGACAAAGTGTCCCTCGTGTTCGGAACTGGTCTACCGGAAGCAGATGCATCGCGATCACGGCATCTGCGCAAAATGCGGCTTCCATTTCCCAATAGGTGCCGCCGAACGCATCGAGATGCTGCTCGAAAACAAGTCCTTCGAGGAATGGGATGCCGGCCTGGAATCGGTGGATTCGCTGGAGTTCACCGGAACCTCCTCCTATGTCTCCAAGCTGGAATCCAACATGAAGAAGACCGGCCGCAAGGATGCGGTGATCTGCGGCAGGGGGCGCATCGGCGAGCACGCCGTGGCGCTTGCCGTCATGGATTTTGATTTTCTGGCCGCGAGCATGGGGGCCGTGGTGGGCGAAAAGATCACCCGGCTGATTGAACGCGCCACGGCGGAGCGGCTCCCGGTGGTTATCGTCTGCGCCTCGGGCGGCGCGCGGATGTATGAAGGACTCTTCAGCCTGATGCAGATGGCCAAGACCAGCGGGGCGCTGGCGCGCCATGCCGCCGCCGGCCTGCCCTATATCCCCGTGCTGACACACCCCACCACCGCCGGCGTCATGGCCAGCTTTGCCACGCTGGGCGATGTGATCGTGGCGGAGCCGGATGCCCTGATCGGCTTCGCCGGACCCCGGGTCATCAAGGAAACCACGCAGCAGGATCTGCCGGACGGCTTCCAGAAATCCGAATTTCTCCTGAAACACGGGCTGCTGGATATGGTGGTGAACCGCAAGGAACTCAAGTCCACGCTTATTCAGCTTCTGGATTATTTCCGGCCGCATCGTCAGGGCGAGGCCAAGGCGTCGTGAGCAGCACGCTGGCGTCGTCGCTGGAAAAACTTTTCCGCCGCACCGCCTTCGGAATCAGGCCCGGCCTTGAGGTGACGGAAGCCATTCTTTCCGAGCTGGGCGATCCCCATCGAAGAACTCCCTGTGTGCATGTCGCCGGCACCAACGGGAAGGGGTCGGTGGCGGCCATGATGGAATCGGTGCTGCGCGCGGCCGGAATCAGGACCGCATTCTACACTTCGCCCCATCTGGTTGATTTCAATGAGCGGTTCCGCCTTTGCGGGCAGCCGGTGGGCGATGATGAGCTGGCCCGGCTGCTGGAAGACGTGGAGCAGGCCGCCGATGCGGCGTCGCGGAAGCACGGTCTCCGGCCCGCCACTTTTTTTGAAATCTCCACGGCGCTGGCCTTCGAATATTTTGCGCGGGCGGGAGCGGAACTGGCGGTCATTGAAACCGGCATGGGGGGGACATGGGATTCCACCAATGTTGTCATCCCGCTGGTTTCGGTCATCACGCGCATCGGCATGGACCATATGGAATATCTGGGACACACGCTGGAGGCCATCGCCGCCGAAAAAAGCGGGATCATCAAGCCGGGTGTTCCCGTGGTGTTCGGAGCCATGCCGGAGGAGGCTTCCGCAGTCCTTCTGCGCCGCGCAAAGGAAGCGGGTGCGTCCGCTCTTGCGGCTGCCGGATATGCGTCGGTGCGCCGCATGAAACAGGGGCTGGACGGCCAGCGCCTGAAGATTGAAACCCTGCAGACGGCTTATCCGCCCGTCCTGCTGCCCCTGCTTGGCGATCATCAGCTTGAAAATACAGCGACTGCCGTCGCGGCGCTGGAAACGCTGGCCGGCCGCCTGGAAACAGAACTGGCCGCCGATGCCGTCAAACACGGCCTGGAAAAAACATTCTGGCCTGCCCGGTGCCAGATTCTCAGCCGCGAACCACCGGTGATGCTGGACGGCGCGCACAACGAAAGCGGCGCCGCGGCTCTTGCGCAGACCCTGAAGGGCCTCAGGGAAAAACGTCCGCTGCGCATGATTGTCAGCTTTCTGGCGGACAAGGACATGGACGGCTTCCTGCGGCATTTCGAACGGCAGGCGGAACATGCATGGGCGGTGCAGCTTCACTGCGACCGCGCACGGCCGGTCGAGGACATCATGGCTGCGCTCCAGCGGCATCACATTCCATGTGAATCGCGGCTCCTGCCGGATGCCCTTGCGGAAGCGCGAACCTGGGCGGTGGAAAACAGGGGGATGGTCTGCATTGCAGGATCGCTGTATCTGGCGGGTGAAGTCCTGAAGCTTGAGCAGGGCAGATTGAACTTTATATGAAGGCGGATATCATTATGATCTGCCGCCGGATGTGAGAAGATGAAGAAACTGAAAATAGCTTTGGCCTGCGGCGGTACCGGAGGGCACATATTCCCCGGCATGGCCACCGCCTGTGTCCTGCGCGCGCGCGGTCACGAGGTCACGCTCTGGGTGGCCGGCAAGGATGTCGAGAGCACCGCGCTGGCCGGATGGGACGGACCTGTGCTCACCGTGAAAGCGCGCGGGTTCCCGCATGGAGTATCACTTAAGGCGCTGGGTTCGGCCTGGCAGCTGCTCTGCGCTGTCCGCAAATGCCGGGCGATGATGAAAAAAGACCGTCCTGACGTGGTGCTGGCGATGGGCAGCTATGCTTCGGTGGGTCCCGTGGGCGCGGCGCGCCGCCTCAGGATTCCAGTGGTGCTGCACGAGTCCAACGTGCTTCCCGGCCGCACGAATGCGCTGTTCGCGCGCGGTGCGTCCGCCGTCGCCGGATGTTTTGAGGAGACCCGGTTCTATATGAAACGGAAGGATATTGTCCTGACCGGCATGCCGCTTCGCAAAGAGCTCGAGGCGGCTTCCGCCGTCCTGCCGTCTCTCCCTCCGGAGGGCGGGCCCCGCACCGTGCTGATCATGGGCGGCAGCCGCGGAGCGCGCCGCCTGAATGAAGTCGCCTCGCGGGCGGTCTGCGAATTGCACCGCAAAGGCAGTGCCGTGGAAGTGATTCATCTGGCCGGCGTGGCCGATGAAAAAGAAGTGCGAAGCATATACGAGGAAGCCGGTGTGCCCCACAAGGTTGAATCCTTCATCCAGAACATGGCGCCGGTCTATCAGAAGACTCATCTGGCCATCTGCCGTTCCGGCGCGGCGACCTGTGCGGAACTGTCCGCCTTCGGCATTCCCGCTCTCCTGGTCCCGTATCCCTTCGCCTCCAAGGATCACCAGACAGCCAATGCGCGCGCGGTCGAGAAAAAGAAGGCGGCTGATGTGGTGGATGAAAAGGACATGACCTGTGAGTTTCTGGTGGACTATCTCACAAGAATCTTTTCGTCTCCGGACCGGCTGGCCGCGATGAGCCAGGCGGCCAGAAAGCGCTATAGCGGCCGCGGCGCGGAGGCGCTGGCGGATCTTGTGGAACAGACCGCGGCCGGGGGCCGGGAGACGAACTGATGCCGGACCGCGATGTCGCATCTATCCGGCTCTGGCTGCGGTCGGGTCAGGGGCATGCTCATTTCGCGGGCATCGGAGGCGTGGGCATGGCCGGCCTCGCATTCCTTGTCGGCAAAGCCGGCTTCCGCGTTTCCGGGTGCGATCTTGTGGAATCCCGCATCACGGCATGGCTGCGCGCAAACGGCATTCAGGTGCACTCCGGTCACGATGCCGCCCATATTGATCAATCCGTGACTGCGCTGATTCGGACTCCGGCCGTGAGACCGGATGCGCCCGAGGTGAAGCGCGCGCGGGAAAAGGGGGTGCCTGTCTATCTGCGCGGCGCCGTGCTGGCGGCGTTGATCGAAGATCGGGCCTCCATAGCCGTTACCGGCACACATGGGAAAACCACAACATCCACCTTCACGGCTCAGCTGCTTTCTGCCTGCGGACGCGATCCCTCTTTCTGCATCGGCGCGGAAGTCGCGGGCCCCGGAGTCGTGGCGCATGCGGGCCGGGGAAAACAGATCGTGGTGGAGGCGGATGAAAGCGATGGAACGGTGGCCCTTTACCGGCCCGAGACGGCACTTTTGACGAACATCGAGTATGATCACATGGAGCATTTCGGGAGCGAAGCGGAAATGGAGGACTGCTTCCGCGCCTTTGCCCGCGCGGCGCGCCGGCATGTGATCTGGTGCGCGGATGATCCGGGCCTCCGCCGCGTGATGGCTGGAATCGGGAACGGGATCACTTATGGCCTCTCTGAAAATGCAGACTGCCGAGCCGCCGTTGAGAAAATGACAGCGGATGAAACCACCATCCGGCTCTGGTGGCGGGGGGCCGACCAGGGCCTCTTCACGTGTGCGGCCGCGGGCATGCACAACGCGGTCAATGCGGCCGGCGCCGCGGCGGCGGCGCATTTGTACGGCTGTTCATTTGATGAGATCCGGGACGGATTCTGCGAACTGCATCTTGCGCGCCGGCGGTTTGAACAGGTGTGTGATCTGAAGGGGGTGCGGGTGATTTCAGACTATGCGCATCATCCCACGGAAATCCGGGCGCTCATCGAGGTGGCGCGCCTGCAGCCGCACAGGCGAATCATTGCCGTGTTCCAGCCTCACCGCTATACGCGCACGCGGGCGCTGGGCTCCCGGTTTGTGCCGGCCTGTGCGGGGGCTGACCACTTGATTCTTGCGCCGGTTTATCCGGCTTCGGAAGCGCCGCTTGACGGCGGCCGCATCGAAGACCTGCACCGGCATTTTGAACAGGCCGGAGCGCGGAATGTCCAGCTGGCCGGCTCTCTGGAAGATGCATGGGCCCGTGCGCGCGCGGTTCTGCAGCCGGGTGACCTGCTGCTGGTGATCGGCGCGGGCGATGTCGAGATCATCGGCCAATGGGCCGCGGCGCATCTGGCCGGCTGAAGAATTACTTCAGCGGCTTGTAGGATTCCGCCACATCCAGCAGCACGGGGAGATAACGGTCATAGAGCGAGTGGGGGATGCTGATCTGGATGTTGTGACCGACATAATTTTCGACAAAGTCCAGCGTCCGAACTTTCGATGCGTGCAGAACAGTCGTGCGCTGGATAATCTCGCGTCCATTCCAGTTTGTCTGCACAACATTCATGTTGAGGCCGTAATCCCTCTGAACAGCCTCAATGCGCTTGCGCAGCGTCACCAGGCTGTTGTATTCCACCCTGGTGGCGGTGATCGAAATGGAGGGGCCGTTGCGGCTTTGAAAAGTCACATTGTACGGGGTGCTGTCCGGCCAGGCCGTGATCTCCCACCCGTCCGGGGCGTTCATTGTAAACAGTCCATTGACATCCCGGAACACCCTGGGATGGCTCTGGAGAATGATGCTCTGGATTTCAGTTTCCGGGGGAGGAACCGGATCTGTTTTCTGCTTGTCAATCCAGGAGGACACATCCGCCGCCAGCGCCAGCAGCACGGCCGCTCCGATCAGCAGCAGGATGAGCTTGATGAAAATCCCAGCGGGGCTGCTTCCCCGCTCTCTTGAAGACTGGCTTGGCATGGCATATCCTTTCCTGCAGGTTGAAGACATACTAGTCATCAAACTGGGAAATGGCGAATCCTAAACACAAAACAATTGCCGAAAAGGCGGGAGTGTGATTAGCATTCGCGCTGATTGTTACCCCCGTAGCTCAGCAGGACAGAGCAACAGATTTCTAATCTGTGGGTCGCAGGTTCGAGCCCTGCCGGGGGTGCCATGAACCAGAGCCCTCCGCTGCGCTCCGGGCATGGTTCATGGCCAGCCATGAGACAAGAAAGCCACTGTTTAAAACCCCAGGCTCTGGTTCATGAGTCCTGCACCGTGTTTTCCCGAACGAAGTGAGGACAAACTCTGGTGCAGGGCCATGATGCTCCGGTGTCACGAATTGAATTGCATATCTGCATTGCGGCCTGTCAAACAGAGCGGTACACTCACTTTTTATATTTGGAGCAGAATATGGATACACAACTGAGGGATTGCCTGAGTCCGGAGAACATTCTATTTGAGGTCGCCGCGACCACGCGTGATGAAGTCCTTACCCTGCTGGTGAATCATCTGGAGAGCACCCTGGACGGGTTCGATCCGCAGGAGGCCCTGCATGCGCTCAAGGAGCGCGAGGCTGTGCTGCCCACGGTTATTGCGCCCGGAGTGGCGCTTCCGCATGCCCGGCTGGACAATATGGACAAGACGCTGATCGCGGTAGCGACAACCCGCGGAGGCATTGTTTTTGACGCAGACAAGGATCCGGTCAATCTGATTCTGCTTGTGCTGACACCGAAGAACGATCCCAGCTCCTATCTGCGGGTGCTGGCCCTGCTGTCCGGCGCCCTCAAGGATCTGAAGATCAGGGAGTTTATCAAGGAAGCCTCTGCAGAGACGGTATCGGCGCTCTTTCGTTCCGGGGACCGGGGGCAAGGAGAGTATCTGACTGCGGCGGACATCATGAATGCCCGGCCGCTGACCCTGAAGGAAGGCGATACACTGCGGGCGGCCATTACCGCGCTGTGCTCCCGTCGGCTTCTTGATATTTCCGTGGTGGATGACCAGGGAGATCTCCGGGGGGTGATCTGCATGGAGGATCTGCTGAGCCAGAGCCTCCCGCAGCACCTGCTCTGGATGGAGGATTTGTCTCCCATTCTGCGCTTCGAGCCGTTTGCCGAGATGATGAAGAAGGACAATGAAACCAAGCTGGCCGACTTCATGCATGAGGATTATGTGTCCGTGTCTCCCGATACGCCGGCGGTTCAGCTGGCCAAGATTTTCATTATGAAGCACACCCGTCAGATTCAGGTGCTGGAAGGCCGGCGGCTGGCCGGCGTGGTCAGCCTGGCGGGATTCACGACCAAACTGTTCTGGGCCTGATGCGTCTGTCCTTTTTCATCATTTCTTAAAAATCACGGAGCAATATATCATGCATGGCGGAGATGACCACGGGGGCGAACTGACACTCAGGCAGATGATGGTCCGAATGGCCCTGCTGCTCTTCATCAGCGGGACAACAGGTCTGTGCGGCGTCCGGATGGGGTTGAACTTTTCGCAGGCGGTGGCCACCTCGGTGTTTCTCGCGATTATTCTCGGCACGCTTTTTTTCTGGAATTTCCGTCTCGCCATTGCATTCCTCGGCATTGGAGTGCTGATATTCACCCGGTCGCTCGATATTGACCATTTCGTCAAAGAGGCGTCGCTGCCGGTTATTCTTTTTCTGGTCGGCATGATGATTGTGGTCGGCGCGCTGCGCGATCTGGGCTTTTTCACATGGATCGTCCAGAGCATCATTTCCATTCCGAAGATCACCGGACGCAAATTCATGGCCATTACGGCCGTGGCCTCGGCCCTGCTGGCCTGCGCGGTGGATGAAGTCACTTCAATCATCTTTATTTCAACACTGATCTTTCAGGTCTGCAACCGCCTCAAGCTGAATCCCGCGCCCTACCTCATGATTTGCGTGCTCTGCACGAACATCGGCAGCTCCGGCACAATGATGGGCAATCCCGTGGGTATTTACATCGGCACCAAGGCCCATCTCAGTTTCGCTGATTTCATCCGCTGGGCATTTCCCGTCATGCTGCTGGCCCTGGGCTCCTGCGTGGCCGTCACGATGTTCTGGTATCGCCGGGATCTGGATGAATTTGATGTGCGGCTCAAGGACCGGATGGACCGCGACCTGAGTCTGGTCCCGAAGGTGAAGGTGCCTTACGGCCGGGGACTGGCGGTTCTTCTGCTGACCCTTGTGTTTATTGCGCTGCATCATACGCTGGAAGAGGCTCTGCATCTGGATCCCAACAGCATTCTGCTGGTTGCTCCTCTGGCCTGCGCCGGCGTTATCATGATCTTCAAGCGCGATCGCGCCCGGCACTATGTCGAAGCCGAGGTGGACTGGTGGACGCTGCTCTTCTTCATGCTGTTGTTTGCCATTGCCGGAACCCTGGCTTATACCGGCGTGACGCGCCTGATGGCGGACGGCTTCACCCGCCGTTTCGGGACGGACCTGAATGTGCTGATCCCCGTGATCATGGCCACCACGGCCCTGGGCTCAGCCTTTGTGGACAATGTCATCTTTGTGGCCGCCTTTGCGCCGATCATTGAAGCGCTCGGGGAAAGCGTGAAAATCATGCCCTTGTGGTGGGCGCTTCTTTTCGGGGCCTGTTTCGGCGGAAACATCACGCTGATCGGCAGCACCGCCAACATCGTTGCGCTCGGGATGCTTGAAAAGGAATGCAGGATTCAGATCAGCTTTTTCCGATGGCTCAAGATCGGTGCGCTGTCATCGCTGGTCGCGTGCCTGATTGCCTGGGGCATGCTCGCGCTTCTTGCCCCCCTGATGCCCTGAAATGCCTCCACCGCGAAGAAACTTGAATAAGAATCGGCGATTTGTTACACAATAATGCCGCAAGTGGCGCGGATGTGTCCGCGACCCGGCAACCAGGAGCATGTGGTGCCTGAATCCGTACAGTCGACATCCGTGATGCTGCAGATCCCGCTGCGGAGAAAACTCTCGTTGATCTGGACGTATGCCCGGGAGCGGCTGATGCGCCAGGTGCATGCGGTGGCCTTCATCACGGGATATCTGGCGCTCTTTCAGCTTCTCGTGCTGCGCGCCCCGATTGCGGATTTTCTGAAAATCGCCGCGGGTATTCTTGCCGTGGTGGCGGGTCTGGCTTTTTTCATGGAAGGGCTGTTTCTGGCCATCATGCCCCTCGGGGAACGCTGCGGACTGCGCATGCCCGCGCGTGCCGGTCTGGGCCTGCTTGTGGCGTTTGCGGTGATCCTCGGAATTACCGCCACCTATGCGGAGCCGGCCATAGGATTCCTGAAGGCGCAGGGGAGTTCCACTCTGCCCTGGCGCGCGCCGCTGCTGTATTATCTCCTGAACGCCGGCGCGCCGCTCACCGTGGGCGCGGTGGCCGTCGGGGTTGGCTTTGCCGTGGTGCTTGGGGTCTTCCGGTCCCTGCGCTCGTGGAGTTTCAAGCCTTTCCTGTACCTGACGATTCCCGTCCTTCTGGCGCTCTCGTACTGGGTTTCACGTGATCCGCGCACGGCCGCCATCATCGGACTGGCGTGGGATACCGGGGGGGTGACCACGGGGCCGGTGACCGTGCCGCTGGTGATCGCGCTGGGAATTGGAGTTTCACGCATTGCCGGCCGCGGCGATGAACCCTCCAGCGGCCTGGGTGTTGTTACGCTGGCTTCGGCGCTTCCGGTGATCATGGTCCTGCTGCTCGGCGCTGTGCTGGCCCCGCGGTTCCCGATGCCCGGCGGACCGGATGAGTTCTTTGCGCCGGAGCGTCACAATCAGTCGGTGCGGGTGGCCGGAAGCGAAGAGGCTTTTCGCGAACTGGCGGCAAACAATCTGTCTCCCGAGAAGGTCAAAACCCGTTTCGGGACGGAATCCAAGGAGAAGCCCTCAGATGCCGGCCCGCGCCGGCATGTGCCGCGCAAGATGATGAGGGTCCATGCTGTCAACGCTCTGAAAGCCATTGTCCCGCTGGCCGCCGTGCTGCTTCTGGCGCTGCTGTTGATTGTGCGTGAGCGACTGCCGCACAACGACGAGGTTTCGCTGGGGCTGGTGTTCAGCCTGGTTGGGATGCTGCTGTTCAGTTACGGCATGGATCGCGGTCTTTCAAGCCTTGGAAATCAGGCCGGCCGCTCTCTGCCGCGCGCGTGGGAGGCCACGGAGCGCCCGGACAAGGCCGTGACCTACAGCGGCATAAATGAGAACCTTCTGGTGCGCGCCGTCCGCCCCAACGGCTCCGTCGCAGAGTATCTTCCGCTGGCGGACAAGGGCGGGCCGCAGTTTGTGCCGTTCATCCGCGAACGGTACGATGCGGACCGGGCCGAGTACCGCTGGATTCCCGAACAGGGTCCTGTGGCCGGCGATGAGGATTTCTGGGGCTATGCGCTGGTGCTGCTCTTTGTGTTTGTGATGGGTTTGGGCGCAACCATTGCGGAACCTTCACTGAACGCGCTGGGCGTGACACTGGAAGAGCTGACGACGGGAACCTACAAGCGCTCTTTCCTCATAGTGACCGTGGCCCTGGGCGTGGGCGCCGGCATGGCCATGGGATTCTGCCGAATACTGTTCGCCTGGCCCATGATCCCCCTTCTCGCGGGGTGTTACCTCGTGGCTCTTGCGCTGACCTGCATTTCGACGGAAGAAATGTCGGCCATTGCATGGGACTGCGCGGGCGTAACGACTGGTCCCATCACGGTTCCGCTGGTTATTGCCGCAGGTTTGGGCATTGGCCAGCGCGCCGGCGCGGCCGAGGCTTTCGGCGTGGTGACCATGGCCTCCGTGTTTCCGATCATCGCGGTGCTGCTTTCCGGTTTTCTGATCGCCGCCCGGCGAAACGCGCTCGACCTTGAAAATCTGCAGATGGATGCGGCCCCGGCAGAACGGGAGGCAAAGCCGTGAAACGGATGGATGTCTCCAGGATTGTCTGCATTGCCGATGTGCGGCTGACGGAACGGCTGGAAGCCGAGGCTGACCGCATTGGACTGCGGGAGACCTGGTCAACACGCGGCAAGCAGGTTGCCCTCAAGGCGCGCTCCGTCTGGCAGCCGTTCGGCCGGCGGCTTCCAATGGCCGAGTCGCCCTCCGACATCATTCGCTTCTATGTCCCGCGGCAGCACGAACGCGCGGCGATGATCCGCCTGGCTGCGGCCGCGGATCTCTACCTGCCGGGCCGCGGGAGCGTCTATGCCGAGGATGTGGCTCTCATCGGGGATGGGGTGCAGCCATGGGATGAGGAGAAGCTCTGCGCCGACCAGCCCTCATGGGTTGTTGAGAACCGGATGGAGCCGGCCCCCTATGACATGATCTACTGCATCGTGCAGCGCGGCCGCGGAGGAGAACTGGCCCGCACCATGCTGGAAATGGGGCTCTGCGTGCCGATCGTCAGTTTCGGCGAGGGCATGGGCATGCGCGACAGGCTCGGGCTCCTGCGCATCACCATCCCGCAGGAGAAGGAAATCCTTCTGTTTGTTGTTCCGCCG
>ENA-UPTA01003555-UPTA01003555.1-activated-sludge-metagenome-genome-assembly--contig:-NODE-3555-length-15295-cov-6.327887_pt1 | contig 15295 bp, 11 predicted proteins | sample MGYA00238184_ERZ773361 | MGnify/ENA primary metagenome ERZ773361 (study PRJEB29100, sample SAMN05720205) | activated sludge metagenome | isolation source: anaerobic digester from wastewater...
ACTTAACCCAACATCTCACGACACGAGCTGACGACAGCCATGCAGCACCTGTGCATCGTCCAACTAAATGACTCTCCCCTTTCAGGGAGATATGACAAGCATGTCAAGCCTTGGTGAGGTTCTTCGCGTAGCATCGAATTAAACCACATGTTCCACCGCTTGTGCGGGCCCCCGTCAATTCCTTTGAGTTTTAACCTTGCGGTCGTAGTCCCCAGGTGGAGCACTTAACGTGTTAACTTGCGGCGCTGAAAGTAAACCTCCAACACCTAGTGCTCATCGTTTACGGCTAGGACTACCAGGGTATCTAATCCTGTTTGCTCCCCTAGCTTTCGCAGTTCAGCGTCAGATATTGTCCAGAGAGCCGCTTTCGCCACTGGTGTTCCTCCAGATATCTACAGATTTCACCCCTACACCTGGAATTCCGCTCTCCTCTCCAATCCTCAAGTAATGTAGTTTTGAAGGCAGCTCTCTGATTGAGTCAGAGGATTTAACCTTCAACTTGCAAAACCGCCTACCTGCCCTTTACACCCAGTAAATCCGAGTAACGCTCGCCATCCCCGTATTACCGCGGCTGCTGGCACGGAGTTGGCCATGGCTTCTTCTCTAGGTACCGTCAGCACCTGTCCTTACGAACAGGGAGTTTCTTCCCTATCGAAAGAGGTTTACGATCCGAAAACCTTCATCCCTCACGCGGCGTCGCATAGTCAGACTTTCGTCCATTGCTAAATATTCTCGACTGCAGCCTCCCGTAGGAGTAGGGGCAGTGTCTCAGTCCCCTTGTGGGTGACCACCCTCTCAGGCCACCTATCCGTCTTCGCCTTGGTAGGCCGTTACCCTACCAACTAGCTGATAGAGCATGAGCTCATCTCTATGCGATATCCTTGCGGGTACCTTTAGATAACACCCCTTATGGGGCATTGTCCACATCAAGCATTATCCTCACTTTCGCGAGGTTATTCTCGACATAGAGGTAGATTACTCACGTATTCCTCACCCGTTTGCCGCTCTGCTAAAAGTCAATTGGCATCTGCCTTGCGGCTTCAACCTCTCAACAAATAGCATCGCTCGACTTGCATGCCTAATCCACGCCGCCAGCGTTCACTCTGAGCCAGGATCAAACTCTCCGATATATATAGGAAAATTTGGAAAAAGGCTCTGTTTACTTATTGTTACCTCTCAACCCATTGATTGACTTTGGGTCTTTCTTGGCTTGGCTATTTAAATTGTCAAAGAACCTGGTGTTCCCCTGAATTTCGATCAGGACCGAAATTTAATAGGCGTCCCGACACATACGGGACGCCTTCATTTATATTACATAAAGCGTCATATGCTTCGGGCAAATCGGACTATCCGAATTTGTCGCTCTCGCTCATTCTTGTCACAGGACTAAAAGTATACCTGATGCACAGAATTTGTCAAGGGGAATTCTTTTCAAAGACCTTCGTGATGCGGCCCTCATTGCTTGAGGGTTAGTAACTATACCATTGGCATCGAAATTTGTCAACAACTATTTTTAATTTAATCGCTGAGCACAAACAACAATAATTACATAACTTATGGCGCCTGCAGAAAAACGCCCGCGCTACTTGCCTATCAATTCCGTTATCTTAAATATCGGCAGAAACAGGGCGATGACAATGCCGCCGATGAGGACGCCCAGCAGCGCGATGACGAGCGGCTCGATAAGGCTTGTCATGCCCGCGACCGCGGCATCGACCTGGTCGTCATAGAAATCGGCGATCTTGGTGAGCATCTTCTCGAGCTGTCCGGTCTGCTCCCCTACGCCGATCATGCGGCAGACCAGCGGCGGGAACACCTTGCTGCGCTGGAGCGGCACGGCGATCGGCTCGCCGTCGCGCACCGCCACGCGGCATTCCGAAATGGCTTCTTCGACGACCTTGTTGCCCGATGTCTTGCCGACGATGTCGAGCGCGTTCAGGACCGATACGCCGCTTCGCACAAGCGTCGAGAACGTGCGGGAGAATTTCGCAACGGCGACCTTCTGGAACAGGGTACCCAGCACCGGTACCTTGAGCTGGAACGCGTCGAATTTATACGCGCCCTTCGGCGTCGATATATACCATTTGAACGCATACCCGACTGCGCCCATGGCAACTATCGCAAGAAAGAAATATTTCCTCACAACGTCGGATATCATGATCAATATCTGCGTCGGCAGCGGCAGCTGCCCGCCGAGCATATCGAATATCCCCTTGAACGTGGGAACGACTTTGATAAGAAGCACCGCGGTGATCAAAAAGGCCATCGAGATGACGACCGCCGGGTACACGAGGCTCGAATTGACCTTGCGCTGCAATGACGCGGATTTTTCCAGGTACGAGGCAAGCCGGTCCAGGACCTCGTCAAGCATACCCGATGCTTCTCCGGCGCGCGACATGTTGATGAAAAGCTCGGAGAACACATGGGGATGTTTTGCAAGCGCGTCGCAGAAGGACATGCCCGCTTCGATATCCTGGCGCACGGTCAGGACGACCGCTTTCAACCCTTTATTCTCGACCTGTTCGGAAAGGATGCTCAACGCCTGGACAAGCGGGATGCCCGCGTCGATCATGGTCGCCAGCTGACGGGAGAACACGACCAGATCGTCGAGCTTGATCTTCTGGCCGGAGGCGGCAAGGGCCTTTGCCTTGACCTGCTTGAGCGAAAGGACGATATACGATTTATTCTGCAGGATCGCGGTGGCTTCGTTCTCGCCCGGGGCCTCGACCACGCCGACGACCGTCCGGCCGTTCATATCCTTTGCGCTATACTGAAAGACTGACATAGGAATCCCTCCTCCTATAAATTATGTGCCACCTGCATGAACGCGTCGACGACACGGGGATCGAACTGTGTTTTTGCATTCCTCGTTATCTCGGCGATCGCTTCGTCTTTGGTAAACGGGACCTTGCGGTATGAGCGCGGGGAGGTCATGGCTTCGAATGCATCGGCCAGATGGATGATCCGCGCGCCCAGCATGATATCGTCGCCCTTGCGGCCGGCAGGATAGCCGGACCCGTCGAAATGCTCGTGATGCTGGCGCACGAGCTCGATGACATCGGTCAAAAAAGTGAGCGGTTCCAGGATCTGCGCTCCCATCTGCGGATGCAGTTTTACGAGCTGCCATTCTTCGGGGGTCAACCCGGCGGGCTTCATAAGGATCGTGTCCTCGATGCCGATCTTGCCCAGATCGTGCAGTTCCGAGGCATCGCGGATGACCTCGATCTCCTTGACGGTCATGTTCATCTGCCGGGCGATGGCAACGGCGTATTTTGCGACATTCTCCGAATGATCGTGCGTATAGTGATCGCGGGCATCGATGGCATGCGCAAGGACGCGGATCGTGCGCATGTACACGACCCGCAGATCCTCATATAAACGAGCCAGGTTCCGCGCGGAATCCTCAATGCGTTTCGCAAGGAGAATGTTCTGTTTCTGGAGGGATGTATTCTGTTCCTTCAGGATCGAAACCGTGCGGGCATGGGAGATCTGAAGGGTGTGGAGCTCGATTCCCTTGCGTACAAGATTGAATAACTTTTCCGCGTTGATCGGCTTTGTGACAAAGTCGTATATGCCCAGGCCTGCCGCGTCTTCCATCAGCTCATAGTTGAGCGTGTCGGTATATAACAGAACAACGCAGTATGGATCGAGCGCCTTGATCTCCCGCAGGATCCTGGACCCTTCGTAGCCGGGAATGTCGCTCGCCGTCAAAACGACATCGAACGGGTTCTGTTTGAACAGCCCCAGCGCAACAGCGGGATCGGACTCGGCCGTTACGGCGTAGCCGCCGTCGATCAAAAGCTGCTCGCGGAAATACCGCAGGGTATCTTCGTTGTGCATCAAAAGCAATATGTTGTTCGCGGGCATCATAACGTCATTCCTCTGTCATGATGCGTATCGCCTCTTCAAGCGTGGTCATGCCGTCCTTGACCTTTAAAAAAGCGTCGTCGCGAAGCATCTTCATGCCCAGCTTCGTCACTGCGTATTCCCTGATCGCATCGAGGGATTGTTTCTTGATGATCATCTCGCGGATCGTATCATCAATAAGGACGGCCTCCAGTATGGCTATTCTACCATAGATGCCGGTATTATTGCAAGATTTACAGCCCTCGGCCTTATAAAATGTCACGCCTTCGAACGGAAAACCGATCTCCTTCAAATAGGCGGCAGGGACCGTAGCCGGTTTCCTGCACTTGGGGCACATCCGGCGGCACAGGCGCTGGGCGCAGACCATGACGATGCTCGTTGCCACGAGGAACGGATCCACGCCCATGTCCATCAGACGCGTGATGCTCGTAAGCGCGTCGTTCGTATGCAGCGTCGAAAGGAACAATTGCCCTGTTAGGGACGCCTTGACCGCGATGTCCGCCGTTTCCGAATCGCGGATCTCGCCGACCATGATGACGTCGGGGCTCTGGCGCAGGACCGCGCGAAGGCCGGCGGAAAAATCCAGACCGATATCATGGCGCACCGGAATCTGGGTGATGCCGTCAAGCTGGTATTCGACGGGGTCTTCGATCGTGATAATATTACGCTGGGGAGTGTTCAACTGGTTCAGGACAGAATATAAGGTCGTGGATTTTCCCGAACCGGTCGGGCCGGTTACCAGGATCATGCCGAACGGCTTGGCAACCGCCTCCTTGAATATACGCGCAGGCTCAGGCGAGAACCCGAGCTTGTCGAGGCCGATGGAAAGCTGGCCCTTGTCGAGCACGCGCAGGACGAATTTCTGGCCGAACGTGGTTGGCAGGCTCGAAACGCGGAAATCGATCTCCTTGCCCTCGAACTTGACCTTGAACCGTCCGTCCTGCGGGATACGGTTCTCGGTGATGTTCATGTTCGAGATGATCTTGAGGCGCGCCGTAACGGCGTTCTGGTTCTTTTTGGGAAGTTTGATGATCTCATGAAGCGCGCCGTCGACGCGATACCGCACCTTCAGGCCGTCGATCACCGGCTCGATGTGAAGGTCGGACGCGCGTTTCTTAAGCGCCTCGGTGAGCATGACATCCACGAGTTTCACGATCGAAGGCTTTTCGCTTTCGGAAACGGCGCTCGACAGATCGATATCCTCGTCCTTGACCACCTGGACGTCTTCTTTGCCCTGCTCCTTCGTATCGACCCCCGCGTCGATCAATTCCTGCATGTCCTTGGACTCGGCCACATAATGCGCCTCGATCGCGCGGGATATTTCCTCGATGGGGCTCAGCACGATATCGATATCGCAGCCGGTGATGACTTTGAGATCGTCGAGCGCAAAAACATTGAGCGGATCGGCCATCGCGACGGTCAGGGTGTTGGCGATCTTTGAAATGGGGATCACCGTGTACTGGAGGGCCATATGCGCCGGGATGATCTTGACGAGCTCAGGGTCGAATTTGTATTTGCTCAGGTGCAGCGACGGGATATACAGATGCGTCGAGAGGAACTGAAGCAGCTGCTCCTCCCCGATGATCTTTTCGTCGATCAGGACGCGGCGCAAGGGTATCCGGCGCTCGTTCTGTATCTTGACCGCGCGGTCGAGCTGCTCCTGCGTCAGAAGCTTGTTCTGCAGAAGGATCTCTATAAGGTTCTCTTTAAGCGCTTTCATGGTTATACTTCATCCGCTGCGGTGACCCGGATGATCTCCTCAAGCGACGTCAGGCCCGCCAGGGCCGCGCGGATACCGTCCTCGCGCAGGGTATGCATCCCTTCTTCGCGCGCATGCTGTTTGATGATGTGTTCCTGGGCCCGGTTCAGAATAAGGTCCCTGATCCTGGACGTCAAAAGCAGGACCTCGGCGATGCCGACGCGGCCGGAATACCCCAGGTTGAGGCACCGGGAACACCCTTTGCCCCGGTAGAACACGGCCTTCTGGCCCCGGGGCACCGCGATCTTGAGGTTCTTGATCACGCCTTCGGCGAGCGTGTCTTCGTGCTTACAATACGGGCAGAGCTTGCGCACGAGCCGCTGCGCGACGATGCACAGGACGGACGAGTTGATCATGAACGGCTCGACGCCCATGTTGACGAGCCGCACGACCGAACCGCAGGCGGTCGTCGTATGAAGCGTCGACAGGACCAGATGGCCGGTCAACGCGCTTTTTATGGCGATGTCGACGGTCTCGAAGTCGCGGATCTCGCCGATCATGATGATATTCGGGTCCTGGCGCAATATGGACCGCAGCGCGCTCGCAAAAGTAAGCCCCACATCGGCCTTGACCGTGACCTGGTTGATGCCTTCAAGCTGGTACTCGACCGGATCCTCGACGGTCACGATGTTCTTTTCCGGAGAATCGAGGAGCTTCAGGACGGAATACAGCGTCGTCGTCTTGCCGGAGCCCGTCGGGCCGGTCACCAGGACCATGCCATGGGGCATCTTTGCGACTTTGCGCAGCGTGGAAAGCGTATCTTCGGCGAATCCGAGTTTCTGGATATCGAGCATGGCCTGCGATTTGTCGAGGATACGGATCGCGACCTTTTCCCCGAACGCCGACGGCAGGACCGAAACGCGGAAATCGACCTCGCGGCCTCCGAGCTTCGCTTTGAACCTGCCGTCCTGCGGAAGCCGGTGCTCGGCGATATTAAGCTCCGACATGACCTTGATGCGCGAAACGATCGACATATGGAGATGCTTCGGAGGCGACTGTTCTTCCTGCAGAATGCCGTCGACGCGGAAGCGCACGCGCAATTTCTTCTCGAACGGCTCGATGAGGATATCGGACGATTTCTTTTTCACCGCCTGGTCGAGGATAAGATCGGTGATCTTGATGACCGGAGCGTCGGTCGAAAGCGTTCCCATGTCGGCTTCAACGTTGGCCTCCCGCTCTTCCTTGATGAGCTCGATGGACGAAGTGGCCGAGATCTCCTTAACGAGGTCGCCGATGGCGTCTTTCGACACGTCGGTGTACGACGTCTCGATCGCCTGCATGATGTCCTGAAGCGACGAGATGATCGGATTGATCTTATACCCGGTGAGGGACGCGACATGGTCGATCGCGAACACATTAAGCGGGTCGGCCATGGCAAGGGTGATCGTATCCCCGATCTTCGATACCGGGATGATCTGATAATGGCGGGCGATGGTGGACGGGACAAGCCGGGCGGTCTCGGTGTCGACCTTGAACCGTTTCAGGTCGATGAGAGGGAAATTCATGCTCTGGGAGAGCACGGAGATCAGATTGCTTTCACTGACAAATTTAAGAGCGACGATGATATCGCTCAGTTTGCCCCCCTTTATCCTCTGTTCTTCAAGGGCCTGGTTCAGCTGTTCGGGGGTGATCAGATTGTTCTTGATGAGGATATCGGTAAGACGGTCTTTGAGGGATGCCATTGTCTCCTGCTCGTACGGGCTTACGACAGCTTATAATGTTTCTCGATGGCCTTTTTGATGTCCGAGACGGTGCTGACGAATACCTGGACCATGCATCCCGTCACCTGCTCGACATCCTCGATGGCGGAGGCATTGAGCGGATTCGCCATTGCCAGGGTAAGGTTGTTGCCGATCTTGTCGATGGGAATAAGCATATACTGCCTGGCAACGCGCCCCGGGATCAACGCGCTGATCTCCGCATTGATCTCATAACTGGAAAGAGGCAGATACGGAAAACCGTATTGCACCGTGATCGCCTGGGCGATATCCTCCTCTTTGGCGAATCCAAGCTCGACGAGGAGCTCTCCGATGAGCCCGCCTTTTTCCTTCTGGGCCATGAGGGCTTTCTCGAGCTGGTCCGCGTTGATGATGCCGTGTTCGATGAGCAATTCGCCTAATTGTTTATTGATGATCTTTTTTACCGGCATAGGTCATGTTTTCCCGTCATGTTAGACATGGAGCATCTTATGCGCGCATGCCACAAGCTCTTCGGCGTTGGCGCCGTCGAGCGGGTTCTCGCTCGTTCCGATGCTCACGGTCAGTAATTTCCGGTGATCGAGCTTTGAGGCGAAATTGGATTCTATCCGCTCTTTTATCTCATCCGCCATCTTCTGCATTTCCCGCTTGTTTTTTTCAGGCAGGACGACCGCAAAGCCGTTCTTTTCAAAACGCGCGACGCGGTCGACCTCTCGCACGAGATCCCGGATAAGTGACGATATTTTGATCAGGATCGCATTCGCCTGCTCCTCTCCGACCGAAGCGAGCAGTTTGTCGAAACGATCGATACTGACGATCATGAAGGCGCAGGGGCGCTGGAAGCGGACCGCCCGCTTGATCTCTTCCCGCAGATGATTCAGGATATACGTCTGATTGTACAGGCCGGTAAGCTCGTCTTTGATCTCGAGCTTCTCGACCTTGCGCAAAAGCTTTTCATTCCCCATGGCAATCGTCGCCTGCTTGGCGAACACGTCGAACAACGCCTGATCGTCCTGGGTATATGAGAACCCTTCGGCGCGATTACCGACGCCGAGGACCCCGACCACCTCTCCCGACAGGTGGACCGCGATCGCCATGGTATTGCGCAGCCGCAGACGCTCCTCGAGTAACGCTGCCTGTTCGGCACTCGCCTGATTGACCGCGTCGAGCAGGAACACTTTGTCCTGAACGCTGATATCGGTGAACAAGGCATCGGGAACGGGAACGTGCATATCCTGAAGGCCGGCGGCATCGACGCCGAAAACTTTATGCATGACGAACGCGCCGGCCGCATCGTCACGGACCAAAAGATACGCCAGGTCCGAGTGCGCCAGCTGTTTGGCCTTCTCCACGATCATCTGAAGTATCTTATCCAGGCTCTCCCGCTGGGATATCAGCGACGTGATCTGCAGAACGCTCGCCAGGACATGCAGGCGGCGCTGGATCTGCGTGTTCATGTCATCGGTCTGCTTGCCGTAGACCTGCAGTTCTTCCATGTTCGTGCGCACCCGCTGAGTGATCTGGTTCAGGGCGTCCGACAGTTCCCCGACTTCGTCCTTCAGCTTGACATCGACCTTGCGGGCCATATCGCCGGCGGCGATCATCTTCACCTGGCCGGTGACCTTGATCATCCGGTCGAAAACATCCTTGATAAGAAAGAACCCCGAGAGCGCGATGACCGCGCTGATACCCAGGAATATGATAACGTAGGGCCTCATGCCGGTCCTCGGAACGAGATAATTGCCCATCACGTAGAACGATACCAAAAGCGGAAGCACCGACATGAGGGAAAACGCGACGCGCAGTTTATACGCCAGCCCCCTCGATGAAATGGAAACGACGTCATTCTTCTTCATGCTCTTTGCCTCTCTGCTTTGTATCGTAGCGAATATTATATCGCGTAAGATGCCTCATGGCAATAGTTTTCATTCTTCGGACTTACACGATATCGCGTTCGTGCCCGTTCATCGCGCGATACTCCTGCACAAGGACGCTCTTGGGAATACCCACATCGATAAAATCCCACGGCAGGATCTCATCGATACTGCGCCGGCGCACATACACGCCCGGATCGCATCCCGTTTCCCGGAACGCCTCCGTCCAGGCTGAAAAATTGAAATGCTCGCTCCATCCGTCGAATCTGCATCCTTTTTCGTACGCCCGCCTGACCACGGCGCTCAACCGCCGGTCGCCGCGCGAGAAAACACCCTCGAGAAAATTCATGTGCCGGTCATGAAAACCGACCTTGATCTTGCGGCCGCTCATTTTCGATCCCAAAAGCTTCTGTGTCTCTTCCATATGCTCGATCGAATCCATTTCAAACCACTGGAACGGCGTATGGGGTTTGGGGATCACGGTGTTCACGCTCACATTGACCGCGGCGGCAGATCCCGCCGCCGGCTTGCGCGCTGCCGAAACTCGGCGGGAAAAATGCGCGATCGCCTCGACATCCGCTTCGGTCTCCTGCGGCAGGCCCGTCATAAAATACAATTTGACATGCTGATACCCGGCGCGATACACTTCTTCAAGCATCCGGAAGAATTCTTCTTCATCAAAATCCTTTCCGATGACACTGCGCAGCCCGGCGGTCGCCGCCTCGGGCGCGAATGTCAGGCCCGTCTTCTTAACGGTCGCGATCAGCCCCGACATGCCTCCGAGAAATGTTTTGGGCTTGACCGACGGCAGGGAAACACTGACGCCGTATGGTTTGAATTCATTCACCATCTGCTCCATGAGCGCGGGCAGGCCGGGATAATCGCTGACCGATAAGCCGCAAAAGGACACCTCGTCGTAGCCGGTCTGGCGGTAATATTCCCGCGCAGCTCCCAGGACCAGAGGGGCCGGCCGGTGCCGCAGCGGAAAATAGCAGCTGCGCGCCTGGCAGAACCGGCACCGGTTCGGACAACCGCGGGACACCTCGACCGTCACCCGGTCGTGAACGACCTGAATATAGGGAACAAGCCATTCGCGGGGCAGTGAAGAACTGCCGAACCCTGCGAATATCCTTTTCTTGACCGTTGCGGGGACGCCCTGCCGGACCGGCGAGAAAACGCTGAGCGTTCCGTCGCTGCCATACTCCACGTCATATAAAGACGGGACATACACCCCTTCTATACCGGACAGCTTGAATAACAGATCCTGCTTGGTTATGCCGCCTGACCGGTATGCATTTTTCAGGCCGCGGTATGCATCGATCAACTCGACGACCGCTTCCTCGGCTTCGCCGATGACGAACAGATCGAAGAATTCATGCATGGGCTCGGGGTTCAGGACCGCAGGCCCTCCGGCAACGACCAGCGGGAATTCCCTGCCGCGCGCCGCCGCCTCAAGCGGCAATCCTGCCAGATCGAGCGCCGCCAGCACGTTGGTATAAGACAATTCATAGCCGAGCGAAACCCCCAGAATGTCGAAATCCCGCACCGGCCGCTGAGACTCAAGCGTCATCAATGGCATGCGCTTGTCTTTCAATGCCTGCGCCATATCGATATCCGGCATGAATACGCGCTCACAGCACACATCGGTGACCGCGTTCAGGACGGAATACAGTATCCTGACCCCCAGGTTGCTCATGCCGATCTCGTACAGATCGGGGAAACACAAAGCGAAGCGCAGCGCCGATCCGTCAAAGGATTTCTTCGACGCGTTCCACTCGCTTCCGATGTAGCGCGCCGGTTTGCGTACCCCTAACAGCATTTCTTGATCTAACATATGGTATCTACTTTCTTTTATTATTCGTTGATCCCTGGAGGGTGTGTCAGTCGCTCGAACAGGATACCTGACGTTAACTAGGTATTACGTCAGTATCCCGCCTCTGCGGGAACTCGCTTTGTGACACACCCTCCAGGGATCAACGCGACGATCCAAAAAACCTATCTTCATTAAGCATATGGTTCCTTTATTCGAATAAGACTCGCAGTCTGTCCCGGTAGTGTATCGAAGGGCGTTGGAGTCCCCGAGCGGGCACGGATTGCCCGCTCAAACGTACCGGCAAGAGCGAGGGGACGAAATCGAGCGAGTGCGGCCACGCCGGGGACGCACGAGCGCCCCTGAGAGACACTACCGCGACAGACTACTCATCTCCTTCGACCAGATAATCCGCGTTGATGATCGGATGATGCTTCCAGTGATACTCGACCGTCTTCTTATCGAGATCTGCCTTCAACTCCGCCAGATACTCCTGCTGCGGTTTGGAAAGGATGCCTTCCCAGAATGCCCGACGGTTGTTCTTTTCCGACGGTATAACGTAGATGGCGATATCCGGCTTCAGCCCTGCGGCAGCCAATATCCGGCGCATGAGGATACCGGATATGATCACATGCCCCTTCTTCCGCCCCGCTGCGGCTCCCGCAATGAGTTGCTGGGCATCGGCCGTATGATCGACCTCGATCAGCTGGCACGCGAACCGCCCTGCCAGCGTATCGGCGAGCGCTTTCTGCCCCGCCTGGGCCACTCCGTCAATACTGATAACGCGCCCCGGCGTTGACAGCCGTTTCTTCAATTGCAGAAAAAGATCTTCCATCCCCGTCAGTTCCATATTCATAACGCCCCCCTGTGCCGCTATCGCTCTTAGAAAACCGCGCGCGTCCTGTTGATGTTGGCCATCATGCCAAGGCATATATAGGTAATGATCATTGACGAGCCGCCGTACGACATGAGCGGCAGCGGTATGCCCACGACCGGCGCCAGCCCCATGTTCATGGAGATGTTGATGCAGACCTGGATCGCCAGCATCAATGAGATGCCGAGCGATAGAAGCCTGCCGTAATGGTCCCCGGTCCGCTCGGCCACGTTGATGCCCTGCTTGATCAAAAGAAAATACAATGCGAGCAGTATAATCCCTCCCACAAACCCCCATTGTTCGGTGAATGTCGCGAATATGAAATCCGTATGCGCCTCGGGAAGGAAGAACAACTGGCTTTGCGTGCCTCCCAGCCATCCCTTTCCCAGAAATCCGCCCGAACCGATGGCGATCTTCGATTGGATGATCGTATATCCTGCGCCGAGCGGGTCGATATTCGGATTCAGGAAAACGAGTATCCGGTCACGCTGATAATCGTGCAGGAAATGCCACGCAACAGGCATGACCGCGATCAGTATCCCGGCGACAAGCGCAAGGTACCTGAGCCTGACATTGCCCAGATACAGCATCGCGAAAAACAGGAAGAAAACAAGGGCGCCGCTTCCCAGGTCAGGCTGCTCTATGATGAACGCGGACGGCACGATGACGAACAAGAACGGTATAATGAGGCCTTTGACGATGCCGTAACGGCGGGCTTTGAGCCCCACATCATCCGGCGATTTTTTACTGCAATACCTGGCCATATAGATAAGCACGGCGAATTTTGCGACTTCGGAAGGCTGCAGATTGAACCACGCGATCCTGAGCCACCGCTGTGCGCCGAGCCGGACGATGCCGCTGCCCACCACAAGCAACAACAGAATGATCACCAGCGCATAGATGGCATAGGTCCAGTCCCAGATGCGCCGATAGTTGATCCTTGAAAAGATCGCGTATACGACAAGCCCCAATGCGACCCACAGGATCTGGCGCTGGTACAGCGACTGCCAGAATTCCCCCTCCTTCATATAGGTGCTGCTATAGATGGTGACAATACCCATCATGGAGATCAACAGCGCGATACCGGGGATCTTCAGGTCCGTCCTCATGGCAAAAATCCCTCCTCCGCCATCGAGTCTATGATCTGTTTGGCCACGGCGCTTGCCGCAGAGCCCGAACCGCCCCGCTCGAGGAATACGCAGATGCAATACCGGGGCTTTTCATACGGAAAAAAACCGGAAAACCACGCATGCGTCTTATCATCGGAGGTCTGCGCCGTCCCCGTCTTTCCCGCAACGGCGACGGGCGCTCCGGCCAGAACGCGCGCGGTTCCGGCATCTCCGGAAACGACCTGACGCATGCCTTCGCGGATCCGCTCGATCGTACTGCGGCGCAGGCGCACCGAAGAAACCTTTTGGTGCGATCCCGAAACATCCCTGCCGTCGATCGCCTTGATGATATACGGCGTGACCAGGTTCCCTCCGTTTGCAAAAACCGCGGTAAAACGGCATAACTGCAGCGGCGAGGTCAAAAGCGCTCCCTGGCCGATGACAAAGTTCGCCGTATCGCCGTCATACCAGCGCTGGAATTTATATACCCTGTTCCAGAAGGGATTGGGCACGCTGCCCGACGATTCATACGGCAATTCGATGCCGGTCCTCCTGCCCATGCCGAGTTTCAACGCATAATCGTGTATCATCTGGGCGCCGACGGCGAGCCCGAGCTTATAGAAAAAAACGTCGCACGACTGCGCGATCGCCTGTATCAGGTCCTGGCTGCCGTGCGTGTTCCAGCATTTGAACGCGCGGCTTCCGACCAGGAGGCTCCCCGGGCAATAATGCGTCGTTGCCGGGCTGACCCTTCCCGATTCCAGGCCGGCCGCGGCGCCGACCATCTTGAACACCGAGCCGGGAGGGTACGTCCCGGCGATCGCGCGGTTCATAAGCGGCGCATTCGGGTCGTTGAACAAAGCGCCCATGACAGAATAAGTTTTTTTGACGAATACGGACGGATCGAAATCAGGAGCGCTCGCGCAGGCAATGACCTCGCCTGAAACCGGATCGATGATCACAATGGCGCCCTTGGCGTCCTCGAGCGCGTCCTCGGCCAGCTTCTGGATGCGCCCGTCGATCGTCAGTTGTATATCCTTGCCTTTGAGCGGCGGGCGGAACCCCAGGACACGCATAAACCTGCCCTGATGGTCGACCTCGACCGAAAGGCCGCCGTCCTCCTGCCGCAAATAATAATCGTATTTTTCCTCGATGCCGCCGAATCCGACTATATCCTTGGTCTTGTATCCGTAATCCTGCAGTTTCGTGAGGCGCCAGTGATCTATCTCGCTCAGATACCCCACCACATGGCTCGCAAGCCTGCCGTGCGGATAGTGCCTGACCGGCGTCTGCTGGACGATGAGGCTGTCGATATCAAGCTTCATTTCCTCGAGGGTCGCCGCGGTCTGGCGGTCGATGTTCTTCAAGACCGGCACCGGCATGCTCGGGGAGGAATAATTCCTTCGGTACGTCTTGCGCAGCTGTGCGAGGGGCGTATTGGTGATGCCGGACAGGAAGGCAAGGATCTGCTCGACGCGCGCCGATGTCTGCGGAAGGACCACGACATCATATGAAAGCACGCTGCCGACGATGACAACGCCGTTGCGGTCCAGGATACTTCCCCGCATGCCGGCATGGGGCACCAGCCTGATGCAATTCTTGTTGCTCATGTCCCGGTACCTGCCCCCCTGCATCACCTGCATATTAAAAAGGGCGATACCGAGCATGATGAAAACAGCAGCGATACAAACACTGAAGATCTTTGCGCGCATGATCACCACAGGGTAGAAACGGCGACGCGCCGCAGCCACGGGCTGACGCAGGCGAATACAACGGCCGTATAGACCGATTCGATAACGGCGATATGCATAAACGCCATGAATGAAAGCCGGCCGGTCGAAACCGGCGGGATACTGCGGATGATGACCGCATTGACGAAGATCATCACCGCGAGAAAAACGGCGCTCACCGCGGCATGATCGAACGATATCCGTTTCGAAAGGCTCCTGACCGCCGCGGCCCACAACGGCAGAAACAGAGTATACGCCCCGAAAGAAGATATGCCGAGGACATCTTTGAGGATCCCGGCTAAAACCGCGCAGATGACCGCGTCGGAAAAGTCGAAATACAGCGCGGCGGCCATGACCATGACCCATACGAGGTCAGGTTTGACGCCGAGGATCCTCATGCCGTCGGCCAGGGTCGACTGGACAAGCACGGCGGCAAGCACAAGCCCCAAAAAGATTATCTTTCTCATTCCGCGATGACCAGCACTTCCTCGAGGCTCGCAAGGTCCACGCTCGGTTTGATGACCGCGTACATGCTCAGCCCCGAAAAATCCCGCGCAACAGTACTGACCGTGCCG